>Ga0182736_1000106_pt1 | contig 160092 bp, 149 predicted proteins | sample eDN5th30CKraftBY_FD_128882 | JGI IMG/M metagenome (GOLD analysis project Ga0182736, IMG submission 128882) | Enriched backyard soil microbial communities from Emeryville, California, USA - eDNA 5th pass 30_C Kraft BY (version 2) (version 2) | ecosystem: Environmental > Terrestrial > Soil >... | reverse complement strand
TGTTGCTACCGCTGGCAGCCAGCGATAGCACCGGTGCCACAACCCAAGAAGCGGGTACTAGACCCAGGATGCGGTGGATCCGGCTCCGCCGGTCCACCCGCATCGCCCCCTGGGGGGCGCGCGTCAGCGCGTAGGGGGGAGATATACTTGAAACCGCAGGTTTCATCCCCATCTCGCGCATAGAGTTCCAGCAAGTTGCTGATTTATTTTGGTTTTTCATGGAGGCATCAATGTCGGCTGAGCACAAGCCTGGCGACCAACCCAATCTGGATCCCGAAAACGTGAACCCGTCCCCGGCGGCGGAATCGTTCGAAGCCACGGGAGGCGAGGATCCCATCGTTGCGCTGCAGGCCCAGCTGGCCGCGGTCCAGGCTGAATCCAAGGACAATTACGACGCCATGCTGCGCGCCCGCGCCGAGGCGGATAATGTCCGCCGGCGCGCCCAGGAGGAAGTCTCCAAGGCGCAGAAATTCGGTATCGAAGCATTCGCGGAAAACCTGTTGCCGGTCAAGGACAGCCTGGAGGCCGCCCTGGCCCAGGAAAACCAGTCCATCGACACCTTGCGCGAAGGCGTGGATGTCACCCTCAAGCAGCTCGTTGGCGCCTTCGAGCGCAGCAAGCTGGTCGAGATCGCCCCGGTTCCCGGGGACAAATTCAATCCGCACCACCATCAGGCTATCGCGTCGGTTCCGTCGGACGAGCCGGCCAATACGGTCCTGCAAACCCTGCAGAAGGGCTACCTGATCGTCGATCGAGTATTGCGTCCGGCACTGGTGACGGTCGCGGCCGCCAAATAAGGCCCGCCGCGATCGAAAGAAGCTATCGCGGGCATTGAAATAACGAAATCTCCACCTATTTATTGATCAAGAGAATTTTTTCTGATTTTTTTCAGGAACAAGGATTATGGGCAAAATCATAGGCATCGACCTGGGCACCACCAATAGCTGCGTCGCAGTGATGGAAGGCCCGCAGGTCAAGATCATCGAAAACGCCGAAGGCGCCCGCACCACCCCCTCGATCGTCGCCTACATGGAAGACGGCGAGATCCTGGTCGGCGCGCCGGCCAAGCGCCAGGCGGTCACCAACCCCAGGAACACCCTGTACGCCGTCAAGCGCCTGATCGGTCGCAAGTTCGACGAAAAGGCCGTGCAGAAGGACATCGACCTGATGCCCTACAGCATCGTCAAGGCCGACAACGGCGACGCCTGGGTGCAGGTGCGCGACAAGAAGCTGGCGCCCCCGCAGGTGTCGGCCGAAGTGCTGCGCAAGATGAAGAAGACCGCCGAGGACTACCTGGGCGAAGAAGTGACCGAAGCCGTGATCACGGTGCCGGCCTACTTCAACGACAGCCAGCGCCAGGCCACCAAGGACGCCGGCCGCATCGCCGGCCTGGACGTCAAGCGCATCATCAACGAACCCACCGCGGCCGCGCTGGCGTTCGGTCTGGACAAGTCGGAAAAGGGCGACCGCAAGATCGCCGTGTATGACCTGGGTGGCGGCACGTTCGACGTGTCCATCATCGAGATCGCCGACGTCGACGGCGAGAAGCAGTTCGAGGTGCTGTCCACCAACGGCGACACCTTCCTGGGCGGCGAAGACTTCGACCAGGTGCTGATCAACTACATCATCGGCGAGTTCAAGAAGGAACAGGGCGTGGACCTGTCCAAGGACGTCCTGGCCCTGCAGCGCCTGAAGGAAGCCGCTGAAAAGGCCAAGATCGAACTGTCGTCGGCCACGCAGACCGAGATCAACCTGCCGTACATCACGGCCGATGCCTCCGGTCCCAAGCACCTGAACCTGAAGATCACCCGCGCCAAGCTGGAAGCGCTGGTCGAAGACCTGATCAACCGCACGATCGAGCCCTGCCGCACGGCCATCAAGGATGCCGGCGTCAAGGTCTCGGACATCGACGACGTGATCCTGGTCGGCGGCATGACGCGCATGCCCAAGGTGCAGGAGAAGGTCAAGGAGTTCTTCGGCAAGGATCCGCGCAAGGACGTGAACCCCGACGAAGCCGTCGCCGCGGGCGCCGCCATCCAGGGCTCCGTGCTGTCGGGCGACCGCAAGGACGTGCTGTTGCTGGACGTGACCCCCCTGTCCCTGGGCATCGAAACCCTGGGCGGCGTCATGACCAAGATGATCAAGAAGAACACCACGATCCCGACCAAGTTCTCGCAGGTGTTCTCCACCGCCGACGACAACCAGCCGGCCGTGACCATCAAGGTGTTCCAGGGCGAGCGTGAAATCGCCGCGGGCAACAAGGGCCTGGGCGAATTCAACCTCGAAGGCATCCCGCCCTCGCCGCGCGGCACGCCGCAGATCGAGGTCACCTTCGACATCGACGCCAACGGCATCCTGCACGTGTCCGCCAAGGACAAGGGCACCGGCAAGGAAAACAAGATCACGATCAAGGCCAACTCCGGCCTGACCGAGGCCGAAGTCGAACGCATGGTCCGTGACGCCGAGGCCAACGCCGACGAGGACAAGCGCGTGGCCGAACTGGCGCAGTCGCGCAACCAGGCCGACGCCCTGGTCCACGCCACCCGCAAGTCGCTGGAAGAATACGGCGACAAGCTCGAGGCGTCCGAGAAGGAATCCATCGAGGCCGCCATCAAGGACCTCGAGGACGTCCTGAAGGAAGGCGACAAGGAAACCATCGACGCCAAGGTCGAGGCCCTGTCCAAGGCTTCGCAGAAGCTCGGCGAAAAGATGTACGCCGACATGCAAGCCCAGGCCCAGGCCGCCGGCGCGGCGGGCGCGGCTCCCGGCGGTGACGCCGGCGGCGCCAAGGCCGACGACAACGTGGTCGACGCCGACTTCAAGGAAGTCAAGCGCGACGACAAGTAAGCAGTAGCCGCGGAGCGGCCTACAATGTGGGCCGCTCCGCTTTTCGTTTTGACTGCGCCGCCGGCCTCCCGCCGCCACCGGTGCAGGGTTTGGGTAGGCCTCCTGGCTGCCCCACGAAGCCAGGGGGCCTACCCAAACCCGTCAATAGCACACAACCGCTATTCACCAGAGATATTGCCGGCCTCCTGAAAACAGGCCACCGAAGAAAGAACCATGTCCACCAAACGCGATCTGTACGAAGTCCTCGGCGTTGCCCGCACCGCCACCGAGGAAGAAATCAAGAAGGCCTACCGCAAGCTGGCCATGAAATACCACCCCGACCGCAACCCCGACTCCAAGGAAGCGGAAGAGAAATTCAAAGAGGTCAAGTACGCCTACGAAATCCTCTGCGAAGCCGAAAAACGCGACGCCTACGACCGCTACGGCCATGCCGGCGTCGACGCATCCGCCGCGGGCGGGATGGGTGGCGGGGCAGGGGGCTTCGCCGACGCGTTCGGCGACATCTTCGGCGAGATCTTCGGCGGTGGCCGCCAGCGCGGCGGCGCCCAGATGTACCGTGGCGCCGACCTGAAATACAGCATGGAGATCACGCTGGAGCAGGCCGCCACCGGCTTCGACACCGAGATCCGCGTGCCCAGCTGGGACAACTGCGACACCTGCCACGGCTCCGGCGCCAAGCCCGGCACCCAGCCCAAGGGCTGCCACACCTGCGGCGGCACCGGCGCGGTGCGCATGCAACAGGGCTTCTTCAGCGTCCAGCAGACCTGCCCGACCTGCCACGGCACCGGCAAGGTCATTCCCGATCCTTGCACGGCCTGCGACGGCGTCGGCAAGGTCCGCCGCAACAAGACCCTGCAGGTCAAGATTCCCGCCGGCATCGACGACGGCATGCGCATCCGCTCGTCCGGCAACGGCGAGCCCGGCGTCAACGGCGGCCCCTCGGGCGACCTCTACGTCGAGATCCACATCAAGCAGCACGGCATCTTCCAGCGCGACGGCGACGACCTGCACTGCGAACTGACCATCCCCTTCACCACCGCGGCGCTGGGCGGCGACCTGGAAGTGCCCACGCTGGGCGGCCGCGGCGAGATCAGCATCCCCGAAGGCACGCAGTCAGGCAAGGTCTTCCGCCTGCGCGGCAAGGGCATACGCGGCGTGCGCTCCAGCTATCCGGGCGATCTCTATTGCCATGTCGTGCTCGAGACCCCGGTTCGCCTGAACGACAGGCAGAGGCAGATGCTGCGCGACTTCGAGGCTTCGCTGAGCGAAGGCGGCGACAAGCATTCGCCGCAGAGCAAGTCGTGGACGGATCGGGTGAAGGAATTCTTCAGCTGATCACGCGCCCGCCGCGCGGGCAAGGGCGGGCCCCACCAGGCGCCCGTCGGCTGTAGAGCAAGCCTCCTGTAAAAGGGAGGCTTTGTTCATTGTGGAGGGGAGGATGCCGGCCGGCGTTCCCGTGCCGTCCCTGGCCAAGCGGCGTTCTTGACGTGGCTTGGATGCCTATGATGTAATCAATTCAAATATTGAAACAATGTATTGTCTGTCGATACATTCGGCGGGCTGACGGAGAAGGGGCGGAGTTCGCCTCGTTATTGCATCGAGGTATTCACGCAACCTCCAGACAGGTTGTCTCGACCAATGGGTCCTATCGCCGGCTGGCCATAGCAACGCCACAACTATCCATGCCTTGCCATTCATCCCCTGTTTTTCCCGATCGCACAGGGCCGCGGGGGTTCACCTTGCTGGAGCTGCTGGTCGCCGTTGTCATCATTGGATTGCTGGCAGTCTATGCGGCGCCCAGATACTTTCCCGAGCTGGGCAAGTCCAAGGCCAAGGCCACTCTCGCCAAGAGCCAGATCGATGCATTCGCGCGAGCACTGGAGGCCTATCGCCTGGATGTCGGGCGCTACCCGAGTACGGAAGAAGGGCTGGACGTGCTGCTTGTCGACCCCGGCACCAGCGATGAATGGAACGGGCCGTATCTGGGCAGGCACGTACCCACGGATCCCTGGGGCAATGCATATGTATATCGCTCCCCGGGCAACCAGGGCGAAATAGAGATCATTTCCTACGGTGCGGATGGCAAGCCGGGCGGGTCGGGCGAGGCGGCCGACATTGCCCACTGATTTCCCGCCCGATTGGCCATATAGCGAACCACGTTCGCCGTGCTGGTCAAGGCGACGATAGAAAAGCCGCCGGCGTTCGGCTATCGGGCGCCGCGCATCGGGTGCTTCACCGCACCCGGTTGCGCAGGCTGGCCAGGTCGCCGCTGGCCCACGCGCGCACGTTGTGTGCGACGAGTGGCAACACCTGATCGGCATAACGGTCCGATTCGCCGCCGATGTGCGGCGTGATCAGCAGCTTCGGCACCGACCACAGCGGGTCGTCTTCAGGCAACGGTTCGCGTTCGAACACGTCCAGCGCGGCGCCGGCCAGCCGGTCGCTGTGCAAAGCGTCCACGAGCGCCGTGGTATCGCATAGACCCGCGCGCGCCAGGTTGATGAGGCAGGCGCTGGGCTTCATCGCCGCCAGCACGGCGGCATCCACCAGCCCCTGGGTCGATGGCGTCAGGGGAGCAAGCAGTACCAGGAAATCCGCCCGCGCGGCCACGTCGCGCAGCATGCCGCGCGCATGCACCTGATCGAAGCCCGCCACCGGCCGAGGGCTGGACGAGACCGCCAGCGTGCGCATGCCGAGTGCCTGGCATCGGGTTGCCAGTTCACTGGCGATCAGGCCCGTCCCAAGTACGGCAAGCGTCTTGCCGTGCAGCAGGGGCTGGCGCCGGCGCCGCCAGTGGCGCGCGCGTTGGTCCGCCAGGATGGCCGGGAGATCGCGCGCCAGCGCGAGCATCATCGTCAACGCCATTTCCGAGACCGCGGGGCCATGGATGCCGTGCGCCGACGTCAATGCCACGTCCGGCGACAGGTCGGGGTGGTCGGCGATGCCATCGACCCCGGAGGACAAGGCTTGAAGCCACTCCAGCCGGGGCAGGGCACGCAGCAAGCCGTTGTTCAACGCGCTCGCGAAACACGCCAGCGCGGTGGCCTGCCGCGCCGAGTCCGTCAGCGGCTGGTCCGGACGGATCCAATCGAAAGCCAGATCGGGCAGGCTGCGCGCCAGTTCTTGCGCATAGTGCTCGCCATCGGCATTGACGATGAGCAGCCGGAAGTCTTTCCCAAGCGCCGAGGTCGCCCGCATGGTGTCAGTCCGTGCTGATCTTCGCTGCCGAGATCAACGGCCCGTAGGATCGCTGTTCGCTTTCTATGCGGGCGCGCACAGCGTCGGCGGTGGACGGCGCGGCTTCCTGGCCGAGCGCGGCCAGCGCCTGCCGGGCTTCCGGCGTTGCCAGCCACGTCCGGATCTCGCCGCCGAGTTTTTCGATGATCGCGTTCGGCGTGCGCGCGGGGGCGTAGAGCGCGAACCAGGTCTCCAGCTCATAGCCGGGGAAGCCCAGTTCGGCCAGGGTCGGCACGTCCGGGTACATGCTGGAACGTTGCAGCGACGTGGCGGCCAGCACCTTGATGCGGCCCGACTTGCCGAATCCACCCAGCGCGGCCTGGTCCAGCATGGCCAGCGGCGTGCGTCCCGACACCACGTCGGCGATGGCGGGCGCGAAGCCCTTGTAGGGCACGTGGTTGAGTTTCACGTCGGCCCGCTGGGCGAGCAGTTCCATGCCGAGATGGGCGGAGCCGCCGATGGCATTGGATGCATACGACAGCGCGCCCGGCCTGGCCCGCGCCATCGCGAGCACTTCGTCCAGCGTACTGGCGCCGAGTTCGGCCGATACGCACAGCAGGTACGGGCCCTTGGACAGCATGCTGATGGGGGCGAAGTCGGCCCGAACATCGTAGGGCACCTGCTTGCTGGTAAGCGGGATCAGGGACATGGTCGATCCGCCGGTCATCAGCAGCGTGTAGCCATCGGGGGCGGCCCGCGCGACTGCCTGCGCGGCAATCACGGTGTTGCCGCCAGCGCGCGATTCGACCAGCACGGCCTGGCCCAGGGTTTTTTCCAAGCGCTGGGCGAGCAGGCGCGACAAGCCATCCGCGCCGCCTCCCGGCGCGTAAGGAATGATGATGCGTATCGGCTTGTCGGGATAAGCGTGGGCGGGCCCGGCCGCCAGGGCCAGCGCGGCGGCCATGCCGGCGAACAGATTGCGGCAACGATGGAACATGCCTGTCTCCTTGCGCGCGGCTTTTGCCGCGCTGCGTTTTGTCATGGGGCCGGCTCGCGCCGGTGGCGGGTCAAGTGCGATAGGACGGATCCTTGCGGTCCAGCATGCGCAAAAGCGCGGGCCATTCGAGATTGCCCAGGGGGCTGACGGTTCCATCCGAGCGCACCGTGCCGGGGGGACGGAAGCCGGCCGAGGAAATCCTGTCGGCCAGGGCGGCCTCGGGAAGGGTCAGTTCCTGGCCGCTGGCCAGGGCATCGACCTGGGCCTGCATCGCCATTTCCAGATGCCACATCATCGCGAAGGCCTGGCCGATGCTTGCGCCGGCCACCAGCGTGCCGTGGTTGCGCAATATCATGACCGGCTTGTCGCCCAGGTCGGCGGTCAGGCGTTCGCGTTCGGATAGCTGGTTGGCCAGCCCCTCGCTGTCGTGGTAGGCGACCTTGCCGTGGAACAGCATGGCGTGCTGGGTCAGCGGCAGGAGCCCGCACTTCATCGCCGATACGGCCATGCCGGCCCGGGTATGGGCGTGGATGACGCAGCGCGCATCCGGGCGCGCGGCATGGACCGCGCTGTGGATGACGAACCCGGCACGATGGATGGGATGCCGCGTGGGTTCCACGACGTTGCCGTCGATGTCGATCTTGACGAGGTTGGAAGCGCGGACCTCATCGAACATCAGGCCGAAGGGGTTGAGCAGAAAGTGTTCCTCGGCACCCGGTACGCGCGCCGAGATATGCGTATAGATGAGATCGGTCCACCCGTAGTGGGCATGGAGCCGGTAACAGGCGGCCAGGTCCACGCGCATCTGCCATTCTTCGGTGCGCGGCCCGGGGCGGGAAGGGGTGGAAAGATCGGTCTGCATGAATTCCTGAACGTGTTCAATATGGAGAGGCACGGAGGCCGCGCTTGGGGTAGAGTATTTCCGCCTCGCCGCTCTGCGCACATTGAATCGCCTGGCCGTGCCAAAGCCAATCAAAACATTCTGTTCGAAACTTGAGAAAAATCTGAATGAGCATCGAGACCCAGTTGAGCCTGCGGCAACTGCGGGCTTTCGTCGCCGTCTACCGCCTGGGCAAGCTCGCGACCGCCGCGAGCCGCCTTTCCGTGACCGAGTCGGCCGTCAGTACCATGCTCAGGCAGATGGAATCCACGTTGAACCTGCGGTTGTTCGACCGCACCTCGCGCTCGCTGGTGCCGACCCAGGCCGCCCAGGAAATCATCGAGAGGGCCGAGCGCATACTGGGCGACGTGGCGTGGCTCGGTACGCGGATGGAAGACCTGGGCGACCGCCGCATCGGCCGCGTCCACGTCGCCGTCACCGCTACCGTGGGCAGCGTCCTGATGCCGGGCGTGGTGCGGCGGTTTCGTGACGCCTATCCCGGCGTGCAACTGGTGCTTGACGATTGTGCGCCGGATCAGTTCCTGGCCAGGGTATCGTCCGAGCCCGTGGATTTCGGCATCGGTACGCCGGAGCGCGAGGACGCCTTGTTGGTATCCCGGTTGCTGCTGCGCGATCATCTGTGCCTGGTATGCGCGACGGACCATCCGTTGGCGGGCCGCCGCCAGGTGCGTTGGCGTGAACTCGCCAAGGAGCCGGTCATCGCCGTGCGGCAGGGGCTGGCCTATGGCATGCGCGGCCGGATGGAGGCGGCCGCGGCCAGTGCCGGCATCGCGCTCAACGTCGTGCACGAGGTCAACTTCCTGTCCTCGGCATTCTGGATGGCGGCCAGCGGGCTGGGCGTTTCGATCTGGGCGTCGGCGCTGGCGGGGCGCATGCACTACGAGAATCTGACGCGCTGCCGGCTGGTCGGCCCGCGGGTGCCCATGGATTTTTCGCTGGTGCACAAACGGGGACGAAGCCTTTCGCCGGCCGCCGAAGCCTTCGTGGAAATCGCGCGTGGCGAACTCGCGGGCATGGACATTCTCTAGGCGCCGCTTCCGCCGCGCAGGTCCAGCGGCCGCAAGGTCGACTTCAACCCGTCGTAGACCTGGCGCAGCACCGGGTTCAGCGAATCCGGACGCATCCAGAGGTAGTAGCTCACGTCGGGCAGCCGGGGCAGGCCGTCTTTCTCGCTCAGTACCCGCATGTCGGGCCCGAGTAGTTCCACCGAGCGGGCGGTGATGCCCAGGCCCGCCCGTATCGCCGCCTTGATCCCTATCATGTGCGGCGCGAGGTAGGCCGTGCGCCACGACATCCGGGCCGTATCGAGCGCGGTGAGTGCGAGGCGCCGATACAGGCTGTGCTCGTCCGCGATGATCAGCGGCACCGGCTTGCCGGGTTCGAAGACGTAGTCCGCGGCGCATAGCCAGACCGTGGGCGAGGTGCGCAGCACCATGCCTTCCAGCGCGGGGTCCTCGCGCGTCGAGACCGTCAGGTCCAGTTCGCCCACCCGCAGCGACTCCATCAGGAACGGGCTGCGGCCCACGTGGATCTCCATTTGCAGTCTGGGGGAAAGGCGCGCGATGTTCGCCAGCAGCGGCGGCAGGATGCTGTCCGCCACGTCCTGCGGCGAGCCCACGCGCAGCGAACCTGTCAGTTCCCGGTCTTTCAGGGCCCGCCAGGCTTCGTCGTTGATGGCGATCATGTGCTTGGCGTAGTCCAGCAGCCTGCGCCCGTGCGCCGTGAGGCGCCGGTAGCGGCCCGCCTTCTCGAACAGCGGGACGCCCGCCTGGGCTTCCAGGCGCTGCATCTGCTGGGTCAGCGCCGCCTGCGTGCGGTGCGTCTTTTCGGCGGCCGCGACGTAGGTCTCGTGCTCCGCGATCGCCACCAGCGTGCGCAGCTGTGTCAGGTCGAAGTTCTTCATATAAGAGATGCTTATATTTTGAGGGTCGATTTCTAAATTGTGCTGGGAGGTTCTGCTAAATAGACTGTGGATCGGCCAATGAAATTATAAGTTTCAACGATAGTTTTATCGATGTCATCCCAGGCCGGACGCCGTAGCGGCCGGTCTTATCCACAGATATCTCCCATGAGCAAAACCATCACCGCAGGGCAAGCGAAACAATGGCTGGACGAAGGCGGCGAGATCGCCTTCCTGGACGTGCGAGAGCATGGGCAGTACGGCGAAGCGCATCCTTTCTACGTCGTGTCGGTCCCCTACAGCAGGCTGGAGCTGGACGCCGAGCGCCTGGTGCCGCGCAAGACCGTTCCCATCGTGCTGCTGGACGATGGCGATGGCGTGGCTGAACGCGCGGCGGCGAGGCTGGAGGCGCTGGGCTACCGCCACGCGCACGTGCTGCGGGGGGGCGCGGCCGCCTGGAAGGACGAGGGCTACGGGATGTTCCAGGGCGTGCACCTGCCGTCCAAGACCTTCGGCGAGCTGGTGGAGCATGCCTACCACACGCCTCGTCTCCAGGCGCCGGAACTGGCCGCCATGCAGGCGCGCGGGGAAGCGGTGGTGGTGCTGGACGGCCGTCCGCTGGACGAGTTCCGCAAGATGAACATTCCGGGCGCGGTCTGCTGCCCCAACGGCGAGCTGGCGCTGCGCATCCACGCGCTGGTGCCGGACGAGACCACGCCCGTCGTGGTCAATTGCGCCGGCCGTACCCGCAGCATCATCGGCGCGCAGACCCTGATCAACATGGGCATCCCGAATCCGGTCTACGCGCTGGAGAACGGCACGCAGGGCTGGTACCTGAACGACCTGGCGCTGGAGCATGGCAACGACAGGCGCTATCCGCAGGTGGCGGCGGCCGAGCCGGCATTGCAGGCGCGGCGGGACCAGGCGCGCGAACTGGCGGGCCGGCACGGTGTCGCCGACGTCGATGCCGCGACGCTGGCCGGGTGGATGCGCCAGGCGGACCGCAGCACGTTCCTGCTGGACGTGCGCACCGGCGAGGAGTTCGCCGCGGGCTCGCTGCCCGGGGCACAGCACGCGCCGGGTGGACAGCTCCTGCAGGGCACGGATCTGTACGTGGGGGTCAAGGGCGCCCGGCTGGTGGTGACGGACGACGACGGCATCCGCGCGCGGGTGGTGGCGAGCTGGCTGGCCCAGATGGGGCATGACGTCCATGTGCTGCCCGCGCAGGAATGGGCCGGCGCGCGCGCAGGACTGCCGCCGCCGGTGCCGGCCACCGCCGTGCCCGGCCTGCCGCTGGTCAGCCCCGAGGAGGTGGCCGGGCTGCTGGCCGCAGGCGACGTGCAGATCCTGGATGTCCGTCCCAGCATGGCCTACCGCCAGGCGCATATCGTGGGCGCGCGCTGGGTCATCCGTCCGCGCATGGCGGGCCAGGCGCAGGCGGGCGGGCTGGTGTTCGTGGCCGCCAGCGCCGAGCTGGCCGCGCTGGCCGCGGGCGAGCTGCCGGACGAGGTCCGCGCCGGCGCGCGTGCGTTGGTCGCGTCCGTTGCCCAGTGGCGGGCCGCGGGGCTGGACGTCGCGTCCACGCCGGACACGCCGCCCGACGCCGACTGCATCGATTTTCTTTTTTTCGTCCACGACCGGCACGACGGCAACAAGGAAGCCGCCCGGCGTTATCTCGCCTGGGAAACCGGCCTGATCGGACAACTCGACGCAAGAGAGCGGGGCGCATATCGCATCTCGCCATGAAACCTGAGGAGGAAAGCATGAAGATCAAGAATACGAAGCGGGGCGGCAAGGTGTCGACGTCCGCCCTGGTCCTGGCCGCCGCGGTGGCCGTGGCCTGGGCGGGACCGGGGCGGGCGGCCGATGCGGGCGCGTTTCCGGCCAAGACGGTCAGGATGGTGGTGCCGGTATCCGCCGGCGGCAGCACCGACAAGATCGCCCGCCTGCTGGCGGAGAAGCTGAATGCGAAGTGGGGACAGGCCGTGGTGGTGGAAAACGTCACCGGGGCCGGCGGATCGATCGGGGCCGCGCAGGTGGCCAAGGCCGCGCCGGACGGCTACACGCTGCTGCTGCACAGCGACGCGGTGGTGCTGAACACCGCGCTGCTCAAGAAGCCGCCCTACGCGCTCAAGGACTTCTCCGGCGTGGTGCGGGCCATCGCCAATCCGCAGATCCTGGTGGTCCGTCCCACCCTGGGCGTCAAGACCTTCCAGCAATACCTGGCACTGGCGAAGAAGTCCCCGGGGCAGGTGACGGTCGGCCTGCCGACCAGCGGCGGCATCGCCCATATCGCGCACGAGATGATCCAGGCGCAGACCGGCATCGACGTCAACTACATCCCGTATCCCGGCGGCGGTCCGGCCGCGGTCGATGTCATGGGCGGGCACATCGACGCCACCATGATCACCATGGCCGCCGTCACCGAGTTCATCAAGGCCGGACGCCTCGTGCCGCTGGCCGTCACGACGTCCTATCGCTCATCCGCGCTGCCTGACGTGCCCACCGTGGCGGAATCCGGCGTGCCCGGCTTCGACGTCGAGTCCTGGCAGGGCATCCTGGCGCCGGCCAAGACGCCGCCGGCCGTGGTCGAGAAGATCAACCGCGACGTGATGGAGATCCTGCGCCAGCCCGACATCAAGGCGCAGGTCGAGAGCATGGGGTATGGCGTCGCGGGCGGCACGCCGGCCGAGTTCGACAAGTCGCTCCGCCTGGACCTGGAACGCTATTCCAAGGTCATCAAGGACGCGCGCATCACCTTGCAGTAACCGGGGCGCGGGCCATCGCGCCCGCGGCACCGACCGACAAGACCAAGAGGGGACCATGTATCCGCGTAGTGAAAAAAGGCTGGCCACGGGCCTGCTGTACCTATTGCTCGGGGCCGGCACGGCGCTGCTCGCCTCGGGCTATCCCATGGGCACGTCCGCGCGCATCGGGCCCGGCTATTTCCCGTTCTGGCTCGGACTCCTGCTCGCGGCGCTGGGCCTGTCCATCACCGTGCGGGCCTATGCGGCGGCAGCGCCGCGCGAAAAACTGGAGCGCTGGGATCTCCGGTCGCTGTCCTGGATGACCGGATCGGTGGTGCTGTTCGGCATCATGCTCAAGCCCCTGGGGCTGGTGCTGGCGATCGCCACGCTGGTCGTCGTCGCCAGCCGCGCCAGCCATGAATTCACCTGGCGCGGCGCGCTGGCCAACGCGGCCGTGATGGTGGTGCTGATCGTCGGCGCGTTCGTCTACGGGTTGGGCCTGCCGTTCAGCCTGTGGCCCGCCTTCCTGGATTGAGGAGCGTCGTATGGAATTGCTGGACCATCTGGCGCTGGGCTTCGCCACCGCGCTTTCATGGCAGAACCTCGCCTATGCCTTCACGGGCTGCCTGCTGGGCACCCTGATCGGCGTCTTGCCCGGCCTGGGGCCGGTGCCGACCATCGCGATGCTGCTGCCCATCACCTATGCGCTGCCGCCCACGTCGGCGCTCATCATGCTCGCCAGCATCTACTACGGCGCGCAGTACGGCGGGTCGACCACCGCGATCCTGGTGAAGCTGCCGGGCGAGTCGTCGTCGGCCGTCACGCTGATCGACGGCCATGCCATGGCCACGCAGGGCCGGGCGGGTCCGGCGCTCGCCACCGCCGCCATCGCGTCCTTCTTCGCCGGCTGTGTCGGCGTGCTGCTGCTGGCCGCGTTCGCCGCGCCGCTGGCCGAGATGGCGTTCAAGTTCGGGCCGGCGGAGTATTTTTCGCTCATGCTGCTGGGGCTGGTCGGCGCCGTGGCGCTGTCTTCCGAGTCGCTGGACGTGTCGCTGGGCATGATCGCCATCGGCATCATCCTCGGCCTGGTCGGGACCGACGTGAACAGCGGTACGGTGCGGCTGGCCTTCGAGATCCCGCAACTGATGGAAGGCATCGAGTTCACCTGCCTGGCCATGGGCCTGTTCGGCGTGGCCGAGATCGTGGCGAACCTGGAGATGCAGAAGACCACCGGGACGACGGCCGTGGCGCCCATCGCCAGCCTGATGCCCACCCGGGAGGATGTCCGGCGGATGGCGCCTTCCATCGTCCGGGGCACCGCGCTCGGGTCGGCGCTCGGCATCCTGCCGGGCGCGGGCGTGACCATCTCGGCCTTCTCGGCCTACACGCTGGAGAAGAAGCTGTCGGCCCGGTCGGCGGAAATGGGGCATGGCGCCATCGAAGGCGTTGCCGCGCCCGAGGCCGCCAACAACGCCGCCGCGCAGACCAACTTCATCCCGCTGCTGACCCTGGGGGTTCCCGGCAGTGCCGTCATGGCGCTGATGCTGGGCGCGATGACCATCCACAACATCCAGCCGGGGCCGCAGGTCATGACCAGCCACCCCGCGCTGTTCTGGGGCCTGATCGCCTCGATGTGGATAGGCAACCTGATCCTGGTGGTCCTGAACCTGCCGCTGATCGGGCTATGGGTGCGCCTGCTCAAGGTGCCGTACCGCCTGCTGTATCCGGCCATCCTGGTGTTCTGCTGCGTTGGCGTCTATTCGATCCAGAACTCGGTGGCGGACGTGTTCCTGATCGCCGGCTTCGGCGTGGCCGGCTACCTGTTCGGCAAGCTGTCGATATCGCCGGTGCCGCTGCTGCTGGGCTTCGTGCTGGGCCCCATGATGGAGACGAGCTTCCGGCGCACGCTCATGGTGGCGCGCGGCGATTTCTCGGTATTCGTGACGCGGCCCATCTCGCTGGGGCTGCTGATCGCCACGGCGCTGCTGATCGTGCTGGCGCTCGCGCCGGCCATCCGGCGCAAGCGGGCGTCGGTGCTGGCCGAGGCCGAGGGCTAGCGCCCTGGCTGGCCCGCCGGCCCGTTCGCGCGGGTCCGTGCCTCTACAATAGTCCGCACATGCGGGCGCCGCGAGCATGGGCTCGCGGCGCGCCGCCGCGTCGCCGACCGCTTCGGCGCCAGCCAGGAAGCCTGCCATCATGCCCCTACCGGATCCCGCCGCCCGCCGCTCCGTCCACCACCGCGTCATCGACATGCAGACCTACGCCAGGGAAGACGGCCTTTACGACGTGGAGGCCAGGCTGGTCGACCGCAAGCCCTTTCCCTTCCAGCTCATGAGTTCGGACGACCCGCTGCCCGCGGGAGAAGCGCTCCACGACCTGTGGATACGCCTGACGGTGGACGACGCGTATGTGATCCGGGACATCGTGGCGGCGTCGGATGCGACGCCCTGGCCGCTCTGCAAGGAAGCGACGGACACATTGCGCGTGCTGGTCGGCGAGCGCATCGCCCGGGGCTGGACGGCCATGGTCAAGGACCGGTTGCGCGGCGCGGCTAGCTGTACCCACTTGATGGAAATGCTGGTGCCGATGGCGACCACGGCCTTGCAGGGCATACGTGGGCTGCAGCGCGACACGCCCCTGTTGATGGGCGAGGAGCGGGCGCGGGAGAAGATCGATTCCTGTTTCGCCTATGGCCGCGATCGGGAAGTGGTGAAGATGCTGTGGCCGCGGCATGCGGCCGGGAGGCCCGACGGCGACGGGCCTCCCGAGGGTACGCGGACTACGGCTTGAAGGTGCCTGCCACCGCGGTGCTGAAGTCCTCGGGCTTGAAGTACTTGCGCAGCGCCGCGTTGACCTGCTGGGCGGTCAGCGCCTTCAGCTTGCGGTCGGATTCCGCCGCGAAGGCGAAGGTGCGGTCCAGGTCCAGGTAGTCCGACCAGGCTCCCACCAGCCGCCGGTCCTGCGCGCGGGCCAGGTGGCGCAGGTTCATCAGCGAATCGATGCCGTCCTTGACCTCCGCCGCGGTGAAGCCTTCGCGCAGCACGCGCTCGGACTCCTCCTTGATGGCCGTCTCCAGCCGTGCCCGGTTGCTGGGCGCGTAGATGGCGTACATCGTCCACTGGCCCGAGGGCTCGTAGGACGAGGCCGACAGCTGGCTGCGCACGTTGTACGACAGGCCTTCGCGTTCGCGCACCCGCATCCACAGCCGCGAGGTTTCGGAGCTGCCCAGCAGGTAGTTCGCCAACATGGCGGCGGGGTAGTCCGGATCGGTGTCCTGCAGCTTGATCGGCAGGGTCGACAGGTAGAAGGCGTTGGCCTTGTCGGGCAGCGAGACGTCGAAGCGCTTGGCGGGCACCGCATGGTACGGATCGTTCACGCGGGTATAGGCCGGCGCCTGCTTCCATCCTTGCAGGCCCTTGGTCAGGGACTGCTCGACAGCGGCCGGGTCGAAGTCGCCCACGGCGGCCAGCCGCACGCGGCCCGCGCCGTAGAAGCGGTCATGGAACTGCACCAGCGCGTCGCGCGTCAGCGCCTTGTAGGCGGCTTCCTGTTCGTCGAAGCTGGGGGTGTAGCGCAGGTCGTCGGCCGGCCACGGGTTGTCGTACCGCGCCAGGGTCTGCTGCGCGACAGCGGTGGGTTCCTGGCGGGCGCTTTCCACCGAAGCCAGGCCGCGGCGGCGGTATTCGTCCAACTGGTCCTCGGGGAAGCTGGCATTGCGAAGCACGTCCAGCGCCAGCTCCAGCGTGGCGGGCAGGTTGTCGCGGGTGGTCGAGATGTCGACCACCGCGCTGGTGCCGCCCCCGGCGAAACCGACGTTCGCCCGCAGCGCGTCGAAGCGGTCCTCGATCTGCTGGCGCGTCATCGTGGCCGTGCCGTTGTCGAGCAGGGCACCCACGGCGCGGGAGATGTCGCGCTGGCCGCGCAGCGTATCGGCATCGCCGAACTGCACCACCAGCCGGGCGTTGACCAGGTGGCCGCGCGTCGACTTGGGCAGCAGCGCCAGCTTGACCGGCCCGTTGGGCAGGTCCAGCGTCTTGCGCTGGGTGCGGGCGTCGATGTTGGCCGGCGTGGCGTCGAAGGCCTCGGCCTGCACGAAGTCGGTGTCGCCCTTGTAGCCCTTCAGTTCGGCCTGCAGGTCCAGGGGCTGCGGCGCGGGGGCCCGCTGGGGACCGTCGGTCGGGATGTAGGTGCCGAGGGTGCGGTTCGATTGCAGCAGGTAGCTTTCCGCCACGCGCTGCACGTCGGCCAGCTTCAGGTCGCGGACGCGGTCGCGGGTCGCGAAGAACAGGCGCCAGTCGCCCTGGGCGATGCTTTCGGACAGCGACACGCCCACTTTCTGCGGGTCGCTGTAGGCCATGTCCCAGTCCTTGAGCCAGCGGGTGCGCGCGCGTTCCAGCTCTTCGCTGGTGACCGGCTGCGCCTTGATGGACTCGATGGTCTCCAGCATCTTGTCGCGCGCGGCGTCCAGGCTGGCGCCGGGCTGCAACTGCGCGCCCAGCATGACCATGCCGGGGTCGTACATGCCGAAGGTGAAGCCGAAGGTCGAGGCGGCCAGCTTGGTTTCCACCAGCGCCTTGTACAGCCGGCCCGAGGGCGCGTCGCCCAGGATGCCGGCCAGCATTTCCATGGCGGCGGAATCGGCCGCGCCGCCCTGCGGCATGTGGTACATGGCAGCGACCATGGGCGAGCCGCCGGAGCGGCGCAGCGTGACGCTGCGTTCGCCGTCCTGGACCGGTTCCTCGGTGTACAGGCGCGGCAGGGTGCGCTTGGGCCTGGGGATCTTGCCGAAGGTGCGGGCGATGACCGCCAGCGTCTTGGCCTCGTCGAACTGGCCCGAGACGATCAGCACGGCGTTGTCCGGCTGGTAGTAGGTGCGGTAGAAGGCCTGCAGGCGGCCGATGTCGACGTTCTCGACGTCCGAGCGCGCGCCTATCGTGGTCTTGCCGTAGTTGTGCCACTGGTAGGCCGTGGCCATCATCTTGCTCATCAGCACGCGGAACGGGTTGTTCTCGCCGCTTTCCATCTCGTTGCGCACCACGGTCATTTCCGAGTCCAGGTCCTTGCGCGCGATCAGCGAGTTGACCATGGCGTCGGCCTGCCAGCCCAGGTACCAGTCCAGGTTGGCCTCGTTGGCGGCGAAGCTGGCGAAATAGTTCGTGCGGTCGGTCCAGGTGCTGCCGTTGGCCTGCAGGCCGCGGCGCGAGAACTCGGCCAGCGCGTTGCGCATCGTCGGGGTGCCCTTGAACAACATGTGCTCAAGCAGGTGCGCCATGCCGGTCTCGCCGTAGTTCTCCTGGCGCGAGCCCACGAGATAGGTCATGTTGACCGTGGTGGTCGGCTTGGACTGGTCGGGCGCCAGCAGGATGCGCAGGCCGTTGTTCAGCCGGTATTCGTTGATGCCTTCGACCGAGGTGACCTTCTGCACCCCGGCGGGCACGGTGGCCTGCGCCGGCGCCGCCTGGGCGGCCGGCGGCAGCAGGGTGGCCAGGGACAGGGCCACGCAGGCGAAGGCCCGGCCCAGGAGGCCGGAGCGGTTGGCGGTGAGCGATGATGGCATGGGCGGACTCGAACCGTTCAGGAAGTGGATTGGAGTAACGGGCCGCGACAACGTTCCCGCCGCGAGGCCCGGGTGTTACTTGGACAGCAGCCGCATGGCCTGTTCCAGGCCGTTCAGCGTGACCGGATACATGCGGCCCTGCATCAGTTTCCGGATGATGTCGGTGGATTGGCGGTAGGGCCACAGGCCCTCCGGTTCGGGATTGAGCCAGGCGAAACGGGGATAGGCCGCGGCCATGCGCTGCAGCCAGACCGCGCCGGCCTCGGTGTTGTGGTATTCCACCGAGCCGCCCGGCTGCAGGATCTCGTAGGGGCTCATGGTGGCGTCGCCGACGAAGATCAGGCGCCAGTCCGGGTTGTACTTGCGCAGCACGTCCCAGGTGTGGGCGCGTTCGGCGTGGCGGCGGCGGTTGCTTTGCCAGACCCAGTCGTACAGGCAGTTGTGGAAATAATAGACTTCCAGGTGCTTGAACTCGCTGCGCGCCGCCGAGAACAGTTCCTCGATCCGCTGGACGTGGCTGTCCATCGTGCCGCCCACGTCCAGCATCATCAGCACCTTCACCGTGTTGTGCCGCTCGGGCACCATGCGGATGTCCAGGTGACCGGCGTTGCGCGCGGTGCTGCGTATGGTGTCGTCCAGGTCCAGCTCCAGGTCGGCGCCTTCGCGGGCGAAGCGGCGGAGTCGCCGCAGGGCCACCTTGATGTTGCGCGTGCCCAGTTCCACCCGGTCGTCGTAGTCGCGGAAGCTGCGCATGTCCCAGGCCTTGACCGCGCTGTGGTTGCCGGCGCTGTCCTGGCCGATGCGGATGCCCTCGGGGTGATAGCCGCCGCTGCCGAAGGGCGAGGTGCCGCCGGTGCCTATCCACTTGCTGCCGCCCTCGTGGCGTTCCTTCTGTTCCTCCAGCCGCTGGCGGAACAGTTCCATCAGCTTGTCCCAGCCCAGTTTCTCGATCGCGGCCTTGTCCTCGGGCGACAACTCGCGCATGAAGCGCCGCACCAGCCATTCGGCCGGGATCTCCTTGCCCGGCGGGAAGGCCGCCTCGACGCCCTTGTAGTAGCTGGCGAAGGCCTGGTCGTAGCGGTCGAACTGGCTCTCGTCCTTGACCAGCGTCATCCGGGCCAGCAGGTAGAACTCGTCCACCGAGGGCGCGATCACCCGGCGCGACAGCGCCTCCAGCAGCGTCAGGTACTCGTTGATCGAGACCGGCAACTGGTGCTTGCGCAGGTGATAGAAGAAATCAATGAGCATGAGGCCCCCCCCTACGCACTTCGCGCGCCCCCCAGGGGGCGGCGCTGGCGGACCGGCGAAGCCGGATCCGCGGCACCCTGAGTCGGACGTGCCTGCCGAGGGGGCGCGGATTCATGCTCGCCTGCCGCTTCTAGCCATGAGGACCAGGCGTTCGAACAGGTGGACGTCTTGTTCGTTTTTCAGCAGCGCGCCGTGCAGCGGGGGCACGGCGGCTTCGCGGTCGGTGCTTTTCAGGGCTTCCGGGGGGATGTCTTCGGCCAGCAGGACCTTGAGCCAGTCCAGCAACTCGGACGTGGACGGTTTCTTCTTCAGGCCGGGGGTCTCGCGCAGCTGGAAGAAGCTGTCCAGCGCCGCCGACAGCAGTTCCTGCTTCAGGCCGGGGTAGTGGACCCCGACGATGCGCTCCATGGTTTCCTTCTCGGGAAACCGGATGTAGTGGAAGAAGCAGCGCCGCAGGAAGGCGTCGGGCAGGTCCTTCTCGTTGTTGGAGGTGATGATGACCAGCGGCCGGTGCACGGCGCGCACCGTTTCCCGCGTCTCGTACACGTGGAATTCCATGCGGTCCAGCTCGCGCAGCAGGTCGTTGGGGAACTCGATGTCGGCCTTGTCGATCTCGTCGATCAGCAGCACCACCGGCTCGGGCGCGGTGAAGGCCTGCCACAGCACCCCGCGCACGATGTAGTTCGTGATGTCGCGTACCTTTTCGTCGCCCAGTTGCGAATCGCGCAGGCGCGAAACCGCATCGTACTCGTACAGCCCCTGATGAGCCTTGGTGGTGGACTTGATGTGCCATTGCAGCAGCGGCCGTCCCAGCGCCCGGGCCACTTCCTCGGCCAGCATGGTCTTGCCGGTGCCCGGCTCGCCCTTGATCAGGAGGGGGCGCTCCAGCGTGAGCGCGGCATTGACGGCAAGCGTCAGGTCGTCGGTGGCGACGTAGGTGTCGGTGCCCTGGAAGCGGGCGGTGGACGGCGAGACGGACTGGGGCATGGTCGGGCTGGCGATAGGGCGCCGCGAGGGCGAAGCACCCAGTATAAGAAAAGTCCGGACGGGCAGGGGACGCCGGCGCCCGTCCCCGCGAGCGGACGGCGGGGGTTGGCGGTTCCTGATGTATCATTAGGGGTTAAATAAAGACGGAAACCGGACCTGAGTACAACAATACGGTTTCTGGATGGAATAAAACGGAGACGCTTCGTTGGCCTGTGGGGGCCGGGCGTTGCCGCTCAGTCGTTTCGCTGCCCGGCATCGGGATTTCTCTTGATTCTGATAGAGCGTTCTAATGAAGTTGAGCATAACGAAGCGGGCGCTGCCCGCCCTGGCCGCCCTGGCCGCCTGTGCGGTCGTCGGCTCGGCCGCGGCCCAATCCGCTCCGCCGGCCACCATCACGGGCAGCGCCGACGCCGCTCGTGACAAGAATTCCATGTGCATCGGCTGCCATGGCATTCCAGGCTACAAGGCCAGCTTTCCCGAGGTCTATCAAGTCCCGATGATTGCTGGGCAGAACGCCAAGTACATCGAAGCGGCGCTGAAGGAATACGCCAGCGGCGCACGGACGCATCCTTCCATGGTTGGCATTGCCAAAAGCCTGTCCGAACAGGACATCGCCGATCTGGCCGCCTATTATTCCAGCCTGAAGTGAGCCGCCCGACCATGAAGACCACCCTGCGCCTTTCCTTCCTCGTCGGCAGCGCCCTGCTATCGCTGTCGGCCGCCCAGGCCGCCGGCGACATCGCCGCCGGCAAGGCGGTGTTCGACCGCATCAACTGCGCCTCGTGCCACGGGGCCGATGCCAAGACCTCGATCGATCCCAGCTATCCCCAGTTGGCGGGCCAGCATCCCGACTACCTCGCGCATGCGCTCAAGGCCTACCGCCGCGGCCAGTCGAACGCCGCGCCGTCGGCCAACATCCGCAAGAACCCCATCATGGGCGCGTTCGCCGTCCAGCTGTCCGACAAGGACATCCAGGACGTGGCGGCCTACCTGTCCAGCCTGCCGGGCAACCTGGCGGTAAGGAAATAACAGGGTTCCCTCCGCGCGCCAGCGCGTGGAGGGAACCCCAGGGAACTGCCGGGCAGGGGCTGGCGACATACGGTCATGAGAAAACAGAGAAGCACCGGGCGTCAGCGTTGAAGCGCCAAGATCGCTGATCGGTGCGTATCTGGCCACGAGGCATTCGTACTCGAATGCCTACCTTGACCAATCGACCCCCCTATCATGCCTACCTCCATTTCCACGTTGCCGGCGGAGATCATCGGCTTCATTCATCAGCAGTTGATGGACGGGGCCGCGCGTTCCGCGCCGCAAGAAACGCCACCGGCTCGGCATTGGGCCGCCGGTCAACGGCAGGCGGATCCCATACGGCAAGCGGCAATCGCCCGGGCAAATTTTGCCGCGACCAGCAAACACCTTCGCGAGATCGACAAGGCCAATCTGGCGCTCCCCGAAAACAGTGCCGTGGGGGCCTACGTGACGAGATCAACCATCGCGTCTCTGGCGAAAGGTCCCGATGATCAGTTCAACAAGGGCGTATCGGCATTGCTTTGCAACAATCCTCATATCGATGTGGATTTTTCGGGGTTGTGGGCGGAACAAAGCGCGGCCGTGCTGGATGTCCTGGATCGCGGAGAAACGGGTCCGCTGCGTGAAGTGAGGTTCCGTGCAAACCTGGCTCCGGGGACGGAAGCATTGATGCGCCGTATCGACCGGACGATTACCCGTCTGCGCGATGACAGCCCGGATGGCAAGGATGCGGCATTCGCATTCGATGGCGTTGGCGCCGACGCGAGGTATGCCGTGACGCCGGATTTCCGGCCCTGGACAAACCTGACATCGGTCTTGCTTGTCAGGTGCGAGGGGCTGACCGCCGCGCTGGATTTTTCGTCCAATCCGCGGCTGGTCGAGGTCAGGGCGATCCAGTGCCGAGGGCTGTCGACCGCGCCGGATTTTTCGTCGAATCCCGAGTTGAGGAAGGTCGTGCTTGGTGCCTGTCCGGACTTGACGGTCGCGCCGGATTTTTCGTCGAATCCAAAACTGATGGTGGTCAACCTCAGCGGGTGCATCGATCTGACGCTCCCGCCGGATTTCTCATCGAATCCGGAGCTGAGGGAAGTCGTGTTGACGGGATGCGTAGGGTTGACGGTCGCGCCGGATTTCTCGTCGAATCCTGAGCTGAGGAAGGCCGGTTTCAATGGGTGCGTCGGCCTGACCGTCATGCCCGATTTTTCATCGAATCCGAAACTGCAGAGCGTGGATTTTCTCGGCTGCGTGGGGCTGTTGATCCAGCCGGGCGCCGCTTCGAACCCGTACCTCGCCGAGCCTTTTCGTCACATGCAAAGACAACTGGCGAGCAGGCGGTTTCTGCGGCCGTCGGCCGGCTGATGCGTGCTTACCGTTGCTTGATCAGGTCGATATAGGCGTCGGTGTCCAGCGGCGTACCCAGGCGCTGCGATTCCCAAACCACCCGGCCCAGGCATTCCATGATTTCGTGGGCGGCATCGTGCGCGCCCTTGCGTTGGGCCAGTCGCTGGTAGGCGTCGCGGATGCCGGGGGGGTGGTCGATCGACAACTGTTCGGCGATCGCCAGGTGCATGGACAGGTGCAGGAAAGGGTTGGTGCGGCCGGCCTCGACGCCATAGTCTGCCTGGGCGGCCTCGGGGTTCTCGAGGTCGCCGTGGTATTCGGGGTGTTCCAGGATCCAGTCCAGCGCGGTCGCTTCCAGCGGCGTCAGGACTTCGCCGGCGCGATGCTTGCGCCAGGTCTCGGTGAAGAACTGGCGGACCTGGTCTCGGGTAGGGTTGAACATCATCCGGACATTGTACCCGCCGGGCCCGCGGCGGGTGGCGCCCGGCCGCATGGCATTGGCCCGCCGAATACGAGATAATTCCAGCCATGTGCCAGGGCCGCGACGCGGCTTGCTTCAACGATCGTTCGGAAACGCCGCATGTCTTCCTACAAGCATATCCAGGTGCCCGCCCAGGGCAGCCGCATCACCGTCAACGCGGATTTCTCCCTCAACGTGCCGGACCAGCCCATCGTCGCCTATATCGAAGGCGACGGCACCGGGCGCGACATCACGCCGGTGGCGATCAAGGTGATCGACGCGGCGGTGGCGAGGGCCTATGGCGATGCCCGCCGCATCCACTGGATGGAAATCTACGCGGGCCGCAAGGCGACCACGCTGTACGGCGAGGGCGGCTGGCTGCCCGATGAAACCGTGGCCGCGCTGCGCGAGTTCGTCGTGGCCATCAAGGGACCGCTGGGCACGCCGCCGGGAGGCGGCTACCGTTCGCTGAACGTGATGATGCGGCAGGCGCTGGACCTGTACGTCTGCCTGCGGCCCATCCAGTACCTGCGCGGCGTGCCGTCGCCGTTGAAGCAGCCCGAGAAGACCAACATGGTCATCTTCCGCGAGAACTCCGAGGACATCTACGCGGGGATCGAATACGCCGCGGGCTCGCCCGAGGCCGTGGAGTTGATCGCCGTGCTGGAGGAAAAGCTGGGGGCCAAGCACCTGCGCTTCCCGGCCACCTCCGGCATCGGTATCAAGCCGGTATCGCGCGAGGGGACGGAGCGCCTGGTGCGCCGGGCCATCCAGTACGCCATCGACCACGACCGCCGCTCGGTCACGCTGGTGCACAAGGGCAACATCATGAAGTACACCGAAGGCGCGTTCCGCGACTGGGGGTACGAGACCGCCCGCCGGGAGTTCGCCGCCGAGACCATCGACGCCGGACCTTTCTGCCGCATCCGCAACCCGCGCACCGGCCGGGATATCCTCGTCAAGGATTGCCTGGTCGACGCCTTCTCGCAGACCATGCTGCTGCGCCCGGTCGAGTTCGACGTGATCGCCACGCCCAACCTGAACGGCGATTACCTTTCGTCGGCGCTGGCCGCGCAGGTCGGTGGCGCCGGCATTGCTCCGGGCGCGAACATGAGCGATTCGGTGGCCGTGTTCGAGGCCACCCACGGCACTTCCGCCAAGTATGCCGGCAAGGACTACGTCAATCCCGGCTCCGAGATCCTGTCGGGCCGCATGATGCTGCAGCACATGGGCTGGCACGAGGCGGCAGACCTGATCCTGCCGGCGATGGAGCGCACCATCCTGTCCAAGCGCGTGACCTACGATTTCGCGCGGCAGATGGAGGGCGCGACCCAGGTGTCGTGCTCGGGGTTCGGCGAATCCGTCATCGCCAACATGGCCTGAGCGAAAGGGAACCGCCCTAGGCGGCCCGTCGCGTGCCGCCGGCCCTGGCGGCGGCAGGTTGCCGCCGTTTCAGCCACAGGTACAGTCCGCTGCCCAGCACGATGATGGTGGCGATGTCCAGCAGCGCCCACAGGATCTTCATCGGCATGCCGCCGTAGTCGCCGAAATGCAGCGGCTGGGACACCAGCAGCGCCGTCAGGTACCAGGGCAGCCTGGGCGCGGCGGTGACTTCGGCGGTCCGGGCGTCGATCAGCACCGGTTGCAGCAGCTTGGACGTGAGCGGTTCGTTGCCGGCCAGGAAGAAGGTATTGTGGTGCGGACTGGAGAAAGCCGTGCCGGGGAACGCGATGAAAGACAGCCGCGTATCGGGCGCGGCGGCCATGGCGGCTTCCATCGAGCGCTGCAGCGATGCCCGCTGGGCGGGGGGCGTGACCGGCTGGCCCTGGTAGGGCGCGAGCAGCGCGCTGAGCTGGTCGTACTGCCAATACTTGATCATGAGGTCGGCCCAGGTGTTGATCATGCCGGTGCCGCCCACGACGAAGGCCCATACCAGCGTGACCACCCCCAGCAGGTTGTGCAGGTCCAGCCATTTGACGCGCGGCGTCCGGTGCCGCCGCACGTCGCCGAATTCCAGTTTTTTCATGAAAGGGCCGTACAGGACCGCGCCGGTGACGATGGCCACCAGCAGCAGCAGCCCCATGAATCCCAGGAACAGTTTGCCCGCCAGTCCCGCGAACAAGTCCACGTGCAGCTTGAGCATGACGTACATGAAGCCTTCGTCGAAACGCGGTTCGGCCAGTACCTCGCCGGTGCGGGCGTCGACCGCCACCGAACGGAAGTCGTCGGTGGGCGCGGGCGTGGGGGTGAGCGTGACGAACCAGATGCGGTCGTCTTCCTCGTCCTGCGAAGCGAACTGGATGACGCGGCCGGGGTGGCGCGCCTGCGCGGCTTCCAGCACCCGGTCCAGGCTGACGCGCGCCCGGTCGTCCGCCCGCTGGGGCGCTTCGACTTCGGTGCCCAGCAGGTGGCCCAATTCGTGATGGAAGATCAAGGGCAGGCCGGTCAGGCACAGCAGCAGCATGAACAGCGTGCAGATCAGGCTGCTCCATTTGTGCAGCCAGGACCAGGTCTTCAAGGCGCGCGCGGAGGGCATGGGTCGGGGTTCCTGTAGTGGCGGGAAGAGCGCGCCGCCGGTCAGGCGCGCCTGCGGGTCGAGGCGTGGAAGCGTGGGCGGTCGGGCTGGCGGCGCAGTCCGAACCACAGCATGGTGGCGACCGGGATGCCCAGCCCCGCCCAGGACCAGGCGTCGCCCCAGCTATCGGAAACCAGGGCGGTGACGAGTCCCGTCGCGGTCAGCACGCCCAGCGCGAGCGGCCATCCCCAGACGCGCAGCGTGGGCGTCGACATGGATGTTCCTGATTAATTAAGGAAAAGGCGAATAATAACTATTATTATTCAATATAGAAATCCCGGATACGCCCAGGCAGCGCGCGAAAAAAGTCAGGCGCCGGGTTTGCGGCCCACGTAGCGGGTGACGAAGGCCGGTCCGCGGTGCCCGTCTCCTTCGTCCAGTTCCACCTCGCCTTCCCAGCCTTGCACTTCTTCGAGCAGGCCCGCGAAGTCGGCGCGTATCGTGGCCAGGCCGCTCAGCATGTCGGCGTCGCGGGGGCCGCCGCTCTGGTAGGCGAGTTGGCGGGGATGGAAGGATTCCAGGAGCAGCCAGCCACCGGGGGCCAGCGCGCCCGCCAGGCGCCGGTGGGCCTCGGCCCGGAAAGCGCCGGGCAGGTGGACGTAGATCAGGACGACCGCGGCACAGGTCGCCGGCGGCGGCGTCCAGGCCGCCAGGTCCGCATTCAGCGTCGTGATGGTGACGCCGCGATCCGACGCCAGGGCCAGCGCCTTGTCCAGTCCGACCTGCGAGTTGTCGACCGCCAGCACCTGATGCCCGCGCTCGGCCAGCCACACGCTGTTGCGGCCCTCGCCGTCGCCCGGCAGCAGCACCCGGCTACCCGTGGGCAGCCGGTGTTCCTGTTCGGCCAGGAAGCGGTTGGGCGCCGTTCCGTACTTGTAGCCAGGTTCGGAGAAGCGTTCATCCCAAGTCTTCATACCGCGGATATTCCTTACGATGGGCAAGGCGGATCCGGCTTTGCCGGCCCGCCGTGCCGCCCCCTGGGGGGCGCGCGAAGTGCGTACGGGGGATCATTCCCCTTCTCTGAGTTCATACCACATGGCGTTCAGGACGGCGAAAGTCGCCGCCAGGCCCAACCCCAATATCCACGAAAAATACCACATGCTCGTTTCTCCCTGATGTGTCAGTAGGCGTGGTTGCCAGGGTCTTTCACGGCAGCTTCGTCGACCTTGCCCCACAGGACCCGGTAGACCCAGGACGTGTAGGCGACGATGAGCGGGACGAAGATGGCCGCCGCGACCAGCATGATGAACAGCGTCAGATGGCTGGACGAGGCATCCCAGACCGTGAGGCTGGCCCGCGGGTCGGCGGACGAAGGCAGCAGGAACGGGAAGATGGAGACGCCCACGGTCAGGATGATGCCCAGGATGGACAGCGAACTGGCCAGCAGCGCGCCGACCTCGCTGCGCAGCCGGAGCAGCAGCAGGGCCAGCGCGGAGCCCGCCAGGCCGGCGGCCGGCGCGAGCATCAGCCACGGATGGGCCGCGTAATTGTCGAACCAGGCGCCCGTGGCGACCTCGGCCGTCTTGCGCAGCGGATTGGACGGGCCGAGCGGGTCGATGGCGCTCGTGATGCGATACCCGTCCACCCATGCCCATAGCGCGACGCCGCCCAGCGCGAACAGCACCAGCGTCAGGAACGCCGCCGCGCTGCCGTAGCCGCGGGCGCGTTCGGCGACCTCGCCGCGTGTCTTCAGGACCAGCCAGCACGCGCCCTGCGTCGCCAGCATCGCGACCGATACCAGGCCGCACAGCAGGGCGAAGGGAGACAGCAGTCCGAAGAAACTGCCGTCGTAGAAAATGCGCAGGTCGCCGTCGAGCCGGAACGGTACGCCCAGCAGTACGTTGCCCACCGCCACGCCCAGGATCAGCGAAGGCACCAGGCCGCCGACGAACAGCGCCCAGTCCCAGGTCGTGCGCCAGCGCGTGCTGTCGCGCTTGCTGCGGTACTTGAAGCCCACCGGCCGCAGGATCAACGCGAACAGGATGGCGAACATCGCGAGGTAGAAGCTCGAGAAGGACACCGCGTACAGCGGCGGCCAGGCGGCGAAGATCGCGCCGCCGCCGAGGATCAGCCAGACCTGGTTGCCTTCCCACACGGGTCCGATGGTGTTGATGACCACGCGCCGTTCGAGGTCGGTGCGGCCGACGAAGGGCAGCAGCATGCCCGTGCCCAGGTCGAAACCGTCGGTCAGCGCGAACGCGATCAGCAGGACGCCCAGCAGGGCCCACCAGATCAGGCGCAGCACGTCGTAGTCGATGAGTGTGTGCAGAATCATGGCTTACTCCTGGGCGGTCAGGCGTTGGGACAGGTGCGGGGCCACGAGCCGGACTTCCGGATCGGGATCGGGTTCCACGCCTTTGCGGATGGCGCGCAGCATCAGGCCCATCTCGACGATGAACAACACGGTGTAGAGCGCGGTGAAACCCAGGATCGTCAGCAGCACCGTTCCCGCGCCCAGGTCGGAGACGGCCGCGGCGGTCGGCAGCACGCCTTCGATGACCCACGGCTGGCGTCCGAATTCGGCCACGATCCAGCCCATTTCCGCGGCGATCCAGGGCAGCGGGATCGAGTACACCGCGACCTTCAGCAACCAGCGATGCGCATCGAGCCGGCGGCGGGCCGACAGGATGAAGAAGGTCGCCATCAGCAGGATGAAGAAGAAGCCCAGTCCGACCATGATGCGGAACGACCAGAACAGCGGCAGGACCGTGGGCACGGTGTCCCAGGCCGCCTGGTCGATCTGCTGCGGCGTGGCCTGGCGCGGGTCGTCCAGGTAGCGCTTGAGCAGCAGGGCGTAGCCGAGATCGGGGCCGTGTTGCTCGAAGGCGTCGCGGTCGGCCGGCGCGATGGCGGCGGAGCTGCCCGCCGCGCGGATGCGCTGCAAGGCGTCGAAGGCCAGGATGCCGCTGCCGATGCGTTCCCGCGCGTGTTCGACCAGCGTGGTGATGCCGGGGATCTCGGTGGTGAGCGAACGCGTGCCGATCAGGCCCATGACGGCGGGTATCCGGATGGCGTAGTGGGTCTCGCGGGCCTTCTGGTCGGGAATGCCGACGATGGTGAAGGGTGCGGGAGCGGGTTCGGTTTCCCACATGCCCTCGATGGCGGCCAGCTTCATCTTCTGGTGTTCGGTCGACAGGTAGCCGCTTTCGTCGCCCAGTACCACCACCGACAGCGCCGAGGCCAGGCCGAACGACGCGGCCACCGTCATCGACCGCTTGGCCACGTCGATGTGCCGGCCCTTCAGCAGATACCAGGCCGACACGCCCAGCACGAACACCGACGCGGTCACGTAGCCCGCCGATACCGTGTGCACGAACTTGGCCTGCGCCACCGGGTTCGTCAGCACGGCGAAGAAGTCGGTGACCTCCATGCGCATGGTCTGGGGGTTGAAGGCGGACCCCACGGGATTCTGCATCCACCCGTTGGCGATCAGGATCCACAGCGCCGAGAAATTCGAGCCCAGCGCCACGCACCAGGTCGCCACCAGGTGTCCGACGCGCGACAGCTTGTTCCAGCCGAAGAAGAACAGGCCGACGAAGGTCGCCTCCAGGAAGAAGGCCATCAGGCCTTCCAGGGCCAGCGGCGCGCCGAAGATGTCGCCGACGTAGTGGCTGTAGTAGCTCCAGTTCATGCCGAACTGGAACTCCATCACCAGGCCGGTGGCTACGCCCAGCACGAAGTTGATGCCGAACAGCGTGCCCCAGAACTTGGTCATCTGGCGCCAGATCTTGCGCCCGGTCATGACGTAGACCGTCTCCATGATGGCGATGACGACCGACAGGCCCAGTGTGAGCGGGACGAAAAGGAAGTGGTAGAGCGCCGTCAATGCGAACTGCAGGCGCGAGAGTGAAACGATGTCGAGGTCCATGGTGCCAGCTTCCTCCTCAGTCCGGGCGCAGGGTGTGAAGTCGATGATCGAAGGCGGGGGTGCCGCGGCGCAGGTCGGCGGCCATCGTGCCGGCGTCCAGCACGATGATGCGGTCGGCCAGCGCGGCCTCCCGCCGGATATGGGTGGCGATGAGCAGGGTCCGGCCGTCTGCCTGTCCGGCCAGCCGGGCGACCACGTCGCGCGCGGTTGCCGCGTCCAGTCCTTCCGTGGGTTCGTCCAGCAGCCACAACTGCGTGGGCCGCAGGAACAGGCGCGCCAGGGCGAGCCGGCGCGCCTGGCCCGCCGACAGCCCGAGGCCGCCTTCGCCCAGGCGCGTGTCCAGGCCCGCGGGCAGGGCCGCGACGGTCTGGTCCAGGCCCGCGGCCCGCAGGGCCGACCACAATGCGTCGTCGTCGGCGTCGGGCCTGGCCAGGCGCAGGTTGTCGCGCAGGCTGTCCTGGAACAACTCGGTGCGTTGCGTCAGCAGACAGGAGGCAGGCGCCCGGACCTGTCCGGTGGACGGCACCCGTTCGCCCGCCACCAGCGCCAGCAGGGTCGACTTGCCGGCGCCGCTGGGGCCGACCACCGCGACCCGCTCGCCGGGCCGGATGTCGAGCGTGATGTCTTGCAGGGCCTGGCCGGCGGACAAGGCCGGCTGGCCCGGGTGGCGCAGGCCGGCGCGGTCGAGCAGGACGTCGCCGGATGCGGCGCGGCCCGCGGGCGCGGCCGGCGTGTCCAGGCGGGGCGCCAGGCGGCGGATGGCCAGCATCGTGCGCCCCAGCTCCAGGGCGCCGCGGCGCAGCGGGGTCAGCGGTTCGGCGCTGGCCAGCACCAGCAGCAGGGCCAGTGCCGCCACGGGCGCGCCGATGGCCGAACCGGCAACCAGGAGGGCACAGGCCGCCAGGGTGGCGGCCATGGCCAGCGTGCCTGTCAGGGCTTGCAGCCAGCCGCCTAGTGTGTCGGCGCGATTGATGGCGTCGTCGGCGGCGGCCAGGCGGCGCTCGGTCCGCGCCAGTGTCTCGCATTGCGCCGCCAGCCGGCCGGCCATGGCGAGCTCGACCTGGCCGGAGACGAGATCGATGGCCTGCGCGCGCAGCGATTCGATCGCATGCGCGCGGCGGTATGCGGCGCGGCGGCTGCGGCGCGCGGTCCAGGCCAAAATACAGGTGCCCGTGGCCAGCAGCCAGCCGGCCACCCCGAGACCCAGCGGCAGGCTGACCATGCCGAGCGTGATGGCTACCAGCGCGATGGCGGCACAGGCGGCGCCAGCGGGCACCAGCAGGCGCAGGTACAGCGCGTCCAGCGCATCGGCATCGGCCGTCAGGCGGAACAACAGCCGGGCTGGCCGTGCGAGCAGCCTGCGCGCGGCCTCGGGGCCGGCCCATCCGGCAAACAGCCGGGGCCGCAGCGCGGCGATGACCGCGAGTACCGCGTCGTGGGTGACGACCCGCTCGCCGTAGCGGGACGCGGTGCGGATCAGCGCCAGCAGCCGTATGCCGGCGCCGGGGGTGAAGACGTCGAAGGCCAGGGCGGTGCCGGTGGCCAGTCCGGCCAGTGCCGTCGCCGTGATGAACCATCCGGACAGGCCCAGCAGTCCCATGCCGGCGAAGACCGTCAGCGCGGCCAGCGCGATGCCGCTCCACAACAGGCGCCGGCGGCCGGCGAAGAACAGCCGCAGCACGGCGTGGAGGGATGCGTTCATGAGGCAGCCCTCAGGGCGCCTGCCATGGCCCTGTCGGCGTCGGCCCGTGCCGGGCGAGGCGAGGCAAGATCGATCACCCGGTCCATGCGCGAAGCCAGTTCCGGGTCGTGCGTGGCGACGATCAGCGTCCTGCCCGCGGACTGGGCCAGCAGCCGCCGGGTCAGTTCCCGGGCCGTGGCGGCGTCGAGATGCGCGGTGGGTTCGTCGGCCAGCCACAGGTCGCTGCCGGGGGCGGCTACCGCCCGGGCCATGGCCAGGCGCAGGCACTCGCCGCCCGACAGGCCGGTGCCGGATTCCCCCAGCGGGCGTCCCGCTTCCCGCCCCGCGAGCTGTTCCAGGGTCGCGGCCCGCAAGGCGCGGCCGACGGCGGGGGCGTCCACCTGCGGGCGGCCCAGGGCGACGTTGGCGGCCAGCGTGCCGGCGAAGACATGCGGCTTCTGCCCGATCCAGGCCATGCGTGCCCGCAGGCGCGGCGCGCTGCGGTCGTCCAGCGCCACGCCGTCGATGACGACCGAACCGGCCTGGGCGGGCACGAGGCCCGCCATGAGCGCCAGCAGTGTCGATTTGCCCGCGCCGCTCGGTCCTACGATGGCCACGCGCTCGCCGGGGGCCACGCGCAGATCCAGGCCATCGATGATCGACAGGGCGGAATCGGCGTGGGTGAAGCGCAGCTGGACGAGTTCGACGGCGGGCGGCGCGCGGTGCGCGGGGCTGGGCTCGGACGGGGGGAGGGCCGCGGCCCCGCCCACCAGCTTGGAGGGGGCGGCGGACAGCGCGCGCAGTGCCTCCAGCGCGGCGCGGCCCGCGGCCCGGTCATGCCAGGCGGCGGAAAGTTCGCGCAGCGGCTCGAAGAAGCTCGGGGCCAGCAGCAGCACGAAGAGCCCCTGGCCGAGCGTGAGCGGGCTGCCCCAGGTACCGAAGGGCACGGCGCCCAGCAGATGGAATCCTACATAGACCGCGACCATGGCGACCCCGATGGAGGAAAACAATTCCAGCACCGCCGAGGACAGGAAGGCGATGCGCAGTACCGCCATGGTACGCGTACGCAGCGTTTGTGCAACGGATCCGAGCCGCTCGGTGGTGGCATCGACGGCATCCAGCGCCCGCAGCGTGGCCAGTCCGCGCAGCCGATCGAGCAGGAAGGCGTTCAAGGTGCCCATTTCCGCCAGGTGGGCCTCGCTGGCACGCTGCGCGCGCCAGCCCACCAGGGCCATGAAGATCGGGATCAGCGGGGCCGAGACCAGCAGGACCAGCGCCGCGATCCACGAGAGCGGCGCGACGGCCGCCAGGATGGCCGCGGGGACGACCAGCACCTTCAACTGGATGGCGGGATAGCGGGCCAGGTAGGGCAGCGCGGCATCGGCCTGTTCGGCCAGGACGCTGGCGGCGTGCCCGGCGGCGGGGCGCAGCTTGTCCAGCGGCGAGCCGCCGGCCAGCGCGGCGACCGACGCGGCGCGCAGCGCCGACAGCCGCCGTCGCGCCACCTGGAAGCTCAGGCGGGTGCCCCACGCGTCGCAGGCGGCGCGCACGGCCCCGGCCAGCAGGAATCCGGCGGCGGCGAGCAGGCCGGCCGCCACCTCGCCGGGGTCCGCCGCCATGCGCTGTACCGCCGCGGCCAGGATGCCGGCCTGGACCATCCAGCACAGCGAACCGGCCAGTTGCAGCCAGTCGCCGGGGGAGGGGCGGAGCGCGTCGCCGGAGCGCGCGGACGTGGGGCGGGACAGGGGCGTACTCCCGTTGTACGTTGAGGTCGCCGCCTAAGGTACAGGGCCCGGCCGGGCGTGACAATGATTCGCCTCAACTCGCGACATTTGGTCGCGGGAGGCCGCCGGCAGGAACGCCCCCACGCTTGCCGCTGCGCGGCGGCGCTGCCCCCCGAGGGGGCGCTTTTTGCCTTGGGGCGGCCCGGCGGCAAAAAATGCCCCCACGCTTGCCGCTGCGCGGCGGCAAAAAAACGGCCCCGTTGAAGGGGCCGTTGTTCAGTCGCGGTCGTCGTGCCGCCGGTAGTAGCGTTCTTCCCGGTAGCGCTGTTGGCGCTCCCACCGACGTTCCTGCTCCCACCGGCGCTCGCGCCAGTACGGGTCATAGGGCACGTAGCCGACCGGCCCGGGGACGACCAGGACGGGCGGCGGTGCATAGACCGGTGGGGGGGCCATGTATACCGGGGGCGGGCCATAGACGATGCCGGGCAGGCCGATGCCTATGGATACGCTTACGCGGGCCTGGGCCGTCGCGCTGATGGCCAAGAGGGCGGCGCCCACCAGCCCTGCCATTGCCAGCCGTTTCATGCGGATTCTCCAATACTGCGGTAATCCGACTGTAGGGGGGATCGCGGGTCGGCGGTTTGTGCGGCCTGTTGCAATCGTCGCCACATGTAACGCTCCTGGGGCGGGCATCGCGTTTCGCGTTGCCCGCGCGCGACGCCGGTCAGTAGCCGACGGTGAAGCGCCGGCGCGAATGCGCGGGTTGCGCCGCTTCGTCCAGCATGGCGACGGCGAAGTCCTCCATGGAAATCCAGCTGCGGCCGTCCGCGGCGGTCAGCAGCGTGTCGCCGCCGAGCCGGAACGTCCCCGTGCGTTCGCCAGGCACGAACAGCGCCGAGGGCGACAGGAAGGTCCAGTCCAGGTCCTTTTCCGTCCGCAAGGCGTTCAGCCAATCGCGCCCGGCCAGTGCCTCGGGCTTGTATTCGGCCGGGAACGCCGGTGTGTCGACCAGGGCGGCGCCGGGGGCCACTTCCAGGCTGCCCGCCCCGCCCACCACCAGCAGCCTGCGCACGGCGGCCTGCTTGACCGGGCCCAGGACCGCCGCGAGGGGCGTGGAGGCGAAGCGGACGCTGCTGATGACCGCGTCCTTGCCGCGCAAGGCATCGGCCAGCCTGGCGGAGTCGGCCAGGTCGAGGTCCAGCGTGTCCAGATGGGGACGGGCCTCGAGCCCGGAGGCATGGCGGGCGATGGCGGTGACATGGTGGCCGCGGGCCAGGGCTTCCTGGACGAGGCGGCTGCCGACATTGCCGGTGGCACCGATGATGGCGATGTTCATGGAGACTCCTTGGTAACGGTGGCGGGCGGAAGGGATCCGTCCTGACAGTTGTCAGCTTAGGGGTTGTCCCGCGGCGGAAAAACCGGGCCTGTCGCCATAGTTTGTTGCGATTTCCGGTCGAATGCCTCGCCACTTTCGCACGGACGCCGATGGGAGTTACATCCCGTTCTTGTCCCATGGGAGGGGACAGGCGTATAGATAGAACCTCGTCCGACGTCCGGGCCAGGCATCGTGCTTGCTGCCGGGGCCGGAAGGACACGCTGCCGCTGTCCCAAGGAGGCCCATATTGACCACCATGCTTCAAGGTCCCGCGCATAGGATGGCCGGGAACGACACCGCTTTTTCGATGGAAGGCGCGCCGTCGCAGGGACGACGCGCCGATGCGGTGCCGCTCGACAACCGGGCGGAGGAACTGGCCGCCGGATTGTGGGCCGGCCAGGCCTGCATCGATCCCAAGTTCCTGTATGACGCGCAGGGATGCGTCCTGTTCAACGCGATCTGCGAACTCCAGGAGTACTACCCCACGCGCACCGAGCGGGCGATCTTCGAGGCCCACCGCGAGGCCATCGCGCGCGCCCTGCCGACGCGCATCCAGTGGGTGGACCTGGGGTGCGGCGATTGCGCGAAATCCCGCGCCTGGCTTGCGCACGTGGATGCCTGCCGCTACCTGGGGGTGGACATTGCCGCCGATTGCCTGCGCCAGGAGGTGGCCGCGCTGGGCCGGAAGTTCCCCGAGGTCGCGTGCGTGGCCGTGGAGGCCGATTTCTCCGGGCACCTGGACCTGCGCCGGCACTTGACCGATACCCAGGCCTATCCTCCGGTCTTCTTTTATCCCGGGTCGTCCATCGGCAACTTCTCCCCCGAGCGGGCCGTCGCGCTGATGGCCTCGATCTGCCGGCAGGCGGGGCCGCGGGGCAGCCTGCTGATCAGCGCGGACCTGCGCAAGGACCGGCGGGTGATGGAGCGCGCCTATGCCGACGACCTGGGGGTGACGGCGGCGTTCAACCGGAATGTGCTGCGGGTCTGCAATCGCGTGCTGGGCAGCGATTTCCAGCCCGCCGAGTTCGATCACGAGTCCCGCTTCGACGACGGGCATGGCCGCATCGAGATGCGGCTGCGGGCCAGGCAGCGGCAGCGTGTGCGTTGGGGGGCGTCGGAGCGGATTTTCGAGGCGGGGGAAGACATCGTGACCGAGCATTCGTACAAGTACACGCCCGCGCAGTTCGACGCCATGCTGGCGCAGGCGGGTTTCTCGGTACGCAACATGTGGACCGATCCCCGCTCGTGGTTCGGCGTCTTCCTGGCCCAACGATGAACGCGCGCGACGAGGTCTCGGTTCCGGCGCTGCTCGCCCGTCGGGTGGCCGGCGTGCGCGCGGCCACGCTGGGGTTGCTGGACGGCCTGACGCCCGAGGACTGCATGCTGCAGTCCATGCCGGAGGCCAGCCCCGTCAAGTGGCATGTCGGCCATGTCGCGTGGTTCTTCGAGACCTTCGTGCTCGAACCCTGGCAACCGGGGTTCCGGCCTTTCGATCCCGCCTTCCGCGAGCTGTTCAACTCCTACTATGTCGGCGTGGGCGGACGGCATCCGCGTGGACAGCGGGGGCTGCTCTCGCGCCCGTCGCTGGACCGGGTGATGGCCTACCAGGAGTCGGTGCAGGAGCGCCTGCTGGCGTGGATGGACGAGGCCGCGCCGCCGCGGGCGCTGGCGCTGGTGGAGCTCGGCCTGCATCACGAGCAGCAGCACCAGGAGCTGATCGCGACCGATCTGAAGCATCACTTCTGGCACAACCCCTTGCTGCTGCCCGCATGGCGGCCGGCTCCGCCGGATGGGCCGGCGCTGGAACCGGGCCCGCCGGTGTTCCGGCGCCATGAGGCGGGGCGCGTGGATCTGGGGCACGCGGGTGGCGGGTTCGCTTTCGACAACGAGGCACCCCGGCACCGCGCATGGGTAGAGGCCTTCGAATTGGCGCAGCGCGTGGTTTCGAACGCGGAGTATGCCGCCTTCATCGAGGACGGCGGCTATCGCCGGCCGGACCTGTGGCTGTCCGATGGCTGGGACGCGCGCGTCCGGGGCAATTGGGACATGCCGCTGTACTGGATGCGGGACGAGGGCCGATGGCGTTGCTACACCGCGTCCGGGCCGCGTCCGCTGGATCCGGCGGAGCCCGTCTGCCATCTGAGCTACTACGAGGCCGATGCCTATGCCCGGTGGGCGGGCGCGCGCCTGCCGACGGAGCAGGAATGGGAGCGGGCGGCCACCCAGGCCATGGCCGAAGGAAGCTGCCTGCCGGCGGATGGCGACTTCTCCGAGTCGGGCCTGTTGCATCCGGCGCGGTTGCGCGTGGATGCGCCGGGCTTCCTGGGCGGCGTATGGGAGTGGACGCAGAGCGCCTATCTGCCGTATCCGGGGTTTCGTCCCGCCGCCGGCGCGGTGGGGGAGTACAACGGCAAGTTCATGATCAATCAGATGGTGCTGCGAGGCGGATCCTGTGCCACGCCCCGCAGCCACATCCGTGCCACGTACCGCAATTTCTTCGCGCCGGGGGCGCGCTGGCAGTATGCCGGCCTGAGGCTGGCCCGCTGAGTCCGGGACAGGTTCCGCAAGAGGCCCTGTCCCGGTTTCCGCGTCGGAAGGGTTCAAGGCTGTCTGCGCAGATCCGCGGGCGGGAGCTTCATCAGGTCGCGGTATTTGGTGACGGTGCGGCGCGCGACCAAGACGCCCTGTTGCGCCAGCATCCTGGTCAGCGAGACGTCGGACAGCGGATCGCGGTGGTCCTCGGCCTCGATCATGTCGCGGATCAAGGCGCGCACGGCCGCCGCCGAACATCGGCCGCCCGTTTCGGTGGCCAGCTCGCGCGAGAAAAAGTGCTTGAATTCGAAGACGCCGCGCGGCGTGGCCATGTACTTGTTGTTCGTCGCCCGCGAGACCGTGGACTCGTGCAGGTCCAGTTCTTCGGCCACTTTGCGCAGGACCAGCGGCTTGAGCGCGATTTCGCCGTAGTCGAAGAAGGTGCGCTGGTGCGCAACGATGGCTTCGGCCACGCGCTGGATGGTGGCGAAGCGCTGTTCGGCGTTGCGTATCAGCCAGCGCGCCTCTTGCAGCTCCTGCGCCAGCGGCGCCCGGTCGTCGCAGCGGGCCTTGCGGAACAGATGGGCATAGGCCTGGTGCAGGCGGGCCTTGGGCATGACCGCCGGGTTGGTGGTGATCACCCATTGATTCCGTATCTTGCGCACGATCACGTCGGGGACGATATGGTCCGCGCCTTCTTCCAGGAAGGCGAAGCCCGGCCGTGGCGCCAGGCTGCGTATGAGCCGGCAGGCCACCGCCAGTTCCTCGTCGCCGCAGCCGAGCCGGCGGCGAAGCTCCGCCGTTTCGCGGCGCGCCATCAGATCGAGGTAGCGGTCGGCGATCGCCAGCGCCGGCGTGCGTCCCGGTGTCGCCTCGGCCAGCGCCGCCAATTGCAGGCACAGGCATTCGCCCAGGCCGCGGGCCGCGAGCCCCGGCGTGTCCAGGTGCTGGACCAGCTTCAGCGCGACCATCCATTCGTCGTGGGTGGGCGCGGGCAGCACCGACAGGCTGGCGGCCAGTTCGTCGAAATCCTGGCGCAGATAGCCGTCTTCGTCCAGGGCCTCGATGAGAATGTCGGCCAGCAGCCGGTCGCGGTCTCCCAGACGGTAGCCGCACAGCTCCTGGTGGAGGTGGTCGTGCAGTCCCACGGTGCTTTGCGTCCATTGCCCGGCGTCGGGGCGGTCGTCCCCGTCGTCGTCGCGCGCCCGGCCGGATGGGTAGCTGCCGCCATAGGGCTCGGGATCGAACGCGGGGAGGGCGGGTTCGCGCGCCGGGTCGGATTCGGCCGTGGCGCCGCGATCGGCGGGAAACACCGATTCGCCTGCCTGGGCCGCGACGGCGGGATCCTGGTCGTCTTCTTCCAGAAAAGGGTTGCTCGCGATGGCTTGCCGCAACTCCTGCGTGAACTCGAGCGCCGACATCTGCAACAGCCTGACGGACTGCTGAAGCCTGGGCGTCAGGGATAGTTGCTGCCGTACTCGTAGGTCGTAACTGGCTTGAACCAATGCCGTCTCCCAGGCTTGGCCGGACCGCCGGCCGTTGAGCGTCGCAATCCCTGCAACGTGCAAGCTTCGTGCCAATGCGAAGCCGTAGGCGCGGCGCGCGGGACAGTGGAAAATAGCGTGCAGCGCTTGCCGGTTCGGTAAGTTTTACCGGTGCGGATGCCCGCCGGGCAGGGGGTGCCCGACGGAACCGGGCTGTCTCGTCACAGAATGAGAAAAAATGCGAAGCTTCCTGCGCGTTCTCCTGTATGGCCTGTGCGCGGCGCTGTTGTGCCACTGCGCCAATCCGCTGCCCGACCCCGCCAGCGGCGTCGAGCCGCGGCGCAAGGTACGCATCTCCGGCGATGCCGGCCTGCTGACCTACCGGGAGAGCCGCCGCATCATCCAACAGCTGGACGCCCGCGGCCGGGCCGGCGATTTCCTGGCGCGCCATCTGCAGGTCGAGGAAGCCGTTGCCGACACCCCGTTGGTCGTCGGCAACGAAGTGCGCCTTTTCGGCGACGGTCCGAGCACCTATCGCGCCATGGAGGAAGCCATTGGTGCCGCGCGGCGCTTCATCCATCTGGAGAGCTACATCTTCGAGGACGACCGGATCGGCAACCTCATTGCCGAGATGCTGATCGCCAAGCATGCCGAGGGAGTGGCCGTGGCCGTCATGGTCGACGATGTCGGCACGTTCTCCGTCCCCCCCGGCCTCTTCGACCGCATGCGCCAGGCCGGTGTGCAGGTAGTCTTCTTCAATCCGGTCAATCCGCTCAAGAGCCGGGGCGGCTGGTCCATCAACGAGCGCAGCCATCGCAAGATTCTGGTGGTCGATGGCGAAGTCGCGTTCATCGGCGGGATCAACCTGAGCGACGTCTATGCGTCCCGGCCCGTGGCAGGCTCGTCCCGGCCCCACGGCGGCGATGGGCGGCAGGACGCGCCGTGGCGGGACACCCACGTCAGTATCCGCGGGCCCGCCGTCCCCGACGTCGAACGCGTATTCCTGGAAGGCTGGCGCAGCCAGGGCGGGCCGCCGCTGGGCGACATCGATTTCCTGCCGCCACAGCCCCGGAGCGGTCCGCATGTGGTGCGCATCCTGGTCAACCGCCCCGGTTCCGCGGACAACCACGCCATCTACCTGACGCTGCTGTCGGCCATCAACAGCTCGCAGCGGTCGGTGCACATCACCATGGCCTATTTCGTTCCCGATCCGGGCTTCGTCGCGGCCCTGGGCGATGCCGCCCGCCGCGGGGTCGATGTGACGCTGCTGTTGCCGGGGTTCAGCGATTTCTCCATCGTGCTTCATGCCGGCCGCTCCCACTACGAAGAACTGCTGGAGGCCGGGGTGAAGATCTACGAGCGCAAGGACGTGCTGCTGCACGCCAAGACCGCGGTGGTGGACGGCGTCTGGTCCACGGCCGGATCCAGCAATCTCGACTGGCGCAGCTTCACCTTGAACCACGAGATCAATGCCGTGATCCTGGGCGCCGATTTCGGCGCCCAGATGGAAGCCCTGTTCGAGCGCGACAGGCGGGCCTCCGAACCGGTGGCGCTCGAACAATGGAAGAAGCGGCCGCTGTCGATCCGGTTCAAGGAGTTCATGTCGCGGTTGCTGGAACGCTGGCTGTAGCGGCGGGCGGCCCCGGGGCCCGTGCGAGGCGCCTTTGGGCGTGGACAGGTCCTAGGCGTCGCCGCCGTGCTTGTACACGTCCAGCCGGTTGTAGAGCGTCTTGAGGCTGATGCCCAGCGTGCTGGCGGTCTGCCGCTTGTCGCCGCCGAAGTGGGCCAGCGTCGCCAGGATGAGCTCCCGCTGGGCGTCCGGCAGCGGGATGCCCACGGTCAGTTCGAGACTGCCGTCGCGCCGGACCACGCGGCGGTTGCGCGGCGGAGGCTCGGGGTTGCGTACCTTGACTTCGTCGTCGGCAAGGATGAAGGCCCGGTGCACGGCGTTCTTCAGCTCTCGTACGTTGCCCGGCCAGTGGTACTGGCGCAGGCCGTCCAGTGTGCCCGGGGCGAAGCGCTTGCGGGTTTTCTCGGTCGCGTTGAGCTGGTCGAGGAAGCGCTGCCCCAGCATGTCGATGTCCGCGGGCCGTTCGCGCAGGGCGGGGACGCGCAGCGGGAACACCGCCAGCCGATACAGCAGGTCTTCTCTGAAGCGGCCTTCGCGGACCGCCGTCCGGGGGTCGCGGTTGGTCGCGGCGACGACCCGCACGTCGGCGCAGATCTGCTCCGTTCCCCCGACGCGGTGAAAGCTGGAGGTCTCCAGCACGCGCAGCAGCTTGATCTGCATCTCGGGGGCCATCTCCGTGATTTCGTCCAGGAAGATGGTGCCGCCGGCGGCGCGTTCGAAATAACCCATATGTTGCTGGATCGCGCCGGTGAAGCTGCCTTTTTCGTGTCCGAACAGTTCCCCCTCGATCAGCGCCGCGGGGATGGCGCCACAGTTGACGGGGATGAAGGGGCCGCCATCGCGCGGGCTTTTCTCGTGCAGGGTGCGGGCGACCAGTTCCTTGCCGGTGCCGCTTTCGCCCACGATGAGTACCGTCAGCGAAGTGGGGGCCACTTTTTCGATCTGCTGGTACAACTCCCGCATGGGCTGGGAGGTGCCGTACAGCAGCCCGTAGTGCTGTGGCGGGATCGCCGGGCGCACGGATCCGGTCGCCGCCGGGGCGGCGGGCGCATCAGTGTCCAGGGGCGGTGCCAAGGCTTGGTCAGGGCGCATTGCCTGTTCCTTCCGCTTGAGTCTCCAGGGCGGCATTCCATTCTAAGCAGGGCGCCCCGTATGCCGGAAGCGGGTCGGCCGGGGCATGGTAACGGGCTGTCGCAAGTCCCGTGCAGGCCAGGGAAATTTACAAGTTTTCATGTAATTCTTACCTATTGCTTGCACTTGGGCCAGAGGAGGCTGATCCTTCCCCGCGGCGCGGGCCAGTCTATACAAGGAGTAAGGAATATTGCGATGGACAGCTATTTTCTTCGTAATGACCTGATCCGATGCCTATATCCGCGATAATCGATGGCATTTCGTTCCTTATCGCCAGGAGTCGATCCGCATGCCGCATGTCCTGATCGTGGACGATGAAGCGAACACCCGGGCGGCCCTGGCGGAAATCGTCGGCGCCGAGGGGTTCACCACTGCCGTCGCGGGCGACCTCCGCGAAGCCCGCATCCAGATCGGGCGCCAGACGCCGGACGTCGTCCTGACCGACCTGAAGCTGCCCGACGGCAGCGGCATGGACCTGTTCAAGGAACTGGATCCGTCCATCCCGGCCGAGGTCATCCTGATCACGGGGCACGCCAGCGTGGAAAGCGCCGTGGATGCACTGCGCCTGGGGGCGGCCGACTATCTCATCAAGCCGATCAACATGCAGCGCCTCAAGGCCATCCTGGACCGCATCCCGCGGGCGGGGGACCTGAAGGCCGAGATCGGTTCGCTGCGCGGCGAGCTGCGGCGCTTCGGCCGCTTCGGGCGCATGCTGGGCGGCTCGCCGGCCATGCAGGAGTTGTATGACCAGGTCGGCAAGGTGGCGCCCACCGAGGCGACGGTGTTGCTGATCGGCGAAAGCGGCACCGGCAAGGAATTGGCGGCCCAGACCCTGCACGAGCTGAGCCTGAGGCGCAAGCGGCCGTTCCTGGCGGTGAACTGCGGTGCCATTTCGCCGAATCTGATCGAAAGCGAGATGTTCGGACACGAGCGCGGCAGCTTTACCGGCGCCGAGCGCCAGCACAAGGGCTATTTCGAACGCTCGCACGGAGGCACGCTGTTCCTGGACGAGATCACCGAGATGCCCGTCGAGCTTCAGGTGAAGCTGCTGCGCGTGCTCGAGAGCGGGTTGTTCATGCGCGTCGGCACCAACCAGGAGAGCGAGTGCGACGTCCGCATCATCGCCGCCACCAACCGCAATCCCCAGGACGCGGTGATCGAAGGCAAGCTGCGCGAAGATCTCTACCATCGCCTGAACGTATTCCCCATCCATCTTCCGCCCCTGCGCGAGCGGGCCAGGGATGTCGAACTGTTGGCCCAGAGCTTTCTGGACCTGCTCAACGAGGCCCACAGGTCGGCCAAGGTGTTCTCGCCCGCCATGCTGGCCTGCATGGCTTCGCATGCCTGGCCCGGCAACGTGAGAGAACTGAAGAACTACGTGCACCGCGCCTTCATCATGACCGACGGCGGCCTGATCGACGCCGTGGCGGCGCCCATCCAGCTGGCGCCCGCCGGCAAGGGGGAAAGCGAGCCCATCGTCACGATTCCCGTGGGGATGTCGCTTGCCGAAGCCGACCGGCGGTTGATCTTCGCCACGCTGCAGCACTGTGGAGGGGTCAAGAAGCACGCGGCCGAAGTGTTGGGCATCAGCCTGAAAACCCTCTACAACCGGCTGGAGGACTACGCCGCGGGCGACGCCAGCGAGGCGCAGGTGCAGGACGTGCCGGTTTCCTGAGCGCGTCCGCCGCCGTCCTTCGCGCCGCCGGGCGGGGGGGGCCGCGGCATGTTATGTGCTGGCAGTTGTCCGTCCGTCATGCGAGGAGACTGCCGTGTCGCTCATCGTCGCTGCCCGTTTCGACTCCTTTCCCGAGGCGGAGGACGCCGGCCGCAAACTGTTCGCCGCCGGCTTCGCCCGGCAAGACGTCTCGATCTTCTTCGTCAATCCCGCCGGCCAGCATGACCGCTATCCGCTGGGCGGCGACCAGGCCACCGACCCGGGAGCGCGCAAGACCCAGCGCGGCGCGGTAGCCGGTGCCGTGGTGCTGGGCCTGGCCGGTGCCGTCATCGGCTCGGTCATCTGGCGGTATGCCGCCGGGTCCGTGCTGGCGCTGGTCATCGCGGTGGGGGTCGGCGCCTACATCGGTTCCCTGGGAGGCGCGCTGTTCGCCACCCGCAGCGCGGCACGCGCCTACCGCGCCGGCCACAGCACCGGGGTGCGGCGGGCCGGCGTGCTGACCGCCGTCCACGTCACCGCCGCGACCGAAGCCGCCGCCGCCCGGGTGCTTCGGGATTGCGAGGGCAAGGACGTGGAGAAGGCCGAGGGCCGGTGGCGCGATGGCGACTGGGTGGATTTCGATCCCGTGGCCGCGCCCGTGCTGAGCGACAAAGTGCAGGCGCGGCCGCCAGAGGCCCCGGAGGCGCGCGGACATCGCGCCATGCAACATCATTGAGTCGTCCGAGGGGACCGGCGCTTCAACGGGCGCGGGTCGCGTCGTCCTCGTCGTCACCGGGGTGCGAGCGGGCGAGACGTTCCTCGTCCACCACTTCGTCGGGCAGCACATCGCTGCCCGTGCGCTCTTCTTCGTCGAGGCCGGCCGGGCCGGTGGCGGCCTTGTCCTCGGGCAGCCCGGGGACGCTGCCGGAGCCGGCGGGGTCGCCGGGGCCGGGCTTGCCGTTCTTGGCGCTATCGCCGGGCCGGTTTTCGCCGGTGGCTGGCAAGGTGCGGGTGGACATGGCGGACTCCTTTTCACATGCCCGCCGCGCACCTCAGGCCGCGGCGGGCGTCTTGTCCTTATATTCGCACAGGTCGGCGATGCCGCACTGCGGGCATTTGGGCTTGCGCGCCACGCATACGTAGCGCCCATGCAGGATCAGCCAGTGGTGGGCGTCGAGCAGGAACTCCTTGGGCACGACCTTGAGCAGCCGGTCTTCGACCTGGCGGACGGTCTTGCCCGGCGCGATGCCGGTACGGTTGGCGATACGGAAGATGTGCGTATCGACCGCCATGGCCACCTGCCTGAAGGCGGTGTTGAGCACCACGTTGGCGGTCTTGCGGCCCACGCCCGGCAAGGCTTCCAGCGCCTCGCGGTCGGCCGGGACTTCGCCGCCGTACTGCTCCAGCAGGATGCGACAGGTGGCGATCGCGTTCTTGGCCTTGGTCTTGTACAGGCCGATGGTGCGTATGTACTGGCAGAGGCCTTCCTCGCCCAGGGCCAGCAGCCGCTCGGGGGTGCCGTGCTCGGGAAAGAAGCGGCGCGTGGCCAGGTTGACCGATTTGTCGGTGGCCTGTGCCGACAGCAGGACGGCGATCAGCAACTGGAAGGTCGAACCGTATTCGAGTTCGGTCTGGGGGGACGGATTGGCGGCGCGCAGGCGCTCGAAGATCGCTAGTCGTTTGGCGGCGTTCATGCGGACACGGCTCGGGCCGTTGTTGTGATGGGAGGACGGGATCAGTGCGCGCGCCGGGCACGGGCCCGGGCGAGGACGGCCTCTAGTATGGCACGCTTGCGTTCGGCGGCTTCGCCGCCTCCGGCGGACGGGGCCGGCATGACGGGGGACGCCGGTTCGCGCACGGCCGATCGCGCGCGCAGCCGCTCCTGGTCCTCGTGGCTTTCGCGGGCCAGGCGTGCCTGGCGTTGCCGATAGCGCGAGCGGGCCGAGGCGGCATCGTCATCGGTCCACGCGCGCGCCGGCTCGACCGGTTCCATGACGATGCAATCGACGGGGCAGGGCGCCACGCACAGGTCGCAGCCCGTGCACAGGGCCGCCAGCACCGTATGCATGACCTTGTTGGCGCCCACGATGGCATCCACCGGACAGGCCTGGATGCAGAGCGTGCAGCCTATGCAGTGCTGCTCGTCGATACGGGCCACCTGCAGGGGAAGGTGCAGGCCCCGCGTTTCGTCCAGGGGCAGGACGGGCTTGCCCAGCACCGTTGCCAGTCGGGCGACGCCGATGTCGCCGCCCGGCGGGCAGCGGTTGATCGGCGCCTCGCCGTCGACCAGCGCCTGCGCATAAGGCCGGCAACCGTCGTAGCCGCATTTGGTGCACTGGGTCTGCGGCAGTTGCGCATCGACGAGGTCGATCCGGTTCACGGCTGGCGTCCGCTCAAGCAGCATCCTGGTGCTGGCGGATGAACTCGGCGATCTGCGGACAGATGACTTCGCGCCAGCGCCGGCCCGAGAAAATGCCGTAGTGCCCGCAGCGCGGCGCGGTGAAGTGGCGCTTGCGGCCGGCCGGGATGCCGCTGCACAGGTCCTGCGCGGCCTGGGTCTGGCCCGACCCCGAGATGTCGTCCAGTTCGCCCTCGATCGTGAACAGCGCCACCGACCGGATGTCCGATGGCTTGACCGGCTCCCCGTTCACTTTCCAGACGCCGCGCGGCAGTTCGAAATCCTGGAACACCGTGCGTATGGTGTCCAGGTAGTACTCGGCGGGCATGTCCAGGACCGCGTTGTACTCATCGTAGAAGCGGCGGTGCCCTTCGGCGTCGTCGTCGTCGCCGCGCACCAGGTCCAGGTAGAAGTCGTAGTGCGACTTCAGGTGGCGATCGGGATTCATGCTGACGAAGCCCGCGTGCTGCAGGAAGCCGGGATAGACCTTGCGGCCCGAGCCGGGGAAGCGCGGCGGCACGCGGTGGATGAGGGTGTTCTCGAACCAGGAGTAAGGCTTGGTCTTGGCGAGATTGTTGACTTGCGTGGGCGATTTGCGCGGGTCGATGGGGCCGCCCATCATGATCATGCTGCGCGGCAGCTTGGGGTCGTTGTCGGACGCCATCAGCGAGACCGCGGCCAGCACCGGCACCGTGGGCTGGCATACCGAGATCACGTGGACTTCGGGGCCCAGCTGGCGGATGAAATCGCGGATGTAGTCGATGTAGTCGGCCAGGTGGAAGGGGCCGGCCGACTGCGGCACCATGCGCGCGTCGATCCAGTCGGTGACGTAGACGTCGTGCTCGGGCAGCAGCGCGCGCACGGTGTCGCGCAGCAGCGTGGCATGGTGGCCGGACAGCGGCGCCACCAGCAGCACCGTGGGATCGGGCTTGCGGCGGGCCGTGCTCTTGCGCGGCGACACCGGGGTGCGCACGAAATGCACGAGATTACAGAAGGGCCGGGCGGCGGCGATCTGCTCGGTTACCGTGGCCTCGGCACCGTCCAGCGTGGTGGTCGGCAGGTCCCAGGCCGGTTTCTCGTAGTCCTTGCCGAGCCGGTACAGCAGCTCGTAGCCGGCCGCCAGCCGCCGCGACAGCGGGGTGTAGGCAAGCGGGCTATAGGGGTTCGAGAACAACTGCGCCGAGGCGTCGGCGAAGTGGGCAAAAGGCGTCAACAGGGCGCGCTGCCATTCATGTAGTTGGTACAGCATCCTTGCTCCAGACCACGGGTGGGCAATCGATTCACCGGTAAACCGATTATATTGCATTGCACAATCGGTGTGTCGCGCCGGCCGCGCAACTCGGTGTCACCAATAGTTTTCGACGGCCAGATTGCCTGGTTTACCCCGGCGGGAGGCCCCGAAACCGCGATCCGCCAGCAATTTGCGCAAATCAGACACCATTTCGGGGTTGCCGCACAACATGATGCGTGAACGCGACGGATCCAGCGTGACGCCGGCCCGGCGCTCCAGTTCACCGTTGGCGATGAGCGTGGTGATGCGGCCGTCCAGGGCCCCCGGGACATGCTCGCGCGTGACCGAGGGCAGATAGATCAGCTTGCCGGGCTGCTCCCGGCAGAATTCGCCGAACACCTCGTGGTCGCGCAAGCCTTCTATGGTGTCCCGGTAGACCAGTTCCTCGGCCGTGCGCACGCTGTGGACCACGATCAGGTGGTCGTAGGTTTCCCAGACCTCCAGGTCCTGCAGGACGGAGACGAACGGGGCGAGGCCCGTGCCCGAGGCCAGCATCCACAGATCCTTGCCGCTGGGGAAGGCGGCCGTGGTCAGGAAGCCGAAATTGGTCTTGTCGACGTAGAGCTTGTCGCCCTCGCGCAGGTGTTCGAGCGCGCCGGTGAATTCGCCATCGGGCACGACGATGGAGAAGAACTCCAGGAAGTCGTCATAGGGCGCGGACACGATCGAATACGCCCGCCAGGCGATGCGGCGCCCCGATCCATCCTCGGCGTCCGGATCCGGCCGCTCGACGCCCAGCCGCGCGAACTGCCCCGGCACGAACCGGAAGCCGGGCGAACGCGTCGTGCGGAACGAGAAGAGCTTGTGCGGCACCCAGGTCTTGACCCAGGTAACCGTCTCGACGGTGTACTTCTTTTCAGACATCGATACATCAATTCCTGAGCGTTGGCTGGCAGGAGTACCCGCAACGGCTTGCGGACCACGTGCCAAAGAAACGCGGCGCTTCGCCAGCCTGGTTGTACCCCAGGGCACAGCGGATCCGGCTTTGCCGGTCCGCCAGTGCCGCCCCCCTGGGGGGGCGCGCGTAGCGCGTAGGGGGGGTTACTTTTCCAGCAGATCCAGCTTGCCTTCCTTGTCCTTCCACTCGTCGGCGTCGGGCAGGGGCGGCTTGGTGCGCGTGATGCTGGGCCAGCTTTGCGACAGGTCGGCGTTGATCTGGATGAAATGCATCTGGTTGGCGGGGACGTCTTCCTCGGCCAGGATGGCATTGGCCGGGCATTCAGGGATACAGACGGCGCAGTCGATGCACTCGTCCGGATCGATCACCAGGAAGTTCGGGCCTTCGCGAAAGCAGTCGACCGGGCAGACGTCCACGCAATCGGTGTATTTGCACTTGATGCAGTTCTCGGTGACGACGTGAGTCATAGGCGGCTCCAGGACGATGCTGGATAAAAGTTCAGATCAGCCCGTGATTTTACCGGACTCGCGCGGTTCGGCAGGCCATTCCCCTTAAAGGGCCATGGGCGTGGGCCCGGCCCTTGCTGTACTTGCCCCTTCTGGCGGGCGGCCTTGGGCAGGGGTAAGTCCTCTCTTGTGCTATTTTCTTTGGTTACACAACAGGCATCCCTGGAGACCGTACGATGCGATCCACCCTGAACGTCCTGCGCAAGAAGCTTGCCGCGGGGCGGAAGATTTCCATGCTGACGTGCTACGACGCCGGTTTCGCCAAGGTCATGGAGGATGCGCAGGTCGATTGCATCCTGGTGGGCGACACGCTGGGCATGCTCGTGCAGGGTAGGGATTCGACGCTGCCGGTCCTGTTGCAGGACATCGCCTACCACGTCTCCTGCGTGGCGCGCGGGTCCCGGCGTCCGTTCCTGCTGGCCGACATGCCTTTCGGCACCTACCAGGAAAGCCCCCAGCAGGCGCTGCGCAACGCCGTGACGCTGATGCAGGCGGGCGCGCAGATGGTCAAGATCGAAGGCGGGGCCGAACTGGCGCCCACCATCGAACTGCTGACCCGCAGCGGCATTCCCGTCTGCGGCCACATCGGCCTCTTGCCGTCCCACGTGCATGCCCTGGGCGGCTATCGCGTGCAAGGCAAGGAAGACGCCGAGGCGCGCCGCATCGTGGCCGACGCCCAGGCGGTCGAGGCGGCCGGCGCCGCCATGATGGTGATCGAGGCCGTTCCCGATCCCGTCGCCCGCCAGGTGTGCGAGGCGGTGCAGTTGATCACCATCGGCATCGGCGCTTCGGTGGCGTGTTCGGGCCAGGTGCTGGTCCTGCACGACATGCTGGGGCTCACGCCCACGCCCGCCAAGTTCGTCAAGAATTACATGGTGGGGGCGCCCGCCGGCGGCGATGCCGTGCTGCAGGCCTTCCGGCGCTATGCGCAGGAAGTCGAGACCGGCGCTTTTCCCGGCGTGGAGCACGTCTACGGCATGAGCGCCGGCAACATCGGCACCCCCTACGGCAACCAGAGCGGTTCGTAGCCATGATCATCACGTCTTTGCTGGATACCGACCTCTACAAGTTCACGATGATGCAGGTCGTCCTGCATCAGTTCCCGGCGGCGCAGGTCGAGTACAAGTACAAGTGCCGGACCCCGGGGATAGACTTGCATCCCTATGTGGACGAGATCCGCGAAGAAATCGACGCGCTGTGCGAGCTGCGCTTCACCCAGGAGGAACTGGACTACCTCGGCGGCATGCGCTTCATCAAGAGCGATTTCGTCGACTTCCTGAGGCTGTTCCACCTGCCCAGGCGCTGCATCTCGGTGGCCAAGTCGCAGTCGCCCGGAGAACTCGACATCACCGTGCAGGGGCCCTGGCTCCACACCATCCTGTTCGAGATCCCGGTGCTGGCCATCGTCAACGAGGTCTATTTCCGCAACAACCACCTGGTGCCGGCCTATGGCGAAGGCCGCCAGCGCCTGATGAGCAAGGTGGAACTGGTGCGCGGCGACCCAGCCCTGCGCGACTTCCACATCGCCGACTACGGCACCCGCCGCCGTTTCTCCAAGGCCTGGCACGAGGAAGTCATCATCACGCTGAAAGACCAGATGCGGGAGAACTTCTCGGGCACCAGCAACGTGTACTTCGCGATGAAGCACGGGCTGACACCGCTGGGCACCATGGCGCACGAATACCTGCAGGCCTGCCAGGGCCTGGGGCCGCGCCTGCGCGACTCGCAGATCTACGGTTTCGAGGTCTGGGCGCGCGAATACCGCGGCGACCTGGGCATCGCGCTGTCCGACGTCTACGGCATGAGCGCCTTCCTGCGCGACTTCGACATGTATTTCTGCAAGCTGTTCGACGGCGCGCGGCACGACTCGGGCGACCCCTTCACCTGGGGCGAGCGCCTGCTCGATCACTACAAGCAGAATCGCGTGGACCCCCGCACCAAGATACTGGTGTTCTCGGACGGCCTGACCTTCCCACTGGCGATCAGCCTGGCCAAGCATTTCGCGGGGCGCTGCATCACCGCCTTCGGCATCGGCACCAACCTGACCAACGACCTGAGCTACCAGCCCTTGCAGGTGGTCATGAAGATGGTCAAGTGCAACGGCCAGCCGGTGGCCAAGGTGTCCGATACGCCCGAGAAGACCATGTGCGAGGACAAGGCCTACCTGGCGTATTTGCGGCAGGTGTTCGAGATCCCGCCCGAGCAGGTGGGCGAGACCGCCGACGACTGAGGGGCGGCGCCTTCGGCTACACCCCCAGGTAGCGGCTGAGCGCCTCGGGCCGGCGCGCGAGATCCCGGGCCTGGCCTTCCAGCACCATGCGGCCCTTCTCCATGACCACGAGGCGGTCGGAGTTGGCCATGACCATCCGGTAGTTGCGGTCCACCACCAGGGTGGCGAGGCCGCTGCGCCGGATGTCGCCGATCACCCGCCAGATCTCGGCCACGATCAGCGGCGCCAATCCTTCGGTGGCCTCGTCCAGGATGACGGCGCTGGGGTTGGTCATCAGCGCGCGGCCGATGGACAGCATCTGCTGTTCGCCGCCCGAGAGCTGCCAGCCCAGGTTGCCCATGCGTTCGGTCAGACGGGGAAAGGTGGCCAGCACGCGTTCCAGCGTCCAGTCGGACCGGCCGTCGAGGCCGCGCCGCGCCGCCATCACGAGGTTCTCCTTCACGGTCAGGTTGGGGAAGATGCCCCGCCCCTCGGGCACGTAGGCGATGCCGGCCTTGGCTGCTTCGTAGGGCTTGCCGCGCGACAGGTCTCGGCCGCCTATCGAGATGCGTCCGTCGCGCTGCTTGACGTGGCCCAGCAGGGTGCGGATCAGGGTGGATTTCCCCATGCCGTTGCGTCCCAGCAGGCCGACGGTTTCCCCGCGCCCCAGGCGGAAATCCACCCCGTGCAGGATATGGCTGCTGCCGTACCAGGCGTGTACCTGGCTGGCGTCGATGAGCGCTTCCATCTGTCTTCCTTTTCTCCGGACGCCGGATTCAGTGGGCCGAGCCCAGGTAGGCTTCCTGGACGTCCGGGTTGTTGCGCACGTCGGCCGGCAGGCCGCTGGCGATGGGGCTGCCGTTGACCATCACGGTGATGTCGTCCGCCACGGCGAACACCGCGTCCATGTCGTGTTCGACCAGCAGGATGGCATGGCCCTCCCGCAGCCGCCGCAGCAGCGCCAGCATGCGTTCGGATTCCTCCGCGCCCATGCCGGCCAGCGGCTCGTCCAGCAGTAGCACCGTGGGCGACGTGGCGAGGCACATCGCCACTTCCAGCTGGCGTTTCTGGCCGTGCGACAGGCTGGCGGCGGTCTTGTCGGCCACCGTGGCCAGCCCGGCCCGCTCCATCACTTCGTCGGCGCGTTCGCGGCTGGCGCGGCAGCCCTGGGCCGACTGCCAGAACTGCCAGGGGCGCTGCGTCCGCGCCTGCGCGGCCAGCCGGCAGTTCTCGCGCACGGTCAGTGGCAGGAAGATGGTGTTGCGCTGGTAGCTGCGTCCGATGCCGGCCTGCGCCCGGCGGGGCTGGGACCAGCCGGTGATGTCGCGGCCATGCAGGCGGACGTGGCCGGCCGTGGGCGGCAGTTCGCCGGACAGCAGGTGGATGAGTGTCGACTTGCCCGCGCCATTGGTGCCGATCACGGCATGGATGCGGTCGGGCGCGAGCGACAGCGAGACGTTGTCGATGGCCTTGAGCGCGCCGAAGTGGCGGCTCAGGCCCCGGGCTTCCAGCACTGCTTTCATGTCGTCTGCTCCGTGGCCGAGGAGGGCGTGGAGGAAGTGTCGCCGCGGGCGGTCGCGGCGGGCGGCGCCAGCGGCCGGGGACGGCCGCGGTGTGGCAGGCGCAGGCGCGAGAAACCGCCCGCCAGGCCCTGGGGCATCCATGCGACGGCCAGGATGATGAAGCCCCCCATCAGCAACTGCCAATGCTTGGTCAGGTCCTGGAACCACTCGGCCAGCAGGACGAAGGCGAAGGCGCCGATCACCGCGCCCGCCAGGCTGCCGAGCCCGCCCAGGATGATCATCAGCAGGGCATTGCCGGACTGGTGCCAGGACACCAGCTCGGGATTGACGTAGCCGTGCTGGGTGGCATACAGGAAGCCCGCCAGCCCCGCCAGCGCGCCACCCAGGGTGAAGCTGGCGAGCTTGTAGGCAAGGGTGTTGTAGCCGGCCGCCCGCATGCGTGGTTCGTTGTGCTTGATGCCGACCAGCGCATGGCCCAGGCGCGATCGCAGCACCAGTCCCAGCACGGCCAGCGTCAGCGCCAGCCCGGCCAGCGTGAACCAGTAGAATTGCGGCGCCTGATCCAGGTCGACCAGGCCGCGGCCGGCCAGCGTGAAGGCCGGCTTGTTGTAGATGTAGGTCCCGTCGCTGCCGCCGAAGGCTTCGACGTCGTGGAACACGAAGTACACCAGTTGGCCGAAGGCCAGCGTGACCATGATGAAGTAGATGCCGCGCGTGCGCATCACCAGGAGGCCGATCGCCAGCGCCAGCAGCGCCGCGCAGCCCACCGCCGCCAGCAGCAGCAGCCAGCCGTTGCCGGCTTCGTAGCGGGGCGTGAACATCGCCACCGCATACGCCGCCGCCCCGAAATAGGCCGCATGCCCCAGGCTGACGAGTCCCGTGTAGCCCACCAGCAACTGCAGGCTCAGCGCGAAGATCGCCATGATCAGCACCTTGGCGCCGAGCTCGACGTGGAACGGCGTGCCGATCGGCTCGGGCAGCAGCGGCAGCAAGGCCAGCACCGCCAGCGCCACGATCCACGCAATAAGGGAAGAAGCTTTCATTCCACGTTCCAATAGGGGGAATCAAGTGCCCTGTTTGAAGAGGCCTTCGGGCTTCCACAGCAGGATGGCGGCCATCAGCACGTAGATCAGCGCGCCGGCGGCCTGCTGCCAGAACACCTTGCCGAAGGTGTCGACGAAGCCGATCAGCAGCGAGGCGACCAGCGCGCCCTTGATCGAACCGATGCCGCCGATGACCACGACCACGAAACAGATGATGAGCACCGACCCGCCCATGCCCGGATACACCGAGGACACCGGCGCCGCGATCATGCCCGCCAGGACCGCGATGGCCACGCCCACCGCGAAAACGATGCGATACAGCAGCGAGATATTGATGCCCAGCGACTGCACCATCTCGCGGTTGGTGGCCCCGGCACGCACCATCATGCCGAGCCGCGTTTTCTTGAGCGCCACGTACATCGCCACGGCCAGCAGCACGCACACGCCCGAGATGAACAGGCGGTAGACCGGGTAGGTCATATCGTTGCCGATGGCGATGCCGCCCTCCAGCCAACCCGGCACCGGCACCCCGTGGACGTCGTCGCCGACCAGGATGCTGCGCATTTCCTCGAACACCAGGATCAGCCCATAGGTCATCAACACCTGCTGCAAGTGTTCGCGTTCATACAGGAAGCTGAAGAAACACCACTCCAGCACATACCCGAACGCCACCGCCAGCACCACGCCCAGCGCCAGCGCCAGCACGAAATTGCCGGTCAGCGACGACAGCGAGAACGCCATGTAGGCGCCGACCATGTAGAAACTGCCGTGCGCCAGGTTGATCACGCCCATGATCCCGAAGATCAGCGTCAGCCCGCTGGCGATCAGGAACAGCAGCAACCCATACTGCACGCTGTTCAAACATTGAATAAGAAACGTCGTCAAATCCATCCCACGCTCCGTATAGAACCCACCCCTACGCCCTTCGGGCGCCCCCTCAAGGGGGCGAAACTGGCGGACTGGCAACGCCAGATCCGCGTTTTCCTGGATCCAGCAAAAGTCTCTTGGTTGCTGTGCAGATACTACCGCTGGCAGCCAGCGATAGCACCGGCGCCACAACCCAAGAAACCGGCACCAGACCCAGGATGCGGTGGATCCGGCTTTGCCGGTCCACCCGCATCGCCCCCTGGGGGGCGCGCGTCAGCGCGTAGGGGGGGGTCACATCCTGCAGCCCCGGGCGGGATCGGCCAGCGCCTTGACCGCCACGCTCACCAGCTGGTTGGTCTTGTTCTCGACCTTGCGCAGGTAGATGTCCTGGATCGGGTTGTGCGCCTTGGACATCGTGAAGGGGCCGCGCGGGCTGTCGATCTTGGCCTGTTCCATGCCCTTGACGACGGCGTCGCGCTTGCTGATGTCGCCGCCCGCGGCCTTCAGGCCGGCAGCCAGCAACTGGGCGGCGTCATAGCCTTGCACCGCATAGACGTCCGGTTGCAGCTTGTAGGTCTTGGCGTACTCGGCGCGGAAGGCCTTGTCCTTGGGCAGGGTCAGGCCGTCGGCGTAGTGCAGCGTGGTCAGCAGGCCGTCGGCCGCGGCGCCCTGCGCTTCCAGCGTGCCGTCGGTCAGGAAGCCGGCGCCGTACAGCGGGATCTTGTCCTTCAGGCCCGCCGCCGCGTAGTCCTTGACGAACTTGACCGCGCCGCCGCCGGCGAAGAACACGTAGACCGCGTCGGGCTTGAGCGCGGCGATCTCGGTCAGGAGCGCCTGGAATTCCACGTTGGGGAAGGGCAGGTTCAATTGCTTGATGACCTTGCCGCCCTTGGACTCGAAGCCTTCCTTGAAGCCGTTGGTGGACTCGTCGCCCGCCGCGTATTTCCAGCTGAGCGTGACGGCGGTCTTGTGCTTGAGCTGGGTGGCGGCCACCAGCCCCATGGCGTAGGCCGGCTGCCAGTTGCTGAACGACGAACGGAAGATGTTGGGCGCGCACAGCGGGCCGGTGACGTCGTCGGCGCCGGCATTGGGGATGATGAGCAGCGTCTTGTTGTCCTTGGCGACCTTGGCCATGGCCATCGCGACGCCGGAGTGCACGGTCCCGACCAGCACATCGACCTGGTCGCGCTTGACGAGCTTGTTGGCGTTGTCCGAACCCTTGGCCGGATCGGACTCGTCGTCCACCTTGAAGTATTCGATCTCGCGTCCGGCCAGCTTGCCGCCCTGTTCCTGCACGTACAGGCGGAAGCCGTTCTCGATGGCGGTGCCCAGGGCCGAGTAGGTGCCGGTGTAGGGCAGCATGAGGCCGACCTTGACCTTGCCGGGAGCCTGGGCGCCAGCGGGTACCGCCAGGCATGACGCGGCCATCATGGCGGCGGCGAGGACGGTGAATTTGCGTTTGGAAGCGTTCATCGCGAGTCTCCTGGTGGGCGGCCGTGCTGCATGGTCGGGCTGCCCTGTTCTTGGTGGAAAAAGTCGATGCGCCATGCGGGTGCGCATCGTTGCTGGCGTCCGGCAGGCCGGACAAGGTGCTACGTGCGGTGGCGCCGCATGAACGCCACGCTTGCCTCGATCAGCCGGGCCGGCTGGTCGCGATGCGGCGAATGGCCGCAGTCGTCCAGCTTGAGCAGCTCGGCGTGGGGAACCTCCTGGGCGATGCCGTCTATCTGGGCCATGGAGCCGTATTCGTCGTCATGGCCCTGCACCGCCAATACCGGACAGCGTATGGTGGACAGCAGCGCCTGGATGTTCCAGTTCTTGAATTCCGGGTTCAGCCAGACGTCGTTCCAGCCCCAGAAGGCGGAGTCCGGGTCGGCGTGATAGCGCGCGAGCTTGCTGCGCAGGTCGGTCGTGACGTAGCCGTCGCGCGCCTGCTGGATACTGGCCAGCGTGACGGGCTCGACGAACAGGTGGGGCGCGGCCACGATCAGTCCGCCCACGCGGCCGGGGCAGGCCGCCGCATGCAGCAGCGCGATCGATCCGCCGTCGCTGTGCCCGTACAGCCAGGGCGGGTCGGCCCGGGTGTCGTGGCCGATCGCCGCGAAGAAGGCAGGCAGGAAATCGCGCGCCTGGCGATGCATGAAATCGACCGGCCATTTCTCGTGCCCGGGGCGGGGACTGGACTGGCCATAGCCCCAGCGCGACAGGACCAGGCCCCGGCAGCCGGCGGCTTCGCACAGCGCATAGGGGAAGTCCTTCCACATCGTGACCGACCCCAGTCCTTCGTGCAGGAACACGAGCAGGGGCTGGCGGGTCCGCTGGGGCGCGATGAGCACGTATTCGATGTCGTGCCGCATGCCGTCCCACGAAACGTCGGCGAATCGTACGGGCAGCCCTTCGGCGATGTCGGAGACAGGGGAGGCGGCGGGCCGGGCCGAGCCGGCGTTCAGGGGCGCGCGCGAACTCATGCGTGGGCCTCCCGGGACGCGGCCTCCTGCTCGCGCAGGCGGAAGCGCTGGATCTTGCCGGTTGCGGTCTTGGGCAGATCGCCGACGAATTCGATCTGGCGGGGATACTTGTGGGGCGCCAGCCTCGACTTCACGAACGCCTTCAGGTCGGCGGCCAGGGCATCGCTCGCCTGCTGGCCGGGCTTGACCACCACATAGGCCTTGGTCTTGGTCAGGCCCTCGGCATCGGCCACGCCGATCACGGCGGCTTCCAGCACGGCCGGGTGCTGCACCAGCGTGGCTTCGACCTCGAACGGCGACACGTACTGGCCGCTGACCTTCAGCATGTCGTCGCTGCGGCCGGCGTAGGTGTAGTAGCCGTCGGCGTCGCAGCTGTATTTGTCGCCGCTCTTGGTCCATGCGCCCAGGAAGGTCTCGCGGCTCTTCTCGCGATTGTTCCAGTACATGAGCGCCGAGCTGGGGCCGCGTATGTAGAGATCGCCGATGTCGCCGGCCGCCACCGGCTTGCCGTCTTCGCCGCGCAGTTCCACCTCGTAGCCGTCGACCGGCTTGCCCGTGGTGCCGTAGTGCACGTCGCCCGAGCGGTTGGAAATGAAGATGTGCAGCATTTCGGTGGAACCGATGCCGTCGATGATTTCGCAGCCGAAGTGCGCGGTGAAGCGTTCCCCGATGTCCTGGGGCAGCGCCTCGCCGGCCGACGAACACAGGCGCAGGGAGACCAGGGCGCGAGGCGGCAGCGCGGCGCTGGCCAGCATGCCGGCATAGCCGGTGGGCGCGCCGCAGAAGATGGTGGGGCGCAGCCGGGTCAGCCGCTCGAAACAGGCTTCGGGAGTGGGGCGCTCGGCCATCAGGACCACCGATGCGCCGACGCTGAGCGGGAAGGTCAGGGCGTTGCCCAGGCCGTAGGCGAAGAACAGCTTGGCGGCCGAGAACACGACGTCATCCTCGCGCATGCCCAGCACGGGCTTGGCATACAGCTCCGCCGTCCAGTATGGGTTGCCATGCGTGTGCACCGTGCCCTTGGGCTTGCCGGTGGATCCGGACGAATACAGCCAGAACGCGGGCTCGTCGGCCAGCGTGGGGGCGGGAGCCGCGAGCGGTTCGTGTCCGGCCAGCCAGTCGTCGAAGTCCAGCGTGCCGCCCACCTCGGCGTCGGAGCCGTCGCGCGAGACGACGATGTGGCGCACGCCGTGGCGGCACGCGCCAAGCGCCGCCGAGAGCTTGGGCAAGAGGGCGCGCGAGACGAGCACGGCACGGGCCCGGCTGTGTTCCAGCATGTAGCCGTAGTCCGCGGGCGTGAGCAGCGTGTTGACCGCCACCGGCACGACGCCGGCATAGAGCGCGCCGAGGAAGGTGACGGGCCAGTCCGTGCAGTCGTTCATCAGCAGCAGGACGCGGTCCTCGGGCCGGATGCCCAGGCCCAGCAGGGCGCTGGCGGCGCGGCGGGCTTTCTCGTCCAGTTCGCCGTAGGTCAACTGGCCGCGGTCGTCGATGTACGCGGTCTTGGCGGCGCGTCCGGCATTGATCGCCAGCAGGTGGCCGGCGAAATTGAATTCCGTCGGCGGGGCGGAGCAATCGGCAGGCATGATGGTCTCCTCGTTCATGCAATCGGGCGAGAAACCTCCGGCGGCCTCTGGTCGGGCCTGGTGCCGGCGGCTTCCTGTGTCAATGTCCTGGCGCGCTCCACGTCGGCGCGGCGCCGTCCAGGAGGTCCGTCACGGCGCCGGCGCCCTGGATGGCCGCTCGGCGATGGTAGAAACCCAGTGCCCGCAAGCCGCCCAGCTCTTCGCCTCCGCCGGCCCGTCCGGGACCGCCGTGCAGCGACATGGGCATGACGTTGCCGTGGCCCGTGTGGACGGCGGCGGCCTCGGGCGTGACGACGTGCAGGCGTCCATGGCTGTCGGCCAGCGCGAGGGCGGCTTGGCCCGCCAGCGCGGCGTCGGCCGTGTAGATCGACGCTACCAGCGATCCCTGGCCGAGGCGTATCTGTTCCAGCGCGTCGGGCAATCCTTCATAGGGCAGCAGCGTGGCCACCGGACCGAATACTTCGATGTCGTGCACGACGCCGGCGGCTTCGCGGCGGGAGGCGCCCAGCAGCGTGGGGCCGATACAGGCGGCCACGGCCGGATCGGCATCCAGCAGCGGAACCGCCGCGCCATCGTGCAGCACCTCCGCGTGGCGGCGCAGGGCCGCCGTGCCTGCCCGCACGTTTTCCCACTGCTGGCGGCTGGCCAGCGAGCCCATGCGGACCGCCTCGTTGCGCGGATTGCCCACGGTGATGCGTGCCAGCTTCGCGGCGATGGCTTTGCCGGCCGCCGCGTAGCAGGATGCCGGCACGAAAACGCGCCGGATGGCCGTGCACTTCTGCCCCGCCTTGACCGTCATTTCGCGCACCACTTCGCGTACCAGCAGGTCGAAGGAGTCGGAGCCGGGTTGTGCATCGGGCAGCAGCAGGGCGCTGTTCAGGCTGTCGGCCTCGATGTTGACGCGCACCGAGCGGCGCACGATGGCGTCGTGCGAGCGGATGAGCGCCGCGGTGTCGGCCGAGCCGGTGAACGACACCACGTCGAAGGGCTGCAAGGGCGACAGCAGCCCCCGCGCGCCGCCACAGACGACGGACAGGGCGCCCGCCGGCAGGATGCCCGCGGCGATCACGTCGGCGACCATCGCCTGCGTCAGCCAGGCGGTGGCGGTAGCGGGCTTGGCGACCACCGGCACGCCCGAGAGCAGCGCCGGCGCGGCTTTTTCCCATAGCCCCCAGGCCGGGAAGTTGAAGGCGTTGATGAACAGGGCGAGGCCGCGCGTCGGCACCCGCACGTGGCGGCTGAGGAACGAGCCGTCCTTGGCCATGGGGACGGTTTCGCCGTCCGCCAGCCAGTGTCTGTCGCCCAGCGACGCGCCCCAGCGGGCGTATTGGCCCAGGGTGAAGATGGCGCCGTCGATGTCGACGGCGGAGTCCGGTCTCGTGGTGCCGGAGTTGGCCTGCGCGATGTCGAAGTAGCGGTCGCGGTTGGCCTTGAGCGCCTCCACGATCGAGGACAGCAGGGTGGCGCGCTGCGCATAGGTCATGGCGCGCAGCGCCGGGCCGCCTTCGTCGCGGGCGTAGGCATAGGCCGCTTCGAGATCCAGGCCCGTGCTGGAGACGCGGACCAGTTCCGTGCCCAGGACGGGATCGAAGAGCGGCGTGCCCGGGTCGCCGCCGGTTTGCCAGCGGCCCGCCAGATGATTGGGAAGCAGTTCGGTCATGTCCGGGTGAACTCGATGGCGCCCTCGGGCAGCAGGTAGAGGACCAGCGCGCGGCCGCCCGCGACGGTGGGGCGGTGGGCGCTGCCGGGGGGGTAGACCTTCCAGCCCGCGGGAGTGCCGTCGAAGCGGGCGCCCGGGGTCTGGGGCATGACCATGTCGATTTCGCCGTTGGGATGGACGTGGTGGGGGCCGGCCAGATCGGTCATGTCGACGACGTCCACGGAGAAACCGGCGGAGTCGGGGCCGGGCTTGACCGCGCGGCCGTAGCGTATGCCGTCCGCCTCCCGGTTGCAGAGCCACCCCTGGACCACGCCGGACTCACAGGCGCGGGTCATGTCGCGGAACCAGTCCGTGTCCGGGCCATGGTGGCGGTTGAGGTGGCCCTCCAGCGCGGCGTCCACGGGGTGTCCGGCAATGGACTGAGTTATCGTCTTTACCAGGGATTCAAATGAATCGCGCATGAACTCATCTCCTCAGGCATACTGGACTTCATGTCGCGGCACTCTTTGTCATGAAGTATCGTGCATGTCCATGTGTCGAGACAATACGCGGCATGTTTGGGTCGTGTCAAAAAGAATCTGCATCCTGCGGGTAAGTCCCAGGGGGTGCGCATCATCTTGCGGGTAAGGTCCGATGAAAGAAGAGGCGGTTTCCGAAGCGGGGCAGGCCGCGGCCAATGACGCGCCGGCCAAGGAACCTTTCTTGGTGACGCTGGGGGAACGAATACGGACACTGCGGGCCCGGCGTGGCCTGACCCGCAAGGCCACGGCCTCGGCCGCCGGCATTTCCGAGCGGCATCTCGCCAATCTGGAGCTGGGGACGGGCAATGCCTCCATCCTGATACTGCTGCAGGTCTCCCAGGCCTTGCAGTGTTCGCTGGCCGAGGTCCTGGGCGACGTCACCACCGCCAGCCCGGAATGGCTGCTGATCCGCGAGTTGCTCGAAGGGCGCTCCGATGCCGATCTCCATCGCGCCCGCAATACCCTGACGGAAATGTTCGGTTCGCGCGGCGACAATCATTCGCGCCTGTCCCGTATCGCCCTGGTCGGGCTGCGGGGGGCGGGCAAGTCCACGCTGGGCCGGATGCTGGCCGAGGACCTGGGCTACACCTTCATCGAGCTGAGCCGGGAAATCGAGAAAGTGGCCGGTTGCAGCATCGTCGAAATCCATTCGCTGTACGGCGCCAATGCCTATCGCCGCTATGAGCGGCGGGCGCTGGAGGAGACCGTGCAGATCCATCCCGAGGTCGTGATCGCCACGCCGGGCGGCCTGGTGTCGGACGTTTCGACCTTCAACCTGCTGCTGTCGCATTGCTATACGGTCTGGCTGCAGGCCGATCCCGAGGATCACATGCGCCGGGTCGTGGCCCAGGGCGATTTCCGCCCCATGTCGGGCAGCCGCGAGGCCATGGACGATCTCAAGCGCATCCTGGCCGGCCGGGCCGCGTTCTACGCCAAGGCCGATGCCCGCTACAACACCAGCGGGCACGCGCTGGAAGAGGCTTTCGCCGGCCTGCGTTCGCTGGTGCGAGGCGCGGCGGGCATGGTGGACTGGACGATGTGACCCCCTCTACGCGCTTGCGCGCGCCCAGCATGGTGAGCCCCCAGCCGCCGCGCGGCAGCCCCCCGAGGGGGCGGCTCGGCGCCGGGTCCCGGGGGCGGCACTGGCGGACCGGCGGAGCCGGATCCGCGGTTTCCTGGGCCTAGGGGGGGCTGTCCGGGGTTGGGAGGTTTGGTTGTCTGATTCGTCAGGGTTGATCCTAGTTGGCGGGAGCTTGACGCGCTTGGGTGCATGAACTATCTTTCATTCAACTGCTAGTTGATGCACTAAGATGCATAAACGTCGAGGAGATGTCATGAGCAATGCCGTTCAGGTCGATCAGGCTCCCGGGAAGGTGGACTACCGTACGGATCCGTCCCGCTACCGGCACTGGAAACTGAGTTTCGAGGGGGCCGTGGCGACGCTGGGGCTGGATATCGCCGAGGATGGCGGGTTGCGGCCGGGGTACCGGCTCAAGCTCAATTCCTATGACCTGGGCGTGGACATCGAGCTGCACGATGCCCTGAACCGCATCCGCTTCGAGCATCCCGAGGTGCGCGCGGTGGTGGTCACCAGCATGAAAGACCGGATTTTCTGTTCTGGCGCCAACATTTTCATGCTGGGGTTGTCGACCCACGCCTGGAAGGTGAATTTCTGCAAGTTCACCAACGAGACCCGCAACGGCATCGAGGACTCCAGCCGTCATTCCGGCCTGAAGTTCCTGGCCGCCATCAATGGCGCCTGCGCCGGCGGTGGCTATGAGTTGGCGCTGGCCTGCGACGATCTGGTGCTGATCGACGACAAATCCTCGTCGGTGTCGCTGCCCGAGGTTCCGCTGCTGGGTGTGCTGCCCGGCACCGGCGGCCTGACCCGCGTGACCGACAAGCGCCACGTGCGCCATGACCTGGCGGACATTTTCTGCACGACCAGCGAAGGCGTGCGCGGCCAGCGCGCGGTGGACTGGCGGCTGGTCGATTGCGCCCCCAAGCCTTCGCAATTCGCCCAGGTGGTGCAGGAGCGCGCGCAGCGGCTGGCCGGGGCCAGCGACCGGCCGGCCGGCGCCCAGGGCGTGGCCCTGGTCCGCGTCGAGCGCGCCGAAGAGGCCGATGCGCTGCGCTACCGCTACGTGGACGTGCGGATAGACCGCGCCAACCGCAGCGCCGTGTTCACCGTCAAGGCCCCGGACACGGCGCAGCCCGAGGACGTGGACGGCATCGTCGCGGCCGGCACGGCCTGGTGGCCGATGGCGATGGCGCGAGAACTGGACGACGCCATCCTGCACATGCGCACGAACGAACTGGACATCGGCACCTGGCTGCTCAAGACCCAGGGCGATGCCGCCGGGGTGCTGGCTTGCGACGCCACCCTCCAGCGTCACGCCGGCCACTGGTTCGTGCGCGAGGTCACGGGGCTTCTGCGCCGGACGCTGGCGCGGCTGGACGTTTCGTCGCGTTCGCTGTTCGCGCTGATCGAGCCGGACTCGTGCTTCGCCGGCACGCTGGCCGAACTGGCCTTCGCCGCCGACCGCGCCTATATGCTGGCGCTGCCCGACGAGCCCGGACGGGCGCCGCGGCTGACGCTGTCGGAACTGAATTTCGGCGCCTATCCCATGGTCAACGGCCAGTCCCGCCTGGCCCGCAGGTTCTACGAGGAGGCCGGGCCGCTCGCCGCCGCCCGCGCGCAGATCGGCAAGGCGCTGGACGCGGATGCCGCCTGCGCCCTGGGCCTGGTGACCGCGGCGCCGGACGACATCGACTGGGCCGACGAGATCCGCATCGCCATCGAAGAGCGCGCCGCGATGTCGCCGGATGCGCTGACCGGGCTGGAGGCCAATTTGCGCTTCGCCAGCAAGGAAACCATGGAAACCCGGATTTTCGGCCGCCTGAGCGCGTGGCAGAACTGGATCTTCAACCGGCCGAACGCGGTGGGGGAAAAAGGCGCCTTGAAGGTGTACGGCAAGGGTGAGAAAGCGGCCTTCGATCTGAATCGAGTGTAACCATCCCGCAGTCCGGACCAACGGAGTCGAGACATGTCCAGCATCAACTACAGCGAGAAGATTCCCAACAACGTCAACCTGTCGGAGGACCGCACGCTGCAGCGCGCGCTGGAACAATGGCAGCCGAACTTCCTGAGCTGGTGGGGCGACGTGGGGCCGGAAGGAAGCACGAACTACGACGTCTACCTGCGCACCGCCATCAGCGTCGATCCGCAGGGCTGGGCCCAGTTCGGCCACGTGAAGATGCCGGATTACCGCTGGGGCATCTTCCTGAACCCGGCCGAGAAGGAGCGCAAGATCCATTTCGGCGACCACATGGGCGAGGCCGCGTGGCAGGACGTGCCGGGCGAGCATCGCGCCAACCTGCGCCGCATCATCGTCACGCAAGGCGACACCGAGCCGGCCTCGGTCGAGCAGCAGCGCCACCTGGGCCTGACCGCGCCGTCCATGTACGACCTGCGCAACCTGTTCCAGGTCAACGTCGAGGAAGGCCGCCACCTGTGGGCCATGGTCTACCTGCTGCACCGCTATTTCGGCCGCGACGGCCGCGAGGAAGCCGAAGCGCTGCTGGACCGCCGCTCGGGCGACCAGGACAATCCCCGCATCCTGGGCGCCTTCAACGAGCGCACCCCGGACTGGCTGTCCTTCTTCATGTTCACGTATTTCACCGACCGCGACGGCAAGTTCCAGTTGAGCGCGCTGGCCGAGTCGGGCTTCGATCCGCTGGCACGCACGACCAAGTTCATGCTGACCGAGGAAGCGCACCACATGTTCGTGGGCGAGTCGGGCGTCTCGCGCGTGATCCAGCGCACCTGCGAGGTCATGAACCAGCTCAAGACCGACGATCCGGCCCGCATCCGCGCGGCCGGCGTGATCGATTTCGGCACCATCCAGCGTTACCTGAATTTCCACTACAGCGTGACGATCGACCTGTTCGGCGCCGACGAGTCGTCCAATGCCGCGGTTTTCTACAGCTCCGGACTGAAAGGGCGCTACGAGGAAGGCAAGCGCACCGACGACCACCGGCTGCGCAACGAAAACTACAAGGTGCTGGAAGTGCGTGACGGCAAGCTGGTCGAGAAGGACGTTCCGATGCTGAACGGCCTGAACGAAGTCCTGCGCGACGACTATATCAAGGACTCGATGGCGGGCGTGGGCCGCTGGAACAAGGTGATCGAGAAGGCCGGCATCCCCGTGCGGCTGACCGTGCCGCACAAGGCCTTCAACCGCCAGATCGGCACGCTGTCGGGCGTGCGCATTTCGCCCGAGGGCCAGGTCGTGTCGCAGGCCGAGTGGGATGCGAAGAAGGCCCAGTGGCTGGCCACGCCGGAAGACCGCGCCTTCGTCGCTTCGTTGATGGGGCGCGTGGTCGAACCGGGCAAGTTCGCCAACTGGATCGCGCCTCCGGTCATGGGTATCAATCGCCAGCCGGTGGACTTCGAGTACATCCGGTTCAACTGAGCAGCCCCTCATCATGGATACGCCAGTCCAGACGGTCGTCATCAAGCAGCACCTGATCGACCCGGAAATCTGCATACGCTGCAACACCTGCGAAGCGACGTGTCCCGTCGACGCCATCACGCACGATGACAACAACTATGTCGTGCGGGCCGACGTGTGCAACAGTTGCATGGCCTGTGTGCCGCCCTGTCCCACGGGGGCGATCGACAACTGGCGTTCCGTTCCGAAGTCCGCCGCCTACGGCATCGAGGAGCAGTTCACCTGGGACGAACTCCCGGGCGAGCTGACCCCCGACCAGTTGGCGGCGGCGGGCGCGGAAACGATGGAGGAAGAGGCGGTCCGGCTGGAAGCGCCGGCTCCGGCCGCTTCGGCTTCCGACGAGACGGCGTTCAACTCGGGAGCTTTCGGCGCCGCCACGCCCCCGTGGTCCGCCGCCCATGCCTATACGAATCTGTATGGCCCGCGCAGTCCGATCGCGGCCACCGTGGTCGGCAACGTGCGGGTCAACGAGCCCGGCACGCAGAATGAGACCCACCATATCGTGCTGGATTTCGGCTCGCTGCCGTTTCCGGTGCTGGAGGGGCAATCCATCGGCATCGTGCCGCCCGGGGCCGATGCCCAGGGCAGGGCGCACCATGCGCGCCAGTATTCCGTCGCCAGCCCTCGCAATGGCGAGCGGCCCGGCTACAACAACGTTTCGCTCACCGTCAAACGCGTGACGGCCGACCACCAGGGCAATCCTGTACAGGGTCTCTGTTCGAACTACGTATGCGATCTGAAGGTAGGCGACAAGGTCCAGGTCATCGGTCCCTTCGGCGCTTCGTTCCTGATGCCCAACCATCCGCGTTCGCACATCGTGATGATCTGCACCGGGACCGGCAGCGCGCCCATGCGGGCGATGACGGAATGGCGGCGCCGGTTACGCGGGAAGGGGCGGTTCGAGAGCGGCAGGCTGATGCTGTTCTTCGGCGCCCGCACCAAGGAAGAACTGCCTTATTTCGGCCCGCTGATGAGCCTGCCCAAGGATTTCATCGACATCAACCTGGCGTTCTCGCGCGCGCCGGGCGCGCCCAGGCGCTACGTCCAGGACCTGATGCGCGAGCGCGCCGCCGATCTGGCCGAACTGCTGCAGGACGCCAACACCCATTTCTATGTCTGCGGGCTCAAGAGCATGGAGGAGGGCGTGGTCATCGCCCTGCGCGACGTGGCCCTGCAAGCGGGACTGAACTGGGAGAGCATTTCCGGCGCCCTGAAACGCGAAGGCCGCCTGCACCTCGAGACCTACTGATGCCCATGGACACATTGCAGATGATCCGCCACGCATCGGGCGTGGTCGACGTGCGCATGGCGCGGCCCGAGGTCTTCAACGCCTTCGACGAGCGGATGATCGAAGAACTGGCCCGGGTCTTCGCCGGGCTGGGCCAGGACGAGGCCGCGCGCGTGGTCGTGCTTTCCGGGGAAGGCAAGGCGTTCAGCGCGGGCGCGGACCTGCAATGGATGCAGCGCGCGAGCCAGGCCAGCGCGGAATGGAACCTGGAGGACGCGCGGCGTTTCGCCGCCATGCTGGAGACCATCGCGTCCTGTCCCAAACCGACGATCGCCCGTGTCCACGGCGTGGCGCTGGGCGGCGGCGTGGGGCTGGCCTGCGCCTGCGACATGGCGGTGGCCAGCAGCGATGCCCGCTTCGCCGCCAGCGAGGCCCGCTTTGGCATCCTGCCCGCCGTCATCAGTCCCTATCTCGTCAATGCCGTGGGCAAGCGCCACGCGCTGCGCCTGGCGCTGACCGCCTCGCGCATCGACGCGCAGGCGGCGCTGCAAATGGGCATGGTGCAGCAGGTGGTCGACGCCGCCGACCTGGACGCGGCGGTCGAGGCGATCGCGGCCGAACTGCTGGCCAACGGACCCCAGGCGCAGGCCGAGATCAAGGCCTTGTTCAGGCAACTGGAAGTCGGCCCCGTCACCCCCGAGGTGCGCGAGCTGACCGCCCGCACGATCAGCCGCGTGCGCGGCACCGACGAGGCGCGCGAGGGCTTCGCCGCCTTCCTGGCCAAGCGGCCCGCGGCCTGGATCCGGCAATAGTCATACGCCGGAGAGCAATAATTGCCTGTTCCCTGGCCGTGGATGCCCAGGACGTCCGCATCGACCTTGGCAATGATGCCGTGGCCGGACTCGTGCTGGGCCCGGCGGCCTTGACCGAGAAGCGTCCGCCGCGTTCCGGCGCCTGAGCGGCGGCTGACGGGGCGTCAACAACGAGGAGAACGACTCAATGAAGTTTGCCGATTTCCACCCGGGCATGATCATCGAAGCCGGCCCCCGGCGGATCGAGGAAGCGGAGATGCTGGCCTTCGCCCGCAGCTACGATCCGCAGTGGTTCCACGTGGATGGCAAGGCCGCGGGCCAGGGGCGGTTCGGCGCGCTGATCGCCAGTGGATGGCAGACCTGCGGCATCGCGATGGACCTGGCCGTCAGGGCGGTGCTGCACGACTCCGAGTCGTTCGCCTCGCCGGGCGTGGAGCAGGTGCGCTGGCCCCACCCGGTGCTGGCGGGAGATGAATTGCGGCTGCGTGCCGAAGTGCTCGAGGCGAGGACCTCGCGCAGCCGGCCCGAACTGGGCGTGCTGCGCTGGCGCTGGCATCTGTTGAATCAGGACGGCAAGGAAGTCCTGGAGTTGACGGCCACAAGCCTGTTCGACCTGAAGCCCGAGGCATCGCGGGGCTGACCGGGAGCCCCGTTTCGACGTTACTTTCTTGCGTGGACCTGGACCGTCTTGGTTTCACCGGGGCCGCAAGTTCCGCATGTTCCGCAGCCGCTGCCGCATCCCGCGTCGGGCGCGGCGGCGCCCAGTTTCCTGCCCAGTGCCCGCAGCCACGCGGCCTGGCCCGGACGGTCCATGCGCAGCGCCAGCCACGACTGCATGCGCATGCGCGTCTTGGGCGCGAAGCGGCCGAAGGCCCTGATGGCGCAGGCGGCGACGATCAGTGCCACCAATGCGATCTCGAACAGGGAATAGGCGCTCATGGAAGCCTCCGGGGAAATCAGGTCAGCATCCTCGTCACCTGGTAGGTGATGAATGATGCGAGGTAAGCCAGTCCGAACAGATAGCCCGCGGTCAGCGCGACGATCTTCCAGGAATTCGTTTCGCGCCGGATCACGGCCAGCGTGGACAGGCACTGCGGCGCGAAGATGAACCAGGCCAGCAGCGAGAACGCGGTCGCCAGCGGCCATTGGGCGGCGATCAGCGGCGTCAGCAGGGTCGAGGCCGCCTCGTCGTCGGCGGCCGACAGCGCGTACACGGTAGCCAGCGCGCCCACCGCGACTTCGCGCGCGGCCAGGCCGGGGATCAGCGCGATGGAGATCTGCCAGTTGAAACCGATGGGCGCGAACACGGTCTGCAGGGCTTCCCCGATGCGGCCGGCGAAGCTGTATTCGATCGCCGGGCCGGTGGCGCCCTCGGGCGGGCCGGGGAAGCTGGACAGGAACCAGATCAGCACGGTCAGCGCCATGATGATGCCGCCCACGCGCGCCAGGAAGATGCGCGCCCGCTCGACCAGGCCGGTGGCCACGTCGCGCAGGTTGGGAATGCGGTAGGAGGGCAGTTCCAGCAGCAGCGAGTGTTCGGCCCTGTCCCGGCGCAGCAGCTTCATGACCCAGGCCACCGCCAGCGCGCTGACGATCCCGGCCACGTACAGCGCGAACAGCGTGACGCCCTGCAGGTTGAAGATGCCCAGCACCGTGTGGTTGGGGATGAAGGCGCCGATCAGCAGCGTGTAGACGGGCAGGCGCGCCGAGCAGGTCATCAGCGGCGCGACCAGGATGGTCGCCAGCCGGTCGCGGGGGTCCTGGATGGTGCGCGTGGCCATGATGCCGGGGATCGCGCAGGCGAAGCTCGACAGCAGCGGGATGAAGGAGCGCCCGGTCAGCCCGGCGCCCACCATCATGCGGTCCAGCAGGAAGGCCGCGCGTGGCAGATAGCCCGATTCTTCCAGCAGCAGGATGAAGAAGAACAGGAACAGGATCTGCGGCAGGAACACCAGCACGCTGCCGGCGCCGGCGATGATGCCGTCCACCAGCAGGCTGTTGAGCAGGCCTTCGGGCAGGGTTTCGCCCACCCAGCCGCCCAGGGCCGAGACCGAGGTCTCGATCAGGTCCATGAGCGGTTCCGCCCACGAGAACACCGCCTGGAACATCAGGAACATGATGGCGGCCAGCGTGACGAGCCCCAGCACGGGATGCAGGACCCAGCGGTCGAGGGCGTCGTCGATGGCGGCCGTGCGCCGGGGCATGGTCACGGCTTCGCGCAGCAGCCCGTTGACCGCCTGGTGCAGGTCGGCACCGGCGGGCAGTGCCGGCGGCGCGGCGGGCATGTCGCCGTCGATGCGGGCAAGCAGCTGCGCCGCGCCGTCGCGCTTGATGGCGACCGTCTCGACGATGGGGATGCCCAGCGCCTGCTGGAGCTTGTCGCGGTCGATCCGGATGCCGCGCTTGGCGGCGGCGTCGACCATGTTGAGCGCCAGGACCATGGGCAGCCCCAGCCGCTGCAGTTCCAGCACGAAGTGCAGATGCAGGCGCAGGTTGGTCGCGTCCACCACGGCCACCAGCAGGTCCGGCCGGCGCTCGCCCGCGAAGTTGCCCAGGCAGACGTCGCGGGTGATCGCTTCGTCGGGGCTCGTGGCATGCAGGCTGTAGGCGCCGGGCAGGTCCAGCACGCTGACCTGCGCGCCGGAGGGCGTGACCAGCCGGCCCTCCTTGCGCTCGACGGTGACGCCGGCATAGTTGGCCACCTTCTGGCGGCTGCCCGTCAGCAGGTTGAACAGAGCGGTCTTTCCGCAATTCGGGTTGCCGACCAGGGCAACGCGCAGATTCGACAAGGTAGTGGTGGACATCGGGAGTCAGGAGGCGAGCGGTTCGACCAGGACCCGCGCGGCTTCGGAGCGGCGCAGGGCGAAGCGGGTGAAACCGATCTGTATCAGCAGGGGGTCGGCGCCGATCGGGCCGCGCGCCACGATGCGCACGCGCTCTCCGGCCACGAATCCGAGGTCGCGCAGGCGGATGGCGATGGGATCCGCCGGGGCGGCGTCTTCGACGGCGTTGACGGCGGCGTCATGGCCAAAAGGTAGCTCGGAGAGGCGGATAGCCATGTGCTGGGTCGGTGGAGGGAAATGAAAACGATTACTAATTATAAAAGTTTTACGCCGATCCGGGGCGAATAGCCGTCATCGGGGCACGGATAGAGAGGGGGACTGTTTACTTTGATCCAGGGGAAGGCCCCCGGTAGACCTCCCGATTCCCCAGTAACCACGCCATGATCGGGAGGTCGAAGCCGTTTGGACCTCACCCGTTTACTTTGATCCAGAAACAGCCCGAAAGCGGGTATAAATTACAAAATAATTCGCCTTGAAGCTGTCTTTAAAGTGGCCGGAGTTATCCACAAGGCGCCGCGAGAGCCGCTAACGCCCCCCTCGCGGACTGACAGCATTGAACCGCCCGCCCTCTAATTCGTTCGCGTCCAGCATTTCGAGCTTCACCACCGGCGCCCGATACAGACCGTCGACCGCCTGGTTGAGCTGCATCCGTATGACGCCCCGCCGCTGGCCATCCACCAGGTCCGTCAGCAGCACCAGCACCGGGTCGAGTAGCGCCGGATCCGCGCCATCCACCAGGACCGCCTTGTAGTCTTTTAGCAGTTCGGGCAGTTGCTCCAGCCAGCGGCGCGGCCACGCGGTCAGATTGCTACGCGCCGTGGCCGCGATGGTGACGGATCCGAATTGCGCGGTTGGGTATTGCCGCTTGAAGGCGTCGATCAGTGGCCCGTCCATGAACGTCACGATACGCGGGACCCGGTCGGCGACGGCTTCCCCAGCGGCCAGCGCTTCGCGCCACCGATCCGCCAGGATCTGCCGATACTCCGGCGGCACCGACGTGCGCACGGCCGCCTGTTGGATGTCCGCCGGCAGGCTGGCCAGGCGCTTGCCTAGGGCAAGATCCGGCTCCAGCCATGCCTGGCCGACGTTGTGGTCCCATCCCCTGTCGATCCCGTCCGGCACCCAGTCCGCGATCTCGTCGTACTCGTCGATGATCGGCCGGCGTTGCACCTCGGGCTGCGGCGACACCGATTTGCGCGCGGCGCGCAGCTCGCGTTCCGAGTACGAGCGGACCGTGCACCGGCAATTCCAGCCGTTCGGCGGATAGTGCGTGCGCCACCACGGGGACGAGATGGGCAGGATCGTGCCATCCCAGGCCCGGTGCTGTGGGCGGACCTTGGCGTCCCGCATCGACCGGTACTCCAGGTACGGCCGCCGGTCCGCGCCGTCCAGGATCTGCTGCCAGCGGCCGGCCATGTACGCCGAATGCATATTCGTGCGGTAGATCAGCGCTGTGCGCCAGCCGCGCGTGCCGTTGTACGTCCAGCCCGACCGCTTGACGATCTGGTCGAACTCCTTGCGGAACTGAGACAGTGTCCGCCCCTCGTCGATGGCCTTGACGACGGCCGCATGGATATCGGCGACCACGTCGGCGGGTGCCCCGGCGACCGTGAACTGGCGGCCGTGGATCGGCCCCTGCCACTCATTCGCGCGCTGGGTCGTGGCCGGGATCTTCTGCCGGAGGTTGGCGATAGCCCGGTTGGCCTTGACGCCGAAGGCGGCGACCTCAGGCGCTGCCATGGTCGGCCTCGCTGTCGACGTAGCCCTGCAGGTACGACCAGGTCAGCGCCTGGTCCGCAAATTGCCGGCGTTCCGTGTCGTCCATGCCGTCCAGCAGCGCGGCCAGCCCCGCCTGGAACTCGGCAAGAGTCCTTCCCTCGGCCTCGTACTGGGCCAGCATGTCCGCGATGGGCTGCAGGATTTTGGCCTCGATGGCAGCGTCGGCGGTCCGCGTGGCTTCCGCGATCCGTGCTTCCTCGTCGCGTTCGGCCTGGGTCAGCGTGACACCTGCAGCCCGGGGCGCGGCAAACTCGCTGGTCGTCGACCTGGTCGTCGGCAACAGCGCATCATCGTCGTCCTTGGCCTGCGGAATATTCAGCTCTTCCAGCATGGCCGCCTTGGACGGTCTGGCGCCCGCATCGGCCGCTAGCCGATACGTTTCCGCGCGTTCCTTGCCAGCCGCCTTTTGCTTGAAGAACTCCAGTTCGGGCGATGGCACGTCCTCGCCGAAGTTAAAGGTCGTGATGTGCCGGAACAGCCGCGACATCGACGATGCGGCGATGCCCCGGTCCGCATCATTGATGCTGCTTTGTCTCGTCAACGCAGTCTCGGATGCGGCTCGGGCGCCAACGTTGGTCAACTCGGCGATCATGGCCTGGCCGGTCAGCGCTTTCGACATTTCCCGGTTGCACAGGTTGATGAGCGCTTCCTGCGGCAGCATAGAACCGCTGCTCGTGGGCACTAGCAGTTCGACGCCGGTGCCGTCCGGCACGATGGCATATCCGCTTTCGGTCATCGCCTCGATCGCCCTGGCTAGGTCGGCTTGATCTTTGTCACTCGCACCGACACCGTAGCGGGCCACGGGCCACGGTAGCCCATGCCGCTCGCAGTATTTGACGAAGTACTTCCACCCTCCGGTCTTGAAGACCCAGGGCCAGTAGCACGACGACAACAGCGCGGTCCCATAGGGATTCTGGATCGACGCGGCATTGCGCGAAACCAGGAACCTATGAGGCTCATCTACGACCTGGCCCAGCGGGTTCTTACGGGTCAGGAGCTGCAGCCGGCCTTCTGGTGTGAACAGGAATCGACGGTTGGGCCTATCCAGGATCTCGGCGGGCATGATGGAACCGTCCCAAATGTCCCAGACCACCTCATGGACGCGATAGCCGGTCAGAACGGCCGCCATCATTTGCCACATGGTCTCCAGCCAGTCCGCTGCTGCGTTGGGCTGCTCTCGCTGCATCCACTGCTCGCACAGATCGCGCGCCGCCTGGGCCTTGGGGTTGTCCTCGTCCCAGGTCACGATGCGATAGTCCATGCCTAGCATTTCCCCACGGATGGACCGGATCTCGCCGGCCACGTGGGGATCCGCCATGATCGACGCATAGACGGTATCGGCCAGTCCCATCGCTCGCAGGACCGGGTCCGGGTTCGGCAGCGTCTGCAGCCGGCTGAAAAAGTGCGGATCGGTGTCCGCGCCGGCCGCCTCGACGCCGAATATCCGTTTGACGTTGCGGGCGAACCGGTTGATGGAGGGCAGGATGGCCATATGGGTACCTATCGGCGCTTGCCGGTCAGAATCTTGGGGATGGTGGCGCCCAGGCCGCTGAATGCCAGCATGAACAGCATCTGCAGGGCGTCGGGGCCGTCGTCGTGATCGGCCTCGGGGTAATGTCGGAGCTGCTCGAACAGGGTGGACTGGTTGCGGTGCAGGCGTATCGTGCCGTTTGCTACATGCGGCTGTAGAGAGAGAATGCGCAGGTCCTTGTCACTATTGGGAGTGAGGCCTCGTGCCGGTACGGGGATGCCAACTTTGCGCGAGCGCTTGACCAGTTCGTCCTTGAAGAACTCCTGAAACGCGACGGCTTCGATGCCCCACACCAGACAGTTGTACTCGCGCTGAAAGTCGACCATAGTTTGGATCTGCATGTCCGGCACCATACGCACCACGCGGGCTTCGACTACGTCCAAGATGCCTTGAGCACGGTCCAAACCGCCCACCAAGATGGCGCAAGGATCACGCCCCTTGTTCTGTTTGCCCATAGACGGATCGTTGGACCCGAAAAAGATCCAATCGCGGCAGGGTTGAACCCAGAACGTAATGATCTGGAACGGGGCATTCTCGTCGCTGGCCGGGTCGTTTTGATATTCGCAGTCGAACGCATGGTGATCGTCCGCCCGGATCTTCATCAGCATCAGCAGCGGACGCATCGACGGCCACGACACCACGGCGCCATCATCCATTTCCGCTTTGCGCTGTGCGTAGTAGGCGTCGGCCTCTTCCTCGCCTTGGTTGAGGAAGATTTCCTCCCACTTTTCCCAAAGGTCCATGCGCTTGGGCCATTCGATGATGGCCTTGAACTTCACCGACTCCCACAGCGGGGACTTGTGGATGCGGTTGGCGACCGAGTCGTAGTGCAGGATCGTGTTCAGGTACACGATGTCCATGCTGCCGTCCGGCGGGCCAAGCGGCATCACGACCTTGCGCAGCCAGGCTTCCTTCTTGTCCCGCTGGGTCTTCTGCGTGACGTTCTCGTCGTTCTCGATGTCATCCAACAGCACCAGATCCGGCCGGTACGGGCCATGTCGGATGCCCCGCATGCGGGTGCCCGAGCCAAACGCCTGCAGCTTGATGTTCTGCGCGGTCAGCGCGATCCCGGCATTCCAGACACGGCCCTGGCCCACGGCCTCGGCGAAATCCATGCGCAACCGGGGGTTCTCAGTCAGTTCGACCTTGATGGCTTCCAGCATCATGCGCGCCTGATCCAGGGAGTCCATCACGATGGGGATGAACCGCTTGCGGCGGGTGACGATGCAGAACAGCGTGAACGCCTGCGTGACCACCGTGGATTTCGCTTCGCCGCGCGGCGCCGACGCGTCGATTTTGCAGCCCTTGGGGCTGTCGATCCTGGCCGGCAAGGTGTCGAACGCCCAGTCATGGAATACCGAGGGCTCGGGCGACCGAATGTAGTGTGGAAAGTACGTGTAGAAGAAGAATCGGAAGTCGCCGTTCTGCACGCGCGTCATGCGCTGATCGCGGGCGGCATGGTCGGTCGGGAATGCCGCGCAGTCGGTCTCGATAAGCTGGCGCTGTTCGTCCGCGAACGCGGCCAGCTCTTCCAGGAACTGCTTGGATGAAAGGCGACTCTTTGCCATGTCTCTTATTCCAGCGCTCGTAGCGGTTCGCTGCCGGCCACGCCACGGTTGAGCCGAACGTCTCGGCCAGACTCATGCCCAGCGGCGAAATCGTTGTACTCATGCTCGCGCAAGCGCCGGCCCCCGTTCCGGTCGGTCGCCTGCAAATCCCGAAGCGCCGGGTAACGGGACGCCACGTAGGCATCGATTGCCGCGGATTGCTGGTCATTCCCGGCGAACGCTTCAATGGTGCCGGCTACAGCGCGAACCCAGCCCTCACTGAACAGGTCGGCGCGGCGGGTCTTCGTGGCCTGTTTGCAGCGTTTTAGGCGGGCCTTGATATGGCTTTCGCGCGCTCGCCTGGCTTGCCGTTCCAGTACCGAGAATGCGTACTGTGCAACCTCAGGCGCCGCGCCGCAGCCGATATAGCACCACTCACCACGCGCCCGACGATGCGCTGACCACGCTCCGCTGGAGAAAATGACCTTGCAGCCAAATGCATCGGCGATGTGGCATGCAAGCGCCGTTTCCCAGTTTGCCGGCCTGGCTTCAGCATTGGATCGTGCGCGGCGCTCTTCGGCTTCCGCCGCTTGAACGTCCAGCTCGCTGATGCCGTGCGTCTCCATCAGCTTGCGGGCCTGGCGCAAGGCCGCCTTGGCCTCATGCTCATTGCTGCTGGCCGACAACGCTAGGCACTTCCTGATCTTGTCCAAGATCCTGTCTCGTTCGTTCACGCCACTGCCTCTTTGCCTGCCTTCAACGAAAAAGCACCTGCAGATCAATCAATGCCCGCCGAACTTCCAGCAGGGACAACAGGATCTGCAGGTACACCAACGCGGTCACGCCCACTACTGCCGCGCGTACCGCCCACTTACCCGTGTTTGCGCGCCACCTCTTGCCCATACGCCTCCAGGATCTCCAGGAACGCCGCGCGGTGCTTGGAAAAACGGTCGGCGATGAACTCGCTCAAGTCCTTGAGCACGTCCATCGTGCGCGACAGCTCGTTCAACGCCGGGTTGGCGCGCCCGGCCGCATTGACCGTCTTGACGTAGCTGTCGGACAGCCGGGCCAGGATGTCCGACTTCTTGACCGCATCCATCGTCGGGTCGGCCTTCATCGCCTCGAACGTGGCCATGAACTGGGTCGTCAGCTCTTCCAGCACCTGGTTCGTCAGCTCTTCGATGCTGCCCTTCGAGAGCCGCCGCGCCGCGCGCGCGTGGTCCCAGTCGTCGCCGTTCTCTTTGGCCGCCCGCTTCCAGTTGCGCGCCGTCTGGTACGCCACCTGGCAGGTCTCCGCCGCTGTAGCCAGGGGCAGGCCCTGGATGTACTTGGCGCGGACCTGGTTGCGGGTTTTCTGGTCGTGGGCCATCAGCCGCCGACCTTCCACTTGATCAGTTCGATCACTCCCGACACCAGGCCGCCCGCGACACCGCCCAGGCTGGCCGTCTTCGTCAGCAGCTTGGCCTGGCCGGCTTCCACCACTTCGACCCGATCGGTCAGACCGTTGATGCGCGTGTCGACGCTGGCCTTGAGGTCATCGATACGGCGATTCGTCGCCTCCTGGTTGCTCTCCATCTGGCTGCGAATGCCTCGCAGCTCGCCCAGGATCTCGCCCAGCACGCGCTGCGTACCCGCTTCGTTTGCCGACATCATTTCTTCCCCCATTTGTTCGCCTTCTCGACGCGGATTTCGCAGGCTATGCAGCGCTGCACGTTGACTACTGCCGCCCGGCGTTCTGCCGGAATGTCGTCCTCGCAGTCGATACACGACATGCGGGCCGTTCCGTTCGGGACATTGGCGCGCTGGATCCTGGCCAGCCCTTCCTCGCGCGCCCGCTCTTCCAACTGCTGGGCCAGCTCGAACAGCCGTTCATTCATCGCCCGGTGCCCCCCGCAGCCCTGCGCCGCTCCAGCTCGGCGGCGCGCTGACGCTCCGCGTTGTAGCGGTCGATGCAGAAATTCAGTTCTTCGATGTAGGCGTCTCCGTCGGCGGTGATACCGTCCAGAGCTGATGCAAACGCTGGCGCAAGTTCGGCACGCGCTTCTCCAGCGGCAGCGGCGCCAGTTGCATCTGCGGCGCCGGGGGATCCGGCGGCGGTGCGGGCGGGCACGACAGGGACGAACACCCGGATAGCGCCAGAGCGCAGGTCACCTTCAAACTTCTTCTGACGTTGCTGACCATCGTTGATCACCTTTTTGAGGTCGACCATGGCCCGGGCCATGTCGGACACAGACTCGTGTTCGGCCGCCCGAACCTGGCGGGTATCGTCCAGCGCCGCATTGGCCTGATCCAGCAGCAGCTTGTCCAGCGTCCCCTGGACCTTCGCCACGTCGGCCGTGCGTGCGTTGTCCATGTAGTCGTAGACCAGGTAGCCCGTGAGGCCGCAGGCGGCCGCCAGCAGCATCAGGACCGCAATCAATCCCCACACCAGCCGCTGGCCCGTGGCCGCCGCTATCGCAGATCCGAATCCGTTCATGGGCAGCTCCCCGCACCCCAGTTGGCCTTGCGATACAGCGGTTCGTGTTGCAGCAGGATGCGGCGCGGATAGGCCGCGTTCTCCCGCTGGTTGGCGGACGTGATCCCGGGGTTGATCTCGCACGTAGCGCCCAGGCACACGTCGGGCGTGCTGGATACGCGCTGACGCTTGTAGACCCATCCCAGCCCGCCGTTGTAGGCAGACAGAACAAACGCCATGCGCTCGCACGGGTCCCGCGCGGCAACCCGTGCGTGCAGGTGCTTGTCGTAGGTCACCAGCGCGCGTAGTGCCCAGGTCGGATTGAACGGGGCGTTCTCGCCGAGAGCTGGGTAGGCGCCGCTGATCCACGAGGCCGTGACGGGCATGAACTGGGCGAGCCCTTGTGCCCCTACAGGGCTTCGTGCATCGGCCCGCCAGCGGCTTTCCTGGTGGATCTGCGCGGCAAACGTCGCCACCGGGGCATCCAGGCCCCAGACCAGTTGCGCCTGGCGCTTCAGCTCCAGCCGGTAGCGCAATGCATCCTGGGGAACCTGGGCGTGTGCCGCTGTGGCGATCAGGCTTAAGAGCAGGAAGACCGCCGTCCACGCGAAGCCCGCCACATAAGGACGCTTGAACTCGTCAGCCGGACACCGAATGGCCAGCCAGATCAGCGCGAGTCCCGCAATGAAGGGAAGGACGGGCGCAATCATGCGGCCATCCCCACGCAGATCAGGCTGGCCGCAACGATGACCGCGCGTCGCAGTGCAGCCATGCAGAACAGCCCCATACCGCCCATGCCATCGAGGGATTCCATGGACAACTGCGGGATGTCGTCGACCGACCGGACGGCCTTCAGGACGCCTTCATCGACCTCGACTTCCGGCGCCAGTGCGTCGAGGAACGTATGCGGGCGGGCATAGGGGAACAGGACCCGGTCGAGCCAGTATCCGCCCCAGCCGCCCAGGGACATGAGGTGGGCTTTGTAGAAGGTGATGGACAGCAGCGTGTCATGCTGCCGTGTCGTGTAGGCGAGCACCGCCAGCGCCACGCTGATGACGAACCAGAGCGTGAGCCGGGGCGTTTTGACCCGAGGAATTTTCATACGCACTCCAGGTAAACCTGGGTGCGCTTGATGGTGGCACCCGTAACCTTGCCGAGGTCAAGGTTACGGATGGGGGGGTATCAGCGATTGATGAAACGTTTCAGCAGCAGTCGAGGGAGTGTTCGCAAGGGTGCTAATCTGCAAAAGGTCCAAAAAAATGAAGGCAATAACATGCCCCCAACCCATGTATCGGCCGATCAAGTGGTGGAGTTCTTCTATGGATTTGCGCAAAAAAACCGCTTAGTTCGCGGTGATCGCGCACTTCCGCTTGACTTGGAGGCGGGATTTTTTGCCCTCCTGGAGGGCAACTCACTAACTGCGGAAGAGATTGCGCAATGGTCTGAGGGCTACCGGCTGTTGCTGGCCGAGCTAATGGCCCAATACATCATGGCTTTGATGGTCGACAATCACTTGACGTATCCACCGACGTTTCTCGATGGGTGCACAGACCATGCGGTCGGTCCATCAGTGCTTCGATATTGGCGCGAACAACGGTGGCCGGTTCCCCGGTTGCTAGGCCGTTAGAGATCTCTCGATGCATCGCTTCGACTATCGATGCATCGGCCAACGACACCGAGAAGAAAGAGGTACCACCCAGCGGTGGCGGGAGGTGTGGCATCGCGCGTCCCCTGTAAACCTGGGTGCGCTTGATGGTGGCACCCGTAACCTTGCCGAGGTCAAGGTTACGGATGGGGGTAGGCTAGGAATTGATGAAACGTTTCAGCAGTAGCAGTTAGGCGATTGCAACTGCGCTGATGGCCGATAAGGCTGGGAACCCGGCAGCCCTAAACTTCGTAGGTAAGGTGAAATACGCACCAAAGGCGAAAGCAACTGTCAGGACGAGTGCGAGTAATCCTAAAAGAAGCTGCGTCCAGGTACCTTTCAACCTAGAGACAGGCGTCCGGGTCACTGAGACATAATGATCGTACAGAACCGCGATATACATGCTACGCACGACGAAATAGACGGACATAGCCAACGACGACCACGCGAACACTTCGAAAGCTTTGCTCAGCATTAAATCTGTCCCCAATGTCGTTGCCATTTATACATGGCATATGCCATCACGCATTTAAGACTCCAGCCCTTTAGCGACATAATCTGGGTGGTATGAAATGCACGTTGTGCGAACTCTTCCACCTCGCCCAGCAACCCACAGATAGCTCCCATCCGCAAGATCTGAGAGACCATCGCTGCATCCGACAACGGTTCATTTCCGACACACGCTCGCCAGCCGTTCAGATACAGCAGCGCTTTAGGTAGGTCGTTGGCATCCAACTCGTCAATCGTGCGAACGCCAAGCTTTCGATTCATTGACCCTCGAATGATCTTTGCCGAAACCTTGCCCAACTCTGCTTGCTCAATCGCCCCCACTAGCGCTGCGATTTGGCGTTTGTGCTGAGCCGTCAATCTGCTGCGCGGTAGAGCAGTGGTCGTGTGATAAACGGAAATGTAGAGATCTCCGCCGACCTGAATGTTCCCGGATCCTATGGCCCGAGAACGTGTCCCCCGATCCTCTTGCACTGCAACCCCTCAGACTCCATAGTTGTAACTGGATAGTACGGCGTTGCCTCGCTTCGTTCAATTGCTTCCCAAATGAACACCATTTATCGGTTGCGCGAAATTCGGACTTTTCCGCCGACTTGAACGATGCCATCCCCCTGTGCGACCAAACTGCCGTGCCCTGCGGTCACATTCGCAATGCGTCTTGCCTTCTCCCCCGAGCCTGGCTCGTCCGGGAGTAGAAGTGCCAGGACCATGCGACTGAATTGCTTGCTCGACGCCTGAATCCCCGATCCCAGCACCATCTGGTAGGCCTGCTCGGCTGCACGTTCGACCTGAGCAAGCGAGATCCCTTGCGCCACAGACGGTACGCCTGTCAGCACAAATTGAACGTCCCCGCCCAGGTTAGCGAATGCTTGTAGATAGGCTGCATCAGGGGAACGTTTGTTTCCCTCGTAATTCAGCTGCGACATCTTCGTTACGCCACACGCGATGCCGCATGCCTCCTGGGATAGGTTCAAGCGCTTTCGCTCTTCTCTTAGCCTGTCGCCGATTGAAGACATCTAAAACCCCTTGCACAGGTAATCGTTTGTTTGATATATTGACCAACAAATGTATGACACATAGTGCACATTTGAGAGGGTCAATATGACAGGACAAGAGGCAAAGAGCAAATTGCGCGAACAGGGCGTAACTCTCAAGCAATGGGCTGCTGAGAATGGGTTCGACTACGTCACCGTTTCACGTGTTGTGCGCGGCGTCCAGAAGGGCAACTACGGAGTTGGCCATCAAATAGCCGTTGCCCTTGGCATGAAGCGACCGGTGACCGCTAGGGGCGCCAAATGACACGACGCCTCACTAAGAGCGAAATCGCCATTGACGTTTTCGATGGCGCGGCCCAGCCCGGTCCTGACGGTGCAGAGGTTCGTGCTTTTCGCCAAGCTCCGAAAGAATCGGTTGAGCCACAGACGCTGCCGGTTGCGACCGCTAAAAGTCCGGACGTCCGGACTTTTGAGTTCGGAGATGCGGAGCGACAGCTTGCTTCTGAACTGCAAATCGACGTGAAAAGCACGATCGAACTTCGCTTGCGGGCCGCCATCGAGAGCACAAACCAGGCGCTTCGCTTGGTCATAGGCGCAGGTCTGCAACTCTTGAGCATCCGTGCCGAGTGTCCGCATGGATCCTTCGAGGCGCTGCTTGCAGAGCACGGTATTCCAAAACAACGGGCCTTCGAAGCGATGACCTATGCGCGCTTCGCGTCTAGCCTGCCCGATGCGGAGCGTGCAAAGGTCCTGGCCCTGCCCAAGTCCAAGGTTCTTGAACTGGCTCAGGCTGACCCTGAGGTTCTGCAGCAGCTCTTCGACGACGACGACAAATTCGATGACCTGGCCGACCTGTCTGTACGCGGCCTGCGCCTCAAGATCCGCGAGCTGCAAGCAAAGAACGCCGACCTGGCCGTCGAGCGCGAGACGGCACAGACCGAACTGGAGATGGTCCAGACGCGCCTGCGCGAGCTGCAGGACGGCCGCGTCAAGACCGGGGGCACCGTCCCGCCTGACGTGCAGGACTTTCGCCTGGAGTCGGCGGCGCTGGCGAAGAAAGCCGAGTTGGCCATCGACGACCTGGAACGCCAGTTCCGGGAGCAGTTCAACCGCGCGTCCGACGATGAATGGAACACCCCGCTGGCTCGCCATCTGTACGGGTCTGTTGCGCTGGTCATTCATCGCGCCGCCGCGCTCGCATCTCAGCTCGAAAAGTCGTTCGGCATAGAGGCCGTCTCCGGCGGTCACACCAGCATCGACTACCTGAGCCCGCCTGAGGTCCTGCAGTGCGCGCGCGAGTTCAAGGAACTGACCGCCGAACACGAGCACGAAAAGACCCTGCGCGCCTGGGAGCGGGAAATGGACCGTCCGAAGGGCCGGGGCCGTCCGAAAACCAAGCCGGCGAAATAACCAGGAAACGGGGGGAATATGTCGCGTGCACTCGCACTCAAGCCGACCCTGGTGCACCAGGTGCCGGCCATGCTCAACAAGAGCGACCCGTGGCAGACGGCCAGCGCCAATGCGCGGCAGCTCGCCCAGTACCGCTTCGACCTGATCCGGGCCGGCGCCGCGATGATGGCGGGCGGAGCTTCCGCCAACCATGTCGCCGCGCTGCTGCATACCCGGTGCAAAGCCAACGCGCTGGATGCCGCCCAGGCATCCGCCCTCGTAGCCTTGAAGGAGATCCCGAGCGTGCCCACGCTGAAGCGCTGGCTGTCGGCCTACAAGCGCGAAGGCAAGGTCGGGCTGCTGCCCAAGTTCACCGGCCGCGTGCGCCAGGAGTACGGCTGGGAAATGCGCGCCGTGGCGCTCTACAACATCCCAAGCAAGCCGTCCATGTCGGCCGTCGCGCTGCAACTACGCAAGGAGGGTTTCGACACCGCCTCGGAAAAGCGCGTATCGAGTTTTCTGCGGGCCTTGCCCGCGACCGTGGGCGAGAACAGCCCGGACCGGGTCGGGCGCCATCTGCATCGCCTGCGGCGCCAGCGGTATCAGCCGCGCGATCCGTCATCGCTGCAGGTCGGCGAGGTCTACGCGGGCGACGGCCACACCATCGACTGCTATGTCGCCCACCCGAACACCGGCCGGCCATACCGGCCCGAGCTGACCGCGTTCATCGACGTGCGTAGCCGCTACATCACCGGCTGGTATCTGAGTGATGCCGAATCCGCAGTGTCGACGCTGTTCGCGCTGTCGCATGCACTGCGCGGCAACGATCACGTCCCGGCCTGGCTGTACCTGGACCGGGGCGCGGGCTGGCGGGCGCGCATGCTCAATGACGAGGCGACCGGTTTCTACCAGCGGTTCTCCATCGAAGTCATCGGCGCGCTGCCCGGCAACCCGCACGGTAAGGGCTGGATCGAACGCTGGTTCCGCACCGTGCGCGATCACCACGACAAATTCTTCGCCGGGGGCATGGTCTATTGCGGTAACGACATGGCGCAGGAAATCAACCGCCGGCTAACGACCGATATCGACGCGGGCAAGCGCAAGCTGCCGACCCTGGAGAATTACCACGCGTCCCTGGCCCGCTACATCGACGAGTACAACAACACCCCGCTGGAGGACGCGCTAGACGGCAAGACACCGGCCCAGGTTTGGCAAGGGCTCCAGCGCGTCCCCGTCAGCCTGCCCGCCGAAGCCGTCGTGCGTCCGCGCGAGCGGCGAGCGGTGCGGCGGCAGATGGTGGAACTGCACAAGCGCATGTACTTCCACGATGCGCTGTCGCTCTACGACGGCAAGCGCGTGGTCGTGGAATACGACCTGCACGACGACCGCACCGTGTGGGTTTTCGACGACCGGGACCGCTTCATCTGCGCCCCGCAATTGGTCAGCACCATCGGCGTGCTGCCGACTTCGCGCCTGGAAGAGCAGCGCGACAAGCGCCTGGCCGGCCAGGTCAAGCGCCTGCAGCGTGCCGCCGACGAAGCCGTCGCCCGCCGCCAGGACGCCATCACCATCAACGATCAACTGACCTCGCTGGAGCAGAGCGATCTGGTCACGCCCCAGCTCGCCCCGAAACGCAAGGGCGCCGGGATCGTCATCGACTTGCTGGACAACGAGTAAAGGAACCGCCTTGAACCCCAAGACCGCCAAGAGGACGCCCCGGGCCGACATCCCCATGCCGACCGAATGGAGCGAGTTTTTCAATGCCGACCATCAGGCCCAGGTGTGCCAGATCATCGAGTTCCTAAACGCGGGTGGCTACACGCGGGCATGGATCGGCCGGCTGGCGCGGGTCAATTCCGCGACGCTGTCCGTATTGCTCAACGGCAAGTACACGGCCGACCCGACGTATCAACTGAACCTGTTGACCTCGGCCCTGGACGCGTTCAGCAATCGGACGGCCTCGCCGCGTGTGACCTACGTTCCGACCAGCATTTCCAAAATGGTCGAGGTCGTCTGCAAGCGCGCCAGGGACTATCACAACTTCGGGATCCTGACTGGCGCTGTGGGCGTTGGGAAGACCGCCGCCGTCAAGGATTACTGCAGCCGCAACCCGCATACCGTCCTGGTGGAAGCCAACCCGAACATGACGCCCAGCGTCCTGCTGGACGAACTGCTGGAGAAGCTGTCCGCCGCCTCTGGGCGGTCCATGGATCAGCGGTTCAACGCCATCTGCACGGCGCTGGCGGGTTCCACCACGTTGATCGTGCTGGACGAGGCCGAGACGGTCATGCCGCAGTGCCTGCACTACCTGCGCCGCATCCGCGACAAAGCCGAAGTGGGCGTCGTGCTGGTGGGTACCGACCGACTGCAACAGATCATCAAACCGCTGCATGGGCAGTTCGACCAGATCCGCAGCCGCGTCGGGTTCTGGCCGCAGAACATTCGCGCGATCTCGCGCGAGGACGCTGACGCACTGGCCCAGGCCGCCCTGAATGACCAGGGCGAGCTGGACGACGAGGTCCTGGAGGCGCTGTGGCACTACTGCCGGGGCAGTGCGCGAATGCTGATCGAGAACTTCATTCCCGCGCTGCGTGACTACGGCCTCAAAAAATACCCGCTCACAGCCGAGCTGGTCGAGCAGGTTGCAGAAAAAGTGCTGTTCATGGGCGGCATGCGCCGCGAATGAGAGAGGCAGACATGGATACCCCTTTCCTGGTCCGAGAACCCGCGCGTCCGCCTCGCGTTCGCGTCCCGCTTCGATATACCCGCCTGGCGCTGATCCTCTGGACGGCCGGCGCCCTGGTGGTCGGCGCCATGCTGCCGGGCATCTACGAGCGTGGTCAGGCGTCCCGCATCCGGCTGGACAGCCTGCTGTGCGCCCCGATGGACACCATGCCCAGCCTGGGCGATCACTCGCCCGACGATGGCCCTCGGCCGCGTCTGGAGGTGTGACGCCATGACCCACGAGGAAACCACCCTGGAGCAGATTCGCAACGTGGTGGCGAAGCTGCCCTTGGAGCAGCGCGAATTGACCGAGACGGTCGCTGCGCAAATCCGCTGCCTCCTGGACTGCAATCCCGGTCCGGCCCATATCGCGCTGGCCCTGGTCGGCGCCGAGCTGGCGGCCGAGTCTCCCGAGTAACCCGAACCCCACGAAGAAGGAAACGAGATGGCTACCAAGAAAACGAAGACGAAGGCTGCGGCGTTTGCCTGCCAAAGCCGCGACCAGGTCATGGATGCAATCCGTGAACTGGGTGATGCCCAGCGAGAACTGTCGCGTATCAACGCCGACATCAACGACCAGGTCGCCGCGATCACGGCCGCAAGGAAGGACCGCATCGACGCCCTGCAGGAGCGCGTCGATGCGTTGGCGAACGGCATTCAGACCTGGTGCGAGGCCCACCGTGCCGAGCTGCTGTCGGCCGGGGGCAAGACGGCAAACCTGATCACCGGGGAGGTTTCCTGGCGACTGCGTCCGCCGAGCGTGAGCATCCGAGCCGTGGAGAAAGTGCTGGATGCCTTGCGCAGCCTGGGTCTGCAGCGCTTCATCCGCACCCGTGAAGAGCCGAACAAGGAAGCCATGCTGGCGGATCCGAAAGCTGTTGCAGGCATCGCGGGCGTGAACATCGTCAGTGGAGTCGAGGACTTCACCATCGAGCCCTTCGAGATCGACGCAGTGAGCTGATTTCCCTGGGCCTTGCATTGGGCGAGGCCCATTTGTTGTCCCTACGCCGCTATGCGGCACCTTCCTACCACTGGAGAACTGCATGAACCTTCCCGAACTGACCGCCGCCCTGGCCGACAAGACCGGATTCACCAAGACCACGGCGGACTCGGTGATCCGTGCCCTGGGTGAAACGGTCCACGAAGCTCTGCGCCAGGGCGACGAAGTCACGCTGCCCGGCCTGGGCAAGTTCAGCGTCAGCCACATGGAGGCGCGTACCGGCCGCAACCCGCAAACCGGCGAAGCCATCGAAATCGCCGCCCGCAACAAGCCGACGTTCAGCGCCGCCAAGGCGCTCAAGGACGCCGTGAACTGATCCACGCAAGCGAAACGGGCGGCCCAGGCGGGCCGCCTGTCTGCCCGGCGTGGTGGCCGGGTACTGATGAGCAGCCGATAACGGGGAGTCCTATGGAACAGCAAGACAGGGTGCCGGGCATCGTCCCGGTGTCGGAAATCAAGGAAGTCGCGGCCGAGTACTTCGGACCAAAGGGCGGTGACTGGATCGCCTTTGCCGAAGAGATCGCCCGCCGCGCGGTCTGCAATCACATTCAGGCCGAGCAGAACGGCCGCCTGGCCGCGCTCGCGCGCCTGGCCGACATGGGAGACGCGCGCTTCTTCGCCAGCAGTCTGGAGCGCTATGCCCATTGCAGCGGCGACCTGGAGTACAGCGCGGTGTGCACCGGTGCGGCCTCCATGATCAAGCGCCTGGTGTTCGGCAGCGAGATCGATGAGCGCGTCGCGGCTGCCGACCCCGACGCGGAGTTCGCGGGCTGCCCGTTCAAGCGGGGTCAGCACTTTATCCCGCGCCGCGTAGCGAACGGGAGTAACGCCGATCACGCCACGGTGTGGCGCATCGCAGGCGTGGCCAAGTATCCGGATGGATCTCGACGCTACTACGGAGAGGCGCCGGGGTTTGGCGCCATCGCCGTGGCCGAAAGCGAAGTCGTGATCACCGATCTGCCGGTCTCGCGCTTCCCGAAATACCAGGCGGAGGCCGCTTGATCATGACGACGACTGCATATGACGATCAGCTCAAGGATTATCCGCCCGAGAGCAGCGAGAAGGAGGCTCGGCCGTATACCCCGCCACAGCAACCGGCCGAACAGGTGCGGATCATCAGTTGCAACTGCTCTGCCGGCCTGGCGCCGTGGGCTCAGCACGCCCTCATTTGCCAGGTCCGGAAATCAGAGGCGAGGTTGCTGGACCCTTACGATGGGGGAACTTGGGTGCCCGCGCCTCAGGCCTCCGCCCATGCCAGTGCGACGGGGCGGCACGACGAGGTGACGCCAGAGATGATCCTGGCCGGCGCGCGTGCCGCGCGGGAGTACTACGAGCGGACAGGTGGAAATGACCTCGCCGTTATATATCGTGCAATGCACGCCGCACAGGTAGCGTCACAGACGAGGGGATCGTAATGGCACTTTCTCCCGACCCACTCAAGCGTGATTGCCAGCTTGTCCGTTTCAAGGCGGTCAAGGCCGGCATGACCGAGGACCAGTACAGGGACTGGCTGCAGGATCTGTTCGGCGTGCGGTCGGCCACGGAGTTGACCGACGCCGAGCGCCGGCAGGCCCACGGCCGGCTCAACACGCTGCTGAATCCCAAATCGCCGCCGTCGCGGGGCCTCCGCGAACCGCAGATCCAGAAGCTGGAGGCCATCTGGACGGCGCTGGCCGCTCATGGCGCCGTCCGCAACGGCAGCCCGGAGGCGCTGGAGCGCTGGTGCAAGCGCCAGGAGCCGAAGCTGGACGCCCTGCGGTTCGCCGACGTGGCGACGCTGCAGCGGCTGATCGAAGCCCTGAAAAAGTGGCAGCGCCGGGTGGGAGCCCCCGCAGCCGTCTAGCCGCCATGGACACCTCCACGCTCAACGTCGCCCCGCTGCCCGAGTCCCTACGCACGCTGATCGAGTGCGTAGGGCAGCAGGCCGCCTTGCGCCTGCTGGAGTGGCGCGGCGGGGCGTACATTTGCGTCCCCAAGGTGATGACGGCGGATCACGAGATCCTGGACATCATCGGCCTGGTGCCGTTCGCGCGCCTGGTCGAGTGGTACGCGGGCGAAACGTTGACGCTGCCGAAGAACGACAAAGTCCTGCAGCAGTTCAAGCACCGGATGATCTGGCAGATGCGCAATCACGAGCGCCTGCAGGTCGACGAGATCGCGTTGAGGGTCGGCTACACCGTCCGCCGCGTTTACCAGGTGCTCGACGAGCTGGGGGACGACGCCCGGTTTCTGCCCCGCAATGGGGACCTGTTTTCGTCGGAATGAGCCGTCGGGCACTTTGCGGGAGAGCGAACCCCGCGAGACCCTAGTTTAAAAACGGCTACAACCATTTTAAAAACGACGATCAGGGTCGGGTTGGTATCTTCGGGTGTCCGGACCCTAAAAATCGCTTGTAGGCCGTTTTAAGCGGTCTGGGTTTTTCCCTCCCTTTGTCGGTCTCCACCGGCTACTGAAATAGTTCATCAGTACATCGCGTTGCCCGCAGCTCACACTGCGCCGCATGAGCCAACGCAAAGCCCCCCCCAAGCCCGACCTGTCCGACTGGATCGAGATCATGCGTGCCGGCACGCATAAGGACTCGAAGGGCAACGTCGTCACTTTCAGCCAAGCCGACCTGGACCAGATCATCGCCAACCACGCACTGGGCGCGGCGCCGGCTGTCCTGGGGCACCCCAAGGACGCCGATCCGGCCTATGCCTGGACCGCCGAGCTGCGCCGGGATGGCGACTCTCTGTTCACCAAGTTCGAGGACATCAATCCGGCGTTCGCCGATGGCGTGGCCAGCGGGGCCTATCGCAACCGGTCCGTGTCTGTGTTCAAGGACTCGGCGCGCGGCTGGCGACTGCGGCACGTCGGCTGGCTGGGTGCCGCGCCGCCGGCCATGGACGGCCTGGGCACCCGGCGCGATTTCGCAGCGCTACCCGATGGCGTCGAGTTGCTGGAGTTCGCCGCGCCAGACCTGCGCGGCTTGTCCTGGGCGCTGGAGTCCGTGAGCGGGGTGTTCCGGAGCGTGCGCGAGTGGCTGATTACGGACCGGGGCCTGGAGGCCGCCAACAACATCGTTCCCGAATACCGCATTTCCGAAGTTCAAGCAGCGGCCGAGCGCCTGCGTTCGGCCGAGCAAGACCCCGCCCCAACGTTCAGTGGAGACCCTGGAATGACCCTCACTCAAGCGGACATCGACCGCGCCCGCCAGGAAGGCGAGCAAGCCGGCCGTCAAGCGGCGCAAGCCGAATTCAGCACGCAAGTCGACGCAGCCAACAGCCGTGCGACCAAGATCGAGAGCGAACGCCGCGCCGAGCGGATCCGCACGCAGATCGACGCCTGGAAGAAGGACGGCCGCGTTCTACCGGCCGAGGAATCCGGCCTGGCCGAGTTCATGACCGCGCTGGATGCGGGCACGGTCGCCGAATTCAGCTTCTCGGCCAGCGATGGCAAGGAAGCGAAGAAGACCCCGGCCACCTGGTTTGCCGAGTTCATGGCCTCGCGCAAGCCCGCCATCCGGCTGCGCGAGCGGACTGACAACCTGCCGGACGGCGAGAAGGACATCACCGCGCTGGCGCACCAGTACGCGGCGGAGCAGGAAGCCAAGGGCATCACCGTTTCGCCCACCGAGGCGGTGGCCCACGTCAGTAAGCAAGCCGGCCTGTAAGGCGGCGGCACAACCCACTACGAGGATTCAACCATGTTGACCAACCTGCGCGGCCTGATCTCCAACGAAGTCGCCTCGGGCGCCATCGCGGACCGCCGCATCGTGCAGTTCTCCGGCGACGACCAGGTCGCCCAAGGCACCGCCGCTGGCGTGCTGTACGGCGTTTCGACCGACGTAGGCGCGGCCGATGGCGAGCGCATCGATGTCCAGCTCGACGGTATCGCCCCTGTGGTGTACGGCGGCGCCGTGACGCGCGGCAATCGCCTCAAAAGCGATGCCCAGGGCCGCGCGGTCGTGGCGGCCGACACAGCCGCCGGCATCGGCTTCGCCCAGGTCACGGGCGTAGCGGGCGATATCGGCGCGGTCCTGATCGACCGCACGACCGGCACGGCGGCGGGCGCCTAAGCCCCCGCGCTTCTCTCTCTAACCTCTCTCGGAGCCACCATGCCCAGCCCGTTTCCCACCGATCCCCAGTTGACCGCCATCGCGGTCCTCGTCAAGAACCGCCAACTGATCGCCGACCTGGTCCTGCCGCGCACCGCGCCGCTGAAGAAGTCGGAGTTCAAGTACCAGAAGTACCCCATCGAACAGCAGTTCACCGTGCCCGACTCGAAGGTAGGCCGTCGCTCGCGCGTCAACCAGGTCGAATTCAAGGGCGAGCTGGTCACTGACTCCACGGCGGATTTTGGCCTGGAACATCCCCTGCCGTTCAGCGACGAGCGGGACGCCCCGGACAACACCAACGTCGAGGGCATGACCACGGAATGGCTGATGAACCTGGTGCTGCTGGGCCGCGAGGTACGCGCCGCCAATCTCGTGTTCAAAGCCGCCAGCTACGGAGGAAACTCGGAAACGGTGTCGGCGGGGGATCGCTTCGACGATCCCACCTCCGATGCGCTGGGCCTCGTGTTGGACGTGCTGGATCGCCCGATCATGCGCCCGAACGTCGTCACGTTCGGCCAAAGTGAATGGCGCGCCTTCCGGACCCATCCGGCCATCGTCAAGGCCGTGCACGGCAACAGCGGCGACTCGGGCGCGGTAACCCGTGAACAGGTGGCCGATCTGCTGGAGCTGGACAAGGTCCTGGTGGGCCGCAGTCTGGTCAACATCGCCAAGCCGGGCCAGGCCGCGAACCTCAACCCCTGCTGGCGTGGCGGTGTGTCGTTCATCTACCAGGACGAGGCCGCTGCCAAGATTGCGGGCGTCGTCGAGGGCGCGAACGTCACGTTCGGGTTCACCGCCCAAACCGGGGAGCGCGTGGCCGGCGCCTGGGACGACCGCAACATTGGGTTGCGTGGCGGCCGCATGGTCCGCTCCGGCGAAACCGTCAAGGAAGTCATCTGCGCCCCCGCCCTGGGTTTCTACCTCAAGGACGTGATCACCCCCTAATACCAGCGAGCGAGGCGGCAGGGGCGCCCCCGGATGGCGCGGCAGTGGTACGGGGCCATCCGGGTAGGCGGATCAAACAGAGAGGAAACCATGGATCAAAACGATGAGCAGGTCGAATTCGAGGTTATCGCGCCTGTGCGGCTATATCGCCGCTCTCGCGCCGTGGGCGATCGCGTATTTGCCCTGGAAGACGACGTGCGCGACCAGATCGGCAGCACCCTCGTCCGTGTTGTCGCCGAGTCTTCTGGCCCGGACAGTTCGCAGCAACCCGCACCCGACCAGGTCGGCGCCGCGAACCATGACCCCGCGCTGGAACCGCAGAATGCGGCGAACGCGGGACAAGCCGGGAAAGACGCCGAGCCGGTCCAGGTCGCCGAAGTGACCCTGACGCCCAACCTCCCAGCCGCCAGGCCGGCGGCCAAGCGCGGCAGCAAAGCGGCCCCGAGGAAGGCGGCTAAGAAGGCGGCGCGCTGATGTACGCGACGGCAGAGGATTTCGTCCAGGAGTACGGATTCGACGAGGCGTGGCAACTGCTGCGCGACGAAGCCGAGCTGCTGACCGCCGACCTGCTGCGCCAGGCGTTGGAAGGTGCGTTCGACCCTGACACCACGCCGGACGAACAGGCGGCCGCCCTGGCAGCGGCGAAGCGTCTACGCGACGTGATCATCCGCGCCGAGCGCTTCATGGACGGTTATCTGCGTAGCGCGGTGGCCCTGCCGCTGGATGCCGACCAGGTCGACCAGACGCCGTTGACGACGTGCTGCCTGGAGTTGTCCCGGTGCCAGCTCATGGACGACCCGGACAACCAGACGGACGCGCAGAAAGAGCGCTGCAAGGAGTGGAAGGACTGGCTCAAAGACGTGGCGCGCGGCACGGTCAAGCTGTTGGAGCCGCCAGCATCGTCGTCGGGTCGGGTCCGCTCGGGCCATCTGCCGAGCGCCTACAACTGGGGAGCCTTCGGTAAATGAGCGATGCACAGCGGGGCGTGTCGGTGCGCTGGCAGTTTCCGGACGAGATCATTCGGCAACACATGAAGCGCCTGGCCCGGCAGGATTTCCGGGCAGTACGCCAGGAGATCGGCGACTACATGGTCGGCCAGATCCAGGACCGTTTCGACGATCAGCGCCTGGTCGACGGCTCGCCGATGCCGCAGTCGGCCGCCGCCATCGCCCGGTCAGGTCAGACGCTGATGGACCAGCGGCTGCTGTACCAGAGCTACGGCGAATACGAGCTGGTCCGGGACGGGGTCGCGGCCGGCAGCGATTCGCCCTATGCCCGCATCCACCATTTCGGCGGGCGTGCTGGCCGTGGCCACAAGACCGTGATCGAAGCGCGGCCGGTGCTGGGCGTCAACAGCGAAGACGCCGCCTACATCGGCGAACTCATTTTCGACGGCATCAGGGGGATGCAATGAGCTACGAATCGCCCGAGCTGGCCACGTCGGACCTGTTGAAGACCCTGAATGCCTCCATCAAGGCCAAGCTGGGCCGTTTCTTCAAGGACGTGACGATCTACGGCGGCGAGTTCGGCGTGGACGACGTGCCGCGCCTCTCCTTCGACTGCCCGGCCGCGCTGTCGACCTGCGTAGGGTGGCGCAAGAAAGCCGTCGGCAGCTACCTGTCCGGATTCGATGTCTGGGAAGTTCGGGTCGCGGTGTTCGTCGTGACCAAGGGCGCCAAGCGCGAGCAGCGCTTGCAGGACGCCATGGACCGCGCCGAGCTGATCTCGCGGCTGACGCGTGACTGGCGCGGCGAAGGATGTCTGGGCAAGCCCGAAGGCCAGGTCGCGGAGAACCTGCACTCGCCCAAGCTGGACAAGGCCGGCCTGGCTCTCTGGATGGTGGCGTGGTGGCAGGAGGCGGCATTCCCCCACCGGCTGCCGTTACCTGATTTGCCCGAGCTGCACGAGATCGACATCGACAGTTCCGCCAGCCCTGTGGCCACGGAAGTGTCGCCCCCGAATCTACCCGACCTGGTCGTCGAGCACGAAGTGAGGATGAAGACCGATGAAACGCAGTGAACGCGCGACGGCCGTGGCCGACGTACCCAACGAGGAAACCCCGACGATGAAGCAAACCAAACCCCCGCCGCGCCTGGGCGATGTGATCGACGTTGTCGCTGGCACTGGCCGCCTGGTCGCCAATACCGAGTACGGCGGCGTGTACAGCGAGACCGAGCCGTCCGCCGCCACGGTTACCGCCCGCGTCCTGCGGCTGCTGCAGGACGGCGACCTGGTCCGCCAGTAAGCGGCCGGGCCATATTTCAACGCCCCAACAGGAATCACCATGATCCCGAACCTACTGTCTGTGAATTTCCTGGTGCCGTTCACCGCGCACAAGTTCGACGCCAGTAAAGCAATACGCGGCCTGGTCGGCATGCCCCGCAACCTGCTGTTGATCGGCCAGGCCAACCCGCCGGCCGGCGTCAACACCAGCAAGCGCATGCGCATCTCCACCGAATCCGAGGCCGTCGGCACCCTGGGCGAAGGTTCGATGCTGCTGGCCATGTGGCGTGCCGCCAAGGCGAATGCCGTGGTCGGCCTGCCCATCGATGTCATCGTCCTGGCCGATGACGCTACCGCCGTGGCCGCCACCGGCAAGCTCGCGCTGACGGCCGGTGTCGGGCATGGCGCGGGCGAAGTCATGGTCTACATCGGTGGCGAACGCATCCGCGTGGGCATGACCGTGGCGGACACCGCCGCGACGCTGCGTACCAAGCTGGTCGCGGCCATCAATGCCGTGACCAGCTTGCCCGTGACGGCCGTGGCGTCGGCCACGGCGGGCGAGATCGACCTGACCTGCCGCTGGGCGGGCGCGACGGGCAACGATATCGACATCCGTGTCGCCTACTACGCCGACGACATTCTGCCCACGGGCGTTACGGTGGCCGTGACCGCGATGGCGGGCGGCGCGGTCAACCCCGATGTCTCGGCGGCGGTTGCCAAGATGAACGGCTACCGCGCCACCGAGATCGTCATGCCGTACACCGATAGCGCCAATATGGCCGTCATCGAAGCCGAGCTGGAGCGACGCTGGGGATTCGACAACATGCAGGACGGCCAGGTCGTGAACGTCGTGCGCGGCACCGAGGGGACCGTTACGACCTGGCTCGCGCCGCGCAACAGCAACCAGGTCCACACCCTGTGCGTGACCAAGGACCTGACCAACCCCTGGGAGACCGCCGCCATGGCCGGGGCCGCCATCGAGGGCCATTGCTCCACGGATCCGGCCGTGCCGTTCACGGGCGTGGCGCTCGCTGGCTACCTGGGCGCCAGGCTGGAAGAGGACTGGGAGGGCGAGCAGCGGAACAACCTGCTGAACGCGGGTGGTTCCGTGCTGGAAGTGATGGACGATGGCACGGCCAACCTGCTGCGCATGGTCACGAACTACAAGAAGCACCCCAGCGGCGCTTCGGACCCGAGCTGGCGCAACCTCAACTGGGTCAAGACCCTGTCCTACTACCGCTGGTTCACCGTCAACGTTTTCCGGGTCAGCTACCGGGACTACAAACTGGCCGAGTACATGGTGGATCCGATCCCTGGTCAGAAGATCATGACCGCGCAGCTCGGCGAAGAAGTCATGCTGAACAACTACGACCAGTTCATCCAGGCCGGCCTGTTCCAGAACATGGAGTTCTACAAGAAAACGCTGCTGGTCGAGGTCGATGGCGCAAACGGCAAGCTCAAGATCATCGACCAGCCGGTCCTGATCACCCAGCACTATCAAACCGAAGTGACCAGCGAGTTCGTCGCCGGCCACGTTTAAGGAGCAAGCGAACATGGCATGCGACAGCGAGCTGTACAAGATCGACAGCATCCGCATCGACGGTATCGACATTCCATTCGAGGACGGCTCCGCGACCATCGAAGGCGCGGCCGGGTTCCAGTCCGAGGTGGTTGCCTCGGCCAGTGGTCCCGATTTCACGCGGCGCACGCGCGTGGCCAGGATCATCCGCTGCAAGCTGCAATTCGGGCCGGCCACCACGCCGGAGCAGTTCAGCGGGGTATGCGGGGCGCAGATCGTGCTGACGAACCTGCACACCGGCCGCCGCGTCCGGGCCGGGAAATGCAATTTCGGGAGCATGGGCGATATCGGCAGCGGTTCGGTCGACCTCACGTTCAACTGCCTGACGCCGCTGCAGTGGCTGTAGCCGCCTAGGGCGGTTCCCATGACCTCCGGGGGACAGCCGCGTACCGCGCTGTCCCTCTTTGCTTGACCAGCCTGGAGCCGAGATGCAATCCGACAACCTCTTCACCCTCACGCTGACCGATGGCCTGCCCTCGACCGTCGGCACCCAGTCCGTGCGATACAAGACGGTCGAACTGCGCGAAACCACGGTCGCCGACGAGCTGGCGGCCGTGCAGATGGCCGAACGCGTCGTCTACATCGCGGGCAAGCCGACGCTGCTGGTGTCCGACGAGACGTACCGCGTGGCCATGACGCTGCGCCACGTCCAGCGATTCACGGCGAGCGGCCTGGATCCCCTGGACGACGCGGTTCTGGACCTGCGGACGTTCTCGCGTCTGTCGCCCCAGGATCTCTCCAAAATCGAGCAGCGCTGCTTGTTGATCACCATGGCGGCCCAGCTCCGACACGGACTGATCGACCAGGCGGAATTCGACCTGGCTGTATCGGGTCAGCGCGCGGAGGACCCCAGCGCCCCGCGATCCGAGGGCCATTCTGGGGAGGTGGCAGAGCCTGGTGCTGAATCTCGGGATGGCCCTGCAATGCTCGCCGACTACGCTGCGACAGACGCCAAAGGCGCAGCTTGAAGGCTGGGCGAAGGAACTGGACAGCGCGATGAAAGCAGCCAAGCGAGGCCGTAAATGAGCAGCCTAACCCTGCGATACATCATCAACCTGACGGGCGATTTGCGGCGCCGCGCTGCCGAGAACGCCAAGGCGCTGGAGGATGCGTCCAAGCGTCAGCAGACCGCCATGGTCAAGGTCGACAAGGCCGTCACGGCAACGGACCGCAACCTGGCCAGGACAGGGCAGACGGCGCAGGCCGCGCTGGGGCGCACGAGCGAGGGCATGCAGCGGGTGGAGCGCGGTGCGGAGCGCATGGCCCAGGCCGTCCGCCGCGCCGACGCGAGCATGTCGCGCTTCGGCGTGGGCAACTCGTCGCTGCAGCGGACCGTGACGTACCTGGGCGGCATCGCCCAGCGCCTGGACGACGTGCGGCGCAATGCCGAGCGGACGCGCCTGGTGCTCGGACGAATTGGTCAGGGCGGCGCGCAAGTCGCGGTGGGGGCTGCTGCTGGTGGCGCCGTCGCGGCGGCGCAGATACGCAAGCCGATGAACTTCGACGAGCAACTGGCGCACATGGCCAACGTGGCCTATGGCGACGAGACCCCGGCAGCACGGATTCTTGGCATGCGCACTCTGGAGCAGGTCATCAACAACACCGTGCGCGATGCTGGAGGCTCGCGGGGAACCGCCGCAACAGCGTTAAGTGAGCTGCTGGCGTCGGGTGTCGTCAAACGCGATGTAGCGCTAGGCATGTTGCCGGAGCTACAGAAGTCTGCGACGGCCAGCGGCGCAGACGTGACGGATCTCTCGCAGATCGCCATACGTGCGATGCAGAACTTCGATATAGCGCCCAAGGACATTCCGGCATTGATCTCCAAAGCGATTGTCGCCGGTCAGGAGGGCGGGTTTGAGCTGCGGGACATGGCACGTTGGCTCCCCCAGATGATGGCCAGCTCCAAGGGAATGCTGGGCATGAAAGGTATGTCATCGTTCGAGGAACTGCTGGCGGCGGCCCAGGCGTCCGTCATCACCGCAGGGACGAAGGATGAGGCGGGGAACAACCTCAACAATCTGCTATTGAAGATCAACAGCAACGATACAAAGCGAGATTTCGCCAACCTAGAAATCCCGGATCCCAAGACAGGCAAGCTGAAAGGCGTCGACCTGCAGAAATCACTCGCGCAGGCTCGTGAGCAAGGCGCAACGCCGTTGGCAGCCTTCCTGAGCCTGATAGACCAGATAGCGGCCTCGGACAAGGGATACGCCCGCCTGAAGGCGCGCGCCGAGAAAGAAACCGGCAGTGAGCGCAAAGATACCCTGGAAGCCATGGTGAGCATTTTGCAGGGCGGAGCGATTGGACAGGTTGTTCAGGATCGCCAGGCTCTGATGGCACTGATTGCGATGGGACAGAACCGCGAGTACATGAAACGGGTTCAGGCGGCGACCAAGGCCGACAATGGGGACGCCACCAAGAAAAACTTTGAGGTTCTTTCGAGCACGGCATCTTTCGCCGCACAACAGGCGGGGAACGAGGCCGCTATCGCCAACAGCCGTGTTTTCAACGAAGTCAGCGGCCCCATGAAAACCCTGCTGGACTCGGTCACTGGCCTGGCCCGTGAGTTCCCATTGCTGGCGACGGCAGTTGCTGGGGCCACAACCCTGATCACGACAGCCGCCGCCGCCCTGGGTGGAGCCTCATTGCTGAGCTGGTTCAAATCCCGAGGCGCAGCCGCTGCTGCCGGCGGATCTGCTGCTGCAGGCGCCGCTGGGGCAACCGGCACGGCCGCAAATGCCGCCGCTGCCGGCCCGCGCCTAGCCGCCGCGCAGGCGTTGATGATGGGCTCGGGCGGCGTCTCGCCCGCCTGGGCGGCCCAGCTCGCGGCCGAGGATGCCAAAGCCCTCCGGGGTGCCGCCATCCTGGAGAAGGCGGGCAAATTCGGGCGCCTGGCCGCGCCGCTGGCCTATGTCGGCGCGGGAGTCGAGGCCGGCTCCATCATCCTGGACGACAGCAAGACCGGAGCGAGAAAATCCCGCGATCTCGGCGTAGTCGGCGCGGGATTGGCCGGCGGCTGGGGCGGCGCCACGGCCGGCGCTGCGCTGGGGACGGCCGTGTTCCCCGGGCTCGGAACGCTGGCGGGCGGCGTGATTGGCGGTATCGGCGGCTACCTCGGCGCCCGCTGGCTGCAAGGCGGGATCAGCGATGCCTACGATGCCTACGCCAAGGCGCAGAGCGTGTTCACGCCGCCCAGCAAGCGCGCGCCCGCCCAGTTGGCCCCCGGCATGCCGTCTCGACTGGGAACGCTGTATGGCGAGCCGTCCCCCCTGATGATGTTCTCGGGCCAGCAGGTCGCCAGCGCCGGCCGCGCGCTCGGCCAGGTCGAGCCCCAGCGGGTGGAAGTCGACCTGAAGGGTGCCCGCCTGGGCGTTGAGGTGCGCGTCACGGACGACCGCTCCCGGGTCAATACGCAGGTGCTGCAGCAGTTCAGCAGCGGGTTGCGTCTGGATCCCGGCCCCACGAATCCCGGAGGAAACTGATGGCCACGCCCGCCTGGCTGGAGCAATTGCGCATGGCGTCGTTCCGCGACGTGCCGTTCCAGGTCGACACCGTCGATCTGTCGGCCGGCGAGAACACGGTACTGCGCGAATACCCGTTTCAAGATCTGCCCACGGTGTTTTCCATGGGCACCGCGGCCGAGGAAATCAAGCTCTCGGCCTACGTCATCGGCGACGACTACTTGGACCAGCTCGCGCGGCTGCGCGAGGTGCTGAAAGGCGAAGGTGTCCTGGTCCACCCGACGGGCGGGTCCATCCGTTGCTGGGTCCATGGCCGGTACACGGTGCGCGAGGCGCCGGCGGCCGAGGGTGGCATGGCACGCCTGGACATCACGTTCGTGCGCGCCGAGACCCGCCGCTACCCGGTGGGCGTGGTCAACACCCGCGAGCAGTTGGTGGACGCCGCTGGCCAGGCCGAGGACGCCGCTATCGAGCAGTACGAGGCGAACGCCGGGTTCGGTGGCCTGGCTGGCTGGGCACGGGAAAACATCCTCGGCCGTATGCGCGCCGGCCTGGATGTCCTGTGGAACGGGCTGTCCGTGGTGAACCAGGCGTTCGACTACTACAACGATCTGGTCCGGACGTACTACACCATGCCGCTGTCCGAGCTGGCGATGTTCCCCGGGCTCTTCGCCCAGCGCGTCCGCGATCTCCTGAGGATCCCCACGGATCTGGAGACGGGCGCGGCCTGGGATGTGTTCTCCGCCGCGCGCAACTTCGGGATCAAGCCAACCGGCATTGTCGAAGAGGCGTACACCAGCGCCAACACCAGCGGGCAGTTCACGCCGTCGAGCAGCCGTGACCAGCTCGAAGCGGCGTTCGCCCCCACCCAGAGCCCGTACAACGCGCCCAGTCGGCAGCGCGAGCAGCGGGCGAGCGAAGCCCTGTTGCTGCTGATCGAGATCCTGACCGCCTGCATGGCGGTGCGAGCCATCGCCCAGATCGAGCTGGACAACTACGACCAGGCGCTGGCCCTGCGGCTGGATATGTCTCGGTTGCTGACCCGGTTGATGCGATCCACGGCCGCCCAGGGCAATGCGGTGGCGACCACGGACGGCCTGCCGGCGCACCAGGCCCTGATGCAGTTGCACGCCTCCCTGCTGGCCGACCTGCAGGCCCGCTCCCGCGACCTGGCCAGGCTGACCACGTATACCCCCGAGAGCTGGCAGCCGGCCATTTTCATCAGCTATCGCCTCTTCGGGACCGTGGGCTGGGCCGACGAGATCCTGTCCATGAACCCGCATATCCGCAATCCGCTGCTGGTCCCGCCGGGTACGCCACTGCGCATCATCAAGCACGACTGATATGCCCACGACCTACACCAAAGAGCAGGACCGGGTCTACGTGACCGTCGCCGGCCGGGATTACGAAGGCTGGCTGGAGTCGAGCGTGGAACGGTCCATCGAGACGATCAGCAGCCGGTTTTCGATCCCGGTGTCGCTAGTGCCGGGTTTTCCGCCGAACATCGCCCGCCAGGACGAAATCAAGGTCCGCATCAACCAGACCGTGGTGGCCACGGGCTACGTTCTGGCGGCCGAGCCGTTCTACCGCCGCGACGACTGCGGCTTCCGGATCGAAGGGCGCAGCCGGACCGGCGACCTGGTCCAGTGCTCGGCAATTCACAAGGGCGGCCAGTGGCAGAACGTCAAGCTGGACCGAATCGCCCGCGACCTGTGCCAGCCATTCGGAATCGACGTGGTCGTCGACACGGATCTGGGCGCGACGATCAACGATTTCAAGCTGCAGCACGGGGAAACCGTCGTCGCGGCGCTGGCCAGGGCGACGCGGCTGCGGGGCGTGCTGGCCACGACCTCGGCCGCCGGCCAGTTGCTGCTGACCAAGGCGGGCAAGAACAAAGCGGCCGGGGCCATCGTGCGCGGACAGAACGTCATCAGCATGCAGGCGGTGGGCACCGATGCGGAGCGGTTCTCCGAGTACAACGTGTACGGCCAGGGCGATCTGTATGGCGGCGTGGCGAATTTCGAGCAGGCACGCCAGCAGAAGGCAACCGCCAAGGATCCCGATATCAAGCGCTACCTGCCGCTGGTGATCAACGCCGACGGCAATAACGAGCCGTCTGACATGCAGCGCCTAGTCGACCACACAATGCGCGTGCGGCGCGGCCAGGCGTATGGCCTGAAATACGTCCTGGAGGGCTGGACCTTCAAGGGCGTGCCCTGGGAGATCAATACCCGCGTGCCGGTGTACGACGACATCGCCGGCCTGGACGGCGTGGAATGGCTGATCGCCGAGGTTCGGCATACCGTCGACCTGCGCGAGGGCGACGTGACCGAGCTGCTGGTGAGGCCGATAGAAGCCTATGACACCGTGCCGCTCAACACCAAGCTGCGCCGCAAGCCTCGCAAGGGCAAGGGGCCGCTGATGATCCTGGACTACAAGGAATGAGCATGATGGGCTTGCTGCGCCGCGCCCTGATGCGCGGCCTAAAGGACGGCGGGGTCCAGAAGGTCCGCGTCGAGGTGTTCGACGATCAGACCCGCGACGGTGTCGAGCGCTGGCAGGACTATGGGTTCGCCGGCAATCCTGGGGACGGCCAGGGCCTGGTCATCGAGGCCGGCGGCCATACCGTGGTGCTGCGGATGGACCGTGCCGGCGAGCGCCCCCAGCTCGACGCCTACGAAGTGGCGGTATGGCATAAAGACGGCCACCACGTCATACTGAAGGCCGGCCGCCAGGTCGAAGTCGTGGCCGACCAGGTCACGGTCAAGGCCAACATGCGCGTCGAGGGTGATATCGACTGCACAGGCACGGTAAACGGCGCCGTCGATGTCACATTCGCCGGCATCAGCGGCAAAGCCCACCGCCATGGCGGCGTCGAGTCGGGTCCCGATATCTCGGGCGGACCTGTGGCCACCGGCACCTAGTGAAACGTTTCATCAAGCCGCAAACCCCCATCTAAACCGATCATGAGGCCCATTCCAAGCCAGTTTCTGGCGGGCCGACATGATCGACATCCGCACCGCACCCACCACGACCGACAATCCCCTGTACCTGCCGTTCGACTGGCGCATTCTGCCGGTCGCGGCGGACGGGGATTGGGTGGGCGACGACACCCCGTATTTTCTCGATGCCGGCGACGTTGATGTCGAGATCGTCCGGGTCCTGCAGCTCGACGACACGCTGCATTCGGCCGTCATCATCTCCCTGTTCAGCGACCGGCGCGCGAACGATGACACCGTTCTGCCCGTCAATCAGACCGACCGGCGCGGCTGGTGCGGCGATGAATACATGGCGCCGCCGTCCACCGACGCTGACCTGGCACTGAATGATCGCTGGGGGTCCGAGCTGTGGCTGTGTTACATCACGAAGTCCGTGACGGATATCCTGGAGCGCGCCCGGTTCGCCGCCTGGGAAGCGCTGCAATGGCTGGTGCGCGACGGCATCGCTGAACGCGTCGACGTGCTCGCCGAGTGGGCCGGGCCGACCAGCGACCGCCTGGCGCTGCGGCCTAGGATCTACGAGGCCAAGAACCTCAAGCCCGTCTATGACGTGTTGTGGGCCACCAGCATCCGCAAGGTGTTCGCATGAGCACCACGCCCCTGAATGTCCCCATCCCCAGCATTTCCGCCCTGGTCCAGAGCGCGGCTGCGCTGCTGCAGGATTCCCTGGCCCAAGCCCACGCCAACAGCACCGCGTCCCTGAGTGCCACCGACCTGGCGCTGGCCAGGAGCAACATCAAGGCGCTCTCGTTCGTCCAGGCCGTGGGCCTGCACGGGGCATACCGCTACCTGCGCGATTTCATCGCCCGCCAAGCCATTCCCATCAAGGCCGTCGACGAGTTCCTGGACGGCTGGCTGGAAACCTACGGCATGCCGCGCAAAGAGGCCACGACCGCCACGCGGCGGCTGAGCGGCACGGGCGTCGACGGCACCCAGCTCGATGTCGGCACGCTGCTGCAGGCCGAGAACGGCCAGCAGTTCAGCGTTACCACTGGCGGCACGGTGGTCGACGGCATCATCGTCGTCGATGTGGTCGCATTGCTGGCCGGGACCGCTGCGAACCTGGCCGCAGGCGCCAGCGTGAGCCTAGTGGCGGCGGTGGCCGGTATCGACAGCGGATTTACCGTCGTTCCCGACTCCGGGGTGGACGGTACCGACCGCGAGACCGATACCGAGGCCATCTACCGCCTGCAGCAGCGTCTGAGCAGCGAGCCCATGGGCGGAGCGCCGGCCGACTACGCCCGGTGGGCGCTGCAGCTTCCCGGCATCACCCGGGCCTGGGGCGTGCGCAATCCGGCTGGGCCGACCTCGGCCGGCGTCATCATCATGGCCGACGGCAACGTCTCGCCGGGCCTGCCTACCGTTGGCCAGCGCGAGCTGGTCCGGGCCTACATCGAAGATCCCGAGCGCGGCCCGCCTGACGAACTGCACGTCATTGTTCCGGATCCCGTCCTGATCGACCTGGTCATCAAGCTGGCCCCGGATACGGCCGCGATCCGGTCCGAAGTCACGCTGGAATTGCAGGATCTCTTCTTCCGGGAGGCCGCGCCTGGCGGCAGCATCCCCCACGGCCACCTGGTCGAGGCGATCAGCGGCGTATCGGGCGAGTACAACCACCAGATCACCGAGCCCGCGATCACCAGCGGCGGCATGCTCACGGTCGACCGCTACGACCAGTTGCTGGTGCTCAATTCGGTGGGGTTTGTCTGATGGATCGGTTCTATCAGGCCCTCGCGCATCTGCTGCCGCCCGGCCTGGCTTGGCCACGGCATGCGCTGTCCACGCTCATGCAGACCATCCGCGCCTACGCCAGGCAGCTCGACGCGCTGAATACCGCGTCCGAAGCGGCGGTCGCCGACTGGCAGCCGATCACCACCGTAAATCGCCTCGCAGAGTGGGAAGAAGCCACGGGGCTGCCTGACCCTTGTTTCGGGGACGATCAGGCCGTAGAGGACCGGAAAAGGGCCTTGCTGAGCCGTCTTAGGGGCACCGTGCTGCCACTGGCCGACTCCAGCCCTGCCGCGCCGGCCGTCCTGGAGGCGCTGTGTCTGCGCCTGGGCTACGTGGCCACGATCGCCTACAACACGCCATTCCGCTGTGGCCGGCACCAGGTCGGCCGCGCGCTCGGCCGCCTCGGCGGCGAGCTGTACATCACGATCCAGTTGCCGGCTGGGCGCTTCCGCGTCGGCCAGTGCCACGTTGGCCAGCGGTTGCTGCTGGGTGACCTGGTCGCCCATGAGCTGCGCTGCGTCCTGGCCAGGACCGTTCCAGCGCGGTTTCACCTCAATTTCATCTTGATATAAAGGGGGTTTGATGGACTACACCCTAAGCCCTGGCTACGCCACGCATGCGGAGACCGGGCAGCGGTTGCACCGTGAGAATCAGGCCGTGCCCACGGCGGTATCCGAGAAGGACATGAACTCCGTTATCTGGAGCATGATGGAAGTGGTCCGTGCGGCTGAACTGGCCGGCGTCCAGTTCGATCCGGATACGCCCACGTCGTACCAGGTGTTCCGCAACGCCATTAAGGTGCTGATCAATCGCGCAGCGCAGAGCATTCTGGACCAGTTGCCGGCCCTGAGCGCGGCCACCTTGCGCCCTGGCGACATCATCTTCAACTCGGGTGGAGTGCCGCGCCCTGGCACCGTCAAGGGAAATGGTCCGATTCTTCTGCGTGAGGACTATCCCGAGTTGTTCGCGTATGCCCAAGCCGATGGCCTCGTGAGCGAAGCCGATTGGGCGGCGGGACTGTTCGGGCGCTACAGCGTGGGCGACGGCGTCACGACGTTCCGCGGGCCGGACTTTCGCGCGGTCGTGCTGCGCGCGTTGGACGACGGAGCAGGCATCGATCCGGGGCGCGAACGGGGACGGCGTCAGGCAAGCCAGTTTGCTGCCCACTTCCATACGGGCGTTACCGACTATGAACCCGATCATGTCCACGACACCCCAGTCACCGGGCAGGACGGCCTGGCCACCAACGACGGTAACGACTTTTCTAGCGACGGCAGCCTGCCGCTCTTGCTCCGCTCCAATCCGGCGGGTGGGCATGTCCATCCGTTCACGACGGGCTCGGTAGGCGGGAGCGAGACTCGGATGATCAACATTGCCGTCCCTTTCCTGATCAAAACTTGAGGCCGTCATGACCGCCGCACTTGCCTATCACTACGACCGGAAAACGAAGGTTTTGCTGGGTGCCAGCGTTGCCGATGAGTCGGAACGACGCCCCGGGACGTACCTGTTGCCGGCCTGGTCGACGTTCATCGAACCGCTGGCCAGCGAGGAGGTTCCCGCTGGCCATGTCCAGGTGTTCGACCAAATAAACGAAGTTTGGACGGTCGTGGCGCTCGACCAGGAAGAGCAGCCCGTTCTGCCTGGGGATACCCCCGAAGAGCAACAGGCAGCGCTCACTGCGAGCGTACAGGCCCATCTCGATAACGTGGCCCGGGGGCTGGGCTACGACAGTATTTTCACCGCAGTGACCTATGCCGACGAGGCGGCCGTACCGAAGTTTCAAGTCGAGGGACAAGCGCTACGAGCGTGGAGATCCGAGGTTTGGGCGCGATGTTACGAACTGCTGGCTGAAGTGCTATCGGGTACCCGTCCGGTTCCCTCTGTTCAAGACCTGATCGCCGAATTGCCGGAGTTCACCGTATGACATTGCTTGTTCGTCCCATCCGGTTGCATCTGCGGTCTCACACCGGAACCCCATTGGCTGGCGCCCAAGTTCAAGCAACGCTGTCCGCCTATCAGGTCGACGGCGTCGACGTTGTTCCGCTGCAGTGGGATCTGGCCGAGGACCCTGCCGTCCCTGGGGACTACACGGGGCATATCTGGCCCAACACCCGGACAGGTGACGGAACGTTCTATACGCTGATAGCCCACGCGTCCGGTTGGCTCATGCAGCGCGTCGAAGTAACCATTGTCGATGATCCCATCGCTGCTGAAACAGAGCTGACTGTTCAGGTCAATCCTCCCCCGTATCCAGCTCTATACGAGGCACAGGCAGAAGTGGCTGCAGCTCGGGTGTTCTCCAACGCAGCAGGAGAGTCGGCCAGTCGTGCCATGGCCAGTTTCGACCAAGCTAGCGCATTGTTGGCCAGTAGCCTCCGGGTCCCCGAGCCAACCATCGTTGATCTGCCCAATGCCGCGTTGCGACGCGGGAAGCTCTTGGCGTTTACCGATACGCCATCGGCAAGCCCTTCCGTATTTGTGCCCGCTGCTGACAGCGCCACAGGGCTGGCGCTGGTGCTGTCCCAGGACGGGGGGACGACGAATATTGGCCATCGGAGGGCCGGGGGGCTCTCGCGGCGGCTCGCCGACAAGCTCGGCGAAATCGTCGGGCCGCAGGATGTAGGACTCCCCGGTCAGCCCGGCTGGGCGCCAATGATGTGTGCGATCAGAAACAACGGGGATCGCAGCAACGAGTATCAGTATTGGCGAGTGATACGGGAGTCAAAGCACGCGTCCCTAGGCATTCGGAACGCACTCGGCGCAGGCTTCGATGTTTCTACAAACGGAGAGCGCATCCGCATCCATCACGATTTCCTCTCAACCGTGACCATCGGTGGGGCATCGTTGGTAGACGAAACTGGAGCGCAGCTCAATCTGCGTATCGGGCCGTCCGTCGGGGAGGTCTACAGCGACATCTCCATGTTTCGAGACCTGCGCGCGGTGTTGACTCGAAGTGAAGATGGCGTCTGGCGAGTTGCATCCGGCAAAGGAATAAAGGAGTTGTACTGGGATGCATTGGGCAGAAGCCTCTATGTGTCACATGACTACTGCCCAACGGCCGCCATCAACATCAACCCGCAGGCGGGAGACTCCCCGGGGCAATGGCATGCTCAGGCAACGGCTATTGACAGTGTGACCACGCGTGTTGAATTTCACAGACTGCGAGGGTTGGTACACGCTGGGAGGATCGCGTGGAAAGGGGAACCCGGATATGGCTTCACTGGCGATGCTCAGAACCTTTCGATTGCTAGCTATAACAGCTCAAACGGCGAACTGGTCATCAATGCGGTAGGTGGCAACCTCTTCGGGTATCAGGTCTCGGTATCACCGTTCAATACGACCTTTCGGCCCGTCGTGAAGGCTGTTGGCCAGTCAAGCATTACTGTCTTTGTGTTAGACAAGGACGGAAACAAGGTTACATCAGCTCCCACGCTCGCTTGCGAGTTCATCGTGCAGGCCACCAGCCGCGTCCAACCGGAGCAACCGCCGGTTAGAACGAATTTTTCTCTTCGATGGAGTAGCGAGAGCAATATTGACCCCCGCACGATCACTGCTGTGGACTATCCATCCCTCAACATCTGGTGGTGGGGGATACTCGGATACCTGTAATTCCTGGATCAAAGTAAACGGCGCGCTGGATCAAAGTAAACGGCGCGCTACTGATAGGGGAAACGGCAGGAGGTAAGGAATTGCTAGCCGCGCCACCGATCCGGCCGGGCATCGGTTATCTTGATGTCGTCACATCACCGAAGGGGGGAGATATGAAGGCATCCGTCATCGTCGGCCTGCTGCTGATCGTGCTGGGCGCGGTCGCGCTGGGATACAAGAGCTTTTCGTATACGTCCGAGGAAACGCTGCTCAAGGTCGGGCCGGTCGAGGCCACCGCGGACACCAGGAAGACCGTTGCCATTCCGGTCTGGGCGGGCGTGGCCGCCATCGTGGCCGGCGCCGCGGTGATCGTGCTGGGGCGCAGGCGCTGAGGGGCGCGCCCCGGCCGGATCAGACGTCGGCCGTTTCGGTCTGCGAACTTTCGCGGGCCGGTTGGGGCGCCGGCCGTGGCGCCAGCGCCGAGGGCAGGGCTGGCAACTCCAGCGGCCGGCGGCGCCTGGATTTGATCACGGCCGGTTCGCCCGCATCGGTCAGGTGGGTCCAGTACACCAGATGCAACTGGCCGTGTTCGTCCTCGACCAGGGCCGACAGGCTTTCCACCCAGTCGCCGTCATTGCAGTACAGCACGCCGTCCACGTGCCGGATCTCCGGCTTGTGGATATGGCCGCAAACGACGCCATCGTAGCCCTGGCGCCTGGCCTCGTTGACCAGCACTTCCTCGAAGTTGGTGATGAAGGACACCGCGTTCTTCACCTTGTGCTTCAGGTATTGGGACAGCGACCAGTAGTGCAGCCCCAGGCGGCGGCGCACCCGGTTGAAGTGCAGGTTCAGCCAGAGCGCGAAGGTGTATAGCGTGTCGCCCAGGTGGGCCAGCCATTTGCTGTGCTGGATGACGCCGTCGAACTGGTCGCCGTGGGTCACCCACAGGCGCTTGCCGTCGGCGGTGACGTGGACCGCGTCTTCCTGGACCTGGATGTCGCCGAAGGCATAGCCGATGAACTGGCGCGCGAATTCATCGTGGTTGCCCGGAATGAAGACGACCCGCGTGCCCTTGCGCGCCTTGCGCAAGACCTTCTGCACCACGTCGTTGTGGGCTTGGGGCCAGGTCCAGCTCTTGCGGAGCTGCCAGCCGTCGATGATGTCGCCGACGAGGTAAAGGGTCTCGGCCTCGTTGTGCTTGAGGAAGTCCAGCAGGTGGCTGGCATTGCAGCCGGCGGTTCCCAGATGCAGGTCCGAGATCCAGATGGTGCGCCATTGGGTAGGGGGCGATGTCGTCACGCTGGCCGGGAAGATGTTTCCATGGAGTGAATGGAAACATGGCGCGATGACGTGTTTGTGACGGCGCGGGACCGTTGTCAGGCCGCGTCGCTTTCCGCCATTTCCGGGGTGTGCAGGGCTTCCAGGCGTTCTTCGATGAAGGCCCGGACGGCGGCATCGTGAGCCAGCGCCATGTGCCCCACGCGGGCGACCACGAGGCTGGCGGAGGCGCCCGGCAGCAGGGCGCGGTCGACGGGACAGACGATGTTGTCGTGGTGCGAGGCGATACAGGTGTACCGGCTGGCCATGGCCGGCGTCTCGGCGGCGTGCAGGGCGCCGAGCCAGGGGCTGTCGGGCAGCATCTGGGTCGCGCACCGCCCGCGCCCGAAGCGGGCGTGCCAGGTGCCCCGGTGTGGCGTGCCGAGCGTGATGACGTGGCCGATGGGCGCGTCGGGCGCGCCGCGCAGCGCGGCCCGCGCCGCGAGGCCGCCCATGCTGTGCGCGATCACGGTCACGCGTTCGCGGCCCGTGCGCAGTGCCAGGGCGGCGGCCTCGGCGGCCACCTGCTCGCCGAACCGGTCTATTCCGGCCCGGGGCGGTTCCAGGTCCAGCGCGGCGACGGTCCAGCCGCGCGCGGCCAGCCAGGTATCGAAGTCGCGCCAGATGCCGCGGTTGCATCCGTAGCCGTGCACCAGCAGCACGGCGCCCCGCGCGCGGGGCGGCAGGCGCATGGGCCAGCGGTGCCGCCACGGGATGTCGAGGTACATGTTGCGCAGGGAAAGGTAGGTTTCCCGGGGCATGGCGGCCAGCCAGCCGGGCGGGCCGGCGGGACCGGTGCGGTCGGTCAGCAGGCGGGCCAGCGCGAAGCCCAGGGCGACGATGGCCGCGTGGATGGCGACGGCCAGCAAGAGCGCGGCAAGCACGGCGGCGGGCCAGGGCAGCCAGGCCGACAGGGCCCAGGAGGTCAGGGCCACCAGGATCGCCACGCCGAGCGTGAACCCGCGCATGGCCCAGGCCATCATGCGGCGGGGCCTCCCGTGGCCGGGCGCGGGGCCAGTTCGGCGGCCTTGGCGCGCACGCGCGCATCGGCTGCCTGTTCCAGGAATGCACGGGCCTTGGCCAGAAAGGCCGGGGTGGCGGTCCCGGGCAGGCGATCAAGCCAGGGCAGCGCGGCGTCGATGTCGCCGCGTTCGATCAGCAGGCGCGCGTAGTTGAATTGTCCGCGGAAATCGCCGCCCTCTGCCGCGTGGCGGTAGTGTTCGAAGGCCTGCTGTTTGTCGACGGGGACTTCCCATCCGTCTTCGTGGAAGCCGCCGATGATGTTGATCGATTTCGCATGGCCCAGTGCCGCGGCTTTTTCGAACCAGGCCAGCGCCCCGGGCCGGTCGGCGGGGACGCCTTCGCCCAGTGCCAGGGCGGTGGCGTAGTTGTACATGCCCCAGTCCAGTCCCTGTTGCGCGGCCAGGCGGTACCAGTAGGCCGCCAGCACGAGGTTGACGGGCACGCCCCAGCCGTGATGGTGGCACTGGCCGAGCATGTTCATGGCCATGGGGTGGTTGGCGTCGGCGGCGCGCTTGAACCAGTACACGGCCTGTTCGCGGTCGACGGGCAGGCCCTGGCCGTCCAGCAGCATCTGCCCGAACACCGCCTGGGCCTCGGCCACGCCACCCTCCGCCGCCGCCCGCACCCAGGCCGCGGCCTGCTCGGGGGGGCCGCGCAGGATCTCGGCCAGGTCGTCGGCGGTGGCGGTGTTCAGTTGCTGACGGGAGATGGGCTCCATGGTTTTGGGGGCGTTGGTGGGAGTCATGGGATTGTGCACCAAGAACTTGGGTTCTAAACACGGCCGTGTCCGGGGGCGCGGGGCCGGATGGGGCGCAACGGAGCCGGTCCTGGCCTTTGGCCAGGACTTCCCGGCGTTCAGGTACTTGGCGGGGCGGGCGCAGGACTCGCGCGGGGACAGTCCACTGGACTGTCCCTACTGCCGCGCTCGGACAGCTGCGCCCTTGCTTCCCCGCCAAGTACCTGAACGCCGGCGGCTCCAATGCGCCCCATCCGGCCCCGCGCCCCCGGACACGGCCTGCGGCATCGCGAAGCGTGGCCCACATGGAGCGGGGTAGGGCGGAAAAGAAAAGAGGCGCCTTGCTCACGCAAGGCACCTCCCACGGGCCAACCAGGACACGTAGAATCGCCGCCCCCCGCCAGCCCGGTAGTCCCCCAGGGCACAGCGGATCCGGCTCCGCCGGTCCGCCAGTGCCGCCCCCTGGGGGGCGCGCGTAAGCGCGTAGGGGGGATCAATACTTCAAGTTGAGGTTCAGGATCGCCGCGCGGCCCGCGCCCACCGCCGCGTAGTGCGTCGAATAGGTCGAGGTGAAGTAGCGCTTGTCGGTCAGGTTCAGCAGGTTCAACTGGACGCTGACGTTGCGGTTGATGCGGTAGGCCGCCATCGCGTCGAAGCGGGTATAGCCCGGGATGTAGCGGCGCACCGCCGCGTTCGAGCCGTACTGCTTGCCGACGATGAAGATGCCGCCGCCCACCGAGATGTCGTTGGTGACGCTATAGGTGGTCCACAGGCTGGCGGTGTGCTTGGGCGTGTTGGGGAACTCCTGGCCCTGCGTGAGCGTGGTGTTGGCGCCGTTGCTGCGCACTTCGCTGTCGAGGTAGGTGTAGCCGCCGAACACCTGCCACGCCTTGGTGATGTTGCCCGAGGCGCCGACCTCGAAACCGTTGATGCGGCGCTTGCCGGCCAGGGCGTAGGTGTTGTCGGGCTGGGTGACGCGGGCGTTGGTGGTGTCGATGCGGAAGACCGCCGCGCTCAGGCCGAGGCGGTTGTCCAGTACGTTCCACTTGGTGCCCAGTTCCAGCGAGCGGTTTTTCTCGGGGCCGAGGTCCGCCGCGTTGGGGCCGACGTTGTTGCGTCCGGGGGTCAGGCTGCCGCTTTCGCTGCCCTGGCCCAGGAAGGCGTTGGCGGGGGTGGACGAGGTGCCATAGGACACGTAGACGCTGCCGTTGGACGCCGGCTTGTAGATGATGCCCAACTGGTAGTTCAGGAGGGTGTCGTTGCGGCCGACGTCGGTGGTGGCGTTGAAGTAGCGCGTCTTGTAGTCATCCACGCGCAGGCCCAGGTTGGTCTGCCAGCGGTCGTTCAGCTTGATCGTGTCGAACGCGTAGACGGACTTGGTGGTGCTCTTGAAGTGGTTGGACCGATCGCCCTCGGTGATCGTGCCGGTCCACGGGTCGTACGGGTTGGGGTTGTACAGGTCCGTGCAGTTGTAGTCGGAGGCCGCGCCCACGCCCAGGTTGCAGACGTTGGCCGCGCCGCTGCCCGCGCCGCGGTTGACCGTGTACGAGCCGTTGTCCGCTTTCTCGCGCGACAGCTCGATCCCCGCCGTGAAGCTGTGCTCGAAGCCGCCCAGCTTGCCCTTGCCGAAGATCTCGGTCTGGTTGGCGATGGTGTGGACGCCGCTGGTGCGGGTGTTGGCCCGGCGCCAGACCTTGCCGTCGACCACGTTGCCCTGGCTGTCGTCCGGCTGGGTCCACAGGTAGCGCTGGTCGGACGCGGTGTAGCGCAGCGTGTTGCGGATGGTCAGGTCGGTGCTGATGTCGTGTTCGACGCGGGCCGTGGCGACGTCCGACCGGTTCTTCATGAAGTCGGTGTTGGCCAGGCCGTAGAAATTGTCCATGTTCACGGTGACCGGGCGGATCGCCGTGACGCCGGCCGGGATCCGGTTGCCGTACATGAACGGGATGCCCGAGTCGGGCGTGTCGTTGGTCTGCAGGTGGTAGTAGCTCAGCGTGACGCGGGTGGGGGTGTTCAGGCCCCAGGTGAGCGAGGGCGCGATGCCCCAGCGCGACACGTCCACCGCCTTGCGGCCCGGCACGTCGGCGTCGTGCGCCATCGCGTTCAGGCGGAAGGCCATGTTCTCGCCCAGCAGCCAGTTGCCGTCCACCGTGGCGCGCTTGTAGTTGTCGGTGCCCAGGCCCAGCGTGGCGTTGGTGAAGTTCTCGGCCTTGGGTGCCTTGGTGATCAGGTTGATGCTGCCGCCCGCGCCGCCGCGGCCGCCATAGGCGCCGTCCGGGCCCTTGATGACTTCGATCTGTTCGAGGTTGAAGACTTCACGCGTCGTGGCGCCGATGTCGCGCATGCCGTCGACGAAGGTGCTGGCCTGTGCGTCGTAGCCGCGGATGAAGGGGCGGTCGCCCAGCGGGTTGCCGCCCTCGCCCGAGCCGAAGGTGATGCCCGGCGTCAGGCGCAGGGCTTCGGTCAGGGTCGTGGAGGCGCTGTTTTCGATGACTTCCTGCGGGATGATGGTGACGCTCTTGGGCGTGTCCAGCAGCGGCGCGGTGAATTTCTGCGAGGCCGACTGGTCGGCCTTGTACGCCGATTCGGCTTCCCCGCGCACCGTGATGGGCGCGAGCTGGCCGCTGGCGCGCGGCGCGTCGGCCGAGGTGGCGTTCTGCGCCTGGGCCTGGACGGCCGGCACGAAAGTGAGCGCGCTGATGGCGGCCGCCAAGGTATTGAACCTGAACTGGTTCGTCGATATCACCGTGAAATCCCCCGTAGGTGGGCGCGAGGCCCGGAATGAATGCGGGACGGGGTGCCGAGCCCCCGGCCTCGATGACTGAGATGAAACTCTAACGAAGAATGATTCGCATTCTTCGATGAGCGGGGACGATAGGCGTCGTGGGCTTACAGAAAGCTGAACGACGACTGGTCAGCAGGGGATTTCGGGAAAAAAGCAACACCAGGCGCCGGATTTCCGGTGCCTGATCGGGGGACGGGCTAGCGCGTGGAAATCAGCCGGGTGCCCAGCAGGCGGTCGTGCGGGAACTGGCGGTCGCGGTCGAAGAAGGTCCAGACGAAACCCAGTCCGGTCAGGGTAAAGGGCCAGGCCAGGATGTAGCGCAGGACGGCCTTCCAGAGAGGCGGGCGGCCGCCACTGGCATCGGTCAGCCGGATGTGCCAGGTTTTCATCGGCAGGGTCTGGCCGCCCAGCCGCCAGCACAGCACGAAATAAAGGCCGATGACGCAGAACAGCCACGCCTGCCGCTCGTGCCGCAGCATGAGCGCATGCCGGCTCTGGGTCAGGGTGTCGAACAGGTAGTCGGCCACGAACACCACCCCGAACAGCAGGATGGCTTCGTACATCATGCAGGCGAACCGGCGCCAGCGGCCCGGCGCGGCCTGGGGGGCGGGGGAAGCGGATGGGGTGTCGTTCATGGGGCGCTACGATAACCCGAGCGCGGCCGGCTCCGCCCGCCCGCGGCCGCGACCCGGGGGAAAGTCCCAGTCGCCGCGAAGAGCCTTGACCGCATTGCAACATTCCTGATAGCCTAGCGGGCTCGCCGGAAACGTTACCAAAGTCGACGGCAAAGAGCTTCATCTGGCGCCAGGCACCCCTGGGCGCCATGCAGTGCAGTCAACCCAAGCCTGGCCCGCGCCAAAAGCGTCGCGGCGGCCTTTGTCCCCAGGGCGAAGGCAGTCCGGTCCCGGCCTTCCGTTTCAACCTTCAGTGCTCGTTCCGGTGAACGTGCGCGAGGTCGGCAGGGTGGGCGAGTGGAACGGTTCCGTGAACCGTGAAGCGTCGCTACATGTTGCCGGTGTCCGCGCAGGTTTGGTTTCCCTGCCGATGGCAGTACCGCCCGGGGCGTCAGCGCGAACTTGAATGGACGAAAATCCAATGGAACTCACAGGCGCAGAGATCGTCGTGCGTGCCCTGGCCGACGAAGGGGTCGAACATGTGTTCGGCTATCCGGGCGGCTCGGTCTTGTACATCTACGACGAGATCTTCAAGCAAGACAGATTCAAGCACATCCTGGTGCGTCACGAGCAGGCCGCCGTGCACGCCGCGGACGCGTATTCGCGCGTATCCAACCGCGTGGGCGTGGCCCTGGTCACCAGCGGGCCTGGCGTGACCAACGCCGTGACCGGCATCGCCACCGCCTACATGGATTCGATTCCCATGGTGGTGCTGACCGGCCAGGTGCCCACCGCGGCCATCGGCCAGGATGCTTTCCAGGAAGCCGACACGGTCGGCATCACCCGGCCGTGCGTCAAGCACAACTTCCTGGTCAAGGACGTCAAGGACCTCGCGGACGTCATCCGCAAGGCCTTCTACATCGCCCGCACCGGCCGTCCCGGCCCCGTGCTGGTGGATATTCCCAAGGACATCACGATCGCCCGCTGCAAGTACACCCCGCCGGCGGGCGAGATCAAGATGCGGTCCTATTCGCCCGTCGTGAAGGGGCACCAGGGACAGATCAAGAAGGCGGTCCAACTGCTGCTGCAGGCCGAGCGTCCCATGATCTACACCGGCGGCGGCGTGATCCTGTCCGATGCCGCGCCCGAGCTGACCAAGCTCGTGCAGATGCTGGACATGCCCTGCACCAACACGCTGATGGGCCTGGGCGCGTTCCCCGCGGACGACCGCCGCTTCGTGGGCATGCCCGGCATGCACGGCACCTACGAAGCCAACATGGCGATGCAGCACTGCGACGTGCTGGTGGCCATCGGCGCCCGCTTCGACGACCGCGTCATCGGCAATCCCAAGCATTTCTCGCAGAATGCGCGCAAGATCGTCCATATCGACATCGACCCCTCGTCGATCTCCAAACGCGTGAAGGTCGACGTGCCCATCGTGGGCGATGTCAAGGACGTGCTGCTGGACTTCCTGGCGCAGGTCGAGGCCTCGCTCAAGGAAACCAAGCGCAATCCCGAGCAGATTGCCGGATGGTGGAAGCAGATCGGCGCCTGGCGCGAGCGCGAGTGCCTGAAGTACAAGTCCTCCGACGAAGTCATCAAGCCGCAGTTCGTGATCGAGAAGCTGTGCGAGATCACGCGCGGCGAGGCCTTTGTCACGTCGGACGTGGGCCAGCACCAGATGTGGGCCGCGCAGTACTACCGCTTCAACAAGCCGCGCCGCTGGGTCAATTCCGGCGGCCTGGGCACGATGGGCGTTGGGCTGCCGTACGCCATGGGCGTGCAGATGCTGCATCCGGATGCCGACATCGCCGTCATCACCGGCGAAGGCTCGATCCAGATGAACATCCAGGAGCTGTCGACCTGCCAGCAGTACCATCTCAGCCCCAAGATCCTGTGCCTGAACAACCGGTACCTGGGCATGGTGCGCCAGTGGCAGCAGATCGACTACGGTTCGCGCTACGCCGAGTCGTACATGGATTCGCTGCCTGACTTCGTCAAGCTGGTCGAGGCCTACGGCCACGTCGGCATGCGCATCGAAAGCCCGCGCGACGTCGAGGGCGCGCTGCGCGAAGCCTTCACCACGCACAAGAAACGCCTGGTGTTCCTGGACATCATCACCGACCGCACGGAAAACGTGTGGCCCATGGTGAAGGCCGGCAAGGGCCTGACCGAGATGCTGCTCGGTTCCGAAGACCTTTAAGGAGCGCACATGAGACATGCCATATCCGTGCTCCTGGAGAACGAAGCCGGCGCACTTTCCCGCGTGGTCGGACTTTTCTCGGCCCGCGGCTACAACATCGAGACCCTGACCGTCGCCCCGACCGAGGATGCCACGCTTTCGCGCATGACCATCGTCACCTCGGGCTCCGACGACGTCATCGAGCAGATCACCAAGCACCTGAACCGCCTGGTCGAGGTGGTCAAGGTGGTGGACCTGACCGAGGCGCCGCACATCGAACGCGAATTGATGCTGATCAAGGTTCGCGCGGTGGGCAAGGAACGCGAGGAAATGAAGCGGATGGTCGATATTTTCCGCGGCCATATCGTCGACGTGACCGACAAGAGCTACACCGTCGAACTGACCGGCGACAAGGGCAAGCTGGACGCCTTCATCGAGGCGCTCGATCGTGCCAGCATTCTTGAAACGGTGCGCACCGGCAGTTGTGGCGTGGGCCGTGGCGAACGGGTATTGAAAATTTAGTCCCCCTGATTGGTAGTCCCCCTGATTGGTAGTCCCCCCCTACGCGCTGACGCGCGCCCCCCAGGGGGCGGCACTGGCGGACCGGCAGAGCCGGATCCGCTGTGCCCTTGGTCTCTCGGGGTCATCCGAGGGGCTGAGGTGGGGGTGGTAAGTGTTTGATTGAATTTGAACTGATTCTGAATTGAATCTTGGAGAGCATCCATGAAGGTTTTCTACGATAAAGATTGTGATCTGTCGCTGATCAAGGGCAAGACCGTGGCCATCATCGGCTACGGTTCGCAGGGCCATGCCCACGCCCAGAACCTGAACGACTCCGGCGTCAAGGTCGTGGTCGGCCTGCGCAAGGGCGGCGCGTCGTGGGACAAGGCCGCCAACGCCGGCCTGACGGTCAAGGAAGTGAACGAGGCGGTGAAGGAAGCCGACGTCGTCATGATCCTGCTGCCCGACGAGAACATCGCCAAGGTCTATGCCGAGAACGTCGGCCCGAACATGAAGAAGGGCGCCGTGCTGGCCTTCGCCCACGGCTTCAACGTCCATTACGGCGCCGTCGTGCCCCGTGAAGACATCGACGTCATCATGGTCGCTCCCAAGGCCCCCGGCCACACCGTGCGCGGCACGTACACCCAGGGCGGCGGCGTGCCCCACCTGGTGGCCGTGCATCAGGACAAGTCCGGCGCCGCCCGCGACATCGCCCTGTCGTACGCCATGGCCAACGGCGGCGGCCGTGCCGGCATCATCGAGACCAACTTCCGCGAAGAAACCGAAACCGACCTGTTCGGCGAGCAGGCCGTGCTGTGCGGCGGTACCGTCGAGCTGATCAAGGCCGGCTTCGAGACGCTGGTGGAAGCCGGCTACGCGCCCGAGATGGCCTACTTCGAGTGCCTGCACGAGCTCAAGCTGATCGTGGACCTGATCTACGAAGGCGGCATCGCGAACATGAACTACTCGATCTCGAACAACGCGGAATACGGCGAATACGTCACCGGCCCGCGCATCGTGAACGAGGACACCAAGAACGCCATGCGCGCCGTCCTGAAGGATATCCAGACCGGCGAGTACGCCAAGAGCTTCCTGCTGGAGAACATGGCCGGCGCCCCGACGCTGAAGTCGCGCCGTCGCTTGAACGCCGAGCACGATATCGAAGTGGTCGGTGGCAAGCTGCGCGACATGATGCCCTGGATCCGCAAGAACAAGCTGGTCGATCAGAGCAAGAACTAGACCCCCCCTACGCGCTTGCGCGCGCCCCCCAGGGGGCGATGCGGGTGGGCCGGCGGAGCCGGATCCACCGCATCCTGGGTTTGGGACCCCTCACGCTTGCGTGGGGTGTGCCCTGGGTTTGGAACCCTCACGCTTGCGTGGGGGTTTTTCTTTTGGGGGCGGGGTAGGGGGCGCTGAGTTGGTCGGGGGCGGGTTCGCGCCGCCCGAGTCCGGCCGTCAGCGGCGGGGGCCGTGCATCCAGCCGCCGCGGTGCAGGGTCCATTGTCCGCCCGAGCCGTGGGTCCAGCCAGGCTGGCGATAGAACATGCCGGGGCGCGGATGTTCATAGTGCCCCGGATACCAGACGTGGCGGCTGCCCACCCAGTCCCAGTATCCGCCCACCCAGATGGCGCCGGTGAACGGCGCCACGGGCACGGCTTCGACATACGGCACGGGCGGCGCGACGGTGGCGGTCACCACGTCGCCGTACCCGTAGTCGTAGCCTGGTGCCGGCACGACGGCGCAGCCGCCCAGGAGCGCCGCGCCCAGTACCGCCGCGGCGGCATGCCCCGGCCATTTCCGTGTGCCTCGCGCAGCGCGTTCGGCAGTGGTTTGAAGCAACGCGGTCGTCTTCATGGTGAGTCTCCTCGTGCACTGGGCACAGGCGATGACGAACCCATTCTCCGGCCGCCGGCTTAGGCGATTCTTAAGGCCGGGGCGAGGCCAGCGGCAGGTTGTCCCGGGAGGCTTCCCGCGGGGCGGAAAGGCCGGACGGGGCGGGGCCGGAGCCGGGGGGGCCGGCCATCGCCGCCGGCAGGCGGATGGCGATGGTCACCAGCCCGTTGGCCTGGCTCACGAGCACGTCGCCGGCATGCATGGCGGCGATGGCCTTGACGATGGCCAGCCCCAGGCCGTGGCTCTCGCCGCTGTTGTGGCGGGCGTCGTCCACGCGGTAGAAGCGGTCGAACAGGTGCCGCAGCTGCTCGGGTGAAATCGGATCACTGGCATTGGAGATCGCCAGTTCCGCCGTCATGCCGTCGCGCAGGCCGATCCGGACGGAGATCAGCTTGCTGCCCAGGGAATGCTGGATGGCATTCTGCAGCAGGTTGCTGAGCGCCCGGCGCAGCAGCGGCGTCTGGACGCGCACCTGCGCGTCGCCGTGGACTTGTACCCGCATGCCGGCATCGTCCAGCACCATGTCGAAGAAGTCGATGATCTTGCCCATTTCTCCGGCCAGCGACACCGCCACGAGGTCGTGCGCGCGTTCGCCTTGTTCCGCGCGGGCCAGGAAGAGCATGTCCGCCACGATGCCGCGCAGGCGTTCCAGTTCTTCGAGATTCGACTGCAACACCTCGCGCAGCTCGGCGACGCCGCGGCTGCGCGAGAGCACCACCTGCGTCTGGCCGATCATGTTGGCCACGGGCGTGCGCAGTTCGTGGGCCACGTCGGCATTGAAGGTTTCCAACTGCTGGTACGCGGTATTGAGGCGGTCGAGCGCGGCGTTGAACGAGGCGGCCAGATTGAGCAGTTCAGCGGGCAGGACGGGCAGCCGCAGGCGTTCGCCGCCCCGGTTGCGGCCGATACGCTGCGCTTCGGCCGAGAGTTGCTTGAGCGGTTTCAGGCCGATCACCGCGATCCAGTAGCCCAGCGCCGCCACGAGCAGCGCGGCGGCCGGCGTCAAGGCCATCAGCGCGGTGCGGAAGTTGAGCAGCGTGCCGGCGATGGCGCCCGCGTCCATGCCTATCATCAGTTGCACCGCGGGCCGCACGTCGTTCGCGGGCAACTGCGCGCCCAGCACGGCGAAGCTCTCCTGGCCGGCCGCGTCGGGTACCACGCGGATGCGGCCGTCGGGATCGACCTCCCGGGCCAGGCGTTCGGCGCCGTCGCCGTAGCGGTACCTGGGGTCGTCGCTCCAGAGCCAGTAGCGGGTATGGGGATCGCCGCGCTCCATGTCTTCCATCTTGGCCGCCGCCCGGCTGGCCAACTGGGGCGAGCGGCCATGTTCCAGCAGGTAGCGCAGGTCGGCAAGCCGCCCTTGCATCTGCTCGCGCTGGTAGTGGTCGAGCTCGCGGTCGAGCACCCGGTAGAGCGCCGCGCCCATCAGCGTGAAGATGGCCACCGCGGTGACGGCGAACATCAGCGCGAGGCGCGCGGAGATCGACCACGAGCGGGATGCCTTGTCCGGAGCGGATCGCGTGGGCGCCGGTTCGCCGTCAGCTGGCATCGCGTTCCTCCAGCGTGTAGCCCATGCCGCGGATGGTATGCAGGAGCGGGGTGCCGAAGGGAAGATCCACCTTGGCGCGCAGGCGCTTGACGGCCACTTCGACGACATTGGTGTTGCTGTCGAAGTTCATGTCCCATACCAGTTCGGCGATGGCGGTCTTGGACAGGATCTCGCCCTGCCGGCGCGCGAGCAGCTCCAGCAGCGCGAATTCCTTGGCCGTGAGGTCGATGCGCTGCCCCGCGCGCGTGACCTTGCGCCGGATCAGGTCGATGGCGAGGTCTCCCACGCGCAGCAGCGTCTGCTCCTGCGCGCGCCCGCGCCGGGTGAGCGCCTGCAGGCGCGCCTGCAGTTCGATGAAGGAAAAGGGCTTGACCAGATAGTCGTCCGCGCCTTCGCGCAGGCCGCGCACGCGGTCTTCGACGCCGTCGCGCGCGGTCAGCATGATCACCGGCGTGCCTTTCACGGCGCGCAGCGAGCGCAGGATGTCGAAGCCGTTCAGGCCCGGAAGCATGACGTCGAGCACGATCACGTCGAAGTCGTAGTGCACGGCCAGGTGCTGGCCGTCGATGCCGTCGTGCGCGACGTCCACCGTCCAGCCCTGCTCGGTCAGGCCCTGGCACAGGTAGTCGGCGATCTTGCGCTCGTCTTCGATGATCAGCACTTTCATGGTTCACCTATCGTAGTGGGCGCGGGTGGCGTTGTCACGGGCCGGCTGCGGCGTGCTTTCCAGGCAGCCTTCCTGCGCTCGAACCAGTAATGCGCATCGTCCAGGTAAAGATAGATGATGGGGGTGGTGAACAGCGTCAGTACCTGCGAGAGCAGGAGACCGCCGACCATGGCGTAGCCCAGCGGGCGGCGCAGCTCGGAACCGGCGCCGTGGCCCAGCATGAGCGGCAGGCCGCTCAGGAGCGCGCACATGGTCGTCATCATGATGGGCCGGAACCGCAGCAGGCAGGCTTCGAAGATCGCGTCGCGCGGCGACAGCCCCTTGTCGCGCTCGGCATGCAGGGCGAAGTCCACCATCATGATGCCGTTCTTCTTGACGATCCCGATCAGCAGGATGATGCCGATGAGGGCGATCACGCTCAGGTCGTAGCCGCCCGCCATGAGCGCCAGCAGGGCGCCCACGCCGGCCGAGGGCAGTGTCGACAGGATGGTGAGCGGATGGATGTAGCTTTCATAGAGCAGGCCCAGCACGATGTAGACGGCGATCAGGGCGGCGGCGATCAGGTAGGGCTGGGTGCGCAGCGAGTCGCCGAACGCCTGCGCCGTGCCCTGGAAATTGCCGTGCAGCGTGGGCGGTACGCCCATGTCGGCCTGCGCCTGCTGGATCGCGTCGACGGCCTGGCCCAGCGAATGGCCGGGTTGCAGGTTGAACGAGATCGTCGCCGCGGGAAACTGGCCCTGGTGGTTCACCGCGAGGTAGCCCGTGTGCGTGGTGTCGACCTTCACGAAAGTGGACAGCGGGACTTGCTGGCCGGTGATGGGCGAAGTGAGATAGAGCTTGTCGAAAAGCTGCGGATCCTTCTGCAGGGCGGGGGTGACCTCGAGCACGACGAAATAGCTGTTGAGCTGGGTGAAGTACTGCGCGACCTGCCGCTGGCCGACGGCATCGTTGATGGTCGCGTCCACCAGCGCGGGCGTGATGCCGTAGCTCGATGCGCGTTCGCGGTCTATGGTGACCAGCGCCGTGGGCGCGGCGTTCTGCTGGTCCGAGGTCACGTCGGCGAGTCCGGGCAGGTCGCGCAGCCGGGCGGCGATCCGCGGCGTCCAGGCGTTGAGCTCCTCCAGGTCGGTGTCGGTCAGCGTGTACTGGTACTGCGCGCGCGAAATGCGCCCGCCCACGTTGATGTCCTGTCCGGCCTGCATGTAGAGGGTGATGCCCGGCACTCTCGCGAGCTTGGGCCGCAGCCGGGCGATCACCTCGTCGGCCGTGGCCTCGCGGCCGTCGTCGACCGACTTCAGGCCGATGAACATGTTGCCGGAGTTGAATGTGCTGGCGCCGGCCTGCATGCCGAAGGCCGTGACGTCCGGGTCCTGGCGGACAATGTCGGCGATGGCGAGCATGCGGTCGTGCATGGCGTCGGACGAGGTGTCCTGGCCGGCAACCGCCGAGCCGAAGATGAAGCCCGTGTCCTGCTGGGGAAAGAAGCCCTTGGGTATCATGATGTAGAGGATCACCGTCGCCGTCACCGTGGCGATGAAGCTCAGCAGCGTGATGAAGCGGTGGCGCAGGACCACCTCCAGGCCGCGGCGGTAGCCCGACAGCATGAGCTCGAAGCCGCGCTCGAACCACAGGTAGAGCCGGCCGTGATGGGGGTGGCGCGGTGCGCCGGGTTCGTCGTCCTTGTCCTCGTTGTGCAGGAACTTGGCGCACAGCATGGGCGTGACCGTGAGCGAAACCAGCACCGAGACCGCGATCGTGATGGTCACGGTGACCGCGAATTCGCGGAACAGCCGGCCCACGATGCCGCCCATGAGCAGCAGGGGAATGAACACCGCCACGAGCGAGACGGAGATCGAGATGATGGTGAAGCCGATTTCTCGCGACCCTTGCAGCGCGGCCTGCAAGGGCCGCATGCCGTCCTCGATATGCCGGTAGATGTTCTCCAGCATCACGATCGCATCGTCCACCACGAAGCCCACGGCGATGGTCAGCGCCATGAGGGAGAGATTGTCCAGGCTGTAGCCGACCACGTACATGACGGCGGACGTCCCCAGGATCGCGAGCGGTACGGTCAGGCTGGGGATGAGGGTGACCGCCACGTTGCGCAGGAACATGAAGATGACGGCCACGACCAGGGCGATGGAGAGCAGCAGCGTGAACTCCACGTCCTTGACCGAGGCCCGGATGGTCTGCGTGCGGTCGACCAGCGTGTTCACGGTGATGCTGGGCGGGATGCCTGCCGTGAGGGTGGGCATGGCGGCCTGGATGCGGTCCACCGTCTCGATCACGTTCGCCCCGGGCATCTTGGTGATGGCCAGCAGGATGGTGCGGCCATTGGCGATGTCGTTGCCCCGGTCGGCCGCCGGGCCGGCGAAGGCCCAGGCGGATACCTTGGCGTTCTCGGGGCCGTCGACCGCGATGCCGATGTCGCGCACGCGGATCGGCGCGCCGTTGCGCCAGGCCAGTACCACGTCGTTCCAGGGACCGGCCTTGAGGAGCTGGTCGTTCGTGTAGACGTTGAATGCCTGCGACGCGCCGTCTATGGTGCCGGTCGCCGCGCTGACCGTGGTGTTGGCGATCACGCCGCGGATGTCCTCCAGGCTCAGGCCGAGGGCCTTGAGCCTGGCGGGATCGGCCTGGATGCGCACGGCCGGTTTCTGCTGGCCGAACACGGTCACCAGGCCGACGCCCTGGATCCGCGAGATCTGCTGGGCGAGGATGTTCTCGGCCGTGTCATCCACCTGGGTGAGTGGCAGCACCTTGGATTGCACGCCCAGGATCAGCACCGGCGAATCGGCCGGGTTGATCTTGCGGAAGGTGGGAGGGGTGGGCAGCGTCTTGGGAAGCTGGCCCGTGGCGGCGTTGATGGCCGACTGGACGTCCAGCGCCGCGCCGTCGATGTCGCGCGCCAGATCGAATTGCAGCGTGATCTGCGACAGGCCGAGCGAGCTGGTCGAGGTCATCTGCGTCAGGCCCGGGATCAGCGAGAACTGGCGCTCCAGGGGCTGCGCCACGTTCGAGGCCATGGTTTCGGGGCTCGCGCCCGGCAGCCGGCCCGTGACCTGGATGGTCGGGAAATCCACCTGCGGCAGCGGCGCGACGGGCAGCAGGGGCCAGGCCGCGATCCCGACCAGCAGCAGCGCCACCGCCAGCAGGGTGGTGCCGATGGGACGCCGGATGAAGGTTTCCGAGATGTTCATGCGGCGCTCCCCTGGCGGGCGGCGGCGCTGTCCTTGGGCGGAGTGCCTTCGGGGCGGGCTTCCACGACGTCGGCGCCGGGCGTCAGGCGGTACTGGCCGTCGGACACGACGCGCTGGCCCGCCCGCAGGCCCTTGGTCACCACGGCCAGGTCGCCCTCGGTGCCGCGGACCTCGATCGGCTGCACCTGCGCCTTGCCTTGCTCGTCCACCACGTAGGCGAACAGGCCGTCCTGGCCGCGCTGCACGACGGCGTTGGGAACGACCAGCGCATGCGGTTCGGTGCCCAGCACCAGCCGCGCGTTGGCGGATTGTCCGGGCCAGAGCTTGTGCTGCGGGTTGGCAAAGCGCGCCTTCAGCGAAATGGTCCCGGTCGCGATATCGATCTGGTTGTTCAGGAGGGTGAGTTCCCCCGTGGCGAGTACCTCGCGCGTGCCCGGGTCCAGGGCCTGAACCTGGAGCGAGCGGCCCGAGTTGATGGCGCGGTTCACCGCCTGGAATTGTTCCTGGGGCAGGGTGAATTGCAGCGCGATCGGATCGATCTGGTTCACCACGAGCAGGCCGCCGGCGTCGCTGGCGTGGACGATGTTGCCGGGATCCACCAGCCTTGCGCCCACCCGGCCGGAGATGGGCGAGGCGATGGTGGTGAAGCTCAGGTTCACGCGCGCGAGATTCTCCTGCGCGGCATCGTTGCGCACCGTCGCCTCGAGCTGGCGCACCAGCGATTGCTGCGTTTCCAGCGTCTGGCGCGTGGTGGCTTCGTCGCGGATCAGTTCCGTATAGCGCTGCAGGTCCACCCTGGCGTTGGCCAGCAAGGCCTCGTCCTTGGCGCGCTGCGCCTGGACCTGCTGCAACTGCGCTTCATAGGCGCGCGCGTCCAGGCGGGCCAGGACCTGCCCGGCCTTGACGTCCTGGCCTTCCTTGAACTCTACCCGGTCGAGCTGGCCGTCCACGCGCGTATGTATCGTCACCGAGGCGACGGTGACGACCGTGCCCATGCCGGTCACCGCGATCGGCATGTCCATTTCCCGCACCAGCGCCATGTGTACCGGCACTTTGGCGGCGGCCTGCGCGCGCGTGCTGCCGGCCCGTGGTTCCTGGGACCGGGCCTGCCATTGCGGGAAAGCGAACGCCAGCGCGATGGCGGCAGCCACCGCCGTCAGGCCCCAGGCCTTGGCGCGTGTCTTGGGAGGGCGTCCGGCCGTCGGCGCCGCGGTTTCGCGGCCCTGGTCCTGGTCAATTTTCATGATGAATGTCCTTCGAATCCGCGGCGATTTCCTGGCGGCTCGCGGCGCTGTCCTCCGGCAGTTGCCCGGTGGTCCAGCCGCCGCCCAGTGCCTTCACGAGCGCGACGCTGGCCGCGAAGGCGCGTCCCTGCGCCTGCAGCGAGTTGCGCTCGTTGGTGAGCGCGAGCGCCTGGGCGGTGATGACGCTGGTGTAGGTGGCGGTGCCCGCGCGGTATTGGCTCAAGGTCACGCTTTCGGCCCGGCGCGCGGCCAGGAAGGCTCGACGATCGGCGTCGTACTCCTGCCGCAACGCGTGGACGGCCGCGAGGTTGTCCTCCACTTCCTGGAAGCCGTTCAGCACGGTCTGGCGGTAGGTGGCGGCGGCCACGTCGAAGTTGGCCCGTGCCCGGGCGAGTCCGGCGCTGCGCGCGCCGCCGTCGAAGAGGCTGCCGGCCAGCGCCAGCCCGAGTGCCCACACCTTGCCCGACGCGGCGGTCCAGCTTGCCAGCCCGAGTCCGACCCCGGTGTTGCCGCCGGAGGCGTTGAGCGTCAGGTTCGGATAGAACGCCGCCTGTGCGACGCCGATCTGGGCGTTGGCGGCCGCCACGCGGCGCTCCGCGCCCGCGATGTCGGGGCGCCGTTCCAGTAATTGCGAGGGCAGTCCGGAGGGGACGCCGGGCAGCGCGGGCAGCTCGGCCGGGTCGTTCGCGGCCAGGGTGAAGTCCGAGGGCGTACGGCCCAGCAGCACGGCCAGGGCGTGTTCGAGCTGGCGGCGCGTGAGGTCCACGTCGATGGCCTGCGCCTGGGTGGCGGCCAGCGTGCTTTCCGCGAGCGAGACATCGGCCTGGGTCGCCACCCCCGCGCGGAACTGGGCCTGCGCGAGTTGCAGGGACTTGCCGTAGGCTTCGATGGTGCGCGCATAGAGCGCCTGCTGGCGATCCAGGATGCGTAATTGCAGATAGTCGTTGACTACGCTGGCCTGCACGGCCAGCCGCGCGGCGGCCAGGTCGGCGGCGCTGGCCTGGGCGGTGTCGGCGGCGGACTCCACGCCGCGGCTCACGCTGCCCCAGAAATCGGGTTCCCACGACGCGTTGATCGACCAGGCATGGCCATCGGCCAGGGTGCTGCGGCCGCCGCTGACGGTGCGCGCGCGTTGTGCCGAAGCGCTCGCGCCGACGACGGGATAGTAGGCGGCCTGCGCGCCCTGCACCAGGGCCTGCGCCGCGCGGTACTGGGCCTGGGCCTGGGCCAATGTCTGGTTCGCGGCGTTGGCCTGCTCGATGAGCGTGTCGAGGCGGCTGTCGTCGTAGGCCCGCCACCAGGGCTGATCGGGGTCTGGCGCGCTGGGCATGGCCGTACGCCAGGCGCCGTCTTCCTTGAACGCGGTCTGGCTGGCGGCGCCATCCGGTGCCGCCGGGCGTACATAGTCCGGCCCCACGGCGCAGCCGGCCAGGAGGCAGGCGGCCGCCAGGCCGGGCCAAAGAGAGGGGCCGCAGATACGGCGGCGTCCCCGCGCGCGGCGTCTGGCGGTCTGGAGTTCGAAGGTGGGCATGGACGACCTCATTGGTGAGATCACTGTAGGAATCGCCGGGTAACAAATCGCTGACGGGGAAATGACAAAACTGTCAGCAAGGCAGTGTCCGGCGGCAGCCGTGTCCAGTCCTCGGGGTTTCCGTAAGGAATACGGTAGAATGTCGTACAAATTACGGAGATGCCCGGCATGGCCAAGAGCGAACGTTTCGAAATGCGCCTGGACGAGTCGTCCGCGGCGGCCATCGATGCCTGGCGCGACGCCAGCATGGCCGGCGCGTCGCGGGCGCAGGCGGTCAGGGCGTTGATCGAGCGCGGCCTGGCGGGCGCGCCCGGCGAGGGGCCCCGGTTCAGCGACGGCGAGAAGACGCTCATGGCGTTCATGGGCGACCTGTTTCGCCATCTGGGCGCGCCGGCGGAAAGGGTGGATGCCGTGTGCAGGGGGTTTGCCACCGGCAACCATTGGGCCGTCGATCTGGAGATGGGCGGGCTGTACGGTCCGCCATCGGCGGCATCGCCGGATGATGCGCGCTTCGTGCTGTCGGTGCTCGAGATGTGGGAGGTGTTCGAGTCCGCGTTCGAGGATTTTTCCGAAGCCCAGCGGGCGCAAGTGCTGGGGGGCGGGGAGGGGGCGCAGCGGCGCGCGCGGGGAGCGCGCCGGGCCGCCGAACCGCGGTTCGGCGGTTTCGATGCGGTCCACGAGCCCGAATTGCTGCGGATCGCGGAGTTCCTGGTGCGCGAGATGCGGCGTTTCGGGCGATTCGCCGGACGCAATCTGGTGGCGGCTCAGGGCGGGGCGCGTCGGGATCATGCGGCCCGCCTGCGGTACTACGAAAGGCTGCTGCCGACGCTGGCGGGGCGGCGGCCGACGCCGGACGAGGTCCGAGAGTTCCTGTGGCTGCGGGCCGAGGCGCCGGGCCATGCGCCGGAGGCCGGGGACCGGAGCGTGTCTCATCTCAAGGAGTTCTCCTTCCATCGCTTCGGCCTGTTGGCGCCGCGCGTCAACGCGCTCAGCCGGGTGCTGACGCGCAGCGCGGTGCAGTTCGCCAAGGCGGAATACGGGCTGTCGCAGGTGGAGTGGCTGGCCGTCACCCTGCTGGGCGCGTTCGAGCCGGTCTCCATTGGTGAGCTGGCCTATCACGCGATGCTGGATGCGGGGCAGATGAGCCGGACGGTGTCCGGGCTGGTCGAGCGGGGGTTCGTCGAGCGTCGGCGCAGCGAGGCGGACAGCCGCGAAACCGTGTTGACGCTGACCGGCGAGGGCGAGGAAATGCGGCGGCGCCTGGCGGAGGCGGCGGCGGCCCGCAACCGCCATGTGGTCGGGGACCTGCCCGAGAGCGAGCTTGCCATCGTCTACGCCCGCCTGGACGGGTTCATCGCCAGGGCGCGGCAATTGGTGGACTAGCGGTCTGTACGTATAAATATGATTTATTCATATTAATTCGTATCGAGGATTGATCCGGCGAATTTTTGTTTGGCCTTGATTTATATGGAGTATTTGGTTTTCACCGCTTGATGGCTAGCATCCTAGGGAAAACTCCACCATTTTTTTATTTGACTAAATCAAATAAAAAATCGCAGAATGCATCGTGTGAAGGAAGGGGTGCCCCGGCCATGCGCCGGGATGCGCCACCTGATTGCGTTCCATCCGATTCAGGAGCCCTGCGATGCCGGCTTTATCCCTTGGTCCTTTCTCTTCGTCGATCACCGCCGCGCGGTTCTTGTCGATCCTGGCCCTGTCGGCCGCCGCGTTCCCCGCGCTCGCCGCCGACGGCGATGCCTGCGCCGCGGTGGACCTGTCCGCGGCCAAGTCCCCGCCGGTCGCGATCCGCTACGGCACGACCGGCGGCGGCGAGGAGCCGCTGGCGCTGTTGTGGGCGGACCAGGCCAGCTATCCCGGCAATGGCAGGTTCTATACCTTGCAGGTCACGGAGTTCACGTCCACTGACCGCATGACGGCTTTCCAGGCCGGGCAGATCGATGCCGGCACGATCAGCTTTCCCTCGCTGGTGACGGCGGTGCACGTGGGCATCGACGCGCGGGCGGTCGCCTCCCTGATCCAGGTCAACGAGGCGGACAACGAAGGCGCGTTCGCGGCGCTGTCCAGCGGCGGCATCCGCGACATCAAGGACTTCAAGGGCAAGAAGGTCGGCTACTACGGGCCCAATACGATCAGTGAATACTGGGTCAAGAGCGCGCTGCGGCGCGCCGGCATGAAGCCGAACGACGTCTCGTTCGTGTCGCTGCCACCGCCCGCGCAGGAGCAGGCCTTGCGCAACGGCCAGATCGACGTGGCCTGGCTGGCCCGCCAGTTCCTGTTCAAGGCGAAGTCCGCGGGGGGCGTGGAAACCATCATGACGCCGTTCCAGGCCACGGGCGGCGCCAACCAGCCCAGCCTGCTGATTTTCTTTTCGCCCAGGTTCATCAAGGCCCATCCCCAGGCCTATTGCGCATGGCGCAAGGATTACCAGCAGGCCCTGGCCAACTGGTCGGCCAACCGCGACGCGGCCTATCCGAAGCTGATCGCCGCCAAGTACGTGACGCCGTTCTCGGCCAAGGCGGGCGCCGATGGCGGACGCAGCCCCGACGGCTCGGTCCTGCTGGCCGAGTTCGACGCCACGATGAAGGACATGGCGGCTTCCCGCTTCCTGCCGCCGTCCATGGTGCAGCCCGCCGCCAAGCTGGTGATGCCGGGCTATTCGCTCGTGAAATAGATCCCCCCCTACCCGCTGCGCGGGCCCCCTCGAGGGGGCGGCACTGGCGGACCGGCGGAGCCGGATCCGCTGTGCCCTGGATTGGGTCCGGGGCTGCATGGAAGGGTTTTCGCTTCGAGGAGTTCTCTTGCTGGAAGTCAAACGCGTGACGAAGACGTTTCGTCGCGGCAAGCACATCGTCAACGCGCTGGCGGCGGTCGACCTGACTGTCCGCAAGGGCGAGTTCCTGACCATATTGGGTCCCAGCGGCTGCGGCAAGACGACTCTGCTGCACATGCTGGGCGGATTCGAGTTTCCGACCGAGGGCAGTGTCGAGATCGAGGGCCGGCCCATCACTGGTCCCGGCCGCGATCGCGGCATGGTGTTCCAGGAGGCCATGCTGTTTCCGTGGCGCACGGTACGCGCCAACGTGGCATGGCCGCTGCAGGTGGCGGGCACGCCCAGGCGCGAGGCGCACGCGCGGGCCGACGAACTGCTGGCCATGGTCGGCCTGTCGCGGTTCGGCAATGCCTATCCCGGCGAATTGTCGGGCGGCATGCGCCAGCGCGCGGCGCTGGCGCGGACGCTGGCGATGGAGCCCAGCGTGCTGTTGATGGACGAACCTTTCGGCGCGCTCGACGCGCAGACGCGCGAGGTCATGCAGGAGGAACTGACGCGGCTGTGGCAGGCCTCGGGCCTGACGGTGGTCTTTATCACGCACGATATCAACGAGGCCATTTTCCTGGGCGACCGGGTGGTCGTGATGGGGGCTTCGCCCGGCCGCGTGGTCGAGGATCGCGTCATCGAGCTGGAGCGTCCGCGTTCGTCGGAAACCAAGGCCGATCCGCGCATCCTCGAATATCGCTCGCATCTGTGGGACGTGCTGCGCCGCGAGTCGGCCAGGAGCGCGCCCGAGATGGCGGAGGCCGGACGATGAGCACGTCGGGCAGCATGGCCGCGCAGTTGATGCGCAGGCAATCCTTCCTGGGCGCCTCGCGCGAACGGACCTGGCTGGTATCGAGCCTGTTCACGGCGTCCATCCTGGCCGCATGGGAAGCGCTGGCGGTGGCGGGCGTCTTGCCTGAATACCTCTACGGGCCGGTCGAGATCGCCCGGGCCTTCGTGGAACTGGCGCGCAGCGGCGACCTGGCGGCGCAGACCGGGCCGAGCCTCTACCGGGCATTGAGCGGCTTTTTCATCGGCAGCGCCATCGGCGTCATGCTTGGCCTGCTGGCCGGTGTCTCGCGGGTGTTCCGTGACCTGTTCGATCTGACCCAGTCGTTCACCCATCCCATTCCCAAGATCGCGCTGTTCCCGGCCATCGCGGTGCTGCTGGGTTTCACCGACAAGTCGCGCATCCTGGTGATCGCCATCAGCGCCTTCTATCCGTCCTACCTGAACGCGATGAACGGCGCGCTGGGCATCAACGCGCGGCTGCTCTGGGTGGCGCGCAACGTCGGCGCCTCGAAACTGCGCACCTTCTTCCAGGTGGTGGTGCCCGCGGCCATGCCGCGCGCGCTGGTGGGCGTGCGCATCAGCCTGATGATCTCCTTCGTCCTGATGGTCGCCACCGAGGTGGTCGGGCATTCCAACGGCCTGGGCGCCGGCCTGATGGAGGCGTACCGCGATGGCGAGTACGGCGCCATGTACGCGGGCATCGTCGCGGTCGCGCTGTGCGGCGTGGCCTCGAACGCCGTGCTGCAACTGGCGGCGCGCGCCCTGGGCGGCGGCCGCCATGCGGGAGGGGCCGGCCATGGCTGACGCCGATATCCGCGCGGCGCGCCCGGCTGCCGGAGCCGTGCCGGATACGTTCGCGGGACGTGGCCTGTCGGCGGTCCTGCTGTCGAGTCCCGTGCTCAAGGCGCTGGGCCTGGCCGCGGTGCTGGGGGCCTGGCAACTCTACGCGACCATCAACGGCACGCGCCTGACGCCGGGCCTGGAGGTCATCGGCCAGAGCTTCATGCAGTTGCTCGAGGACGGCGAACTGCTGGAGCACGCGGCCATCACGCTGACGCGCGGTTTCGCGGGACTGGCGATTTCGTTCCTGGTGGCCGGCCTGCTGGGTTTCGTGGCCGCGCGCAGCTGGGTGGTGGATGCCGCGCTGGGGCCGTTCGTCACCTTCGGCTACCCGGTGCCCAAGCTGGCGTTGTACCCGGTCATCATCCTGTTGCTGGGACTGGGCGCGGGCTCGCGCATCGCCCAGGTGGCGCTGGAGTGCTTTTTTCCGATTTTCGTGCACTGCTACGCCGGCGCCCGCGCCGTCGCGCCGAAGATGGAGTGGCTGGCGCGCAATACCGGCGCCGGCCGCTGGCGGCTGCTGGCCGATGTGATCGTGCCCAGCGCGCTGCCTTTCGTGTTCACCGGCTTGCGCGTGGCGGTACCCATCATGTTGATCGTCATGACCGTGACCGAGTTCATCGGCGACTCGCAGGGCCTGGGCTATCTGATCGCGCGCTCGGCATCGTATTTCGATACCGCATCGGCCTTCGCGGTGGTCGCCACGCTGGGAGCGATCGGCTTCGTCAGCGACCGGGTCGTCGTCAAGCTGCGCGGCCGCGTGGTGTTCTGGGAGAAAGGCGCCTCGCTCTGATCGTCTCCCTTTTCTTCACATCCCATTCTTTCAAAAAGAGCACATCGTGAGTACAGAACACATCGACGTCGTGATCGTCGGCGCCGGCCTGGCCGGTCTTTCTTGCGCGGTCTTCCTCGGCATGAACGGCGTGAAGGCGCTGGTGGTCGAGCGCCGCGAAGGCACCTCCATCCTGCCGAAGGCGCGTGGCGCCAACCCGGTCACCATGGAGGCGCTGCGCACCGCCGGCCTGGCCGAGGCCATCCACAGGGCCATGCCGCCGGGCAAGCCGGCGATCACCTCGGTGGTGTCGGAAAGCCTGACCGGCAAGGTGCTCTACGACCACGTCGCGCACCGTCCCGACTTCTCGAAGTTCTCGCCCGAGCGCCCGGGCATGGCCAGCCAGGCGCGCGCGGAAGAGGTCTTGCTGCGCCGGGCACTGGAGCTGGGCGCCCAGGTCCGCTTCAAGACCCGCTGCGAATCGCTGGCCCAGGATGACGAGGGCGTGGACCTGGGGTTGTGCGATCTCGATACCGAACGGACCCGCCAGGTGCGCGCCAGGTACGTGATCGCCTCGGACGGCATACGCGGCAGCATTGCAGGCTGGCTGGGCATAGGCACGCACGGCCTCGGCGCCATCAAGTCGGTCACCGCCGTGCGTTTCAAGGCCGACCTGGCCCTATGGGCCGGCGACAACGCCATGGTCATCCACTACCTGCAGAATCCCGCGCTGCCCGACGGCGCGGGCGTGCTGGTCAGCACCGACTACAAGGACGAGTGGGTCGCCAACATGTCCGCCGATCCCGAGCGCGACGAGGCCGGCATGCGCGAGATCATCAAGATCATGACCGGCCTGCCCGAGCTGGATTTCGAAATCATCGGCACGGTCAGCTACGACTACGGCCATCGCATCGCCGACCGCTTCCGCGCCGGCCGCGTGCTGCTGACCGGCGACGCCGCGCACGTGATGCCGCCCACGGGCGGGCAGGGCGGCAATACCGCCGTGCAGGACGGCTATTACCTGGGCTGGAAGCTGGCCGCGGTCATCCAGGGCAAGGCCGGCCCGGCGCTGCTGGACAGTTACGAGATCGAGCGCCAGCCCTATGCGGAAGAAGTCTGCAACTGGCAGGTCGCCAACCTGGCCGAGCGGCGCCGCATCGGCACGCTGGCCGAACAGGTCGGCGCACCGCTGGACCACGCCACCTTGCTGTTCGGCTATATCTGCCCGCCCAACGGCGCGCTGGTGCCCGAGCCCGGCAGCGAGGACCTGCGTTTCGAGCATCCCGCGCAGGCCTCGGGGCGGCCGGGCGCGCGCGTCCCCTATGTCGAGCTGGAAGGCGTGGATGGCCAGAAGGTTGCTCCGCGCCATCTGCTGGGACCGTGGTTCATGGCCTTCACGGCCGTGCCGGGAGGCGCCGAGGCGGCCTTGGCCGCGGCCGGAGAACTCGGCGTCGAGATGAAAGCGTATCCGGTCACATCCACCGCGCCGCTGCATGCCGGGGAACAGCAGACGGTGCTGGTGAGGCCGGACGGCGTCGTGGCCTGGCGTGGCGACGACAACGCCGGCATCGGCCGTGCGCTGCGCGCGGTCCTGTGCCGCTGAGCACGCCATGATCCTGGTGACCGGAGCGACAGGCAACGTCGGCAGGTGCGTGGTGCGCCGCCTGGCGCAGGCGGGCGAGCGCGTGCGTGCCGTGGCGCGGGACCCCTCGGCGGCCGGCTTCCCCGCTGGCGTGCAAGCCTGCGCGGGCGACCTGTCCGCGCCCGGGAGCCTGGCGCATGCGTTCGAAGGCGTGGACCGCCTGTTCCTGTTCACGCCCGCCTCCGGCGCCGGGTTGATCGCGCGCGTGGCCCGCGAGGCCGGGGTGCGGCGGGTCGTGCTGTTGTCCTCGGCGGCCACCCAGAAGGCCGATCCGCGCATCAACCCGATCGCGGCGCGCCATGCCGCCGCGGAGGCGGCGGTGCGGGAGGCGGGGCTGGGATGGACTTTCCTGCGGCCCGACAGCTTCGCCGCCAATGCCTGCGCCTGGGCCGACTCCATCCGCCGCGAAGGCGTCGTGCGCGCGGCGTATCCCGACGCGCAGCGCAATCCCATCCACGAAGACGACGTGGCCGCGGTGGCGGTGGCGGCGTTGCTGGATGCGGAACATGAGAACCGGGCCTATCCGCTGACCGGGCCCGCCGTCATCACCCAGGCCGGCCAGGTGCGGGCCATCGCCGAAGCCATCGGCAAACCGCTGCGCTTCGAGGTGCTGACCCGGGAGCAGGCCCTGGCCGCACGGCCGGCAGGCACGCCGGTCGAGGTCGCGGAACGTCTGCTCGACTATGCGCTGAAGTCGGTGGCGACCGCGCCCGCGATCACCGATGCGGTCGAACGGGTGACGGGCCGGCCGGCCCGCCCGTTCGCGGAGTGGGCGCGCGACCGCGCTGCGGCGTTCATCTAGCCGAAAACCGTGCCGTCAATCGATCCGGATCTCCAGGCCGCGGATGACCTCGCCCCACATGGTGTTCTCCTGCACCATGTATTGCGCCAGTTCTTCCGGCGTGGACACCGCGACGTCCACGCCCGCCCCGGCCAGGGCTTCGCGCGCCTCGGGCCTGGACAGCCCGGCGCGCACCGCCTCGTTCAGGCGCGAGACGATGTCCTGGGGTAGTCCCGCCGGCCCCAGCAGCGCCAGCCATACCACGGCGTCATAGCCCGGGACGCCGGCCTCCGCCAGGCTGGGTACGTCCGGCAACTGGGCGTTGCGTCGCGTGCTGGTGACGCCCAGCGCCTTGATCTTGCCGCTCTTGACGTGCGGCAGTCCGTTGGACACGGCGGCGAAGCTGGTTTCCACGAAGCCCGCGGCCAGGTCCTTCATGGCGCCGCCGCTGCCGCGGTAGGGGACGTGCTCCAGCCTGGCCCCGGATTTGGCCAGGAACAGCGCCCCCATCAAATGTTGCGTGCTGCCGTTGCCGGACGAAGCGTAGCGGATGTGGGCGCCCTCCGACCTGGAAAGCGTGATGAGTTCCTGCACCGACTGGACGGGCAGCTTGGTGTTGGCGAACAGCACATACGGGCTGTCCGCCAGCTTGGTGATCGGCGTGAAGCTCTTGATCGGGTCGTAATCCAGGTTCTTGTACAGCCTGTGGCTGGTGACGTGGTTGGTGGAGACGATCTCGAGGGTGTAGCCGTCTGGAGCGGCCTTGGCCACGAAGTCGGTCCCGATGGTCGACCCCGCGCCGGGCTTGTTCTCGATGATGAAGGACTGGCCCAGCGCACTGCCGAGCTGTTGGGCGACGACGCGCGCCACGACATCGGTGAAACCACCGGGCTCGAAGGGAACGATGACCTTGACCGGACGCTCCGGGTAGGTCCCGGCGGCCCCTGCGTGCAGCGAAATTGCGAGCAGCGGTGCTGCCCATGCCATGCCGTGGATGCGCTTCATGGAGTCAACCTCCGTATCGGGCATCGGGGAGCGTGAGGAAGGCGTGCAGGATGTGATAGACGCGCAGGTAATTCTTTTGCTGGAAGCTCGCGTGCGAGATGCCCGACATGACGGTGAACTGCTTGTCCATGTTGGGAAGCTGTTCGAAGAAGCTCATCAGGTCGCCGAAGCCGGCGATGCCGTCGTACTCGCCGCGCATCAGCAGGGTCGGCACCCGCAGGCGCTCTGGGTCGATCAGCGGCAGCTTCGAGCACATGTCCACGTAGGTGCCGGTGGGCATGGAGTCGTCCAGGGTGAGGATGGCGTCGGCGAAGGCCTCGATGGTGGTGTCGTCGGCGGTGCCGGGGTGGTCGCGGTTGAAGATGCTGTAGACGAAGGCCCGGTCGATGGGGCGACGCGTCCTGGCAAGGAATTCGGGCAATTTCTTGGCGCGTTCCTTCAGGGTGGGGCTGCCTTCGCCGGTCCAGACGAAGGCATCGAGCGCGAGGCGGGCGATCCGCTCGGGATGTCGCTGCGCGAAGAGCGCCGCCTTCAGCGCGCCTGAAGAAATGCCATAGACGAACAGGGGCTTGCCGCCGTTGCGCGCCAGGATGTACTGCGATCCCGCGGCGAGGTCGTCGGCGCCGTTGGCGATGTCGAAGTTGATCGGGCGATGCTTGTCGGAGCGCCCATAGCCTTCGTTGTCCATGCACCAGGTATCGAAGCCCCGGCGGGCGAACCAGTCCATGACGGAGGAATCCGGCCTGCCGGGGACCGACAGGTCGAAGGTGGGTTGCGAGGCCATGGACGAGCCGTGCACGAAAAGGATGGTGCCGGCGAACGGCACGTCCGCGGCGGCCGGCTTCTGCCAGAGGAACAGGCGGATGTCGCCCTTGGTGGTCCAGTGCTCGGTACCGCCGTGCCATTCGACGTGGGGCATGCTGTCTCCAATTGGTACATATATGGTTTTTATGTTTGTACCAATCTATCAGGGCGATGTTTGGGAAGTCAATAGAAAGGGCGCCGGGAAAGGGGCTGATGAATCAGGGATATCCAGGATAAATGGGCTGTTCCGTAGATGTCCAGGATGCCTCGAATGGATTAACCAATTGGTTTTAGTTTGGGTCATTGGTCTTGGTTCGCGTTTCCCGCAACCGCCGGCCGCAATTGGCCTGCCGGCACGGCATCGGTTAACCTTCACGTCATGCTGAAAACCACTTTTTCTCCTTATTCCATGGGGGGCATGGCAACGTGGGTGCACCTCGACCATCCTTCTTCCGGCGGAGTCCAGTCGTGAAAGACCTGGAGCACCGCCACCGCGGCATCTATCTGCTGCCCAACGCATTCACCACGGCCGCCTTGTTCGCCGGCTTCTATGCCATCGTGCAGGCCATGAACGATCGCTTCGAGGCGGCGGCCATCGCCATCTTCGTCGCCATGGTGCTCGACGGCATGGACGGGCGCGTCGCGCGCCTGACCAATACGCAATCGGCATTCGGCGAACAGTACGACTCGTTGTCCGACATGACCTCGTTCGGCGTCGCGCCGGCGCTGGTCATGTATGAGTGGATCCTGACCGGCCTGGGCCGCTGGGGCTGGCTGGCCGCCTTCATCTACGTGGCCGGCGCGGCACTGCGGCTGGCGCGCTTCAATACCAACGTGGGCGTGGTGGACAAGCGTTTCTTCCAGGGCCTTCCAAGCCCCGCGGCCGCCGCGCTGGTGGCCGGTTTCGTCTGGCTGGCCGTCGACAACAAGCTGCCCATCCGCGAACTCTGGATGCCGTGGGTGGCCTTCGGCCTGACCGTCTATGCGGGCGTGAGCATGGTGTCGAGCGCGCCGTTCTTCAGCGGCAAGTCCTTCGCGCTGGGGCGCAGCGTGCCGTTCTGGACCATCCTGCTGGTCGTGCTGGCGTTCGTCTTCATCTCCAGCGATCCCCCCATCGTGCTGTTCGCGCTGTTCGTGATCTACGGCCTGTCGGGCTATGTGCTGTGGGGCTTGAACTGGAGGAAGGGCAGAAGGCCGCCTCCCGCGATCTGACCAGCACCCTCGCGCGAGAAACACGAACGGCTTCGCTTCCGGATGGCGAAGCCGTTTTTTCTGTGGCGTTACCGATCCAGGGCGCAGCGCGCAAGCGCGCGGGGGACCACCCCGGGGAGGGGGGTAGAATCGGCTCTTAGAAGGAGATTTCCATGAGCGACAAACTGATCGTTTTCGATACCACGCTGCGCGACGGCGAGCAGAGCCCCGGCGCGTCGATGACGCACGAGGAGAAGGTCCGCATCGCCAAGCAGCTCGAGAAGCTGCGCGTGGACATCATCGAGGCGGGGTTCGCCGCGGCCAGCAATGGCGATTTCGAGTCGGTACGGGCCATCGCGCTGGCCATCAAGGACTCCACGGTCTGTTCGCTGGCACGCGCCAACGACCGCGACATCGCGCGGGCGGGCGAGGCGCTGCGGGGCGCGAACAGCGCGCGCATCCACACCTTCATCGCGACCAGCGTGCTCCACATGGAGAAGAAGCTGCGGATGACGCCCGACCAGGTCTTCGAACAGGCCCGGCTGGCGGTGCGCTTCGCGCGCCAGTACACGGACAACATCGAGTTCTCGCCCGAGGACGGCAGCCGTTCGGATCCGGACTTCCTGTGCCGGGTGCTGGAGGCGGTGATCGCCGAGGGCGCCACCACCATCAACGTCGCCGACACCGTCGGCTACGCGGTGCCCGAGCAATACGGCGAATTCATCCGCAACCTGCGCGAGCGCATTCCCAATTCCGACAAGGCGGTCTGGTCGGTCCACTGCCACGACGACCTGGGCCTGGCCGTGGCCAACTCGCTGGCCGGCATCAAGATAGGCGGCGCCCGGCAGGTCGAGTGCACCATCAATGCGCTGGGCGAGCGCGCCGGCAACTGTTCGCTGGAAGAAGTGGTGATGGCGGTGAAGACCCGCAAGGACTACTTCGGCCTGGACGTGGATATCGACACGGCGCAGATCATGCCGGCCTCGCGGCTGGTGTCGGGCATCACGGGCTTCGTGGTGCAGCCGAACAAGGCCATCGTCGGCGCCAATGCCTTCGCGCACGCGTCGGGCATCCACCAGGACGGCGTGCTCAAGGCGCGCCAGACCTACGAGATCATGCGCGCCGAAGACGTCGGCTGGGCGGCCAACAAGATCGTGCTGGGCAAGCTGTCCGGGCGCAACGCGTTCAAGCAGCGCCTGCATGAGCTGGGCATCGAGCTCGATTCCGAGCAGGCCGTCAACGAGGCGTTCGCGCGTTTCAAGGATCTGGCGGATCGCAAGTCCGAGATCTTCGATGAAGACATCCACGCGCTGGTGTCGGGCGAGCAGGGCGAGGCGGGGGAGGGGGCATATCGGTTCGTCGCGCTCGCGCAGCGGTCCGAGACGGGCGAGCGGCCCCACGCCCGCGTGGTGTTCTCGGAGAATGGCAAGGAAGTGGTGGCCGAGGCGCAGGGCAATGGTCCCGTCGATGCCACGGTGAATGCCATCGAAAGCCATGTCCGCAGCGACGCCGAGCTGTTGCTGTTCTCGGTCAACGCCATCACCACCGGCACCGAATCCCAGGGCGAGGTCACCATGCGTTTGTCCCGCTCCGGCCGCATCGTCAATGGCGTGGGGGCCGATCCCGACATCGTCGTGGCGTCGGCCAAGGCTTATCTGTCGGCGCTGAACAAGCTGCAGTCGCCGGTGGAGAAGGTGCACGCGCAGGGGGTCTGATGCCAGTCTCTCCCCGTTTGCCGGCCAGCTTCGCCGTGGAGGCGATGCAGCCGGCCGACGTCGAGGCCGTGCTGGTGGTACAGGCCCAGGCCTATGCCGGCCTTGATCTGCTCGAGGATGCGGGCTTCTTCCTGAATCGCATTGAACTGTCGCCGCGCACCTGCTGGGTCGCGCGTGGCGACGGCGGGCTGCTGGGTTACCTGGTGTCCTACCCGTGGACGCTGGGCGGGCCGCCGCAGCTCAATGTCCCGCTGCGGGCCTTGCCCGCGGGCGCGCACAGCTGGTTCCTGCACGATTGCGCCGTGTCGCCCGCCGCCGCCGGCCGGGGCGTGGGCCGCGCCCTGGTCAGCGCCGGCCTGCGCTGTGCGCGGACGTCGGGCCTGGCCTGCGCGACGCTGGTATCGCTGGGGCCGGCCAGGCCTTACTGGGCCGCGCTGGGGTTCGAGCCGGTGGCGACGGATGCCGGCCTGCTCGACGGCTATGGCTCCGATGCCTGCTACATGCGCCGCCTGCTGAACGCGGAACGCTGACCTCTCGCTTTCCCCCTCGCCGCGTGAATTTTTTGTGACAACCGGTGGTTTTGCCGGCCGATTTCCGTCTTGATGCAAGGAACGGAACGACCGACATATTCCGGCAATCACACAGAGGCACCTTGTGCGGCTGACTTTTCAACGACGGGGGCGCGTGGACATGGCGGCTCGCCATCACGCGGCATCCATGGCGGCATGCGCCGCGCTGGTTTCGTCATTCGCGTGGGGGCAGGCCGCTGTTCCCCCACGGTTGTCGGCCACGGTGGAGACCCACGCCACCGGTGTCTTCCTGAATCAGGCGGGCGACGTGCTGACGGCACGGCATGCGATCGACCATTGCCAGGACATCCTGGTCGTCAAGGACGGCAGGGTGGCGCAGGCGAGCTTGCGCGCCGTCAGCAACGAGCGCGACCTGGCCGTGCTGGGCACGGACCTGACGCCTTACCTGAGCGCAACCTTTCCTGAACAGCCCCAGGGCGCCACGGGTAGCGTGGGGGTGTTCGCCGAGGCCTACAGCGTGCTGCAACGCATGCCGCAACGCGCCAGCGTGTTGAGCAATGCCCTGACCGTGCCGGGCGGCGAGGGGCTCAATCTGATCTCGGGGGTCAAGCCCGGGACCAGCGGCAGCGCGGTGCTGCGCGGCGACGGGCTGGTGGCCGGCGTGGTGGTGGAGCGCGTGGCGCGGGGGCCCGGGGCGACCGTCGGCATGCTCAGCCGCGCATCCGGCGCCGTCGCGATGCAGGGGCCTTCGCAAGTGCGCGCGGTTTCCGCCGAACAGATCAAGCAGTTCCTGCGCGACAACGGTATTCCCTTCTCCCAGAGCGACCTTCCGCAGCTTGCCCCGAACCAGGCGCCGGCCGCCCGTGCCGCCACGCTGGCCGTCGGGATCCTGTGCGGCTGATGCCGCTTCTTCATCTTTCGGCGATGTTCATCCATGGCACAGACTTCATCCTCGACCCGAACCACCCAATCCCGGCGCGACGGCCCGTTCGCCCGCGCATGGCAGCGCATCGTCCGCGCCGCCGGCGTCCTGGGCGTGGGGTTGACCACGGCGGCCGGCAATCCCGCTGTTGCCCAGGCTCCCGCGCAACCCGTGCCGCAGCACTGGATCAGCTACGCGCAGATGACCGGCAACCAGTTCCAGGCCTGGCTGAGCGATCCCGAAAGCGAAACCGTCCAACGACTGCATGCCTGGATGCAGGAGCGCATGCTGCAGGAAGGGCCGGTTGCGCCGCCACCGCCGCTCATCGTGCGTGTCTGGGTGGACGGCGCCGGCAAGGTCGAACGGCTCGAATTCGCGTCGCTCGGTCAACCCCAGGCGGATGAGGATCTGCGCGCCTTGCTGATCGCGCAGCCGTTGTCCGAGCCGCCTCCGCCTGATATGCGCCAGCCCATGGTGCTGCAACTGGAACTCAGCTTTGTGGCCAAGAGCTAGGCTGCCGGACGGCCTTCGTCTGGCCGGGCCGCTGCTGGTCGCCGTGCTGGCGCTGTCGGCGTGTGCCGGCATGCCGCCCGCGACCTGGCTGCCGGCCGCGGATTTCTCGGCACTGGTCAAGACCTATGGCCCGGCGGTGGTCAACATCGGTGTCGTGCGCGGCACCGCGCCGCGGCCCGCCATGGTCGACGGCCGGCGGGCAGCGCCAGGACGGGACCAGGTCGACGAACGCAGCCTGGGATCGGGTTTCGTCGTGAGCGGGGACGGCTATATCCTGACCAACGCGCACGTGGTGGCGCAGGGCCGGGATATCAGCGTGCGGCTGGCCGACAGGCGGGAGTTCAAGGCGCGGCTCGTCGGCCTCGATCCGGTGGCCGACGTGGCGCTGCTCAAGATCGAGGCCGCGGGACTTCCCGTGGTGGCGACAGGCGATCCGGAGCGTTCCGAGGTCGGCGACTGGGTGGTCGCCATCGGGGCGCCTTACGGCTTCAGCCAATCGGCGACGGCGGGCATCATCAGCGCCAAGGGCCGGGTCCTGCCCGGCGCCGATTACCTGTCGTTCCTGCAGACCGACGTGCCGATCAACCCGGGCAACTCCGGCGGCCCCCTGTTCAACCTGCGGGGCCAGGTCATCGGCATCAACTCGCGCATCTACAGCAACAGCGGTGGCTATCAGGGGCTGTCCTTCGCCATCCCGATAGACGTGGCGATGCGCATCAAGGAGCAGTTGCAGGCCGGCAGCAGCGTGACCCGGGGCCGCATCGGCGTCGCCGTGCAGGAGGTAAGCCAGGCGCTGGCGCATTCCTTCCGGCTGGATCGGCCCGCGGGCGCCCTGATCAGCTATGTCGAGCCGGGCGGGGCGGCGGACCGGGCCGGACTGCGGCCCGCAGACGTGATCCTGGACGTGGCGGGACGCGAGGTCCGGCAGTCGGCCGACGCGCTGATCTTCGTGGCGGAGCTGCGGCCCGGCGAAGTCGCGCCGATGACGGTCTGGCGCGACCGGCAGAGAATGACCGTCGAAGTGTCCATCGATCGTTTCGAGACGCCGTCGCGGCCGGCCCTGGCGGCGCCGGATCCGGCGATGCCGCTGGGCATGGTCGTGCGCCCCCTGTTGCCGCAAGAGTTGCAGGTACTGCGGGCCGAGGCCGGGTTGCTGGTGCAGCGGGTCAACGCCGCGGCTTCACGCGCGGGCATGGAAGTGGGGGACGTCATCCTGGCTGTCAACGGGCAGCCGGTGGGGTCGCTCGCGGCATTGGCCGAAGCGGTGACGGAGGCGGATGGATCGGCGGCGTTGCTGGTGCAGCGAAGGGGAGCGAGGATATTCGTCGCACTGGAACTGCCCGGGGGGGCGCCCCGGTAGAGCGGGTGTCGCGGATCGGACGCCGCAAGAGCATGGGGCTGTGTGCGCAGGCCTGACACCAAACTGTCGCGAAAGCTGCCTACCATGCGGGGCGCGAACGGGAATGGCGACAGCATGCACAGCCAGGTCGAGGACGGGGGGGAATGCCGCATGGCCGCGGCCCGTGCCGCGGCGAAATTCCGGCGCGCCGTGGCGGGCGCGGCGGCGTGGATGGCCGCGGCGACGTGTGCCTGTGCCGCGGCGGGCGTCGATCCGGCATTCCAGCGATACGTATTCGATATTCCGGCGCAACCGCTGGCGGCCGCATTGGGGGCCTATGCGCAGGTGACCGGCGAGTCGTTGTTCTTCGATGGAGAGCTCGCGGCAGGCAAGCATTCGGCCCGGGTCTCCGGCGAACTGGCGGCCGGGGCTGCGTTGAATCGGCTGTTGGACGGCACGCGTCTGGTCGCCCTGTATACGCCGGCCGGAATGCTGACCTTGCGGGATACCGGGGGGGACGCCCGATTGCCGGACGAGCCGGCGTCGCCGGCGTCGCCGGAGCCGCCCGGCATGCTGGCGGCATCCCAGGCGCGCCGGGTGCAGGCGGCGCTGGAGTCGTCGCTGTGCGGGTCCGCGGCGACCCGGCCGGGAAGTTATCGGGCTTTGCTACAAGTGGGCGTGGATACTGGGGGGCGTGTGAACAAGGTGAGAGTGGTGACCTCGACAGGGTCCGGGGCGCGGGACAGGGCGATCCAGTCGGCATTGCAGGGCGTGCCGGTCGCGGCGGCGGGCGAGGCCGCGGGCGACGAGCCCTATACCATTCTGCTGCTGCCCCAGGCCAGCGCCAGTACGCCCCTCTGCGGCACCGACACAGCATCCGCGCCGCATTGACGTGACCCTGGACAGTTCCACTCCCGCCATCCTGCGCCGGCTGCTTGTTGCCGGCTACGGTGAAATCCGGAGCCGCCTGAGGCGGCGCCTGGGCTCGGAGGATGTCGCCGACGACGTCCTGCACGAGACCTGGCTACGCGTCGAACGGATGAGCGACCCCGGGCCGATCAAGAGCCCAATGGCCTACCTCCTGCGCATCGCGGCAAATGTGGCCGAGGACAAGCGGCAGGCCAGCGCGCGCCTGCTGGACTTCGTCGAAATCGAGGAGCTCCTGCATTTCGCGGACGAGACCGCCGAGCCGAGCCGCATCGCCGAGGCGCGGGCCGACATCACGGCTGTCGAGCGGGCCTTGGCGGAACTGCCGGTGCGGCGCAGGGAAATCTTCCTGGCTTCGCGGGTGCATGAAACGCCTCATCAGGAAATCGCCCGCCGCTATGGCGTATCCGTGCGTATCGTCGAGCGGGAAGTGAAGGCGGCGCTGTTGCATTGTGCCGAGCGGTTGGGCCGGGAAGCCGTCCAGCGGTTCGGTCCGGGTGCCGGAAAACGGTCTTAATCGATATCATGGCCTACGTGAATACCGAGAAAGAAGACCGTCCCGCCCTCGAAGCCCAGGCGCGGGACTGGCTCGTGCGCCTGACCTCCGGACGCGCGACCACCGACGACGCCCAGGCCTACAAGCAATGGTGCGCGCGCAGTCCCCTGCATGCGCAGGTCATGGCCGAGACCACGCGCGTATGGGACCTGGCCAAGGAAGCCCGCCTGCTGCCCGCGGCGCCCTCGATCGGACCTGGCTTGCGTGGGCGGACGTTCTCGCCGGGCCGGCGGGCATTTTTCGGATCGGCGGTGGCCGCCGGCGCGGCGGCCTACCTGGTCGTGCGTCCGCCGGCCCGGCTCTGGCCCGCCTTTTCCGACCTGACCGCGGACTACCGGACCGGCACGGGCGAGCAGCGCGACATTCCGCTCGATGGCGGCATGGTCCGCCTGAACACCCAGACCGCCGTGAACATGCATCCGGCGGGCGCCGGTGCCGCGGATGCCGTCGATATCGAACTGCTGTCCGGCGAGGCCATGATCGCGCTGGAGCGCGGGCAGGCGCTGCCCGTGACGGTACGCGCCGGTGGCGGGACCTTGCGGCTGGCTTCGGCCGCGAGATTCAACGTGCGCGCGACGGGGGGCGATGTCTGCATCACCTGTCTCCAGGGCCGGGGCGAGGTGGACGCAGCGGGCCGGGCCCGCTCCTTGGAGCCGGGACAGCAGGTGATCTACGGTGGCAAGCGGTTCGTCCTGAACGAGGGGACCGACCTTGCAGCGGTCGAAAGCTGGCGCGACCGGATCCTGGTATTCGACGGCGTATCGCTGGCGGCCGCGATCGACGAAATCAACCGCTATCGTCCAGGCCGCCTGATCGTGACCAGCGCGGCGCTGGGGCGGCGCAAGGTGCAGGCCCGCCTGCGGGTGGAGCAGTTGCCGGAGGTGGTGGCGATCATCGAGGCCACGTATGGCGCCAAGGCTACCGTCCTGCCAGCGGGCATCGTGTTGCTGAGTTGAGGCCGCGGCGCGCGGGCCGGCGATCCGTCCGGGCCATGCGCGCTCATCTTGTCCAAGCGTGGGGTTTTTTTACTTTCGGTGTTCGGTCGTCCGCCGCCAGAACGGTCTCTATGGCATACGACGGCGGAATGCCGTCCCGGCGCGTGGGGCCGGGACGTTCCGGCCGGCGCTGGAGAACGGAATGAATTCACGTAGTCGAAGCGCAGCGGCGATCGCGGGCACGGTCTCGAAACGGCAATCCTTCAAGCTGGCGCCGCTGGCACAGACGATGGCGATGGCGATCGCGCTGGCCGCGGCCAGCGAGCCGGCGCCGGCGCAGCAGGCGTTCAGTCCCGCGTGGTTTGCGCAGAAGGGGGCGACGCAGAACCTGGCCGCGAGTACCGGGCGGCTGCCCAATGGACAGCCTGCCAGTTCATTGAATCTGTCTGAGCGAGCCCAGCAGGCGGCGCGGCAACAGACTCAGCGGTCCGTGGCCAATCTGAGCCGGGCGGCCCAGGCCATCGCGGCGCAGCAGGCCGCCCAGAAGGCGGCGCGCGCGGCGGCGCTGGCGGCAGGGTCTCCGGTGCCGGACGGATTGGCCGAGGGCGGGCTGAAGGTGGACACGAACTCGCTCACCGCCGGCTGGCTCCATGCCCGGGATCCGGTGCAGACCTCGGAAGGCGGGCGCACCACGGTGGCCATCGAGCAGACGGCCGACAAGGCGATCCTGAACTGGGAAACGTTCAACGTGGGCGCCAACACCACGGTGAAGTTTGGCCAGCAGGCCAATTGGTCGGTGCTGAACCGGGTCAATGACCCGCAGGCGCGGCCGAGCCAGATCGCCGGGCAGATCGTGGCGCCGGGCAGCGTATACATACTGAACCGCAACGGCATTCTGTTCACCGGCAGCAGCCAGGTGAACGTGGGCAATCTGGTTGCCAGTGCGGTCCACATCACTGACGAGAAATTCTCGGCCAATTTCCTGACCACGGCCTGGGACGCCAGCGGCCCGACGTTCGAGATCGAGGACGCCACCCAGTTGGCCGGCGCAGTCACCGTCGAAGCGGGCGCCGAGCTGACGGCGGCCTCGTCCGGCCGCGTCGCGCTGTTCGGCGGCGAAGTGCGCAACGATGGCACGCTGCGCGCCGACAATGGCCAGGTGCTGCTCGCCGCCGGCCAGCAGATCTACCTGCGCGCCAGCAGCGACAACGGCATGCGCGGCCTCTACGTCATGCTGGGCGAGGGGGGCCGCGCGGTCAACAACGGCTACCTGGTGGCCGAGCACGGCAACATCACGCTGGCCGGCCGGGACGTCGGCATCGGCGCCCTTGCACAGGGCGGCCGGGCCACCGCCGCCGTGCTCAGCACCTCCACCAACCTGATCGGCAACGGATCGATCATCCTGCACGCACTCGATGCCGCGCGCGCTACCCAGGTCAGCGAGTTCGACAGCTCCTTCGCCGGCTGGGAAGCAACGGCCACCGGCACCGTCAACATCAGTGAAGGGGCAGTCCTGTCGGTACTGCCGGACCTCGGCGATACCCGTGTCGCCGCTTCGGATGCGCTCGACCGGCGGTCCTTCATCGACGTCGCCAGCGGCAAGGTCGCGGTCGGCGGAGGCGCGCTGCTGCTGGTGCCGTCCGGCGAAATCCGCATGGATGCCCGAGGCAGTACCGGCCCGACCGAGATCGACACGGTGGGATTCGCCGACAACAGCCTGATCCGCATCGAAAACGGCGCCATCCTCGATGTTTCCGGCACGCGCGGCGTGCAGAAATCCGTGCTCGACAATTTCGTCCGGGTCGAGCTGCGCGGTGCCGAACTCGCCGACAGTCCGGCCTACTACGACGCGCTGTACGGCAAGAAAGTCTGGGTCGACATCCGCGACACCGGCCGCTTCGAGGATCCGCTCCTGGCCGGCGTCGAATGGGTCGACGGCCAGCCCGGCACGTGGCAGGGTTCGCAACTGTTCAATGCCGTCGGCTACATAGGCATGATCGAGCGAGGCATCGGCGAGTTGACCACCACCGGCGGCGACATCAGGCTCGTCAGTACCGGCAATATCGTCCTGCGCGAAGGATCCTTGCTCAACGTCAGTGGCGGCACCATCGATTATGCCGCCGGCAACGTGCCGGTGTCTTATGTGCTGGATGCCGTCGGCAACCGCGTCATCGCCGGCCGGGCCACCAACGGCCTGGCCTATACCGGCGTTGCCGGCCAGTTCGGCGTCACCCACAGGCGCTGGGGCGTGACCGAGACCTGGGCCAGCCCTGTCGTCGGTCCCCAGTTCGTCCATGAAAGCGGCTACACCGACGGCGCCGCCGCCGGCACCATCACGCTGATCGCGCCCAAACTCGCCGCCGAAGGCGATTTTCTCGCCGTGCGCGAAGCCAGTACACGCGTGCTTTCGGCTTCGCCGGTGGGCGGTACGCTGATCGTCGGCGATGCCGACGCGCCCGGACCGACACAGGTCTCTCCGCGTCTGTACGGTTTCGACCGCATCACGCTGCAAGCCGGGAAATCGATCGTCGCCGACGAGGATTACGTCGGCGAGCTGCTGCCGGACCGTTACGAAACCGTGCTGTCCACCGATGCGCTGAACGAAAGCGGCATCGGCCGCATCGGCATCTACGCCAATCGCCACATCCGGCTTGCGGCCGATGCCAACCTCGACCTGGGCGACCTGGGCAGCGCCGGGTTCCATGCGCGCAACATCGAGATCGAGGGCCGGATCCACGCCGCCGGCGGCAATATTTTGCTCGAGACGATGCACACCACGGGCCAATCGGATGGCGCCGAACATCTGCTGCACCTGGGCGGCGGCGCCGTGCTCGACGTGGCGGGCCGCTGGAGCAACGGGTTCGATGGCGGCCGGCCGGGGCCGGTCGATGGGGGGCGGATCGTTCTTACCGCCGAGGATCGCAGCGCCGGCGCGCACTTCGTCGCCAATGATGTCTATGCCGGCGAGGCGCGCGTCGTGATCGACAGTGGCGCCGTGCTCGATGTCTCCGGCGGCGCGCGCATCGGCACGGACGGCCGGGTCAAGGCGCTTGGCGACGCCGGCAGCATCGCCATCGTCGGCCGCGACGTGAGCATCGCCGATGGCGCCGAACTGCGCGGCTATGCCTATGCGACGGCCACCAGGGCCGGCCGGGGAGGTTCCCTGCTGATCACCGATCAGCACGATACGGTGATCGCCGCCCGGCTTGACGACGCACTGCGCGCGGTAAGCGATGGCGTGCTCGAAGCCGGCGTCGCCGCGCCGATGGACCTGCGCCTGGCCGAGGATCTGCGGGTCCTGGCCGGCACACCGCTCCCGGTCCCGGCGGAATACTCCTCGGCGGTACTGGCCCCCGGCATCGAGGTCGCCGCCAACGCCAGCTTCTGGTTCCAGGACAACGGCTATCCGCCGACACAGGTCGTCCTGAAGGGCAACTGGGTGGTACCCACGGGGCTCCAGGTCTACATTTCGACGACCGGCCAGTGGTACTACGCGGGCAATACCGTTCCCGCCGGGACCGGCATATCCCGGATCAGCGGCACCTTGATGGCGGGCACGGTCTTGCCGGCCAGCGCCTTCGCCACCAGCCTGGCCAACGCCAACGGCGCGATCCGGCAACTGGCGCCGGTCGGCTCGACGCTCGACTATGACTATACGGTTCCTGCCGGCAGCACCCTGGGCGCCGGCATTGTCCTATCGGTCGACGTGGCTGTCGTCGCGCCGCGGTTGGTCAGCCCGGAATTCTTTGCGAAAGGAGGCTTCGCCAGCTATAGCTACACCGCTGGCGCCTCGCTGTCGGTGAGCGAGGGGACGCAGGTCGTGCTTGCGCCGCAGCACCGGGTGCTGCCGAACGTGGTCAGCGGCATCGCCAGCGGCTCCGGAGCCTCGGCGATAAGCATGCCGGCCACGATCGATCCCGCGCTGAGCGGGACAGCCAGCCTCGACCTCGCCGCGGGTTACTACGTCTATGAACTGGACCAGTACGGGGTTCCGCAGTTGTCCGCAACCCTGGGGCGTCTGGACGTCGGCACCGGCGCGCTGCTCGACGTCGGCATCGGCGGCAGGATAGCGCTGAACTCGGTGCAATCGCTGTACGTAGACGGTACCTTGCATGCGCCGGGGGGCGAGATCACGTTGAACAAGGGCGCCGCCGTCTACTCGCAGCGCAATTACGTCGCCGGCCCGTATACGGGGGCAGCTGCGGCCGACACGCTATGGATAGGTTCGAACGCGCGGCTGCTCGCGCCCGGCGTGCTGGCGCCCAGCTTCAATCGCCACGGCCTGGCCACCGGCACTGTGCTAGACGGCGGCACGGTGACGCTGAACGTTGCCACCGCCGGTTATCTGGTCAGCGAGGCCGGGTCTGTGATCGATGTCTCGGGCGGCCTGGCGCAGGTCGATCTTCCAGTCGAGGGCAGCGTCCGGACCGCGCTGTCCGGCAAGCCGGTCGACGGCAAGCCCGTGCGCGAGTCGACGACGGTATGGAGCGCCGGCGGCAGGATCAACATCCTCGTCAACGACGGTGCCTGGCTCGACGGCGACTATCGCGCCGCCGCGCTCGACCCGCGCGCCAGCGGCGGTACGTTCGCGCTGAACTTCGGCGAGCAACTGCGCGCGTACTACTACGGCTATGGCAATGACGTCGGCTTCCAGCAGGATGTCGGCCGCCGCAGCGTCATCATCCGCCAGCGGGCGGCAGCCACGCTGCCCGACGGCGTGGGGTTCGGCGATGTGCTGCCGACACGCACTTCGGCCTACGACACCGCGGCTGGCCGGCCGTGGGCAACGGGCACCGTCGAACTGTCGGCCGATCGCCTTGCCGCCGCGGGATTCGGCACCGTCGATATCGAATCGCACAGCCATATCGTCTTCGACGGCGACGTCGACCTTGGCGCCGGCCGCGCGCTGATCCTTGCCGCCGGGGTGTTCGCCGCGCTCGATCCGGCGGCGTCGAGCCGTGTCTCGCTGAGCGCACCGTATGTGCGGCTTGGCGATAGCGACGACAGCATCGTCGACAATCGCCTGACGACCTATGCCTCGCAGGGCTACACCACGTTCACCACGCCGACCGCCGGCGCGGCCAGCCTGGCGGTGCAGGCGGGACAGGTACTCGAACTCGGTGGCCGCACCGTGCTGCAGGGTTTCGACGGCGGCCGCTTCATCAGCGCCGGCGATCTGGTGTTCAGCGGCGCCCCGTCGCTCGGGACCACGGCGGCAACCGTGCGCAGCGGCTCGCTGTCGGTGGCCGGAAACCTGGTCCTTGGCGGCACGCAGCTCTATCCGGTGTCCAGCAGCGCATTCACCGCCCGGGCCACGGCGGTGCCGAGCAGCGACGAGGCAGGCAGCCCCGGCACGACCGGCGGCACGCTGACCGTCCTGCCCGGCAGCGGCGACGCGGCGACGCTGCCGCTGTCGATCGGCGGACAGATCACCTTGCAGGCACCGACCATCGTCCAGGGGGGCACGCTGCTCGCGCCGCTGGGCAAGATCACGCTGGACGCCGGCAGCACCGGCAGCGTCACGCTGGCCTCCGGCAGCCTCACCGATGTTTCGCTGCAGGGCCGCACGCTGCCGTACGGTACGTTGATCAACGGTACCTGGTACCAGGGCTACGGCGCCGAATACGACGCGGTCGGCAACCAGGACGCGCTGCGCATCGTTTCGACGCCGTCGTCGAAGGCTATCGTCATCAATGGCGACAGCGTGGACATTCAAGCGGGTTCGACTCTGGATCTGTCCGGTGGCGGCGATGTGGCCGGTGCCGAATTCACCGCTGGCACAGGCGGTTCGCGCAACGTATTGAGTGGCGGCGGCGTTTACGCCGTCATACCCGGCGCGCAGCCTGCTTTCGGCGCCGTGGCCAGCGCCGAAAGCCCCGCGCCGGCCGTCGGCAATCGCGTGTATCTTGACGCCGTGCCGGGCTTGCCGGCAGGCTGGTACACCCTGCTGCCCGCCGAGTATGCCCTGCAGCCGGGCGCGTTCCGCGTCGAACGGGTGGCCGCTCAGAGCGATCGCGTCAGTGGCGCCGGCGCGCGCCTGGACGGCGGTTATTACGTGAGCGGCCGCCTTGGCTCGAATTTCGATGGCAGCCAGGACGCGCGCCGCTCGACCTTTCTCGTGCTCTCGGGCGACGTTGCGCGCCGCTACAGCGAGTACCGGGAAACCACGTTCAGCGCCGCCTTCGCCGGCACCGGGGCGGCAATACGTCCGGCACTGCCCGCCGACGCCGGCCAACTGTCGCTGATCGCCACGCACGCGCTGACGCTCGAGGGCCGGTTCGCCTTCGGCATCGCCGAAGGCGGCCGCGGAGGGCAGGCTGACATCGCCGCGCAGTCGATCGCGGTGATCGCCGACGGCGCCGCGCCGGTCGAGGGCTACGCGCTCAGTATCGGGGCCAGTGCGCTCAATGCGATCGGCGCGCAATCCCTGCTGCTCGGCGGCACTCGAGAGCCGGTAGACACCGATGCCGACAACGTCACCGACAGCGTGAAGCTGACGGGGGTTTCCGAGTCGATCCTGATCGCCAACGACGAGGCATCCGCGTTGGTCGCACCGGAAATCCTGCTGCTGACCGGCAACGGCCAGGCCGCAGGCGGCGCCAGCAGCATCAGGCTCGCCGACGGCGCCGTGATCCGCGCCGAGGGCGGATACAGCGGCGACGCGCAGCCACTGGCGATAGGCACGATTTCGGCCGCCGACACGCGTGCCGGCACGGGTCAGGGTGCGCTGCTGGTGCTCAGCAACGCCGCCAACGATCTTGCCGTCAAGCGCCACGACCTCGGCAACGCAGCGGGCACGCTGGCCGGCCACATTGGCATCGGCAGCGGTGTGTCGTTGGTGGCGGGCGGCGCGATCCTGTTCGACGCCGTGGCCGGCGCCGATATCCCGGCCGACGCGCGGATCACCGCGCGTTCGCTGGAACTGGCCGCCACGGCGATCCACTTCGGCGATGCCCCGGCCGACGCCGGCGGCTTCATCGCCAACGCCGAGACGCTGTCGCGCCTGTCGCAGGCCGAGCGCCTGGTGCTGCGCAGCTATGGCAGCATCGACCTGCACGATGGCACCGACCTCCGGTCGCAGACCGCCGCGCTGGTACTCGACGCGGCCTCGCTGCGCCAGCAGGGCACGGGCACGGCGCGCATCGAGGCCGACCAACTCGTGTTGCGCAATACCAGCGGGGCGCAGGCCGCGGGCGCCGAGCCGGCGACGAACGCCGGCGTCCTCGATCTGGTCGCCGGGCGGCTGATGCTGGGCGACGGCGACAGCCGCATCCTCGGCTTTGGCGAGGCGCGGCTTGCCGCGCGGGAAACCCACTTCGACGGCATCGGCACCTTGACCGCCGGTAGCACGGCGGCCGCGTCCGACCTGCTGCTGACGACACCCTTCATCAGCGCCGCGGCGGGCACCGACGCTACCGTGACCGCGACCGGCGCAATGCGCGTCGGGCGCGGTGGACAGGCCGCGCTGGATGACCGCGACGAGCGCGTGGGCTCGGCGGGCCTGCTGACCTTCGCTGGCAATACCGTAGACTTCGGCACCGATGTGCGCCTGCCGGCCGGCTCGCTGACGCTGAAGGCGCAGCAGAATCTTGCCGTCAGCGGCAACGCCCGGATCGATGTCAGCGGCCGCACCGAGACCTTCTTCGACCAGCAGCGCACATTGCCGGCCGGCGATATCAAACTCGTTTCGCAGGCCGGCAACGTCCGCGTCGACGCCGGCAGTGTGCTGGATCTTTCCGATCCCGATGGCGGCGGTGAGCTGACCGTGACCGTGCCGGTGGGCAATTTCACGATCGAGGGCGAGGCCGTCGGCGCCAAGTTTTCACTCGATGCCGGCAGCCTGCCGGGCTTCGGCGCGATGCAGTCGGTGCTCAATGCAGGCGGTTTCGCCCGTTCCCGCGAGATCCGGCTGCGCAGCGGCGACGCGGTGCTCGACGGGGTGACCCGGACCCGCGATTTCAGCCTGATCGTGGACGAGGGGGGGATCACCGTCACCGGCACCATCGATGCTTCCGGAAAAACCGGCGGCAGTATCGAGCTGTCCGCGGCCGACGACGTGATTCTTGCGTCCGGCAGCAAACTCACCGTTGCCGGCGAGGACTTCGACGGTTCCGGCCAGGGCGGCAGCGTGTTCCTGTCGGCCGGCGCCAACCGCATCGTCGATGGCGTGGACGTGACCCACCACGACGCGGTGGTCGATATCCAGGCCGGTTCGCTGATCGATCTGGGCGTGGCCAGCGCCGCGGCCGCGGCGAAGGTCGTGACGCTGGACGCGATCGGCAGCAGCATCACGCTGCCGTCGGGCAATACCATCGGCTTCCCCGGCGGCACGCCGGGCAGCAAGATCAGCAGCACGGTCGCGGCGACGATTACCCTGGCCGATGGCAGTACCCGGAACCTGGCCGCCAACACCCCGGTCGAGCTCACGGCCGGCAGTACGCTCACGCTCAGGGGGGGCGGCGAAGTCAAGGTGGTCGAGGGCGTAGCCGGTGTCGCGGTGGCGCTGCCGACCAGCGGCGCGTTCGACACGCACGGCGCTACCACGGTCGCCTCGGTGCCGCTGACGCTCAACGCGCCAGGCAGCTCGGTGCACCTGGCGGGCGGCACGCCGGTGGTGCTTCCCAATGGCACGCCCGGCGACAACATCATCACGACCACGGCCGACAGCGTCAGCGTCACCACCGTCGGCAACGGCACCCAGGTCACGGTCACGGCCGGCCAGAGCGCGTTGCAGCTCTCCGCCGGCAGCGCGCTGACGCTGCTGAGTTCGACCGGGAACTGGACGCTGCCGGTCAATCGGGTGACGGTAAGCGCCAGCGGGCAGACCTCGGTCACCTTGACCAAGGCGGGCAAGAGCAGCATCGTCGGCAGCACCGTCTTTACGTTCTCCAACGGCCTGCCCAAGGGCGGCTCGGTCGTGTTCAGCAACCTCGTAAACCAGTTGCAGAATATCGGCCTGCCGGTGGGCGGCGAACTGGCGATCAAGGTTTCGCCAACCGAGGTGTTCAGCGGTAGCGGCGGCTGGCGCATGGCTTACTACAATTCCGGATCTGGCGCGCTGGACCTGGAGATGTACTTCCCCAGCGGCACGCCGGCGGGGGTGCAGATGCTCGGCGCGACCAATCTCAGCCTGGTCCTGGCCGACGGTACCGTGCGCGCCACCGAGGCCAATGTCGGTTTCTCGGTGCCAGCCGGAGCGACGCTGAAGTTCTCCACGAACAGCTACAGCTCGGTGGCCTTCGCACCCGGTTCGATCGGCGCGGTCGATGTGGTGTTCCGCAACGCCGGCAGCGCGGCCATGACCGGCATGCAGGTCTATGGCCAGTCGTTGACCGTCGCCGGAGCCACCGCGGGCGTGGCGGTGCAACCCTATGACAGCAAGACCTATTCGGCCAGCCTGAACGCGTCTTTCCTCGGTGCCGGCTCGCTGGACGTGTTGATCGGCACCACCTATGGCACGACCGATTTCAGCGTGACCGACGCGGTCGTCACCGGTGCCGGCGCCAACACCAAGTTCACGCTGCTCTCGGCCGGCAGTTTCACCCCGGTCGGTGACGCCGTGCTCAGCTTCGGCCTCGATGGCGGCGGAAAATTCGACCTGACCCATGCCGCCATCGGCAAGGTCTCGGCCGGCTCGGTGCTGACGCTCGCCAAGGATGGCGACCTGAGTTTTGCCCGCGGCGGCAGCGGCGCGATTCCGTTGGTGTTGCCGGCTTCCGCACAGTTGGCGGGTCTGAGCGGCGCCAGCGTGCTCGACCTCGGAGGCGGCCAGGCCGGCACCCTGCACCTGCGCGCGCCGCAGACGGCGGCCGGAACCGATCTCAACGTCAAGCCGATCGCCGGCAATGTACTCGGCGCCGCGCACATCATCGCCGAAGGCTACAAGGTCTATGACCTGTCCGACAGCGGTGGCCTGATCGACGACGCCGTGCGCACGCAGGTGCAGGCCGGCGGCAATCGCTTCGCCAGCAATACGGCGGCAATCCGCAATCGACTGCTGGCATCGAATCCCGGCCTCGTCAACGTGCTGGAAGTCACGCCGGGCGCCGAAGTCATCAATGCCAACACCAGCCTGCCCGATACCATCGCCGCGATTCTCGACCCGGGCGCCGCGCTCGGCATACCGTCGGGAGGTTCGCTGAGCTTCACGGATGGTTTCAGCGAAGGGCGGCTGGTCGTCACCTCCGAGGGCGTGCGCAGGCAGAATACGAATTACGAAATCACCACCATCCGCGACGGCCTGGTCGTGGTGATGCAGGCTGCCGACACCTTCGTCGTTCCTGTCGGGGTACCGATCCTGCTGCCGGAAGGCTCGGGCACCGGTACGGTCTTGATCAACGGCGGCGGCTACGCCATCCTGCCAGACGGCAGCCGGATGACGATGGAAGGCAACTACTACAGCACTTACACGTTGCCGCCCGGGACGGTGGTCTACGCCAGCGGGACCGGCAATGCCAACACGCCGTACATGCAGATCAGCGTCGCCGGGGTGAGCGTCGTGTTGCCGGCCGGCGGCTACGAGTTCAACGAGAACATCCAGATCGCATCGCTGCCGGCCGGCAGCACGTTCAAGGCCAGCGGTGCGGCGATCAAGATATTGCAGTCGAGCGAGCGGCAGGTGGCGGTCGCGCTGCCAACCAGCGGCACCTATCGGCTCAATGGCGTGACGATCGACGCGCTGGGCGTCGCGGTGCCGGCCACTTCATCCAGCCACGATCAGATCGCGATGCGCAATAGTGTTGTCAGCGGCAGTTGGCTGAACCTCAGCGCCGGTGCGCGCGTCAAAGTGAACTGGATCAACGCCAATGGCAGCACCAGCGGCACCTTCCGCAGCAGCGTGATCGGCGTCTTCAACATCTACGATGCCAAGGGAAGCTTCCTGCGCAGCGTCAACCGCACTACTGTCAATACCAACATATTGGTGAACACCGGCGAGATCGTCGAGATTCCCGCCGCCGGCCAGTTGACGCTGTTCACCAACGGCCTGGCCGCGACGGTCGAGATCGCCAACAACACCGTGCCGGCCGACCGGCTGTTCGGCGGTACAACGGCACTGGAGCACGTCGTCGTCACGCCGCTGACAGATAGCGTGACGCTGCCGACGGCCGACCTGATCCTGGCGCGGGACTGGGATCTGTCGGACCTGCGCTTTGGCGGCGGGCAGACGCCCGGCATCCTGACATTGCGTGCCGCCGGCAACGTTATCTTCAAGGCCTCGTTGTCGGACGGTTTCACGGGCGGCGCGGGGATCCTCGACAGCAACCTGCTGCTCGACGATCGCTCATGGTCCTATCGCTTCGTCGCGGGCGCCGACTTCAGGGGCGCCGGCGTGCTCGGCGTGCAGCCGGACTTCGAGGTCGCGCAAGGCAAGGGCGAGGTGATCCTGCGCGCCGCGGACGCCGTATCCGGCACCGGCACCGGCAACAACGGCTACGGCGGACGCGGCGTGGTCGTGCGCACCGGCACGGGCAGCATCGATATCGCCGCCGCGCACGACATCGTCACCGGCGTGCTGCGCACCAACGGTGTTCCGTATTCGTCGAGCAGCGTCGGCAGCGTCCTGCACTACAGCGCGATCTACACCGCCGGCCGCCCGGCCAACATCCAGCCGGGCGGCGGCGCGTTCGCGCTGCTCGGCGACGGTCGCCGCGCCTACGGCGGTGGTGCGTTCACGCTGGCCTATGGCGGCGGCGACATCACGCTCGACGCGCAGCGCGACGTGATTGGCGAGCGCAAGGACAGCAGTTCGGTGGGCATCAGTCCGCAGAAGCCCGAGAACTGGCTGGCCGCGCAGGGCGGTTACAACGCGACCAGCGGCATCTACACGCAGCAGGTGGCGTGGGGGCCGGTGTTCCAGAATCTCCGCGAAGGTGTGGCGACGCTCGGTGGCGGCAATCTGGCCGTGACGGCAGGCCGGGACATTTCCGGCCTCAACGCCGCGACTTCGGACGCCGGCGTTTACCAGGGGACGACGCCGGGTGACCGCAACCTCTTGACGGTCGGCGGCGGCGATCTGCTGCTGTCGGCCGTGCGCGACGTCAATGGCGTCAATGTCTACGTCGCCAGCGGCAAAGGTACGGTCGACGTCGGCCGCAATCTCGGTACCGCGGCGTATCAGTCCTATCATGTCCAGAGCTGGCTTCAGAACAGCGCCAGCCAGTACAACTCCAACTTCGCCATCGGCGCCGCGGCACTGGATCTGAACGTGCGCGGCAACGTCGACATCGGTTCGATCTACAACCCCTTTACGCTGTTCAAGACCTACGGCGGCAGAAGTGCCTTGAACCTGACGACGCTGACCGGCGACATCGTGCTCGGCGGAAGCAGCGCGTATTCCGGTGGAGCGCCGAACGCGACGACGGTCAACTTCGGAACCTTCCTGCCCGGCAACGTCGAACTGGTAGCGTTCAACGGCGATATTTCGCTGGGCAACGACGGCAATGGCGTCTACATCGCGCCGGCCGCCGACGGCGATCTGACGGTACTGGCGAGCGGCTCGCTGACGCTCGGCCACCTGGTGTTGTCCGATGCCGATCCGTCGGTCTTTGCGACGCCGGGCAACAACATCCAGTTCGCCGCCGCGCTGTCCGAGCTGATTCCGGGCTTTTGGCCGAGCTTCGACCGCAGTCTGACCCACAGCGCCAGCCTGTATCGCGCCGAAGACGCGAATCCGGTGCGACTGTATGCGGTGCAAGGCGACGTTCTGGGCAAGGCGCAGAATATCGCCTACAACAATCTGGCGGGCTTCGTCTCGCTGGCCAAGCCGGCCGAGATCCGCGCCGGCCGGGACGTGACCAACCTGCAACTCGTTGTGCAGAACTTCCGCGAGGACCATGCCACGGTGGTCGAGGCCGGCCGCGACGTGCTGTTCTACACGCCGCGCACGCCCTACCTCAACAAGGCGCCGGACGGTGCCGGTATCTGGATCAGCGGCCCCGGCAGTCTGGAAATCACCGCCGGCCGAGATCTGGACCTGGGTACCAGCAACGGCATCCAGAGTGTCGGCAATCGTCTCAATCCGTACCTGCCGGAGGGGGTCAGCGCCAACGTGGTGCTGACCGTCGGCGCGGGTGCGAAAGGCCCGGATTACGCCGGCTTCGCCGGAGCGTATCTGGCGCCGGGCAGCACGTCCGGCAGGCAGTCCTACGTCCACGACGTGACGCTGGCCAACGGCGAAAGTACAACCGTGATACAGAGTCTCGTCAGTTTCATGCGAAAGCAGACCGGGGATGAGACGCTGGGCGAAGCGGCGGCCTGGGAAGCGTTCCAGATGCTGCCGGCAGGCCAGCGGCATGCGTTCATCCGTTCGATCTACTTCGCGGAGATCAAGCGCTCCGGCATCGAGGCCGTGTCCAGCGGCAACTACAACGATGGTTATCTGGCGACCACAGGGTTGTTCCCGACCGATCCGGCACTGTTCCCGACCGACCGGCCGTTGACCGAGGCCGAGTTGAAGACGTTCAGCGAGCGTTGGAGCGGCTATCAGGCATTGCTGCGGGACTATTACGGCGGCGATCTATCGCTGCGCTACTCGCAGGTGCGTTCGCACTACGACGGCAGCATCGACATCCTGGTGCCGAATGGCGCCATCGATGGCGGCCTGGCGCAGGTCGGCCCGGACATCCTGCAGACCGGCCGTTACGCGTTGAACGGCTATCCGGCTTCGACCATCGTCTACCGCGACTATCTGAAGCAGCCAGGCGAACTCGGTATCGTGGCGCTGCGCGGCGGCGACGTAAGTATCGCTTCGCATGGCGACGTGATCGTCAACCAGAGCCGTATCTTCGCGGTCGGTGGGGGCACGCTGGCGATCTGGTCGTCGGAGGGCGACATCAACGCCGGCAAGGGCGCGAAGACGGCCGTGCTGGCGCCGCCGCCGCGCCTGGTGTTCGATCCGGCCTCCGGTAGCTTCGAACTGGAGCTGACCGGGGCGGCGACCGGGTCGGGCATCGCGACGCTCATCACGGAACCGGGACAGAAGCCGGGGGATGTCTACCTGTTTGCCCCACATGGCACGGTGGACGCGGGCGATGCCGGCATCCGGGTATCGGGCAACCTGATCATCGCGGCACAGCAGATCCGCGGTGCGGACAACATCGAGGTCAAGGGCCTGACCTTCGGCCTGCCGCAGAACACCGTGAACGTGGCGGCACTGACCAATGCCAGCCAGGCGGCCAGTTCGGCGGCGACGGCGGCACAGGATATGATCCAGCGCGAGCGCTCGGCGGCGCGGCGGGCATTGCCTTCGGTGTTTACCGTACGCGTGCTCGGTTTCGGCAGCGAACCGGCGCCTGTATCGCAACCGTCTTCCGCGGCTCCGGCTACCGTCGGTATGGGGTACGACCGCAACAGTCCGGTGCAGGTGCTGGGCAGGGGTCCGCTGGGCGACGCGCAGAAGGCCAGTCTGACGGCCGAGGAACGCAGGTTGTTGGGAAGGTAGGGCAACGGGGGCGGGCCGGCCGGCGTAGCGGGGCGCGGTAAGGCGGATGTAATCCGACTGTCACGCCAGCCGGCTACGATGCGCCGGCCTTGCCGCATGTCCGGTCCAGCGGTGCGGCCCACGAAAAACTGCCGCGTTTGGGGTGGAATGTCCTGCCTGCCGTTGCCCGCCTGTCCGCTCGTCGTCTGCGCGTCCGCCGTGTGCGCATGATGTTGCTCGCCTGGATCGTGGGGCCGTTCTGCTGTGGCTTCGTCAATATGGCCGCCGCGGCGCAGGCCTCCGGGCGAGAGGCTGGCGCGGCTTCCCGCAGCGAACCCGCCGCGTTCGCCATCGATAGCCAGCCCCTGCACGATGCGTTGCAGGCGTACAGCCGCGCGACGGGGCGGTCCGTTCTCTATGATGCCGGCCAGGTGGCTCACCTGAGGTCGACGGCCATCAACGGGCGCCTGGATCCTGATGCCGCCTTGGCTGCCCTGCTGCGCGGAACCGGGATGCAGGCCCGGTTTGCCTCGACCGGGGCATTCGTGATCGTGCCGGTCGAGCCACCCGCGCCAGCCGCGGCGGAAGGTGAACGACGGATGGCGCTTCATGCCGCCTTCTACGGCAGAGTGCAGCGGGTGGCCACCAGCATTCTTTGTGCCGACGCCGGTTTGGCGATCGGCCAGTACCGGCTGGCCATCAGTGCCTATGTCAGCGGCTCCGGTGTGCTGCAGCGGGTCAGGGCCGCCGCCCAGGGCCATGCCGAACTCGAGCCCCGAATCGAGGCCAGCCTGGAAGGAGCGCGACTGGATATCGGGCCACCCCCCACGCTGGCCCAACCCATCGTGCTGCTTGTGACGCACCAGGCTGGTCGCCTGAAGGCTTGCGCGTCATGACGGGACGTGGCCTGGCCGAATTGAGGCGGTTGTTTACCGAGCGTTATGAAACGCTTAAAGCGCAATTGGTCCGTCGTCTGGGGTCGGCGGAACTGGCAAGCGACGCGCTGCACGACGCTTATGTGCAGTTGGCGGATCGCGAGGGCTTGAACGAGGTGCGGCATCCCCAGGCCTATCTGCTGCACACCGCCGTCAACGCCGCCATCGACAGGCTGCGCGGCACCCAGCGCTACCTGAGCGCCGACGAAGTGGCCGATCTGTATGAACTGGCCGACCCCGCGCCGGGACCGTCGCGTGTGGTGCAGGCGCGTTTCGACCTGAGCCGTGCGGCTGATGCCCTGGCCTCTTTGCCGGCCAGGCAGCGCGACATTCTCTACGCCGCGCGGGTCGATGGCCTGACGCTGAAGGAGCTGGCGCAGCGCTGGGGGGTATCCACGCGGCTGATCAGCAGAGAGCTGCAGGTGGCACATGAATTCTGCGCGCGCCATATGGAGGCAGTGGAGGAAGCGGTGGACGCAGCTTCCGGCCGTGTCGCGAGAGATGGCAACAAATTGTCAGATCCCGCGGAAAAACGTGCGCATATCCGAGTCTCCAAACGTCTATAAGAAGAAGGAAAAACCGAATATGGACACCGAGTTCCATGGCATGACGGCAGGAGATCCCATGAACGATCCCGGCGCGGACAGCGCCGACATCGTGTTGCAGCAGGCGCGTGCATGGGCGCGGCGGTTGGCCGTCGGCCGCCCGACCCGCGCCGATGCCGAGGCCCTGCGCCGCTGGTGCGCGCAGAGCGCGACGCATGCGCAGATGTGGCGCCGGGCGAGCGCGGAATGGCGCGAAATGGGCGAAGTCCTGCGGACGGTCCGGTGCCGGATCCCGGCGGCGCGGATGGCCCGGCCGGTCTCGCCGGGCCGCCGGTGGTTCGTCGGTGCCGCGGTCGCCACGGCCGCGGGCGTGGTGGGCATGGCGCATCCGCCCTTGGGGCTGTGGCCTTCGTGGTCCGAAATGGGGGCGGACTATCGCACGGCCGCGGGAGAGCAACTCAGCGTGGCCCTGAGCGCGCACATACAACTATTGCTGAATACCCAGACCAGCATTTCGGTGCGGCAGGCAGATCCCCTGCGGGTCGAGTTGATCGCCGGCGAAGCCGAGATCCGCAGCGATGGCCGGGCGCCGCTGGAGATCCAGGCCGGGTCGGGCCGCATCCAGCTCGCGGCGGGATGCGTCGAGATCAGGTACCTGGACAATGGGGAAACCCGCGTGCTGTGTACCGAGGGCCGGGCCGAAGTGCGCCATGCCCATGGCGTCCTGACCCTGAACGCCGAGGAGTCGGCTTCGTACGGTTCCGGCCGGGCTCTTGCCGTCATGAATGAAGGTCCCGCCGCGCCCTCGGGATGGCGCCAGGGATACATCGTCTTCCACGATACGCCGCTGACCGATGCCGTAGCCGAGATCAATCGCTACCGCAGCGGACGCGTGATCCTGATGAGCGACGAACTGGCGCGCCAACGGATCAGCGGCCGTTTCACCATCAAGGACACCGACCAGGCCATTGCCCTCATCCAGCGCCTCTACGCCGCCCACGTCCGCCGCGTGGCGAACGTCGTGATGCTGGGGTGACCTGTCACCAAAAATTCATGTGGGTTTCTGTTCCATCTTTTTCCCGGGTGGCGTCTATACGGACATAGGGGTGCGCGGCTTGCGCGCCCGCGTTGATTCATCTGTCTAGGATCCGACCCGATATGTCCGTGCCCGTCCAGCCTATCGCTTCGTCCCGTGTTTCCAACCGGCGACAGGAAGCGATGTTCTCAATCCGATCCGGGCGCCACCTCGCATGGCGGCATACGCCGATGGCGGCGGCGATCGCAGCGCTGGCATTGACGGGGGCATTCGCGGAACCGGCCCGTGCGCAGCATGCGTTCAGTCCGGCATGGTTCGCGGCGAAGGGGGCGGCGCAGGGCACCGCGGCGGCGACGGGGCGGCTGCCCAATGGCTTGCCGGCTTCGTCGTTGACGGCGCCCGAGCAGCA
>Ga0182736_1000105_pt1 | contig 160245 bp, 128 predicted proteins | sample eDN5th30CKraftBY_FD_128882 | JGI IMG/M metagenome (GOLD analysis project Ga0182736, IMG submission 128882) | Enriched backyard soil microbial communities from Emeryville, California, USA - eDNA 5th pass 30_C Kraft BY (version 2) (version 2) | ecosystem: Environmental > Terrestrial > Soil >... | reverse complement strand
TTCGTTGTAGGTGGGAGTCGGAAGTGTAACAGATCCGTCCCCGAGAGCAGTCCGCAACCGGCATTGTTTCTGTGTGTAAACACGCACAGTGTAACAGATCCGTCCCCGAGAGCAGTCCGCAACCCCACAAGATCGGCGAGTTGTCCCTCACCAAGTGTAACAGATCCGTCCCCGAGAGCAGTCCGCAACCCGCGCCGCCGAAGTTCAGGTTCATCATCAGTGTAACAGATCCGTCCCCGAGAGCAGTCCGCAACTCGACGATGTTCTTACAGAACGCCAAATCCAGTGTAACAGATCCGTCCCCGAGAGCAGTCCGCAACTGGGTGTGCTCTGCACTCGTTGTGGCAAAAGTGTAACAGATCCGTCCCCGAGAGCAGTCCGCAACGATCTACATACACTAGCCGACGTCCCGATTAGTGTAACAGATCCGTCCCCGAGAGCAGTCCGCAACCATAACCTTTTGTTGCACCTCTTCGTACTTAGTGTAACAGATCCGTCCCCGAGAGCAGTCCGCAACCACCGTGTGACAGCGTCCGACGAAACCGGCAAGTGTAACAGATCCGTCCCCGAGAGCAGTCCGCAACGTGATGGTCACCGTGACCTGCTGCGATTCCAGTGTAACAGATCCGTCCCCGAGAGCAGTCCGCAACTGCGTTCATTCTGTCGTCTTCATGCGGATGAGTGTAACAGATCCGTCCCCGAGAGCAGTCCGCAACTGGAGTTCCTCTCGGACCGCATCCGGAGACAGTGTAACAGATCCGTCCCCGAGAGCAGTCCGCAACCGATCTCAAAATAGAGATCATCACCATTTTAGTGTAACAGATCCGTCCCCGAGAGCAGTCCGCAACAACCCTCGGCCAACTGCGCCACCTGCTCGAGTGTAACAGATCCGTCCCCGAGAGCAGTCCGCAACCTCATGGTTCCCCTGGGAGTGTACATCACGAGTGTAACAGATCCGTCCCCGAGAGCAGTCCGCAACGCTGGACAAGGATTGAATTCCCGCGTCCAGAGTGTAACAGATCCGTCCCCGAGAGCAGTCCGCAACGCTGGACAAGGATTGAATTCCCGCGTCCAGAGTGTAACAGATCCGTCCCCGAGAGCAGTCCGCAACCGTGCATTTCGCCAGTACGTCATGCGCGCCAGTGTAACAGATCCGTCCCCGAGAGCAGTCCGCAACCGAGCGAAGGAGGCTCTGAACTAACATGTCAGTGTAACAGATCCGTCCCCGAGAGCAGTCCGCAACTGGTTTGCCCTCATCATTGAAGGCGATCGAAGTGTAACAGATCCGTCCCCGAGAGCAGTCCGCAACCCGACGAGATCCGCTTTCGCCGCCAGCGTGAGTGTAACAGATCCGTCCCCGAGAGCAGTCCGCAACTGGGTGGTGTGGTGTGGTCGGTTGGTCTCAGTGTAACAGATCCGTCCCCGAGAGCAGTCCGCAACTGATTAATCTATTATTTTGCAATGAGACGTTATTCACGGCGAACCGTGGACTGGCTCAGTCCGGTCTGGGCGACAATTTCGCGGAGGGTCAATTTGCCGTCCTTCAAGAGCGACTGTACGTCGCGGATCTTCTCCGCCGGAATGTGCCGGTCACTGCCGCGATTTAGTGTGGCTCCGGTTGCAGCGGCTTTTGCAGCCGAGTCCAGGTTGGCGTGATCCCAAGCACGGCGAACCATTGCTTCGCTGATACCGAGTTCCTGGGCAATCTTGGCAAAAGATTTCCCTTCTTCCGGCGTTTGACGACTTCCTTGCAGTGGCTCAGGGCAGTGGCTCAGGTACTTCTCACGGTTGCTGCCCTGGCCTTTGGACTCCTTTTTCTTCTTCGGCCATTTGGGGCGTTCACCGGTGTCCGCGAAGTGCAAGTTTTTTTCACTTGATCCCAAGTCAATTCGTGAGCGGCGGCAATCGTTTGAATGCTCGTCCCATTGTCCCGCATTTCCTGGAAAATCGGGGCCAGGATCTCATATTTCGGCACCTCCTCGATCACTGCGGACACCTTCAACTCAAACAACAGCTCTACAAATTCTCGTGAAGTTGGATCGATCGCCCATGTCAACAAAGGCTTCTCATTGGGGCCTAGCAGAGGATTGCGGAGAGCCAGTCCGCGAAACTCGTGCGGCCCAGACGCGGGTTTTCGCCGGGCATGAGACTCGAATCATCCACTGGCGTACTGAAATAGTGAGCTTGCGGATCGGCAATCACTTGACGGTCGTCTCCACTGGCCATTAAGAACTGCCGCACCAGTTCGTCCATGCGGATTGGTGCGGGCCCTGCCAGTTCAATCGTTCCATCGATCGGTTGGGAAACCGCGACGTCCGCCAATGCGTTTGCCACATCTTTCGAGGCGATCGGTTGCATCAGGACGGGGGGAAGCCGGATGATCTGTCCGTCGCTTCCGGATTGGGCGATGGCTCCCACGAACTCGAAGAACTGCGTCGCACGGACAATCGTGCAGGGAATTCCGAACGCTTTGATGAGTTCCTCCTGCTTCAGCTTCGCGCGAAAATACCCCATCTCCAGCAGCCGTTCCGTTCCGACCACCGAGAGAGCGACGTGATGCTGTACCCCGGCTGCCGTTTCCGCCATCTGAAGATTCCGCCCGGAGGCTTCAAAGAAGTCCATCGCCGCCTGATCTTCGAATGTCGGGGAGTTCGCCACGTCGACGACCACTTGAGCATTCTCCAGTGCCTGATTTAATCCTTCTCCGGTCGCGGCATTCACTCCTGACGAGGGGGACGCTGCCAGGACTTCATGCCCCTGTTCACGTAACGTCTTCACAACCTGCGATCCGATCAGACCGCTGCCGCCAATGACGACGATTTTCATGGGATTCCCTTTCTTGTTGATCTGGAAGTGCTTGTTGTCAGGTGAAATCGCGACGTGCGTACTCAGTGGGCCGACTTGGGAGGTTGATACTCGCCAGGCACACTCCCGAAGCCGATGCTGACGCGGTTCCAGGCGTTGATGGTGGCAATCACCCAGATGAGATCCCCCAGTTCCTGATCATTGAACTGGCTTCGGACCTGATCAAAGACGACTTCCGGCACCGGTCGGTCTGCGATACGGGTCAACTCTTCGGCCAGAAGCAGTCCGGCTCGCTCTCTCTCGGTGTAATAAGGGGATTCCCGCCAGGCGGGGAGGCCGTAGAGCCGTTGTTCGGTTTCTCCTGCTGCGCGAGCATCTTTCCAGTGCATATCAATGCAGAACGCACAGCCATTGATCTGCGAGACCCGTTGCTTGACCAGCTCCCGCAGCGACTTTTCGATACTGCACTGTGCCAGAGATTTTTCGACGCCGAGCATGGCGCGATAGGTGTTCGTGCTGGATTTTTCCACGTTGATACGGCTTTCCATGTGTTTGTTTCCCTTGCGAAGTCTGGTTTTGAGAAGTCGTTATGTAATTCTGGCGACTGACCAGCGGGCCAGCTTGTCCGGATTTCTCATGATGTAAACCGCGCGAACCCCGTCCTCGATGTGAAACGACGTCACCAGCACAACGGCGCCGAGATGAGTCAGCACCACGCCCGGTTCGCCGTTCACCTTCGTCAGGCTCATCTCACAGTGGCGAAGTTTCTTCCCGAACACTCCCGAGAGGAACTTCGCTGCCCGGATGCGGCCGTGAACGATGACGCGCGCCGCGACCACTTTCCCTCCGCCGTCGGAATGGACTTCAATGTCGTCTGTGAACATCTGCTCGACGGTCTTCACGTCTCCCGCGCGGCAGGCGGCTAGAAATCGTTCCGCGAGTTCATCCGCCTGTTGCGGCGCGGGCTGGAATCTCGGTCTGTTCTGCTCCAGTCGTGATTTCGCCCGGCTGACGATCTGCCGGACAGAGGGTTCCGATTTTCCTAGAATCTCGGCGATCTCAGAGTAGTCGTAGTCGAAGACGGTCCGCAGCAGGAACGCGGCCCGTTCGGTGGGAGACAGGCATTCCAGCATCAACAGAAATGCTTGTGTCAGGGATTCGGACAGCACGGTGGTAGGAACCCTTTCCCCGGTTTCGATGGGCTCAGGGACCCAGGGGCCGATGTACTTCTTGCGACGTCGATCTGCCCGAAGCTGATCGAGGCATTTCCGTGTCGTTGCTCGAACCAGAAACCCTTCCGGTGACGTGACGTTCACTGCCGTCTCGTATCTCAGGAAGGCATCCTGAACGGCATCTTCCGCATCGGCAACGCTGCCGAGCATCCGGTACGCGACCGACATCATTCTCGGACGAAGCACTTGCAGATCCGTGTCCGTCATGACAGGACTCCTTGTTTGCAATGCCGGACTATTTGCCATGGTCTGGCGCTGATTTTTCCGGAACCGCGATCTCTTTCGCTTCACGTGGATGCAGCACAAAAGCAATCAGCCGGGTGCGGCCCGTGGCAGACGGGTTTCTGGAAACGCGATGCAGGCACCCGGTCGGCTCATAAAAGGTCTCGCCGGCCTTGTAGAGCTTCGTCGGCTGATCGTCGATTCCGAGTTCATATGTTCCCTCCAGCACATACACGAGTCCCGGCCCGGGATGCCGGTGCGGGACACCCGCCTGTCCGGCTTCAATGGTCACTTCTACTGCTGTCACCGCCGCTTCACGGCCATCGAGTTTCTCCTGAATGTCCTGGGCGGAAATCACCCTGACCGATTCTCCGTCACGCTCATCATGGAAATGAGCAAACGCCATCCCCGCAACGCCGACGAGGAGAGAGCCGAGCATGACGGGAAAGAACACGTTCTTCATGACATTCTCCTGAACGACCGATTGCTGAACTGACCTTTGTTCCCATTGGAACACGTTGGGTTCTGCATCAAGGACGTCCGGCGTGCCAAGTTTGTGACAACCGAAAACGGATTTTCTCATTCTCGTGAGAAATGAGGCAACTTTGCTCTGTTGAAAGCCCTGCGGGGTTTTGGGGTTCACCGACTGTCTGAGAGCGTATGACAGTCCCCGGAGTGGGGAGTCGTCTGATTTTTTTCGCGGCTTGCGCGCCGTTGTGGGGGAGCTTCTCCTGCTGCGACGCCGTTTGCCACGTTGCAAAGTAACCGTTCTTAAGACGGTCACGACATTTCATATTAGCCAGCTGCTGGCAGCATTCGTAAACTCCCATCGATGTCTGCTTGTTTGGTGATGGGGTTTCCTGTCGCCGTGCGTCCTCTCCGGTGTCATCTCGTTCAATTTTCGTGGTGTTGGAGGATATTATGGGGCTGCTCCGAACGAAATTTTCGCGAAGAATTCACTCCGGGTTCACTCTGATTGAACTCCTTGTGGTGATTGCCATTATTGCAATTCTGATTGCACTGCTGCTCCCGGCGGTTCAGCAGGCGCGGGAAGCGGCAAGGCGATCTCAGTGTAAGAACAATCTGAAACAGCTTGGGCTGGCAATGCACAACTACAACGATGTGCATGGGATGTTTCCGCCTGGCGGAATCCGGGATGCTCAGGACACTCTGGGGACAGGGCAGCGTCTCTTGCGAAGCAGCGACCCGGCAACCCGTGACGGTTGGGGTTACTTCTTCCGGATTCTGCCGTTTATCGAACAGACAGCCCTGTATAACAATGTGGATCAGAATTTCCGTTATAACGGTTCGACCTCACGATCGAGAGTGATGCGCGAGACACTTGTCGCCGCTGCACTTTGTCCGTCGGACACCACTTTGGTCTGTCAGTCAACGGATGCCCAGTGGGCAGTTGCCTCACACAATTATCCGGTCTGTCTTGGACCGACGACTTACGATGCCCGGGCGTTGACCCGCTCTTCGGTGACCTATCCCAGTCAGAAAGGGTTATTCGTCTTCGACAACGGAGTGCGGATGCGAGATTGCACTGACGGGTTGTCGAATACGGTCATGATCGGAGAAGTGATCACACCGGAGACGGTGTCGTCCTTTTCGGGGATCGGTCGAATCATTTCGGTGTTCGGGACGGGGTTCACTGGCTTTTACACTCCCAATTCGATCGCGGATGAAGAGCTGATCCGTTGCCAGCATACAATCACCAGTTCCATTGGGGGCCCTTGTACCACGAGTGGCATCGGCGTTGATGAACACGAGAAGCAAATTGTCACCGCTCGCAGTCTTCACACCGGGGGCGTTCAGGTGTCGATGGGGGATGGATCTGTCCGGTTCATCAGCAATAACATCCATCGTGCCACCTGGCACGCTGTGACCGGCGCCGGAGACGGCATCGTTGCCGGCGAGTTCTAGTGGAGCATCAAACCTGACATGACAGGTGACAGAACAGGGTTTGAGCAGGCCAACGAGCCTGCGGGCTCTGTTCGGGAACCTGTCAGGACAGAGTGGAGGTGTCTGCGCAGCGCGCGTTTCGATTGAGGAAACGCTGCGCGTGGCGGGGCGGAGAACCCTTTTGCAAACGGTTCACCGCCGGTTTGGCCGATGTCGCGGCTACTCGACACCGTGTTTGATCAGAATGACATTGTTTGTCCTGGGGTGGTGACGCGATCATTCCCGCACGGGACTACAGGGGCGCATGACTCATGATTCGTTTCGCATTGTTCGGGACACTCCTCCTGGTTGGTCTTTCCGGTTGCGGCCGCGGTGTCGGGGCGGACGGCAAGATGGCCTATTCCGGAACGGTCACCTGGAATGGAACGCCGCTGGAGAAGGGGACGTTGCTGCTGACGGCTGCTGACGGCGATCTGGATGCCGCGAAAATTCAGCAGGGAACATTTGAAGTCCGGACTCGTCCGGGGTCGAAATTTGTCAGCGTCTCTGCGGAACGCTTCCTCGGAACGCCGTCCGCGACGCCGGCTGACCCGTTTCCTGCTGCGGTGACGTTCCAGTATCTGCCGGAATCTGTCAACAAGAACAGTGAGATCAAAACCGAAGTGGAAGAGGGGGCAACGTCGATCACGATCGAGCTGACAGGCAAGGAGCTTGAACCGTCCGCCGAGTTAAAGAAGCGGCTGGAAAAGTGATTGCCGTTCGATCATTTCGTCGATGTTTCCGTGTTTCGTGACTGCTTTTCGAGCCATTGGCAGGCCGGGGCAGGGTGACCGACGTGACCGCCGTCGAAGATCGTCACTCGTGATGAACCGGACGTTCGCCGGAGGAAGAGTTTGAGTGGCGGGTTCCCGGTGTTCACCGTTCCTCCGTCTGCCGCAGGCTCGTCAGAGGCGGTGTCCTGCGGTTGCGGGTGGAGCAGTTTGCGGTGTGTCCAGAGTTCGTCCATTTCCTGGTCGGTGATGAGCGGCGTCTTGTGAGCCGTGGCGATGACGTTGAATGCTTTCAATGAATGCGCGACGGGGACAGAGCCGGAGTGTCCGTCATGGACTCCGGCGTTGATGTCAACCGGCAGGTCTCCGACGTTTCCCAGCCAGGTGACTGGAGATCGGTCACGGTACTGCTGATCAATCTCTTTCGACTCGCCAGGCACTCCACCGCACAGGCTCACGACGTTCTTTGCGTAGTTGTCAGAGACTCCGGATTTCGTGTGAAAGTGATACCATTCTGCGAGATCACTGATGGGAACCCACGCCGTGACGGCAGAGAAACGCTTTGGGAATCGTCCGGCCATCTGCAGGGCCATGTGGCCCCCTCCGCTGGTTCCGGCAAGATAAATCCGTTGGGGATCGACCTGGCATGTCTGCCGGATGGCGTCGATCGCATCCAGGATGTCCTGTTGTGCCAATGGTGAGCCGCCGGCCTGTGGGGTGAAGTTCGGCCCGCGAAAGTTGGGATGGAGATAGATCCAGTTGCGTCTGACGGCTTCGGCCTGCCAGGCGGAATTGTTTTGCTTGCAGTCGGCGGACCAGGAGTGCAGGAAAATCAGCAGCGGTCGGGGTTCGGACTTTGCCAAGTCGGGAATCCAGGCCAGTGATGGTTGCTGTGTGCCATCCAGAGAGCTTTTCACCGACAGGGGCTGGAGCGGTGGGAGAACGGTGCCTTGTTGAGCGGAACGGGGGGGCTCTTCTGCCGCCTGGACCGCGTCATACAGAAGCAAGAGACTGAATGCGGCGGTCAGTAACCGTGGGACCATGATGGATCGGCTCCGTGATCTGTTCGGAAAACGGGGGAGTGTGTTGGAATCATACCGATCAGAGGGCCGTCTCAAAATGAAAGACGTCCTGCGCGGGGAGGCAGGACGTCTTCCGGTGTGAATGTTTTGTCATCGCAGAACCGTTCAGTCGTCGAGTTCATTCGACAGAATCTCGCCCGTTTCCGGCGAGAGATGCAAGTCGCGACGGACATTCTGGTGGATCGCTTCCGCTTTCCAGTATTTCCCTTTCCATTCGATTTCGTAGACCGGCTTGAACCCGGCCCCTTCCAGCTGCTGAGCAATCTGCAATGCTGATTTTGCGGTTGCCGGGGGGAGATGCGAATGCTGGTCAGCTTCTTCGGTCAGGATCGCTCCGGTTGCCGGATTGACGCGCAGCTCAACTCCTTTTTGATCGCGGACTCCTTCGATCTCCCAGAGGCCGTCGTCGAATTCGGCTTCCTTCACCTGAGCGATTCCGTTGGCTTCGAGGATTTGCAGAATTTCTGAGAGTGGTTTCGCCGTGGCGGGAAGCAGGTCGCTTCCCCAGACCAGTCCTGTCAGTGCCGCGCAGAGCCCGGTGGTGAGAAAAACGCGTGTCATGAAAACTCTCCTTACAGTGTGTAAACAGTCTGATGCGGTGGCCACGCCGGTGGTGACGGCAAACGGGACGTTCGCGTCACGCAGGCGGGTGTGTCGGTCGGGTGGATATTGACGGTGACATGCTGGTGCGCCGACTGGAAGGGGGCGGCTGGCCAGCGTCCGGTCCGGTGACCTGCGACTTTTCAGTATTGCGCCGGAACGCACGAATGGCCACCCCTGAAAGGATGAGGAATTCGTCAGGATTGACAGGTGGCTGAAAGGAACCCGCGCAAAAAACAACAGACGGGATGTTGCCACCCCGTCTGTGGAGAAAATCAGGTTGTTGTCTCCGTTGGGCTTAATTCGCCCCGTGACATTTCTTGTACTTCTTTCCGCTGCCGCAAGGGCAGGGATCGTTCCGTCCGACTTTCTCTTCGAAGTTACGAATGGTCTTCACCGCCTGAGGCGCTTCACTGCCCGAGGTGACTTCGCCGCCTCCGTCCGGTCCGGAGGCCTGATACTCTTCGACGGCCGATCGGGCTTCGGAGTGAACCGCACTGGCGTTCGACCACAGGGACTCGAGGAACTGTGGAGAGCTTTCGGATTCGAGCCGGAACACTGCGGAAGTGGATTGCTCGGCAATCCGTTCCCACATCTGTTCGAAGGCTTTCATTCCTTCTTTCTTGTATTCGACTTTCGGGTCCTTCTGGGCATAGCCCACCAGACCGATTCCGGACCGCAGATGGTCCATGTAGTACAGGTGTTCTTTCCAGGCATGATCGAGCATCTCGAGCAGCAGGAAGCGTTCGGCCTGTCCGAGTTCCGGACGATAGACGTCGTCGATCCGCTGCAGGCAGTAGTTCTTGGCCTGTTCGTTTGTCAGCTTTTCCAGTTCACTCAGGTCGAGTGACATCCGGAAGTTCTTGCGGAAGAACTCGGCGAATTTCGAGAATGCCGTGGCGCGTCGTGATCCGATGACCTGATCGTTGAACGCTTCGTCCAGCGCAGGCCCCAGGTCTTCGAAAGCCTGAGTTGTCGGGTAGTACTTCCGGCTGCGTGCTTCCAGAAGTTCGCCGACCTGCTGGCGTTCTTTTTCTTTGAGATCGTCTTCGGTGAGCTGGGATTCAAATCGTTTGTTTGCCCAGTCGATCAGCCCGGCCCGGTCGGCCTGTGGGCCGGAGTTCAGGTAGCGGTTCAGGCCGACCACGACGGGGAATCGGACTTCACGATCGTGGAATCGTTCCCGGACGCGCTGCTGAACGATCGCCAGAGCCTGCTTGCCGTCTTCGTAACGGGTGAATTCCTCAGGTGGCATGTCGACGCCGAAGTGGTGTCGTAACCAACCGGATGCCTGCTTGTGCCCGAAATCATCGGCGAGGATCATCTCGAGGGGAGAGAAATCGAAACGGGCAATGGCTTCGTCCGCTCGCTGCTGGAGCGCACGGGCGACGGCGTCCCGGTCCATGTCTCCTTCATCGGCGTTGCCGCGGGCAATCCGGCGGAGCTCACGGTCGTTCAGATTCAGCCCGAAGTGGCGATTGGCCCAGCTGGCGAGTGTCTGCCAGTTCCAGTCACGAGGATCGACATCCCGGGACAGGTTCTCGTCGAGCTGTTCTTCGATGACTCCTTCGGCCTGGCGACTGGCTTCGTCGGACAGGAACTGCTTGACCTGATCCAGATCCATGTCACGCAGATCGCGAGGATCGACGACGATTCCCAGGCTCTGCCCGGCGAATGCCGCGGTGGTTTCCCAGCGATACTGCGGGTCGAGGAACTGCAGCACCCATTTCTCGACCTGTTTGTCGAGCATGTCGGTGATCAGTTCCCGGCAGTTGCTGCCGTCAAGGATTCGCTGGCGATAGCTGTAGACTTCTTTTCGCTGGTGGTCCATCACCTCGTCGTATTCGAGCAGGTTTTTCCGGGATTCGAAGTGGCGTTCTTCGACCCGTTTCTGGGCTTTCTCGATCTGACGTGAGACCATGCCGTGTTCGATCGATTCCCCTTCCTGCATTCCCAGCCAGGTGAGCATGGCTTTGACCTTGTCGCCGGCGAAGATGCGCATCAGGTCATCTTCCAGGGACAGGAAGAAGCGACTTGAACCCGGGTCTCCCTGGCGACCGGCACGACCACGCAACTGCAGGTCGATGCGGCGGGAGTCGTGCCGTTCGGTTCCGATGACATGCAGTCCACCGGTTTCGGCGACATGACGGCCTTCGGATTTCATGCCTTCCCGCTGGGCGATGCTGTCGGCGAGTTCGTCCCATTCCCGTTTGGGGACATCGAGCCGGGAGGCGTACTTGTTTTTCAGCTGATCCCAGGCCATGTGCTCGGCGTTTCCGCCGAGGATGATATCGGTTCCACGACCGGCCATGTTGGTGGCGATCGTGACGGCGGATTTGCGGCCGGCCTGGGCCACGATTTCCGCTTCCCGTTCATGGTACTTGGCGTTGAGAACGCTGTGCTTCACACCACGACGGTCAAGCATGCCGCTGAGCCGTTCGCTCTTCTCGATCGAAACGGTTCCCACCAGAATCGGACGTCCGGTCTTGTGAACTTCGGCAATCTCATCGACGACCGCACCCCATTTTTCCCGTTCGGTGCGGTAGATGACGTCCTGGTAGTTGATGCGCTGGCTGGGGCGGTTGGTCGGAACCGCGACCACATCCAGTTTGTAGATCTTGTAGAACTCGTTCGCTTCGGTCATGGCCGTTCCGGTCATGCCGCAGAGTTTCTTGTAGAGCTTGAAGTAGTTCTGCAGCGTGATGGTGGCCATCGTCTGCGTGACTTCCTTGATCCGCACCCCTTCTTTGGCTTCGACGGCCTGATGCAGCCCGTCGCTCCACTGGCGACCGGGCATCTTCCGGCCGGTGTGCTCATCGACGATGACCACTTCTCCCCCTTCGACGACATAGTTCACATCCCGTTTGTACAGGTAGTGAGCTTTGAGGGAGTTATCGATCAGGTGGGGCCATTCCATGTTGCCGGCGGAGTAGAAGCTTTCGACCCCGACCAGTTCTTCCGCTTTGCGAACCCCTTCATCCGTGAGATGGCAGGTATGCTCTTTTTCTTTAATCTCGAAATGCTTGTCGCGGGTCAGCTGCCGGGCGACACGGTCGGCACGGGGATATTTGGTGATGTCGTCGTGAGCGGGACCGGCGATGATCAGCGGGGTTCGGGCTTCGTCGATCAGGATGTTGTCGATTTCGTCGACGATGGCGTAATCGAGCGGACCCTGCACCTGCAGCCGGTTGGACGGCTTCATGTTGTCGCGCAGGTAATCGAATCCGAATTCGTTGTTTGTGCCGTAGGTGATGTCGGCGGCGTATTCTTTCTGACGTTCGTTGGGATGCATCGGAGACTGAATGGCCCCCATTGTCAGGCCGAGTCCCATGTGCAGCGGGCCGATCCACTCCATATCCCGTTTCGCGAGATAGTCGTTGACGGTGATGACGTGGACTTTTCCCTTGAGGGCATTGAGATAGGCCGGCAGGGAGGCGACGAGAGTCTTTCCTTCCCCGGTCATCATCTCGGCAATTTTTCCCTGATGGAGGATGTAGCCCCCGACCATCTGGACGTCGTAGTGACGCATCTGCAGATAGCGGACTCCTGCTTCCCGGACTGCGGCAAACGCTTCCGGCAGAACATCATCGAGTGTTTTGCCGTCGGAAAGTTTCTTGCGGAGCCGGTCCGTTGTGGATTGAAGTTCGCCGTCGGAGAGTTTCTTCATTTCCGGCTCCAGCGAATTGATTCGCTCGAGTGGTGTTCCCGGGAGAACACGGACATTCCCTTCGCGGTCCCGGCTGAACCCGATCGTTCGCACCATGCGCTCATTTGACGAACCCAGCATTCCCCGTAGGAGCCGTTCGATGAAGGCGGTGATCGCGTTGAAGAAGTCGCCGAGACGATCAATAAATTCCATGAGTGTTGTTCCAGGGCATTCCGTAACGGAACTCGCCGAGCCAGAGCGTCCGGTTCACCGGAACGTCAATCCTTCGACAAGGGCCTTCGCTGCGATCTGCGGGTCGACACGCGATCAGGGTCTGTTTGAATTTCTCAATCCGATCGATGCAATTTATTTCGGTGTGAGGAGAAACGGACACGGATCGTGCAGGGGAGTGTGGTCGGTTTTGTCGGGAAAGTCTATTTCGCCTGCAAAATCGGGTCAACCCGCCTCTGCGGGAGGGGTTTCACCGGGAGGAGTCGGAAAATTTGAAAATTCTTGACAGGAAAACGATCGCTTTTGGGTTCCTATGGGAACGAATTTCGGTGTATTATTGAGTGATCTCCCTGAATTCAGGGATCCGATTTGACTCATATCCTTTTCGATCGTTCTCTGCTTTACAAATTCTTCAGCCTCGACCCAGAGAGGGAAGTTCGTCGTAGTCATCTTGTTCAGGGACTCGCCGACCGATCGTTATTCACGAGCCCCAGCGACTGGCACTCTCACCTCACCTTCACAATTCAGACGAATCATCGAGATTTCGTCCACGAAGGATGTCCGGAAATCGGAGAGTCATTTCATGCCGCAAGCCGAATTATTTGTCATGTCGGGGAAGCAGACCGGCACGGTCATCCCGTTGCCTGGCGGGAAATTTCTCATTGGACGGGAAGAGGACTGCCATCTGCGTCCGAACAGTGATCTCGTCAGTCGGCACCACTGCGTTTTTTCGGTGGACGAATTTACAGTTCGCCTGCGCGATCTGGGAAGCACCAACGGAACGCTTGTCAACGGCGAGCGAATCCGTGGCGGTGTCGTTCTGACCAGCGGAGATATTGTCTCCGTCGGTAAAATTGAGCTTCGAGTCGTGATTCACGACCCGAGCCAGGAGACGGTGTCGAACTTCGTGCTGGAAAGTGCGACGCAGATGGGGAGTCGCCCTGATACGGTCGATTCACAACCCGTCACTCCTCCGATTCCTGCCGCTCCCATCACGCTGTCAGAAGGATCTTCCGTCGAAATTCCAGTCTCCAGCCCGACGATTGTGGACATTTCCACGACAGCGGCGGCGATGGCGGGGTTGGGCGGAGAGAGTGCATTTGCCCCGCCAATGGCCGGTCAGATGCCGCCGAATCTCGGCTATCCCCAGATGGGATACCCGCAGATGATGCCGTATGGGTATCCGCAAATGCCTGGCCAGCCAATGGGTTACCCTCAAATGGGCTATCCGCAGATGGGATACCCGCAGATGGGGTATCCCCAGATGCAGATGGCACCGGTGCCGCCTGCTGTTCAGGAACCCGCGCCGGTTCCGGCTGCTGCGGCACCGTCCCTGGGAGTGAAACTTCCCGATCCGTCACAGACAGGTGCCAAGGCTCCCGTTGTGGCGCCGAAACCTGCGGCAGGTGGCGAAACTCAAACGGCCGAAGCGAAAGCGAAAGAAGACGCTCCCCGGCAGGCGGACGACATTATTCAGCAGTATCTGAAGCGCCGGCCAACGTCAGGCGGGAAGAAATAGGAATCGCACCGGTTCGATGTGCCGGTGTCGTCAAACTGAAGAAGTGCGCGGGGGGACTCGCTCACTTCTTTTTTTGTCTCTGAACATCAGCGGAGAAATCCGATCATCGGAATGGCTTGCTCTTTCTGGTCGGGGATTCGCTCGATCCTGTGGACCGCTTCGCACCCCTTTCACCAATCGATATGCTGATGCTGGTGGCGACGGGGCAGGATTCAGGGGTCAGAAAAGACTGGGAAAGTTCTGCAGATCCGACCTATGATCACGACGCACGACCCACATTCCCCCTCATCGGGGCAAACCGGGAAGTGCTGAGTCTGGTGGATCCGATGCCTGCGCAGCGCGGTTTTCGACGGAAAAACGCGGGTGCCTGCGTGGCAGGACGTCTGACATGTTTGCAAAACACTTTAGGCCAGTTTGGTCGATCATGTGGCCGCGAAGAACGCCTTTCCCTCAATGAAACATTGAGTTTCCACGAGCCAGTACGTCACATGAATCACGAAATCGCTTTAGCAGGATTGTGTTGAATGCTCGCTGTTTCTCTCGCGATTGAAGAACGTCTTCGCTTTGCGTTGTCGGTCTCGGAAGAAGCCGAGCGGCTGGCGATGTCTTACTATGGAAATGCGGCTTTGAAAGTGGAGTTGAAAGCGGATCAGTCTCCAGTGACCGCGGCGGATCGCGGCGCGGAAGAACTGTTGCGGTCGCGACTTCATGAGCGGTTTCCGGATGACGCGATTCTGGGAGAGGAATTTGGCGAGACGGCCGGAACCAGTGGGTTTCGCTGGATTCTCGATCCGGTCGACGGCACGAAATCGTTCGTCCATCAGGTGCCGCTGTTCGGGATGCTGATCGGGTTGCAGTATCAGTCCGAAAACGTGGCCGGGATCTGTCGTCTCCCGGCGGTGCGGGAAGTCGTCTATGCCTCCCGGGGGCAGGGAGCCTGGTGGCAGCAGGGGGACACGGCGCCTGTTCCCGCTCGCGTTTCCAATGTCGGGACGCTGTCGGAGTCGCTGTTCTGTTATACGGCAGTCGAAGGATTCCAGCAGATCGGCCGAGTGGATGTGCTGACCGAACTGGCGGCTCAATGCCGTCTTTCCCGGGGATGGGGAGACTGTTACGGCCATCTGCTCGTCGCGACGGGGCGCGCTGAAGTGATGATTGATCCGCTCCTGGCAGAATGGGATGCCTGTGCTCTGATTCCGATTGTCGAGGAAGCGGGGGGGATCTTCATGAACTGGTCCGGGGCGAGCAGTTCGACCGGCGGAAATGGAATCTCTGTCATTCCGGGTCTGCGCCACGATGTTCAGCGTTTGACATCGAAGACAGGGCCGGTTTGATTCGCTTGCGCCGGTGGATTTTCTTGAGGACCGGGAGAGGCATTGCGTGACCATCCTTGATAGGATGTCCGGCCAGGCACCGTCCGTCCGCAAAAGTGACGAGTGTTTTTTCGTGAATTTTCAGGCGGCCGGTTCTGGTGAGTTTCGTGTGAACTCGGACGGATCATCTTTGTTGGACAGGACCTGTGGACGACGAGCAGAATGAATCCCCGTTGAATGATCAGGCGTGGGATCTGGTTCATCAACTCCTCAATCGTCCAGACGAATTGAGAATCGAACCGGTTTCCGGTTTTGGCCCGGGAATCCTGCTGGATTTCGGTGTCGAAGCACCGGGTTCGCTCGCGGCCGGCCTGGCGCTGGTGGAAGTCTGCATGTCCGGGCTCAGTGACGTTTCGGTGGCGCCGGGGGAGTTGCTGGGACTCGGCTGGCCGATGCTGCATGTTCAGACAGACCATCCGGTCGAAGCCTGCATGCTCAGCCAGTATGGCGGATGGAAAATTCAGACGAAGGAATACTTCGCGATCGGTTCCGGGCCCATGCGCGCCGCTTCTGCGCAAGAGCCGTTATTCGAACAACTGGATTATCAGGAACATCCGGTCGGTGTGGTGGGGGTGCTGGAGAGTTCTGAGCTTCCCGGACCTGATGTTGTGCAGGAGATTGCTCAATCCTGCCGGGTCGACCCGGATCATGTGGCCTTGCTGGTGGCACCGACTGCGAGCCTGGCCGGTGCCATGCAGGTGGTGGGACGGTGCGTGGAAACCGCCATGCACAAGTTGATGGAGTTGAAGTTTGACATCACCCGCGTCGATTCCGCCACAGGCTGGGCTCCGATTCCGCCGGTGGGGGACGATGATCTGGAAGCGATCGGTCGGACGAACGACGCCATCCTCTATGGAGGTCAGGTGACCCTCTGGGTGACGGGAGATGATGAGTCTCTCGAAGAACTCGTCTCGAAAATTCCGTCCTGCAGTTCTGAACAATATGGTCGACCGTTTGCTGAGCTGTTCAAGCAGGCGGGGCACGACTTTTATCAGATGGACCCGATGCTCTTCAGCCCAGCGCAGGTGGTGCTGCACAACATCGAGACGGGCAGGGTTCATCATGCCGGTCGAATCAATGAGGCGGTCCTGAAAAATTCGTTCGGTCTGTAAGATCGATTGTCCTGCGGCGCGTTTCTTCCCGATCGAAATCTGCTTGAGCCGATTCTTCGGCGCGGTGAAATTTCTCATGTTGCCTGCCTGAGAAGTTCATTCGCTTTTGTTGATGGGATGTCATAATCCGGATGTCTGTGCGGAATGGTCCGGCTCCGGTGTGGGCATTTCGGTCCCGATCCCGGTGCTCCGGCCTGCGCCGTTTGAGTGACGGAATGATCGTCCGGGAAAGGATGGTGCCATTCCGTCAGTTCAGGCATGTTTTCAGGGCTGACCATCTGTCTCCACGTGACCGGGATTCGACAGCATGACATACCGATGGTTTCTGTTGTTGTCATTGGATCTGCTGCTGGCAGGTTTCACCGTTTCTCAAGGCCATTCTGCCGGGCAGGATCGGGTTGCCAGTCCTGAGCCGAATCCGGCCGGGGCTCGTCTGCATGATTTTGATCGGCGGCAGCTGACAGACGTGTATTTCTCGGAAGGGATCGCGGCGGGTGATCTGAATGGAGATGGGCATGCCGACGTGGTGTATGGTCCGTTCTGGTTTGCCGGGCCAGAGTTCACCCGCCGGCACGAGATTTTTCCGCCCGTCCCGCAGAACGTGAATCACTATGCGGATCACTTCTTCTGCTGGATTGAAGACTTCAATCGCGATGGCTGGAAAGATCTGCTGGTTGTCGGTTTCCCCGGAACTCCGGCCTTTGTGTATGAGAATCCCGGGCCGGCAGGCGGGGGGGCGCACTGGAAAAAGCATCAGGTGCTCGACTCGGTTTCGAACGAGTCTCCGCAATGGGTCAATCTCGTGGGAGATGACCGGCCAGAACTGGTCTGCACGCGGAACGGTTACTTCGGTTTTGCGACAGTGGACTGGGAGAAGCCGTTCGAGCCGTGGAAATTCCACGCGATTTCAGAACAGGTTGCGGACAAGAAGTTCGGTCACGGGCTGGGAGTCGGAGACCTGAATGGAGATGGTCGGCTCGATCTCCTGCATGCCGGCGGCTGGCTCGAGCAACCGGCCGAGAACGGACTGACGGCACGATGGACATCGCACGAGGTTCCGTTCAGTACGAAGTACGGCGGTGCGGAGATGTTTGCTTATGACGTCGACGGAGACGGAGATCTGGATGTTCTCACCAGCGATGCGGCCCATCACTTTGGAGTGGACTGGTACGAACAGATTCAGGAGGGGAGCGAACGGACGTTTCGGCGTCATGTGATCGTCGGCAGCAGGCAGGAGGAGAATCCGTACGGCGTGCTGTTCAGTGAACCGCATTCTCTGCGGCTGGTGGATCTTGATGGAGACGGGCTGCAGGATCTCGTCACGGGGAAAACGTACTGGTCTCATCACCGGAAGAGTCCGATGTGGGATGCCGGGGCCGTGGTGTACTGGTTCAAACTCGTGCGGGGAACAGACGGAGTCGACTGGGTGCCGCAGCTTCTTGACAGTGAGGCCGGGATTGGTCGTCAGGTCGTTGTGCAGGACATTGATGGAGACGGACTCCCCGACATTCTGACGGGAGGAATGAAGGGAGCCCATGTTTTGCGGCACCGGGTTCGGAATGTCACGCAGAAAGAATGGCAGGCCGCGCAGCCGCAGCGGCTTCTGCCCGGTGACCTGGCTGCTGTCATGAGTCGCGACGGGGAAAAGTCCGTGTCCGGAAAGCCGCTCGAGGGAGTGATCGAAGGAGAAGCACTGAAGCCGAAGGTTTCTGGCGGGTCTGTCCGCCCGCAAGGGATGAGCGGGTTCTCGGATGATCGCTGGAGTGGCAACAGCCATCTTTGGTGGACCGGAGCTCAGGAGGATGACACGCTGACCATTGAGCTCCCGGAGTTCTCCGGAGAGGTGGACCTGGAACTGGTGCTGACAGGAGCCCGAGACTATGGAATCGTGCAGTTGTCGCTGGACGGGCAGAAAATCGGAGGTCCGATCGATCTCTATCGGACCAAAGTTGTCACGACCGGGCTGTTGACGTTTCCGAAGCTGACGGTCACCGGAAACCGGCATCTGCTCAATGTGCAGATGCTGGGACATCATCCCGACGCCGTTCCGGGGAGAATGTTTGGGCTCGACTTCCTGCGCATCCGGAAAGCCGACGGCACTTATGTTGCCGGCGTCAGCGCTGCTCCTGCCACGACCGGGAAAGATGAAGCACGCGCGAGAACGAAAGACGGGCGGGTCCTGAATCTGGATTTTGAAACCGGAACATTGCAGGACTGGGTGGCGACCGGTGACGCGTTTACCGGCCAGCCGGTTCAGGGAGACACGGTCTCCGCCCGTCGGAACGATATGAAAAGTGGTCACCAGGGGGAGTTCTGGATTGGAGGCTATGAACGTCATGGAGACCGGGCAAAAGGGACGTTGACATCCGATCCGTTTGTCGTGTCTCACCCGTTCGCGTCGTTCCTGATGAACGGAGGTTCCACCGACAAGACACGAGTGGAAGTGATCGACGTGACTCGGGGGGAGGTGATTTTCCGGACTTCCGGGACAGATCATGAGATGCTGCGTCCGGTGGTCGTTGATCTCCGCAAATGGGTTGGGCAGGAGATTGCGATTCGACTCATTGATCAGCATGACGGAGGTTGGGGGCATGTGAACTTCGACCATTTCCGATTCCATGAACGGCGACCCCAAGCCCCGGATTCCAGTTCACTCCCGGCGTTGGACGACTATCCCCATTCGGGATTGACGGCTGAAAAAGCGGCCGCCGCCATGACGGTTCCGGATGGCTTTCGGGTTCAGGTCGGAGCCGCTGAGCCGGACATTCAGCAACCGATCGCGATGGCGATTGATGATCGGGGACGGGTCTGGATTGCCGAAGCGTATGAATATCCGGTCCGTGCAAATGGGGATCAGGGACGGGATCGAATCCTGATCTTCGAAGACACGAATAGCGACGGCACACTCGACAAGCGCACGGTGTTTCTGGAAGGACTGAATCTCGTCAGCGGACTGGAAGTGGGATTTGGTGGAGTCTGGATCGGAGCCGCTCCCTACCTGATGTTTGTTCCGGATGCGAATGGGGACGATGTTCCGGATTCCCCGCCGCAGGTGCTGCTCGACGGCTGGGGATATCAGGACACGCATGAAACATTGAATACGTTCATCTGGGGACCGGACGGCTGGCTGTATGGCTGTCACGGTGTCTTCACGCATTCCCGCGTCGGGAAACCGGGAACACCGGATGCCGACCGGTTGCCCATCAATGCCGGAATCTGGCGCTATCATCCGACCCGGCACACGTTCGAGGTTTTCGCCCACGGAACGAGTAATCCCTGGGGAATCGATTTCGATGACTATGGACGCAGTTTTCTGACGGCCTGTGTGATTCCGCATCTGTATCAGGTCATCCCGGGAGGGCGTTATCAACGTCAGGCCGGGCAGCATTTCCATCCGCACACGTATGGTGACATCAAGACCATTGCTGACCATCTCCATTATCTGGGAGCGAGCCCCCATGGCGGGAACAGCCGTTCGGACTCCGCCGGAGGAGGTCATGCCCATGCCGGAGCGATGATCTATCTGGGGGGGCGCTGGCCGGAGGAGTATCGCAACCGGATCTTCATGAACAACATTCACGGGCAGCGGCTGAACACCGACATCCTGAAACCGCGCGGGTCCGGCATGGTGGGGAGTCACGGTCCCGACTTCCTGCTCACCGGAGATCGGGCGTCACAGATTCTGAATCTGTGTTCTGGTCCGGACGGCAATGTCTGGATGATCGACTGGTATGACATGCAGGCCTGTCACACTCGAAAGATTGAAGATCATGACCGGTCGAACGGCCGGATCTATAAAATTTCCTACGGACAGAACGAATCTGGTCCGGTGGTCGATCTGCAGAACCGGTCTGATCGGGAACTCGCAGAACTGGTCCTCCATCAGAACGACTGGTTTGTCCGACATGGGCGTCGGATGCTGCAGGAACGCCGTGCGGCACGGGCCATCGATCGGGATGCCGTTGTACGGCTCATCGAACTGGCGACCACGCATCCGGACGACACGCGCCGCCTGCGCGGAGTGTGGTGTCTGCATGTCATTGGAGAATTGAAAGAAGAAACTCTGGTCACGCTCTGGAAAGACGCGAGCCCGCATGTCCGGGCCTGGAGTGTTCAGCTGGCGGCAGAATCCGGATCTGGTGAGATCGCGGCAGAGCGTCTCAAGACGTTCGTTCAACTGGCGTGGAAGGATGACTCTCCGGTCGTCCGACTGGCGCTCGCATCGGTCGCTCAGCGGATTGAACCGGAACGTCGGTGGGACCTGATGCAGGCACTCGTCAGCCATGCCGAAGATGCTCAGGATCACAATCTGCCGCTGATGAACTGGTACGCGATCGAACCGCTGGTCGCTGTCGACCCGGCCCGCGCGCTGAAACTGGCTCTGCAGGTCGGGGAGTCGATTCCGTTGATTCAGGAGTTCCTGTTGCGCAGGATCGGCAACGAGAATTCTCCGGCTGCATTGGGACTGCTGCTCAGTGGACTTCTGGAAACCGACTCTCCTGAGCTGCAGCGAACGATTCTGACCGCGATTCAAAAATCCCTGGAAGGGACGCGTCAGATGACGCCGCCGGACGAATGGAAGCGGGCCTCTCAACGAATTCTGCAGAGCCCCGATGCGGCGGTCCGACTCCAGGGGATCGCACTGGGAGTGGTGTTTGGAGATCAACAGGCGTTGCAGATCATGCGGTCGCGCGTCGAAGACTCCGCCGGATCGGTGGAGAGTCGGCTGGTTGCACTGAAAACACTGCTGGACGCCAAAGATCCCGGTTTGCCGAACACATTGCTGCAGTTGCTGAAGGAGGAAGAACAACTGCAGACGGCAGCGATTCGCGGGATGGCACAATACGATGATCTCCGACTCGCTCCCGCATTGCTGTCCCGTTACGCCCGCTTGAAGCCGGATCAGAAGAAGGTCGCGCTGGCGACATTGTGTGCCCGGCCGGAGAGTGCGCTCAAGTTACTGCATGCCATCGAGAGTCAGCAGATTCCGGGGGGGGATCTCACGGCGGATCTCGTGCAGCAACTGCGATTCCTCAAGCATGAGGAATTGCAGGCCCGGCTTGCCAAAGTCTGGGGAACGGCCCGGGAATCCGCTGCGGAGAAACTGGCTTTGATCGCTCAGTATCGCAAACTGGTCGAATCGAAGACTCATGCGGCTCCCGATGTGGAACTGGGACGTGCTGTCTTCGCGAAGACCTGTATGAAATGTCACGTCCTGTACGGAATCGGTCATCAGATCGGTCCGGACCTGACCGGTTCGAATCGTTCGGACCTCGAATATCTCCTCAGTAACATCGTCGACCCGAGTGCGGTTATGGCGAAAGAGTATCGTCCGGTTGTGATCGCCACCGAAGACGGCCGGGTCGTCACGGGTCTCTTAAAAGGAGAAGACGCGCGTTCCGTTACGTTGCAGACGACCGATGCACTGGTTGTGATTCCTCGGTCGGAGATCGAAGACCGGATCGACAGTGAACAGTCGATGATGCCGGAAGATCAGCTCAAGCAGTTCAATGAACAGGAAGTTCGCTCCTTGATTGCGTACCTGCGCGAGAAGCAGCAGACGCCGCTGCGGGCGACCCCTGAGAACGCATCAGGACTCTTCAACGGCCGGGATCTCACCGGCTGGTCCGGAGCGCAGGGGTTGTGGAGTGTCGAGAATGGAGAGCTGATTGGGCGGACGAGTGGACTCAAGAAGAATGAGTGGCTCGTCAGTGATCTTTCCGTGACCAACTTCCATCTGAAGCTCGAAGTGCAGCTGGTCGGCAACGCCGGCAACAGCGGGATCCAGTTTCGCAGCAAAGCCGAGAAGGGGGAAGTGTCCGGCTATCAGGCGGACATCGGACCCGGCTGGTGGGGGAAGCTGTACGAAGAACATGGCCGGGAACTGCTCTGGAGTCAGTCTGGCGAACCGCATGTGAAGCCCGGCGAATGGAATTCCTACGAGATCATTGCGGATGGTTCACACATTCGCACCCTGATCAATGGTCAGGTGTGTGTGGATCTCGATGATCCGACCGGGGCGAAGCAGGGAATTCTCGCGCTGCAGTTACACAGTGGTGGGCAGACGGAAGTCCGCTTCCGGAACATCCAGCTTGAGGTTCTGCCCTGATCAGCGGAAGTGATGATCGAAGGGAGGATCACTCTCCTTCGATCATCACTTCCGCAGGACGTTCCGTGAGACGCATTGGGACCGTCCCCGGCCAGTCGTTGACCGCCTGCAGGAACTCTTCCGGAGAGTGGATTTCCAGCTCTCCGATGGTTTCAATGTGATCGCCAGCACGGATTCCGGCCTTGTCGGGCGGACTGTCTGGGCGGACCTCCGTGACGAGAACGCCAGGGGGGTAACGCCACCGGATCTGCGATTCCGTCGCGATCCGTTCCAGTGGAGCAAATCCGACACGCAGCCCGCGCCACAGCGGAACACGCTGTGCGGTGACGACGCGTTCCGAGGTTTTCTCCACCGGCATCTTGCCAACACGCACAACCAGATTCCGGATGATTCGTGAGGACTCATCCCAGAACAGTAACTCCGCCCAATCTCCCGGGGCGAACAACTGGATGCGACCGTGGAATGCGTTTGTCTGGATCGGCAGTTGAAGCATTGATGCCGGTGCGAACGGATTGGGCATCACTGTGCTGTCTGTTGCGGTCTCAGCGGGATGCACTTCCCGAACAGAGAGAATCAGATCGCCCGTCTCCAGTGGCTCTCCTCTGGTGGGAAGATTCTCCGGCAGTGAATTGATACGCAGGCCGGTTTTCCACAGGGATCGGGCTGTTCGATGGATCTCCGGGACATCGTCGAGTGACACGCTTGTCAGCCCCAATCCCAGGCATCCGTACTCCGGTTCGTATCCATTGAGGAGATCCTCAACGATCCGTTCCATCGGGCCGGACAGGGGAAGGACTTCCAGACCTGTGCCGGCGTGACTTCCCTGAGAAGGGGGCAGCACCAGCCCCGGGTTCTCTTGTCGGAAGAAGACGGCACCGGTGATCCCCGGTTCCGGAAGTCGATCGATCCACCAGCGCGGACCGGGGGCAGAGTCCGTTCCATTCAGGCGATTCTCTCGGGCAGGGTTCGAATCTCCCCAGCCCTCGCGGCGGACAAAAGTCGGAGCGATCGCCGAAGTGCCGGACCGGGCCAATGCAACCGGATCCGAGTACAGAACTCCCCAACGTCCTGGCCGGGATGCTGGCGGACGGGATGCTGTCGTGACGGGAGACTCCTCTGTTCCCGGGATCTCTTCCCAGTGAGAGGGAATCGTGATGTCCAGAACCGCGAGCTGGCTGACCGGATCGCGCGCGAGAATCGTCGCGGGGAGAGCTCGTCCGAACGAACATTTCACCAGCAGGGACGTGTGCCGGTCAGTCCGGGAAGGGGTGTCTCCCAGGAGTGAGCTGATGGTGAGAATTTTCAGTTTCCGGTTCTCGGCGATGCCTGCGATAAGGCCCCCTCCGATTTCCGCTGGCAGCAGGGGGTGTGGTCGCTCTGCGAGCCAGTCGGCCAGGGGATCGGTGTGAGTTTCGATGCTTGTGCCAGCTGGCATCCGAAAAACGGTGACGACTCGTGACTGGGAAGTGGAGAGTGGACTTTCCGGTCCCAGTGGCATGGAGACACCGCGATCGGATTGGGCCAGCGCCACGATCGAGGACCCCATGCTGCTGAACAGGATCAAAACAGCCATCATCAAAACAGCGATCACTGCGGTTCTGGATCGGGTCATCTGTCGGAGTTCCTGCGGGGGAGTGCAGTGTCAGGGATCACTTCCGGCACTCCTGAGTTCGGATTTGCATCGATAGGGGTTGATGTTTTATCCTTTGGGGAATTCTGCACGATACCGCAACTGCGTCAACAACTTGAGTGACTGCCTCGAAATCCTGGGAGTTCTGATTTATGACGATTCGACGAACAAATGCGTCCCGCCGCGATTTTCTGAAGTCCTCGACGCTGGCTGCGGCCGGAGCAGCGATGCCGTATTGGTTCAGCACTGGAAGAACACTGGCGGAACAGGCGGCTCGCAGCCCGAATGAACGTCTCGTCATCGGCTGTATCGGAACCGGTGATCGCTGGAAACAGGATCCGTATTCCCGGATGAAGATGTACGGGGACGTCGTTGCCCTGTGTGACGTCGACAAGAATCACCTCAAAGAAGCCAATGAACGGGTGACCAACGACCAGCGGGGAGCGGGAAAAGAACCGCAGATCAGCCTGCATGAGGATTATCGCGAACTGCTCGATCGGAAGGACATCGACGTGGTGACAATTGTCACCCCTGATCACTGGCATTCCAAACAGGCAATCGAGGCGATGCAGGCCGGGAAGGATGTGTACTGCGAAAAGCCACTGACTCTGACCATCACCGAGGGAAAGCAGATCATCAAGGTGCTGGATGAGACGAAACGGGTCTTTCAGGTCGGAACGCAGCAGCGGACGGAAATGGGACGCCGGTTTCTGACGGCCGTCGCTCTCGTGCAGAGTGGACGGATCGGGAAAGTCAAGAAAATCACCTGTGATATCGGCGGGAGTTCTGACAGCGGACCGATTCCAGTGGCCGCTGTTCCAGAAGGCCTGAACTGGGAAAAGTGGCTCGGCCAGGCTCCACTGGTCGACTTCCGTTATGCGGAAGGGGGACACTGGGGGAAGAGCCGCTGTCACTATGAGTTTCGCTGGTGGTACGAATACTCTGGCGGGAAAATGACCGACTGGGGAGCTCACCATGTCGATATCGCACAATGGGCGATTTCACAGAATGGGCCAGGGCAGGGGCCGCTTCGCGTCGAGCCGCTCGCAGCGGTGCATCCTGTTCCATTTGAAAACGGAAATCCAACGCAGGATGATCGCTACAATGCCGCCATCAGCTTCAATGTGAAAGTGACGTTCCCGGATGATGTCGTCATGCACATCGTGAATACCTCGCCGGACAACAACGGAATTCTGTTCGAAGGAACCGAAGGGCGATTCCATGTCTCGCGGGGAGCTTTGAAGGGAGCACCGGTGGAAGCTCTGAAAGAGAATCCCATTGCGGAAGAGGTGTTCGAGAAGATCTATGGTGGGAAAGTTGCCGGAAATCATCAGGAAAACTTCGTTGAATGCATTAAAACCCGGGGACGTCCTGTCTCGGATGTCTGGTCTCATCACCGGGCGATGACGACTTGCCATCTCGCCAATATTGCCATCCGACTGAATGAAACTCTCGAGTGGGATGCCAAGACCGAAAATGTGACGAACAACCCTCGCGGGCAGCAGATGCAGACCCGAGAACAGCGGAAAGGGTATGAAATCAACGTCCCGGTGTAATCCGGCGTAATTTCGGGACGTGGTGTCACCCCCTTGTGAACGGAAATTGCGGCATCCTGCATTTTTGCAATCAGCGGAAGTGCAGGATTGCTGCATGTTGAGACCAGTTTGGTCGATCTTGTGGCCGCGAAGAACGTCTTTCCCTCCATGAAACATGGGGTTTCCACGAGCCAGGACGTCACAGGAATGACGAAACTCCAGTCGACAGAATGTGTTGCGTGATTCGATGATGCCTGTCGACCCGGTGGACGGAGTTCGGAAATCTCGTTACGTGCTGCTGACTCATGACTGGCCGCATCGGCACTGGGATCTGATGCTGGAGCAGGAGGAAGACCTCAAAACCTGGAGGCTGGAGTCGGAACCGGTTCTGAATCAATGGATTACGGCGACGCCACTGCCGCCGCACCGGCTGGCTTACCTGGACTATGAAGGGCCGGTGTCCGGTGGGAGAGGGGCCGTAACACGTTTTGATTATGGAGATTATGTGATTGTGCGAGAGTTTCCTCGGGAGCAGTGGCTCCGGCTCAGCGGGCAGTTCGGAGCCCGACAGCTGCGAATTCTGGTGGAACGGGAAGGTGTCCGAGCCCTCCTGACTGCTGCCAGCTCCGGGAAATCTCCAGAGAATCACTGAGTTTTTCTGGAAATGAGGTCTCCACTCCGTGAAAATTCAGAGATTCAATACGAAATTCGACGAACAGAAACCTCACGGCCTGCGGTATCTCTAATAGAACGCCGTGCGACAAGCAGCAGTTTTTGCATTTGAGAACTGCCACAAAGGATCAGGAAATGGAATTGTCCATCTGGAATCGACAAGCCGACGCTGCCTCCGCTGCCCCTGGGATTGTGGGGCCAGAGGGAAGTTGTGTTGGTGTTCGTTCAGTGGTCGCGGTGTGTTTCACGGTGTTCGGCGTCGGGTTGTCACTGCTGGTTTCCGGGAGCGTGGAAGCGGCTCCGCCTCGCAAGGATTTCAGCACCGGGATTTCAGATCGTGTTGTCCAGTTTGTCGATCAGCAGATCCGGCAGGGCTGGGAAGACAACGAAGTGGAAGCCAGTGCAGTCGCTTCGGACGGTGAATGGATCCGTCGGGTGTATCTCGATCTGGTGGGGCATATTCCACCAGCGAAAAAAGTGGAAACATTCATCGACGATCAGTCTCCTGATAAGCGGATGAAGCTGATCGACGAGCTGCTGGAAGATCCGAACTTCGTACGGAACTTCACTGAAGTCTGGGCGAATGTTCTGATTGGTCGAAACACCCCGGACCGCACGAGTCGGGTGGGAATGCGTCGCTTTCTGCGGGAGTCGTTCGCCCGAAATCGTCCCTGGAATGACGTGGTCTACGACCTGCTGACGGCCGAAGGACATTTTGAAGAGAATGGAGCGGTGAACTTCATCCTCGCCCAGTTGGATGGAAATCCGAACTCGGAAGAGTATCACGTCGAAGCGACTGCCAAGACGGCCCGGATCTTTCTGGGAATGCAGGTGCAGTGTACGCAGTGTCACAACCATCCATTCAATGAATGGAAGCAGAATCAGTTCTGGGAGTTCAATGCCTTCTTCCGTCAGGCCCGTCGAATGGATCATGAAAAGTATGATCCGCAGTCGGGGCGGATGGTGGATGATTATTCCGAACTCGTGTATCGCGATTTCTCTGGTCCGGTCTACTTTGAAAACCGGGGGGGGCTGGTGCAGGTGGCCTACCCGACTTATCTCGGCAGTGAAGTGGAACGGGAAGCGGTCGATCGTCGGCAGGAACTGGCGAACCTGATCTGTAAGGTTGATCCCCAGCAGCAGTTGGGTCGGGCCATGGTGAACCGGATGTGGGGGCACTTCATGGGCTACGGGTTTACGCGTCCTGTCGATGACATGGGCCCGCACAATCCGGAAAGTCATCCGGAAGTGGTCGATCGTCTGACGGAAGAGTTCGTTGCCCACAAGTACGACATGAAGCAGTTGATGCGGTGGATCTGCAATACGGAAGCGTACAATCTGACGAGTCAGTTCAATCCCAAGAATGAAATCGACAATCCTTCAGCGGGGGAAGTCCCACTGTTCAGTCACATGTATGTCAAGACCATGCAGGCAGAGCAGCTCTATGACTCGCTGATGGTGGCGACGAGTGTCGATGGAGCCGGTGGGCAGCTTTCTGGCAGTGAAGAAGAGCGGGAACGCTGGATGCGGGATTTCCTGCGAATTTTCGGCGGAAACGAAGAAGATGAACCGACCCTGTTCAGTGGAAGTATTCCTCAGGCCCTGCTGATGATGAACGGGACTCTCGTTCAGAAGGCGATCAGTGGAGAACGGGGAAGTTATGTGACGTCAGTGCTTTCAGACGGCCGCTACCGGAGTGATGTGGCTCGCGTGAATGCCCTGTATGTGGCCGCTCTGGGACGTCCGGCAGAACGAGCGGAACTGGCTCAGTTGCAGCGTCTGATGAAGGGGAGTCGGGATCCGATTTCCGCCTATCAGGACCTGTACTGGGCACTGTTGAATTCCAACGAATTTATTGTGAATCACTGATCTCATTTCAAACAACACGCATCGCGGTCACACTCACGAAATAGAAAGCTCAGCCATGTTGAATCCAACTCCAGAGGGCATGTCCCGGCGTCACTTCCTGAGCCATATGGCAATGGGTGGGGCGACCGCCATGGGGGCCACACACTTCCTTTCACACCTGCAGGCGAATGCGGCGGAAGTGAAAGCGAATCAGCGTGCCTGCATTCTGATCTGGCTGGGTGGGGGAGCCCCGACGATCGACATGTGGGACCTGAAGCCGAACTCCAAGAACGGCGGCGAGTTCAAACCTATCAGCACCAAAGGGGACCTGCAGATTTCTGAGCACCTGCCGGAAATCGCCAAGGTCATGGACAAATTGTCCGTCGTTCGCTCGATGAGCACCCGTGAAGCGGATCACATGCGGGGAACGTACTACATGCGGAGTGCGTATGTCCCGAACCCGACGGTGGTGCATCCCTCCTTCGGATCTGTTGTGAGCTACGAACTGGGTGCCAAGCGGAAAGAACTCCAGATTCCTGCGTTCATTTCCGTGGGTGGCGGCAGCATGAGCCCCGGCTTCCTGGGGATGACTCACGCTCCGTTCGTTGTGGATCGTCAGGGACGGATCCAGAACGCGAACACGGACAACATGGACACGATGCGGTTGAATCACCGGCTGGAAATGCTGGCGACGATCGAAAACAACTTCATCAAGTCCAATCGGGGTGATGCCGGTCAGGCTCACAAGGAAGTTTACGGCAAGGCCATCAACCTGATGACCTCTCCGCAGATGGGCGCATTCAAGTACGACGAAGAGCCCGCCCAGATCCGCGACATGTACGGACGTCATGACTTCGGTGATTCACTGATCATGGCGCGTCGTCTGGTCGAGAAGGGGGTTCCGTTTGTGGAAGTTCAGTTCCCCGGCGGATGGGATCTGCATTCAGACGTCTTCTCGACTCTGAAAGACCGGAACCTGCCCCGTCTGGACACCGGGATCGCTGGTCTGACCCGCGACTTGGAACAGCGCGGAATGCTGGAGAACGTCACCATCGTCTGTATGGGCGAGTTCGGCCGAACACCGCGGATCAACCAGACCGTCGGTCGCGATCACTGGGCTTCCAGCTGGTCGGTCCTGGTCGGTGGGGGTGGACTCAAAGGAGGCCAGGCCATCGGAGCGACGGACGAAGATGGTGTGCGGATTGTGAGCGAAAGCTATCTCCCGGGCGACCTCTGGGCGACAGTGGCTCACTCGCTGCGGATTCCACTGAACACGGTTCACACTTCGAAGCGGGGTCGGCCAATGCCGCTGGCTAACGGCGGGCAGCCAATCAAAGGGCTGATCGGCTAAGGCCCAGATCAGGAACGAGACCGACAGGTTTTGTCCTGACCCTGCAAGTTTCGTCAGATTCCACAGGAGTCAGGTCCCGATGGCCTGGCTCCTGTCGTCTCAATGGGGCATTATTGACAGCTTCCAGACGGATGATTGGTGCCTGGAGCGTGTCGTGATTGACTGGAAGAGGAATCCTCAGGAAAACTCGTGTGAATTCGCCGAACGTGAACCATCCGGCAATCGTGCCGGGAGAATCTTTTGTTCAAGCGTTTACGCGTTCACAGCGGACACTCTACCTGTTCATCCTGGCCCAGGTGGGAGACGTTCACAGTGCCGAAGAGATTCTGCAGGAAACGAATCTGGTGATCTGGGCGAAGGTCTCTCAGTTTCAACCTGAAACCAATTTTTTAAGTTGGGCGCGACAGATTGCCAAGTTTGAAATTCTGAAACACCGGCAACGGTTTCGACGTGAAAAGCTGACGTTTTCGGAAGAGTTTCTCTCGGCGGTGGCAGATGAGGTCATTCAGCAGTCTGCGGAACAGGAACGACGCAGGGAAGCCTTGCAGGAATGTCTGGAGAAACTTCAGGAAACGGATCGAGTGCTGATTCAGCAACGGTATCAGCCGGGACATTCCGGCAAAGAGCTGGCTGAGCAGTTGGGACGCCCGGCCAATTCGGTTTATCAGTCACTGGGGCGGATTCGCCGATTCCTGTTGGATTGTGTGCAGCGTCAATTATCGAGTCAGATGACCCCTTAAGTGTTTGAGCGAACGTGAAACCCTCTCAGAGACAGCAACTGTTGCAGATTGTGGAGGCCCTGTGTGAAGGGCTCGCCACGTCCGACGATGTTGCGCGTCTCGAGCAACTGGTGCTCGCTGATCCGGACGCCCGGCGTCTGTATGTCGAGGCCATGGCTCTGCATGGGGAGTTGTTCTGGGATGCGGCGGGAGCCGGATCGACGGATTCGATCCCAACCGCCATCGCCGCGACGATCCAGTCTTCGGAATCTCCAGGCCCGTCGGCCGCCAGCGCGGCGCGCGGGACCGCCGATCACAAATCGTGGAAGAACAGAACTCAGAAGCCGTTGGACTGGTCGCCGTTGGACTGGTCACAGCACAGGCGACTGCTTCAAGGGGCATTCGGAACAGCTGCGCTGCTGATCCTGATCGCGTTCGGACTTCCACGTGAAAACCGTTCCGTCCCGGAGGATCCTGTCGGCGTGGTGGCGGCAGTGATCGAGAATTCTGTGTCCGGGAATTCGATGGGAGACGGAGTTCCCAGGGGGACTCCAGTCATGGCGACAACGGCTCCCACAACCCGGTCCCCCGCAACGGCTGCGACAGTGATCCCCGAGATCACACTTCCGCCGATTTCCCAACCGGTGAATCAGCAGGAACCCTGGGTTGAACCGACCCCGCTGGCCCGCGTTGACGTCGAGATCGTTCCGAAGACCGATTCGGAAATGGTCCGGTTTATCAATACGGAACTTCGCCGCCTGCAGGATGCGGCTCAGGTGAAGCCCGTCGCCCGGGCAGGGGACGCGGAATGGGTTCGCCGGGTCTACCTGGATCTGGCCGGTCGCATTCCGACACTGCAGGAATCCGAGGTCTTTCTGAAGGAGACCCATCCTGAAAAGCGAAGTCTGCTGGTGGATTCCCTGCTCGCATCGTCCGGGTTCGCCCATCATCAGGCGACGGTCTGGACGAATCTGCTGGTGGGCCGGTCCCGGGATATGGAAATTCGGCGCGAATCCCTGCTGGGCTGGCTGTCCCGGCAGTTTCGAGACAATCGTCCCTGGCAGGAGACCGTGGAAGGTCTGCTGGCAGCGGAAGGAACCGTCGAGTCTGGTCCGGCAAATTTCCTGCTGGCCCATCTGAATAATCAGGCGGTCCCCGCGACGGCGATTGCGTCCCGAATTCTGCTGTGTCAGCAGGTTCAGTGTGTGCAATGCCATCAGCATCCCACGGTCAAAGGCTGGGAGCAGTCGGACTTCTGGGAACTGAATGCGTTTTTTCAGCAGACGAAAATCCGCGAATCCGTTGTGCTGGATCCGGTTTCAAAACGGAAGACCGCAACACGGGAACTCGTCAACGAGCAGGAGTTCGGGCCGACCTACTATGAGACATTGCGGGGGGTGATGATGGTCGCCTATCCCCGTTATGCCGGGGTCGAAGTGATGGCACCCACCTCGACACCGTTGCGGAATCAACTGGCGGATCTGCTGTTCACCGGCAGTCGTCCCCAGGTGGCCCGGGCATTCGTGAATCGAACCTGGGCACAGTTGTTTGGTTATGGGTTCACCATTCCCCTGGATGACATGGGACCGCAGACGCCGGTCAGTCATCCGGAGTTGCTGGAGCAGTTGACTGCGGCATTCGTGGCAAGTGATTACGACGTGAAACGACTGGTGCGCTGGATCTGTCTGTCAGACGCGTATCATCTTGACAGCCAGTTACCGAAAGTCCGCAACGCCGATGCTCCGGAGCAGGGGGATCTGCCTCTCTTCAGCCGGATGTACGTGAAGCCGTTAACGGCAGAGCAGCTCTACGATTCTCTGCGGATTGCGGCCGGTGGGTCAGGTGAGATGCTGCTGAGCAGCCAGGTGCTGACCGATCGGGAACTCTGGCTGGATCAGTTCTACACCGCAGTCGAGACGGAAGAGAACGGAGAAGAGAGTACCTTTGACGGCACTCTTCCGCAGGCGTTGGCCATGATCAACGGAAGTCTCGTGGAGAATGCCGTTGACCTGGAGAAGAACCCCATGCTGCGGGATGTCTTGAAAACCCGTGGACTCTCCGAATCGGATCGGATCCGACAGCTGTCTCTGGCGGCACTCTCCCGTTATCCCAGTCCTGCGGAACTGACCGAGATCCGGGAGATGTTTCGCTGGACGGTCAAGCAACGGATGGACCGCAACATCCCTGTTCAGGTCGCCATGGCAGAAGGACTGAAAGATGTCTACTGGGCCTACCTGAACAGCAGTGAATTCGCCTTGAACCACTGATGTCCGTCGCCCGGAGATGCCCGGGTCCGGCTTTGTCGATGGTGTTCTGCTGCTCAGGGGGCTGTTCTCTTCTGCAATGCCGCCCCCATTGTGACCTTCCGGAAGAAGGTCTTTCTTGAAGAAGGCCTTTCTTTCTGCTGTCGCAGAAGTGTCGGGATCTCAGGCTTGATTGGGAAAATCCCCCCGGGTTCCGTGACGCGACGGATTGGAAACTCACGGGAAACAGGTACAATACCTCGTTGAGATTGCGTCTCAGTTATGTCTGGTGTGGGGAATTCCTGCCCCTGGCCGGGCTCCCGACTGGGCTCCCTGACGGTTGATGTGGCATCACATGTTGCGTCGACGGACCGTTCCAGCATTTGGCCTGATGGACACAAGGTGTTTGGCGTGACAGATGTCGTTCCGATCGAAGCATTGCCGGTTGGTGAGCGGGGACGGATCGTCGATTTTGTCGGCCCGGACGACTGGAGGCACCGGATGGCTGAACTCGGACTGCGAGAAGGGGCCGTGATTGAACTGATCCGGGCCGGGGAACCGTGCTTGATCGGAATCGGGCTTCAACGGCTCAGCTTTCGTTGTGATCCATCCATGATGGTTCTGGTGGAAGTCGAGCGGGACTGACGAAGAAAACACCCAGGGCGGATTTCTGCCGGGACAGGGAATTCGAAGGCGATTCATGACACTTGCAGAACTGGGTGAAGTCGGGCAGCGAGCCACGATTCTTGACGTGGCCGGAGACGATGGCGTGGCGGTTCGCCTGATGGAAATGGGACTCACAGACGGGGAAGAGATCACTGTGATCGGCTTCGCTCCGCTGGGAGACCCGGTGGAATACTCGATCCGCGGATATCGCCTGTCACTCAGAAAGAGTGAGGCAAAACGGGTGTCGATCGCCCCGTTGACCGGATCACCATCCCGGTGATCGCCCCCTCGGACGCAACCTTCCCGATGGCTGTGTTTCGTGTGAAAGAAGCGATTCAAAACGAACCTGCCTGTCTGCTGAAATCTGCTGACCTGGAAGACAGACGAGGCGCCGGTCAACAGGCAATCGTTCAACAGGCACTCGTTGTTCACCGAACCCCCCTCCGATCCTGATCTCCCCTGAAAGAGTGATCCTGTCCATGTCCTCTGTTGCTGCATCCGCTGAGACTCGCGCGCTGACGGTTGTTCTGATCGGAAATCCGAATACCGGAAAAAGTACGCTGTTTAACGGGTTGACCGGATCACGGACCCGGACCGGGAATTTCCCCGGTGTGACCGTCGAGAAAAAAGTGGGGACCTTTCAGCAGGGGGGACGGACGGTTCAGGTCGTCGATCTGCCGGGGACGTACAGTCTGTCACCGCGCTCCGCCGATGAAATGGTTTCAGTCGATGTCTTACTGGGGCGACGGAATGATGTTGGCCGCCCGGACGCGATCGTCTGTATTGTCGATGCGAGCAACCTCGAAAGAAATCTCTATCTGTTCAGCCAGTTGCGCGATCTGGGATTACCGATCCTGCTGGTCTTGAACATGCGTGATGTGGCCGAGCGCCGCGGCATCCGGATTGATCTGGAGGCCCTGAGATCACGACTCGGTGTCACCGCTGTGTGGACCGCCGCGCATCAGCAGAAAGGAGTTGCGGAAGTCCGGGACGCCATTCTGCAGGTGGCACAGCAGTCGCCGGCAATCGCTCCGTCCTTGTTCCCGGAAGCGTTTCTTCAGGAATCCCGACAGCTGGGGAACTGGTTGAAAGAGCAGGGGGAAGGGGACCTGCCGGAGTTCCTGCGACACCGGTTGCTGCTGGATGTGCATGGAGCGGCCGAACACCAGGAGTCGCTCAAACTCTCTGCATCCGTCGGTGACTACCTCACTCAGGCTCGTCAGCGTCTGCAGGGGGCCGGGTGCCGGATTCCGGTGGTCGAAACCAAGGTCCGTTATGACTGGATTCGTCGTCAACTCGACGGTGTGGTGCAGAAATCCGAGACCTTTCAGGCGACCACGACCAGCGACCGGATTGACAGGGTTCTCACACATAAAGTCTGGGGACTGTTGTTCTTTGTCGGATTGATGTTCCTGATCTTCCAGACGATCTACACCTGGGCTGGTCCGGTGATGGAACTGGTGGAAGCTGGTCAGGGATGGGTCTCCGATCTGGCGACGGGGCTGATTCCCCCCGGTGCGTTCCGGAGCCTGGTGGTCGACGGCGTCATCGCCGGAGTGGGTTCTGTTGTGATCTTCCTGCCGCAGATCATGCTGTTGTTTTTGTATATCTCCATCCTGGAAGACTGCGGGTACATGGCCCGCGCGGCGTTCCTGATGGATAAACTGATGACGAAGGTCGGCCTGAGCGGGAAGTCTTTTCTGCCGCTGATGTCGTCATTTGCCTGTGCGATTCCCGGAGTCATGGCGACACGCACGATTGAGAATCGCCGTGATCGCATGGTGACGATGTTGATCGCTCCGCTGATGAGCTGTTCCGCCCGTCTCCCGGTTTATGTGCTGATGGTGGGGGCGTTTGTTCCGTCTGTCACCTGGCTCGGGGGAATGATCGGACTTCAGGGGCTGGTGTTGTTCCTGATGCAGGCGCTGGGGGCGCTCATTGCGATTCCGATTGCGTGGATCCTGAAGAAAACGCTGTTCAAAGGGGAAACACCCCCGTTTGTGATGGAACTGCCGGAGTACAAGTGGCCTGCTGTCTGGATCGTGTTGAACCGGGTCTGGGATCGGGCAAAAGCCTTTCTGACAGAAGCCGGGACGTTGATTTTCTGCGTCACCATTCTCATCTGGGCGGCCGGATATTTTCCCGGTGATCGGGCAGAGCATCACCGTCTCGAAGCACAGGTGGAAGATCTGACTGGACAGGTGGAGGAGGCCACCGAAGCCCTCGAAACAATTAAAGAAGACCTGACGCTGCAAGCTCAACGTGATCAGCTGGCCGCGCAGATCGAGCAGCTCAACATGCAGATCGAAGGTCTTGTCGAGCAGGAACATCAGTTGAGCGCGACGCTGATTCAGCAAAGTTTCCTCGGTCAGGCAGGGAAGTGGATTGAACCGGCTGTGAAGCCGCTGGGCTGGGACTGGCGGATCGGTGTGGGTGCCATTGCATCGTTCCCGGCTCGTGAAGTGATTATCGCCACGCTGGGGACAATTTTCAGTCTGGGAGGTGACGTCGACGAGGAGAGTGACGGGTTGATGTCGACGCTGCAGTCGGCAACCTGGCCAGACGGAGCTCCTCTGTTCACGTTGCCGGTGGCGTTGTCCGTGATGGTGTTCTTCGCACTCTGTGCGCAGTGCGGTGCGACGCTGATGGTGATGAAGCGGGAAACCAACGGCTGGACCTGGCCGGTGTTCACTTTTGTTTACATGACGACGCTGGCCTACGTGGGAGCATTCATCGTCTATCAGGTGGGAACCGCCATCGGGGGCTGACATCCGGACGAGTGTGGTCGTCACCACTCACACCGGCGAGGGAGGGGAACTGCCCATGCAGGATCCGGTCATCATGAGAAGACTGATTGAGAAGACTGATTGCCAGGAGTTCCCGGCAGCGTAGAATTGGAAGAGAAGATTCTTCTCCGGCGGAGAAATCCTCATTGTCTGAGTGACTGAGATGGACTGGCAAACACCCCTATCACTGTTGTGCGTCCTGCTGGCGATCATGGCGATGCTGCGCCCGTTCTGGAGCAGGTCGCCACGTCAGGGGAAATGCGGTTCCGGGTGTGGAAGCTGCCCTCAGTCACCAGAAATGAAGCCATCCGGTCCGCTGGTTTCCCTGGGAGGTCTGCGTTCCTCTCCCCGGTCTGATGATGCCGCTGATCAATCGTGACGCTTCACGTTCAGATGATGAAGCAGGCACGGAATTTTCCTCCGCGGTTTTTCAGTGTCTCCGCGGTCTCCGCGACTCCATGTTGAAATCTCTCACCGGGTTGCCTGTACTCCCTGAGACATGTCGACGAAAACACGGCCAGACAGGCACGCAGCCACCAGCCATCTTGCTGCTGAAACGCGTGCTGCGCGGGCAGATGATCGACCAGACTCAGTCGTTCCCAGTTTGTCCCGCTGAGGGTGAAAGTGGATCGGAAATGCAGGACTTTCCTTGTCTTTTCTGCCCCCTGAATCCTGATCCCTCCCCCCTCGCCATTCTTCGCTGGCAAACTGGGAAGTACTGAAACTGGTCTTAGCGTGAGCGGGTGAATCGCTGTGGAATGACGGGTCGGGACATCGTGGTCGGCAGCAGCGAGTCTTTGGTTTCCTGTGGCATCGGTCGGGCGGTTGTGATGGCCGGAGAGTCTTGTCGCACGGCACGTGTGATTGCCGGGATCTCAGGGGAGAGGTTCGACCCGAGCAGATTCGTGTCGATGGCTCCTTCGGTCAGTTCTCCCGACAGGTAAGACAGAAATTTCGGGCTGGCTTGATGCAGAATGACCACTCGATTCGGTGCCTGGGGCTGTTGTGGATCACGGATGATCACGACGACTTCGGCGTTGCCGGCCTGCACATCCATCGGGGCGGTTGCCGGAGCGGTCATCGAGGCCGCGTTCAGATTGAACGGAGCAGGGGAGCCTGGAGCCGTTGGGGATGTCCCGAACGGGCTGGCCGAATTCATTTCGAAAGCGGAGTTGTTCGGGACCGCCGCCGGAGGATTCTGTGAGGCAGCCAGTGCGGGAGTGGTGGGCTTCGTGGGCTGGTACAAATTCGCCAGTCCGCAGTCATTGAGCAGTTGATGGACTGCCAGCAGGCCGGAATAGAACCCCCGCTGGGCCGGTTCATCAGCAGCGCTGCAGACCCCGATCACTTCTCCGTGTTGATTGAACAGGCCTCCCCCGGAACGACCGCGGACCGGAACGCCGGTGCAGAGCAGGTTGTGGGGACCTTCATACTTATCGATGTCGGTGATCCGTGACTGTTGACGTGTCGGTTCATCTCCGCCGCTACAGCCGATCGCGGCCACTGTGTCGCCGACTTTGGGATTCTGAGCGGCGGTGGCGACCGGAGTCGCTCGCACAACAGTGGTCGTTGGAATCTTGATCAGGCCGACATCCGATTTCTCGTCAAACTTTTCCAGTGTGGCGAGAAACTGGACCGGTCGGCCGTTTTCGAACAGGTCGACTTCGATTCGGGAATCTTCCGTGAATCCTTTAAAGATGTGGGCACAGGTCAGAATGTGAGACAGTCCCTGCTGGCTGGAAATCACGGTTCCGGAGCCCAGATCAATCCGGCCATTCGTGATCACCCGGATGCGGACGCTCGATTCCATCGGATCAGCAGCGGCGGCGGATTCTGAGGAACTGGTCAGGGATTCCGAGAAGCTGACGGCTGAGTCGTTTCCGCGCACAACCGGAGGAGCTTCCGCCGGCTTTTCCCGCCCGAATGGGAGCAGGTTGCGAAGTCCCCGTTTCGGTTCTGTTTCGGCGACACGAACCTCTTCACGGGCCGTCGAGATCGGAGCCGGACGAACGAGCGGCGCCGGCTGTCCCAGTTCGATCGGGATCAACCCGGATCCCCGGGCAGTACTGGCGGTCGACTGACGCGGTCCGGCGGGGTTCTGTTGAGAGGCACTGGCGGGAATTTTGGCAACCATGCGGCGCAGATCGGATTCTGTCATCCGGCCGGTGGTGCGTTCCACTTCTTTGCCGTCAATCACCAGCACGAAGGTCGGCATCTGTTGGATATTGAACCGCCCGGCAAAATCCCGCTGCTGATCGACATCGATCTTCTGAACCGGCAGTCCTTCACGCTGCAGCTTCTCGACGAGCGGCGCCATCTGCTGGCAGGGGCTGCACCAGACAGCGGAGAAGTCATACACCATCCCCCGGGGTTCCTGACCTTGAACCGCGGCAACAGAAAGCAGACAGAACATCAAAGCCAGGGCGGGGGCTCTTCGCATCGAGGTTTCTCCTGCAGGCACCACGACAAATGGGCCTGGTCGGTTCATCGGAGGTCAAAAATTGGGATGGAATCAGGACGGATTTCAGAGTGACGATTTCAGGCGATTGTGCGGCAGGTGCTGCCCGATTTCAGGAGACGGTGTTCTGATCTGGTGAAGACCGGGAACACTGTTCGGCGCACCTGTGCAGGGAGGGGAACGGCGCCGGGAAGCAATCCGGTGCGGGACGGGAAAGACGTTTCCGTCGAGTGTGACTTCGTGACAATTCCAGTCATGCGGCTTCCTGCCATTTGCAATTCTTACATCCCGGGTTTGTCGATTTGACAATCGCCACAAGGACGGTTGTGGAACATCCTGAAAATCGGCGGGAACTGAACCCCGCTTTTTTCAGGGAATTCCATTCATTACGCTGATTCTGGCCCCTTCAGACCTGTCTCTTCCTGATAAGGTCCACGGGAGTCTTTTCCGATGATGCAGTTTATGTGCCAAGGGTTGATCCAGTTTCATGCCACCGGTGAAGCGAAATAACACAGTTCGTCGTCGATCTGGACAACTCTCAGAGAAAAGTCTGATAGAGAAAAGTCCGAAATCATCCACCTCGACCGCTCTGTGCTGGGTGATGGCGATGGGGCTTGGACTGGGGCTGACCTGGTGTTTCTGGTGGCCGCTGTGGCTGGGGGGAGGACTGGTCGGTGGGGATCTTTATCCTTATTTCCTGCCCCAGAAAATGTTGCTGGCCGATTCACTGCAACGCGGTGAGTTGCCTCTCTGGAACCCGTTCGTCGGATTCGGTTACCCGGTTCTGGGGGAAAGCCAGACCGGCGCTCTTTATCCCCCCAATCTGATTCTGTACTCGGTCTTCTCCGTGAACACCGCGTACAACCTCAGTCAGATCGGGCATTATCTGCTGGCGTTTGCCGGCACGCTGGCACTCGCGCGGCGATTGGGGATCGGCTGGAGCGGGGGACTGCTGGCGGCAACCGCCTTTGTGTATGGCTGGTTTCCCGCGCGGATCTCACTCGAATGGGCAGTGATCGGCGGGGCCTGGCTGGTCTGGACGCTGTGGGCTGTTGCCGGATCTCTGCAGACAGGCAGGAGACGGGATTGGGGACTCACGGCATTCTTCCTGGGATGCAGTCTGCTGGCCGGGCATTACAACCTGGCTTTCATCACACTGCTGGCAATGATTCCGCTCCCCTGGCTGGTGAGTGCGACAGGATGTCCGGCAGGGGGGGGTGAAACCGGCTCTCTGACGCGGACTCAGGGATTGCGGATTCTCGGAATCGGGGGGGCCATCTTGATCGGCTTCCTGCTGGCAGCAGTGCAATTGCTCCCCACCTGGGAATTGAAGTCGCTCAGTCAGCGACAGGACATGAACGAGATCTTTCACCCGACGTACGGGCATCTGCCGTTCGTCGCCATATCACAGCTCTGGTCCCCCTGGAGCTGGTATGCCGGTGAGAAATCATTTGATGAGCTGCTGGTCAATCGGTTTCTCTCTGTGCCTGCTGGAACGAATCAGACGGAAGCCCAGCTCTATCTCGGCTGGATCCCGTTTCTGCTGTGCTGTCTGGGGCTGCTGATTCCGCAACTGCGACGTGCGTTGCCGCTGCACCATCCGGGGCGCTGGCTGATTGTCATTGGCCTCTCATTGCTCTTCGCCTCGGGTTGGCCGACTTTCTGGCTGTCCGGTCTGCCGGGTTTTGGATTCTTTCGCGGACCCGGGAGATATTCGATTGTCGCGGCACTGGGAATCGCGTTGCTGGCAGGGGCGACCTGGGAGGTCATTCTGCGCCGCCGGATTTCGACCCGACTCGGGCAGGGGGGAATGACGTTGCTTCTGCTGACAGTGACGATGACTGATCTCTGGGGGGCGTCACGACAGTATCGATTCGTGCAGGGAGCGACGTTCGGGCGTCAGGTCTTCTACTCTGTCCTGGTCGATCACCCACCGATCCAGTTTCTCCCGGAAAGCCCGCTACGAAAATTCCTGCAGGAGCAGGGACCGACGGTTCGCCTGCATGCACCCGGTGCGAATGTCGCGACACTGATGAATGTCTCAGCGCTCCCGGTCTATCTGGGACTGGGCCCGGAGATCTATGAATCCCGACAGCTGGCGTTCGATTTTCAGACCACAGAGACGGAGAGGGTCGGAGATGCGGTTGCCCGGTTGCGACAATATGGCGTGACACATCTCCTGCTGGAACATCCGCTGGACGTGATGATCTGGCCGGTCGAATTCCACGGGGCAGTGATAGATCCCTGTTTCAATCGTGCTCTGGGGCGGATGGATCCATTCTACTTGTATCGTCTCCCTGAATCCCCAGGCAGAGTTTCACTGAAAGATGCTCCGGATGGTGAGATTCATGCGGTGCGAATTCAGCCCCACCGTGTCGAAGTTGATGTCACGGCCCCGGCCGGGGGAACATTGATTCTTCGAGACCTGAACTATCCAGGCTGGCATTGTTCCGCGCAGTCCACACCATCAGGCGGAAATGATGAACTGTTCCGCAGTGCTCTTGTGAAAGCAGATCCAGGACCTCAGACGATCATTTGGAGTTACCATCCGGTGAGTGTCAGGATGGGAGCCGCTTTGTCCGGGGTGGGAATCGTATTGCTGGTCGTTGGAGTGATCGGGCGATTTCCCCGTCGACGTCACGAGAACCGGTTGCCGGATGCCTCGTTGCCGAAAACATGAAGAGGAGGGGCATGCCAGATGACCGGGCATGGCTCCTCCTCTCGAAGTGAAGATCCCGTTCGTGACGCGATCAACGAACGGAGATGATGGGGTTGGATCAGTTCGATCCGGCAGCAGGGCTGGCAGCGAGTGCCTCTTTCAGCACCGGGGCAAACGCTTCCGCCTGACGCCAGAAGCCCAGATCGCTGGGATGAGAACTGTCGATCGTATCTTCCCGGTCAGCTCCCAGCAGTTTTTCCCCCTCCAGATACCAGACTTTTGTGACGCCTGCCTGTCTGGTCGTTTCGTAGGCCTTCCGCAGAGCTGCCCGACTCTCTTCATGCCGCTTCTGCTTCGCCGGGATGAACGGAGTATTGGCATACGTCCGGTCTTCGACGAGCAGAATCGGGGTGTCAGGACGAGCCGTGCGCAATTGACGAATCAACGGGGCGGCCCGTTCCTCAACCTGATCGCCGGTCATGTTCGGCAGGCAGTCGATGACATAGACCGCCGGATCCTGTTCAATCAGAAACTCGCCGACCGAACTTTCCATTCGCCCGTTTCCGGAGAACCCGAGATTGATGACCGGACGGTTCAGCCAGCGGCCGAGAATCGCGGGATGCGGCATACCGGGACGGCTGGCACTGGCTCCATGTGTGATCGATGTTCCGTAGAACAGGATCGGCTTTTCCTTTCGGGGTTCGATCGGCGAGAAGCTCGCCCCTTCCGGAATTCCGATCTTCAGAGACTCGGTTCCGTTATAGAGCGGCAGATAAATCTGGTAACTCCGCTCTCCTGCAGCGAGCCCGTTGATGATGTTGTCTTTCATCTCCTTCTTGCCGGGACGGGTGACGGACAGCCACTTCCAGTCCCCGGCCGGATCGGTCGCATAGAGATCGAGTCCGCTTTGTGCGATCGCCGTCAGATTCGCTCCCGGCTTCACGTCATTGGTCACCGTGTGTTCGGTCCAGATGGACGTGGCATCGGTTTTGAACCGCACCAGCATCCCGGCGGAATGACGACTCAGGCTCCAGACCGGACCGGGCACTTTTCCCTCGGCCCGGGCGGGGAACCGGTCGAAGTATTTGGCCGTGTCGTTCCAGCCCTTCCCTTCGATTCCCCAGTCCTGCACATTGTGCCAGGTCAGAGACGGCTCTTTCTGCGCGAACACAGATCGGGAGGAGGAAACAGCGGCTGTGAATCCCACAGCAGACAACGCAAGGAATCGGCGGCGCGACAGGTGAGCTGACGGCATTGAAGAAGTCTCCAGCACAAGAGGATCTGAATGGAGGGAGCCATCCTTGATCTGCGTCTGTCCAGAGATCACCGGATCGGGCAGGAACAGGGGATGGTCGTCAGCGAGATTGTAGATTTTCACTGATGTGCATGATATGGACAGGCATGGATCGTTCATGAAGAGGGAGGTGGAATCCTCGGAGCAGGTGCAGTACAAGAAGCAGACGAGACGCCCTGATTCTCTGCGAACAGCACCTGGCGATGATTTGTCGTTGCAGTTTCGAGTTCAGTCCGGTTCCTGCTGCCCGGGGCAATTGGTGTCACGCAGCGTCCGCCCATTCCATGGAAAGTCCAACATGCCGATCGAATACGTCACTGAGGGGGTTCCCCGTCCCCGGCTTCCGTACAGCCCTGCCGTCAAAGCCGGGCCGTGGACCTATATCTCCGGTCAAGCCTCTGTCGATGAGCAAGGGGAGATCGTGGCTGGCACGTTCAAAGAAGAGTTCGAACGGACTCTCGCCAATCTGCAGAAAGTGCTCACAGCCGCCGGGTTGACGATGCGGGACATCGTGAAAGTGACCTCGTACGTCGGGACCTCCGAGAATCTCGAAGAATACAACAGACTCTATCGCGAGGCATTCTCCGAACCATTTCCCGCCCGAACGACAATCGTCAACTGTCTGCAGGGAGTCGGGATTCAATACGAGATCGATGTGATCGCGTACCGAGACGCCTGATCTCGCCGGAAACTCATCCCGCCGGGTGGATCTGCAAATGAGCGGATCGCCCGGCCGCTGAGGACCAACCGAAGAATGAAATTCACGTCACCGGCATCTGCTTGAACTGCCTGCTGTGACACCGGCGTCGAGACCCTGACGTTTCATGAATCCGGTCTCCGTCGGCCTGTTTCGGTCTTCAACGTGATTGACCTGAACACGGAATTGCAGTCACGTTCGCTGTGCGGTGACTGCTTCGCGGAGCAGGGGACCCTTCCCCCTTTTCGTTTGCATTTTGGGCTTCTCTTCATCTGCCTGCACGTCTTGGCGATCAGGAATCGTGCGCCGCCAGCCACTCGAAAAGTGATCTGTCTCGTCGTTTCTCTGGCGGAATTCTCGACCCGAATTCCCCATGTTTTCCAGCATGAAATCTTCAAGGGATCGGTCGACTCAACGAATTGAGTTCAGTCCCCGGATTCGTTGAAAACCACTTGATTGTCGGTTTCCGACTTTCGTAGAGTCAGGTTCCGGTCACGGGATTCTGGAAAAGTTTGACGCGCGATTCGCTGTGTGTCGCCGGGATTCTGTACGAACGATTCTCCGATCGACGAGGTTGTGTGCTGACGGACGCGGCATCACCGATTGTTCGTGAAACGCCGCCAGTGCTGGCAGGCGTCCGGATCTCCACATGTCGTTTCAAGCGATCGGTTGCCGGGAATCTCAACCCGAAAATGCAGGCAGATTTCGGGTGTCCATGCCGCGGTTCGGCAGAATGGAATTTTGACCGGCCCGAAGGCCGACGATGGACTCCCCAATTTCCGCAGCAGACTCGGCTGTTCCATCTTTCCACCCAGGATCAATCCGGCATGGAGCCCGGGTTCGGTCGTGTCACGTTCGCATCCTGCCGGGTGAAGTTCGCGAAGCTGGAAACGGTTCGAGTTGCCGCTTTGAAAACAGGCCTTCGTGGGATGCGATGGAGACCAAATCGAGATCGACGAACATGGCACTCGCAGGTCAGGCCGATGGAACTTTGCTGGAACCACTCTCGCACGATGGCGAGATCGGTTTCATTTTGCCGACACGATGATGACGGCAAACCAACAGCCGGGATCTCGGCGTCGTTGCGAAGCTCGACCAGGACGGTTGGCAAACTCGAATCCCCGGCGACGCTGGATCGGGCGGAGCGATGTATCGCATTCGACAACCGCGATGTGAGCGTCCCGTTTCGGGTGTTGAAGCCGTTCAGGTTTCAGGACGAATACGGAGCGAGGGGATGGACTCATGATCGACCTGATGCTGCCGCTGCATGCCGCGCCTCAATCCCGTCTGCGATCGATGTTCGCTGCTCATCATCTGGCACGACCGCGCAGTCCCGTTTCGGCGAAGAGAAGGATCGCTGCCTCACAGTCGGTGAGCGCAAACAGTTCACTCTGGAGTGTGTGACGACCGCAGACACCAACCCTTTGTCGATTGACCCGCAGCGGCCATTGACTGGCCGATTGATCACCCAAACCGATCCCCACAAATCCCCCCGACAGACTGTTGGCCCCCCTCAGGAAATCCAAAACACCCCATACTGCAACGTCTGATAATGTCCGTTGTGCCAAGGGGTTACGTGACGTGATTGTGTATTGAAGCGGGGCAGAGCGGAATGTAAAATTGCCCCTGTGAAAGTGATCCGAAGATCACGAAAAAACCGCCTGTGACGTCAATCACAGACGGTTTGTTTTGATGAGCCAGCGACTCGCCAAAGTCCTGACTCTTGTTCTCGCAACAGGTTGTAGCTGTGCGTGACGGTTCTATTTTATCTCTGCGCTTCCCCCCATGCAATCCCAGTGGTTGCGTGGGGTTTTCTGTGCGCTCTGCGAACCGTCTCGCCGTCCCGTTTCTGCCCTCCCTGTCCGCCATGATGTTTCCGGCTGCCGATTCAGCCGTGAGCAGGGCAGGGGGGGCATTTTCATCACGGTGGATCGGCACCACAAATCTAATCGGAGATTTGCCATGTCTGACATCGTTTCAGAGTGCAAAGCCACTCTCGACCGCCTGCGTCCGTCCGGAACTCAGTTTCGGCCTGGAACACTCTCGCAGATTGATCGACTGGAATCAGTGTTGTCTCTCTGCATCCACGAACTTCAGCGTCGTCCCAGCGGGACGACGAATTACTCTGTCATTTGTCAGCAACAGGATCTCGGTCGGCTGCGGACTGCTGTCCTCGCTCTCCGTCAGGCTCGTGATGTTGTGCAGCTTGAACTTGATGCGAGGGGGTGAACCATGCCAGAAGACTTCCCCCTTATCGATGTCACTTGCCCGATGCTCGCCGACGATGTGCATCTCGCCGGGATGCTTGCCGAGTCGCTCGGCATCTCTGTCCCGCAAGTGTTCTCGCTTGCTGTGCGTCTGTTGGAATCCTGTCACTCTGAACACGTTCTCCGTTCCGACTGTGACAGCAACTTCATCATCGCCCGTTGCCGTCAGCGCAACGGCCTGCCTGACGTCTACCATCGGATCCACTTCTGATCCGTTGATCTCCACCCCGAACGCCCCCCTACACCAAGCAATTTCAAGCCGTGGGGGTGTTCGGGTTTTTCTTTCACCGAAAGCACTGTCTCAGTGCATTTGCTGCGGTCGTGATCGGTCCTCTCTGCGGAGCAGGGGGGACCGTTTTTCGTCACTTCTCAACTCGACCACGATTGCGGCAAAGCGACCGCAGCCAAGGCATGATGCGGCGGCTGCTCTTTCTGTTTGACAGGATTCTTTTTCTTCAAGGAAGGTTTAAACCGTGGCAAAATCAGCCCGAGAGTTGTACTTCGATCATCCTGCGTTGGAAGTCCTTGCGACGAATCCGACCTTGGATTATCGCGAGGCGAACCGTGAGCGTGCTGCCAGTTACAACGTCCGTTACCAGACCCCGTTCGGTGAAGTCGGTGGCCGTGTTGATCCACTGATTTTTCAGGACGCTGAGAAGCTGAAAGAGGATGATGTCGTTCTCCTGCAGGTCCGTCCGCGCAGCGAGTTCCCGAAAGGACAATTCATCAAGGGTGGGTTTTACTTTCAGTTTGACATCATCGGTGTGACAGCAGTCCCTGCTGATTTTGGTGATCGTCTCCGCTCGCGAGCAACGGGAGCGGCAAAGGACGTTGCGAGCAAGTTCTGAGCGGCTGGGGAGCGACGTTGCGTCAAAGCCCCACATGCCCCAGCCGCAACGTCTGGCAGATCCCACTTGTTCCTTTCCAAGTGTGGTACCTGCTAGCCCCCTGTCTGTCACCTTCGCATCCCCTTCGCCCAGTCGAGGGGATCGAAGGTGATGGACAAGGGGGCGACCCTCCCTGGCTCGATCCTGAGCATTTCTTTTGCATGAGGGATCGGAGCGGAAATCCTCGCAGGGTACTCCCGAGAAGATTGAAGTGGAGAGCCCGACCCGTAGGGGCATGCCCAACAGAAGGAAGCATTGAATGCGGTTCTTCATCCCTGGCTACATCGTGACCGTGACTCAGATGTCGGGACAGGGCCGGAAGTTGTGGGATGCCTATCTGGCATCTCAGCAGAGTGTGAGTGAGCAGGGTCAGCGTCAGGCTAAGTTAGCACTGTCCGAATGGTTTCGGACCCGCTGTGGAGAGCGAGACGTGATTGCTGCTGAGTTCTTGGAGAAGAGTGCGAACGGTGTGTTTGCACTTCGAAGTCTTGGTGTAGTTCTTCAATCGAAGGAGCGGCGAACCGATGCGTACCACGAAGCGATCCACTGGAAGTAAGTCAGATGCTAAGGGTGTCAGTTTCAACGTGGCAGAGATTGAAGCCAGCGAGCTTCAACCAGCGTTCGAAGTGAAGGATTTAGGCGTAGAGGTGCCCAGTATCACCTCTACGCCTAATCACCAACCGGTAGGTGGCGTGGATACGCTGGGAGTGTGCTGCTGGGTGTACTGGAATGCGGACAAGTTCGACACCGTGAAAGCGGAAATCGAAGAAACGCAGCAGAAAGCGAAGGGGATGAATAAAGACAGCTTGGCCGCCGAATTTTATCACGTTACTGGTCGGTACGTTCAGACCGTCGTGGCTGAGGTGTTCGCTGCTGGAACCCGACAGGGCGGGGGATTCCCATACAGGATTAAGGTGGAGGGGATGTTCTTTGCGATCGGTCGTCAGCAGGAAGCGGGGAAGCGTCACAACGTGATGGTGAGCATTCCTGGTGCCGTGATGATGCAACACGGCTGGTGTCCTGTCCGTGTGTGGAACCGTGTGAATGAGATTCTGACGGCTCTCGGCATGTACAGCATGGGGAAACATACGCTGTCCCGTGTGGACCTGTTCGCTGATTGCCCTGGCATTCATGTCCGGAACTTCCGCCCATTGGTGAACCGGAACGGTTTCGTCTGCCGATCGCGGACGCTGTTCAAGTACAGCGGGATCGACCTGCAGGAAGTGAAAGCGACGATCCAGAAGAGTTTCAAGCGGGGCTTTGACGCTGTGGTCTCGGAGCTCCGTTCGGTGTGGGCGAAGGGAGAAATGGAAGCCGTCATTGCCGCTGTGACGGAAGCTCAGACCGGGACGTTCGACCTGGCAGAGTACGGAAAGACGTCTGAAGACTTGGGCTGGCAGTTCGGCCGTGGCCAGATGGTCTGCCGGATTTATAACAAAGTCCGGCAATTGGAGAAGTACCATCCGGAACGGATGGAAGTCATGCGGGAGGCATGGGGAGTAGGGGCAGAGGTCCCTGTGACTCGCGTCGAATTCCAGATGCGGAGTAACGCCCTCCGCCTCCGATCGATCACGACGATTGAAGACCTGTCGAAAGCTCTCCCGACACTCGGTCATGAACTCACACATGAATGGATTATAGGCGTCAGCAAGTACGACGGGATTCATACGGATCGCCGCGAAACCCATCGGCTCTGGAAACGTGTTCAAGCCTACTTCAAGGTGGCCTTGAAGTACCGCGACAACATCGACGGCACCCGCCTGGAACGCATGAAGCCGGAAGCGAAAGACAACGGCCACCAACTCGCCCGGATGTCCCTCGGATTCGTCACATCTGCAGCCGCTCGAAACTGCGGTCCCTGTGCTGACCCGATGGATGTCAGAGCGACGATCATTGACCAGCTCGATGCTGCTGCTGACCACGTCGGGGGCTGGGACAAGGTGTTGTGGAATCAAGTCGACCGTGCGTTCCGGCATGAAAACGAATTGGGCCTGCCATTCAGCGGCCAGACGAACCGGACAATCATGAATGTCCTGATGAATCGGACGTTCGAAGTCTGCGACGAACTCGACAGCCAGCGTTCGCCTGGGCAAGTCCTGCTGCAGAAATCACTCGGGCTGAACTGATGACAGATCAACAGATATTTCAATTGATACAGGCGGGGATCGGAATGTTTTCCGGTCTCGCACTTGTGGCCGTCTTGTCGACGGTCTGGATTCTGGTCCGTGTGTTGCGTTCCAGAGGTGACAGGGAAGGGGAGAGCCATGCCAGAGATTGAGACACCGTTCGAGGTCTTTGCGTGGCTCTACCTTCAAGGTTTTGGTTTTCACCTGATGTTGTACTTGGTGTTTTGGTGCACCGGATTCGCCAAGTTCATGAATCAGATAAAGGATTAAGTGATGCAACGTTTTAAAAATGGCCTGATGCTGGCACCGCATTACCTTCAGCGATGCCTCCCCGTGCTGATTGCCGTGGCGATGATCGCTTTCGGCTCTGGCAATCTCTTCGCTCAGGAAGAGGGGGATGCAATTGCTGTTAAAGACATCATCAGTCAAGACGACTGGGAGAACTTGATTGAAGGTATCGTGTCTGCCGTCACAGCAGTGATGAAGATCATCCTCGGAATCGCCGTCGGATACTGGTTGGTTGGTCTCTTGTATCGTGCTATCAAGAAGTACGCCAAAGGCTGATTCCTTCCAGCGGAGCGGGGCGTTAGCCCTGCGGAGCGTGGCCCCCTCTGGGGGCCACCCCTTTTTCTCTCACCTGAATTCCCGCCATGACCGAAGTCGATCTTCTGACAACGATTTCAGAGCAATTGACAGCGATTGAGAATCTGCTGACAGCGATTCATGGCTGCTGCATTGTAGCAGTGCATTTCTTGGCGGCTGCCGCGTCTGGCATTGGGTTCCAAGTCGTTCTGTATGCCGCCCGCAACAAACAACTGTGGGGATAAGTGATGAAGCTGAAACATCTGTTCGTCCTGTTGTTTGTTCTGTTTCCGTCGACGGTGCATGCTCAGTCTTACGGCTGGGCTAACGTCCCTGAGGGCTATTCGGTCGGTGTTGCGACTAACGGTTCATATTATTGCACACCGACCGCTTTTTCGTTCCAGATGGTCATTGGTGGTAGTCTCGGGACTTATTTTGTTTCGGACTGCAATGCGGAACATCAATATCAGCGACGTAGTTCTTCGCCCGGCGCTTCTTATGTTGTTATTGACGCTGCTGAGTTCAATGCTGCCGTGGCATTCGTGAATTCACGTGGCACAGCTTTGGGATGCGGATCGTACGTTGGCTGTTCTCCTCCCTGTGACCCTCCTGACGGTAGCCTGATCGGTGAGAACTGTTGCGGCTCCGGCTCCTATGGCTCGGTGTATTACGTCGGCCAGGATGGCGGCTGTGACGTGTTGATGTGCAACACAAGTCTCTGTGCAACGTGCCCCCCGCCGAACACCAGCCTCATCGGCCTGAATTGTTGTGCGAGTGGATACGGCTCCACCTGGACGATCGGCACAAATTCATGGGGCTGTTCGGTGCTGACTTGCAATGATTCAGTCTGCCATAGCTGCCCGAATCCTCCCCCGACAACTGAGGAGAATACTCCCTGCCAGTGTGAGGGCGGTGGGGAAGGGGCCATTATTTGGGATTACGACAGCAATGGATGCCCTGTCTCAACCCGCTGTGACGGGTGTGAGGATTGCGAAGACCCCGGCACTCCTGGGGGCGAATGTCGCCTCGAAGACGGATCACTCGGGAAAACGAAGCTTGTGGATGGCAATGATGGATGTCCGGAGCTTGTTTGCGATTCGGATCCATGTTCTTTAGATGCGAATGCAAACGGTACCCCTGACTACCTCGACGGCAATGTGTATGCAGGCAAGCAGGCCGGCGATGCCTGCACGGCAGAGGGCTGTTCCCGCGACACGGGAAAGATCGTGATGGAAGAAAGCGAAGACGGTTGCCCAGTCCCAAAATGTCAATGTGAGTGTGACGACAAGGGTGGGGACGCTGACAACGATAACTGTTGCGATGATGAAGATCCTGACCCCGATGATCCAGACACGAATTGCAATGACTGCACGTTCAAGGTGCAAGAGAAGATTTCAGCGATTGTTCAAACTTTCCGAGACAAATTGTCACTGCCGCAGGATGTTGGACGTATTAATTATGATGCTGCTGGTAAATTTGAATTGGATCTGAACTCGACGTCTCATCATGGTATTACAGCGTTTGGCGTGAAGTTCGGCGGGAATATCGCGGATTATACTTTTTGGTGGGGGAGTGCACCCGCTCCCGGTGGCACTGAACCGCCGACACAAGGCGAACTCGTTCAGACCGGCCGTGAGAAAATTGAAGCGCTTAGGACGATCATTTCGGCTTGTGTCTATCTTGTTTTTGCTCGCCAGTGTTTTTCGGCACTCTTTCATCCAGCACGGTGATTTATGCTGACACTTCTTGCCGGATTTTTTGACAACCTGAACCCGCTGAACTGGGTGAAGTACTTAGCTGATGGTGCCTATAAGGGCATTAAACGCCTGTTGTGCTGGTTCGTCGATCAGGGGTTGCAGTGGATGCAAGTTGCGGTGGATTTTGTCTTGGGGTTCTTCCCTGACATTCCTCCGGAATTAGGTGTCGCCGTCGATTGGCTCGGTTTCATCGATTTTTACTTTCCGGTGAAAGACGTTCTGTGGTGCACTTTCACTTACTTAATGCTTTGCGGCGTGATCGCAGGATTCCGTTTCGTTAAAAGCTTCATTCCTACTCTTGGAGGTTAAGTCAGGATGGCAAGTCGTCCGCAATTGGAGTGCGTTATCGGCGAATCGGGAGCGGGGAAATCGCTCTATGTTTCGGCCTTTCAGTGCGTGGAGTTCCTTCGCGATGAAGGGGGTGACTACTGGCATAATCTTCCGTTAAAGGCGGAAGGCTTGGCCGAACGATCCGGAAAGAGCGTTGATGAAGTCGAACGCAGATTGAAGCTCATTCCAGAGGAAGAGTTGAAAACGTGGCGGGAAGGGAAGGGGGGACCGTGGAGTTTCTTCGTCGATAAAGACATCAAGGGGGCACACATTGCGATTGATGAGGCCCACCGGTACTTTGGCAAGAAGCATTCGAAGGAACATCTCCATTCGCTCGGCGAGTGGGCCGGGGGACTCCGGCACTCCGGAGCAACGGCCCAACTGATCACTCAGCATGAGTTCAAACTGAGCACGGACGCGAGGAACGAAGCGGGCGTTCAAACGCGGATCTTCAGCCCGAACCAGCGGAAAGAACCGTTCACCGGAGCGAAGTATTACGACGTGCTTCAACTGCTCGCGAAACTTCGCTGCAAAAAGATCGGCCTGACGATTGTTCGTGAAGGAGTATCCTCTGGAAAGAACGTCCGTGATTTCTTCAATGACGGACTGCGGTTCATTTGGCACCGCGCAGAGCATTACCGTTGTTATGACTCGTACAACAACCTCAATGCTGAGGGTGCGGAACACGATGGCCACTTAAATCGACCTAAGGAAGAGTGGGAGCGGTATAGCTGGCCTCGTTTGCTCAAGTGGTACGTCGAACGCAATTACAAGCCGACCGCTCTCCGTGTAGCGGGAGTGGCGGCGTTCGTCTGGCTCTTCGCCCTGGGCGGTCTTGGCACAATCGTGGACGGCGTGTTCGAGACAGCCCGCAATGCCACTGCCGCGATGTCTCCGGACACTCCGGAAGAGAAGGCCCGGAAGGAAGCGGCAACGAAAGGGAAGGGGGGTGAACCACAACCGACACTGGCCGCACTCCCCCAGGACAACGCGAAGCTGCAGGAACTCATCAAACACAATCAGTACCTCGCCCTGAAACTCACGGAAGCCAGCCAGTATGCGGAACAACTCACAGGATTGGTCGCGGTTGTTAAAGACACGGCGTATTGGGCAGATGGAAGCACTGCGAAAACTGGAGACGTTGTTCAGCAGGGAGCGTTCGCCGGAGCAAGAATCGAAGCGATTGACCCGAAAGCCGGCACCGTCCGTTTGTCGAACGATCGCATTCTGCGCGTTGGCGTGCTTACTCCTGACCAGTTTGCCCGCGTGCGTGCATGGCAGGCAGCCGCGAACGGAGAAGCTCAGCCCGCCAACCGTTCAGCCGTCCCAGCTGCTCAAGGAAGTGTACCAAGCGGCTCCCCCGCCCCCGTCCCAGTCGTTGGGGAATCTGGAGCCCGATCCAGTGCTGGTGACAGCCCGGTTCTCGGAAACCCCGGTACGACTGTTCTGCCAAGTCCTCGCCGATCAATACGGCATTTGCGTGGCGGTGGCACAGGAACTGGATCAGCAAACGGTGACGGGGGACTTTCAGGACACCCCGTTGAGAGTCTGCCTGTCGACGGTTGGACGCCGGTTGGGCGTCGAACTGATCGAACTCCGGGGCCTGTATTACCTGGGACAGCGTCGTCCGGAGGACAAGGCAATCATGGTCCGGAAGATCCGTCGCCTGACCCCTGAGCAAGTCGGTTCTTCGGTTGGCGGATTCCTCTCCCAGGACGGAACATTCTCTGCGATTCCAGATGGTCTGATCGTTCTCGGTGACCGCCTCGAAGTCATTGAACGCCTCTCTGACATGTTTGACAGACTCGAGAAAGCTCCCTCAGTCGTGTGGTGCATTCAACTGCATGTGATCTCGATGTCTGACCGTGACCTGTTGGATTTCGGCCTCGACGTGAACCCTGCCCTCGAATTGGCGGCGGGGTACGCCAATCTTTCAAATGTCACGAAAGACCTGACGCTGGGAGTTGTTCAGGGCGTGCGTGGAGAAGGGGGGGCATCGGTTGCCGATGCCTCTCTGAATGCTGTCCTGCGTGCGACCCGCGAACGTGGCACGATGCGGATCGTGGCCGATCCCTTGTTCACCTGCGTCGACGGCTCATCAGCGACGATCACAAAGGGCCTGCGAATTCCTGTTCGAACGTCGACGATCACCGGCAACGCCGGGAACGTCTCGAATAACGTCCGTTTCGTTCAGACCGGACTGGAAGCGACCGCATCAGTTCGCGAGATCTCCGACACCGTGGGCCGTATGACCTTGAAACTCTCTGTCTCGGAAGTGCAGTCAGTGAGTTCGGAGCTGGGACCGACAACGGATGATCAGGGCATGACCTGCGAAACCGATGTGGAAACTGGCGGCGTGTATCTGCTCGGCGGTCTTCGCAGAGCGAAACGAGAGCAGGGGGCTGGATCTCTGCTGACGATCGGTCAGAAACAGAACAAAGAGGATGACGTGTGGCTCATCTTCGGAAAGTGTTACCGGATTTCGAAAGGACTCTGAAATGGAATTCGTCTCTTACTTGTTAGCCGGTTGCCTCGGTGCTCTGCTCTTGTTGCTCGCTGATGGCTTGGCCTGTCTGGTGATTCAATCTCTTGAACGACGTGGGATTCGTCCTCCCGAACGGATTTCTGATGATGAGGATCAATCAGTTCTGTGACTGAGCTCGTCCTTTCACTGTTCCCCGGAATCGATTTGCTCGGCAGAGCATTCCGTGACCGGGGATTTTGCGTTGTGACGGGCCCCGATTTAGTTGTCGGCGATGATGTCCGTGAGTTTGTGACTGTGCCAGGGCGTTTTGATGGAATCATCGGCGGTCCCCCCTGTCAGGACTTCAGCCGGGCACGTCGTGCCGAATCAATTTACGATGGGTACGGAGTGTCGATGCTGCAGTGCTTTCTCCGGATCGTCGAGAACTGTCAACCAAATTGGTTTCTCATAGAAAACGTGCCGTCTGTCCCTGATGTGACTGTCCGGGGCTATTCCGTTCAGCGTCTCGATATCACCGATCTGGAATGTGGCGGTGTTCAGCGGCGGCTGCGTCATATCCAGTTCGCAAGTCGGGCAGGGGAGATCATCCGCCCTGCTCGGCTCCCTGTGACTGACCTGGCTGTTGTCCCTGCTGTGACTGGCCAGGCGGATATCAGTTTTGTGGAAGCCTGTCGTCGTCAGGGTGTGACTCGACGTCTGCGATTGCCGGGCTGGCGGCGTGACGCTCGTCAGCAAGCGATTGGCAATGCGGTTTCAATGCATGTGGGTCGGACTCTCGCTGATGCTGTGACTGCTCGATCGAAAGTCACTGAGTGTGACTGCACGTGTCTTTGCGGCCGGGCTGTGACTGGCCGGCAGTTCTGTGCCACAGCGGCTTGTCGCAAACGCATGGAGAGACGTCGACGGGGCTGGTTGCCACTGGTGTCTTCAACATCTGTGACTCAGCCAGGTGATTTTGAAAATGTGACTCGGCCGGCGGATTTCGTGTGACGGTCCGGAGATTTTTTGATTTTTACTCAAAGGAGTGAACTGTGATTTGGATGGATGTGTTGCAGGGTCTGAGTTTTGCGATTGGATTCGCTCCCGTGCTGGTGTTGTTCTTTGGTTTGCTTCGTGTGCTCGAATCTCAGGTTTCTGGAGATTCGACCGAAAATCAGCGTCGGGAAGAGTCTGAGTATCGCCGTGGTTTTTCGGACGGTCTGGAATCTGCCTCGAAGGATCTGGCTCTGAAAATCGTTGACGAAAACATTCAGAGAAACTTGTCTCGAATTTCCGAATCTGTGAATTCGTTCGCAGGAACGGCGGGTGCCGAAAAGGAAGTCTGACGTAAGGAAGAAGCCTTTTCGGCACCCGCCGGATTGCGAAGGGAATCTGAGGTGGGTAGAGTCGGAACATTGTTCCGGCTTTTTTGTTTTCGGGGAGTTTGCAGGGCCAGTTCTGATGACTTCGTTTCGGTTTCAGTGTCCGCTCTGTGCGGCATCTTTGAAGGTTCCTCGTGATTTGTCTGGCACAATTTCAGCCTGCCCGTCTTGCCGTCAGTCTGTTCGTGTTCCGGATTTATCCGCTGATCCTGTCCTGAGTCCGTTTTCCAGCTTTGATTCTGTCGCAAGTTCTGTCGTGAAACGCTCACGGGGGCGGTCAGTCGGTTTGTTTCGCTCCGGGCCGTCATCTCTGATTGCCGTTGGAATTGGATTGCGATCGTTCGCTTATTTGACGCTGCTGTTGTTTTTGGGGGGCTTGGCGTTCGTTGCTGTAATGGCTTCGTTTTCCGGTCAAAGTCTTCTCGCTGTCGGTGGCCTCGTCGTTTTTCTCTACGTTCTCCCGTCCATCGTTCTTGGAGTTCTCGTTCTGTTCTGGATGGCGGAAATCCTGTTTTGGATGGCTCGGATCGAGAGCCGTGTGAGTTTGTGAGAAGCTTTTGCGAGGGCCATCCCATGCGGTTTCTGAGTCTGGTTTGTGCGGCCGTCGGTTTTTGGAGCTCCTGTTCCGCAGCTGCCATCGCTGAGGATAAAACGGACAAGTCTGAGAAGGTGTTGACGGAAACTCAGTTTGTTCGCAAGTTGGTTGCCTTTGATCGGAAGACGTTTTTGTCTGGAACTGATGCAAATAAGGATGTGCAGTGGGCTGAGCGTGTCGCTGATTTTCAGAAGATGTTCGAAGAACCTGTCAGCGTTTCTTTTGATGGCATGCTTTCCGAAGTGCGATGGAAGGACGGGATTGCTTCTCTCATTGTTGCCGGTCGGAATTCTCAGGCTGATTTCAAGAATACTTTCGTCACTCCGAATCGTGTCCTGAAAGTTCCTTGTTCGCAGTCTGCTGCTCAGGATCTGAAAGTTCGTGAGCGGGTGAAGGTTCTCGCTAGGCTTCGTTTTGAACCGTACTTCGAGTCCTATTCAATGCCTGGGCTTGAAGGCTCTCTGTACGTGATTGATTTCTCTCGTGATCGTCGGATTTTGAAGGGACGGTTTGTTGTCGAGTCTTTGAATGTGGGTGTTGGCGATCGTGAGTTCGTGTTTGAGGAATCGTCCTCAAAAAAGAAGAAGTGAAGTCTGGTAGGAAAGGGTTGCCAAGGTTGGCGATCACGTCTCTGTTTATGAGGTTCCGAAAGAGGATTGATGGGGAAGCACCTGCAGCACAAGAAGGGAGTTCGTCGTTCGCTTGGAGAAGCATTCTTTGAACGTCTCAGATGTGAAGTCTGTGACTCACCGTTGTTGCAGCCGTACGGCTCTGGGAGGAAGCGTGAAACGTGTTCGTCAGCATGTCGTCAGAAGCTCTATCGACAGCGAATCGCGATCAAAAATTTTCAAAAAACTTTGTTCGCGTTACGAAAAGAAAAGCCTGTTTTTTGTGAATCCGGATGTCGCAAGCTGTTGGCACGTCTCAGATTAGCCCCATCTACAACGTCCGATAATGTCCGTTATGTTCACTTCGGCTGGCGGGAACTGTTGGGTTGTGGTGGTTTCCTGGGGGCAAAAAGAAATCTCCCCGGTGGGGGGAGATGGGCGGGAGGTCGGGTTTCCAAAGGTGCGTCGCCGTTGGGGCGGGTGGCACGTCGTGTCTGTCGAAAGCGTGGAGGCGTCAAGTTGCGGGGGCCAGTTCATCTTCGAACTGGCCGATCTTCCGGAACTTCTCATAGCGGCGGTCGAGCAGTTCATTCTGCGGGATCTCGGAGAGCTTTCGAATCGCTTCCGACAATGAGGCTTTGAGCAGTGTCGCCATCTTGCGATGGTCTCGATGAGCTCCACCGAGGGGTTCGTCGATCACTTCATCGACGATCCCGAAACGGAGGAGATCGGCTGATGTGAACCGCAGGGCGTTGGCCGCTTTGTCGGCATGCTTGGCGTTCTTCCAGAGGATCGTGGCACAGCCTTCCGGGCTGATCACGGAGTAATAGGCAAACCGGAGGATCGCGACGTGATCTCCGATGCCGATTCCCAGTGCGCCGCCGCTCCCCCCTTCTCCGATGACCACGCAGACGATCGGGACATTGACCCGGCTCATCTCGCGCAGGTTATAAGCGATCTGGTACGCCTGTCCTCGTTCCTCGGCTTCGATTCCGGGGTAGGCTCCGGCAGTGTCGATCAGGCAGATGATCGGCAGATTGTACTTGGCGGCCATCTGCATTTTGGAAATGGCTTTGCGATACCCTTCCGGGTGGGCCATTCCATAGTTGTGCTCAAGTCGCTCTTCGAGGTTGCGCCCCTTCTGCTGGGCGACGAGCATCACTTTCCGGTCGTCGAGTTTTGCCAGTCCGGTGAGGATGGCCCGATCGTCTCCGTGTGCCTTGTCGCCGTGGAGTTCGACGAATTCATCAAACACGAGTTCGATGTAATCGAGAGCCTGGGGACGGGATTCGTGCCGGGCGACCTGAACGATTTCCCAGGGACCGAGCTGGTCGTAGACCTCGCGGCGGAGTTTGGTCAGCTCGGTCCGCATGTTACGGATCGATTCTGTCGTGGTGGCCGTTGGGTTCGGCTGGGCTTCGAGCGATTCCAGTTGCTTTTCCAGGTCGAAAATCGGCCGCTCAAACGGCAATGGGGTCGGGGCAGACATCAGTCACTTTCGCATCAGAAACACCCCGCACGGTCCTTGTGCGAGGAAACAGAATTTCAGCTTACGGACTCCACACGATACACAAATTGAGTCTGGCTCGTCTATTTTCAACGGAAATACGGTTTGCGGGATTTGATTCCGATGAATCGATCCCTGGTGCCTTGTCACATGATTTCCAGGTCGTCGATCGACGCCAGCGGCGTGTCATCGGCCGGGGGAGGAGCGGGACGTTGTGGTGCAGCAGCAGGTACCGGTTGCGCTGGTGGGATTGCTGATTGCGGCTGGCCGGGGACGGGGACTCCCGCACCGGGAAACGGCAGCCCCGGGACCGGCATGCCTGTTCCCGGGGGGAACATTCCTGGCATTCCAGCGGCCGGCATGCCCGGCATGGGAGCCCCCGGCATGGGCATGCCCGGCATCGGCATGCCGGGGTATCCGGGAAACGGCATGGGCATTCCCGGCTGCATGGGGAATCCCTGCATCGGCATCCCCATCGGAAATGTCCCGGGATGCGGCATGCCGGGGTGAGGAGCCATTCCGGGATAGGGAGCGAATCCGCCCGGGAACGGAACCGGCTGAGGAGACATCGCGGCCGCCGGGGGCTGAATGGCCGGCCTGGCTGCCGGTTTTTCCTCAGGAATCACGATCTTCGGTTTGGCTTTGGGAGGAGCTGCCGGCAAGGGGACGCCGGAGGCCGTCCGCTCTGCATCTTTGCGGCTGTTGAGTCGGTCGTTCTGTGATTCCGCATCCGATGTGGCAAAGGCGGTCCGTTTCGCCTTCAGGTGTTCCACCGGATCCTGATGGAACACATTGAGGTTCCGGATTTCCGCGAAGACCTCCTGCATGTTGGCGTGGCGGTCTTTGGGATACTTGGCGAGCAGCCTGAGAATGAACTTCTCTGCTTCCGGTGTGATATTGCTGTCGAACATCGTTGGCGGTGCCGGAGTATCACGGACGTGCATCATCAGCAGTTCGTTGGGATTGCCGTGTCGAAACGGGGGGTGTCCGACCAGAATCTCGTAGAACAGCACTCCCAGCCCGTAGATATCGACCGAGTGAGTCAGCAGTTCCCGGCGGATCAGTTCCGGGGCGAGATAGGTGCGCGTGCCGGCGATGACGATACTTCTCTTTTTCGTCAGGGCATGGGCGACTGCGTTTCCGGCCCGACTGGTCAGCGAGAAGTCGATCAGCCGGACTTCCCCGCCCCGGGTGACCATGACGTTGTCCGGTTTGACGTCCCGGTGGATCCATTTCTTTTCGTGCATGAAGCCGAGTGCCTGAGACAGGCATTCGATCACCTTCTTGGCGTTCGCCAGCACGAGATCCCGGTCGTTTCGGATCAGGGATTTCAGGTTTCCTCCCCGAAAATACTCCATTACGAAATAGCCGTGCTTCCGTGTGAACTTGCTTTCGATCAGCCGGATGATGTTCGGATGTTCGAGCGATTTTGCGATGTTGGCTTCATGCTTCAACGAACTCTTCTGCTCCGGATCTTTGAACGCCTCCGGCAGCAGGATTTTCATCGCCAGGGATTGCGTTCCTCCCCCTTTGCGGACTTCCCAGATCTGGGTCGCGTTGCCGGTTGCGATACAGTTGATCAGTTCGTAGTCGTCGATTGTTTCGGATTCGGCCACGATTCGCCTCGGAGGTGAGAACAGTCGAAAGGACAGGGCGTTGTGCGCCAGAAATTCAGCGTCAGGCGATCACACGGGACCCCGGAACCGGGATCCTTTCCAGTTTAGACAACCTGGGCGCGGTTGAGAAGATGTCACGCATTTGTCGGTTTTCCGGGCCCGGAGACCGGCCGGATTGGTCAGAACAGTTCGTGAATCTCTCGTTTTCCAAAGTCGACGATGGGGAACGGTCGTCCCGCCGGACCCGGCAGATGGGTTTCCAGATCCATGCCGAGACTTCGGAAGATCGTGGCGACGAGGTCTCCCGGAGTGACTGGGCGTTCCGCGGGAACTCCTCCAATCGGGTCGCTGGCTCCCACGATTCGTCCCCCCTGCACTCCGCCCCCTGCGAAATACGTTGTAAAGCAACCGGGCCAGTGATCCCGTCCGCCGGCCGGATTCACCCGGGGTGTCCGGCCGAATTCGGCGAGATTGCAGACGAGCGTATTGTCCAGAAGCCCCCGTTCCGAGAGATCTTCGATCAGGGCCGTATACGCCTGGTCGTACATTGGACAGACATCCTTTTTCATTCCTTCGATGGATGTGAACGGCTTGGAACCGTGGATGTCCCAGGTGATTTCATCGAACACGGTCAGGAAGGTGTTGATCGTGACAAACCGGACGCCCGCTTCGATGAGGCGTCGCGCCAGCAGGCAGCACTGCCCGAAGCGATGCATGCCGTACCGCTGGCGTGTTGTGTCCTTTTCCTGGTTCAGATCAAAGGCCTGCCGGGCCTGCGGACTGCTCATCATGCGAAACGCCGCTTCGAAGTTGCTGTTGAGCATGTGAGCGGATTCGGACGCTTCAAAATTCTCAAGCGTACTGTCGACCACTTCCCGCAGTCGCCGTCGCCGTTCCAGTCGCGCCGCTCCAATTTCCGCAGGGGGAAGCAGGTCCGGCACCTGAAAATTGGCCTGCGCCGGATTGGCGTTGAGTGAGAACGGATCGTGGGCTTTCCCGAGAAAGCCGCCTGCCTGACCGTTGGGAAGGTTGCCCCCTCCCCTCCCCATCAGTTCCGGCAGAACGACAAATGGCGGAAGATCGGTTCTTCTTCCCTTCAGATAACTCACAACAGCCCCGGCGTGCGGGGAATTCACTCCCCCGGCAAACTGGCGTCCCGTCTGCAGCATCTGCCAGCCGGCGTCATGAACCGCTGCTCCGGTGTGATAGCAGGAGCGAACAAGTGAAAACCGATCGGCGATTCGGGCATGCCCTGGCAGCAGTTCGCTGAGTTGAATGTCGGGGGATTTCGTACTGACCGGTTGAAACGGGCCTCGTACTTCCGCCGCGGCATTGGGTTTCATATCGAACAGATCGAGATGACTCGGTGCCCCGAGATTGAAGATCATGATGCAGGCCCGTTCGTCGTGGCCCGGTTTGATTTTCCCGGCGTCATGAGCGGCCAGATACTGGGGAAGTCCCAGGCCGATGGCTCCCAATGCCCCCACCTGAAGGAAATCCCGCCGGGTTGTTCCCTGGCAGTCATGTGCCTGTCCACGTCCGGTCAGTGAAAGCATTGCAACGGTGTCCTGATGGGCCGCTCAAGTCGAATGGAAGCTGGAGTTTTTCTCCAATGCCTGGTGCATCCTTCCGACTTGCCGTCCCGTTCTCGAGGGATCCGGGTAGGGATCCGGGTGTTTCGGGAAGCCATCAGAAGCAGACTCACTTCCGATCCGGCGCCGGAACCGCTCTGATGCCTTGAAGATCTCCATCTTACCGTAGAAGTATCAGCCGCTGTCAATGCGACTGCTGTTGTCAGGCTGCCAGGGGGGAGAGGTCGTTTACTGAAAGAAGCTGGCGAGAGAGACCGCGGAACAGGCGATTCCGGCCAGAATGACGAGCACTCCCCAGAAGGTCGCTCCCCTCCCCTGAATCGGCTCCAGGTGACGAAACAGGTAGAACCGCTGTTGACGGATTGCCCGTAAGCCGATGGACGCGATCAGGACTCCTCCGGGAATCAGAATGGCACGGAAGAACATGTCCGTCCGGGGACTGATCTGGGCCAGTAACCAGATCATGGGGCCGACTCCGTCGTTGGTCCCGGGGAGGAGCGGACTCCGAAACCGATCAGAAACACTGCCAGACAGCCGGTCAGGCAGATTGCGGAAAACCAGTCTCCGATCGTCACGTACAGACTCGTTCGGGGATCCAGTGGAACGTCTCCCACGAGAGCACAGTTCATCTGTTTGTAAAACCGTCCCGTTCGCGGATCACGCACCGACTTCCGCATCGGACGATCCTCTCCGGGAGTTGCTCCATCGATGAATTCATGCGGTTCCCGAACCACTCCGTCACCGTCGATGATGGCCGAAATTCCGGTGTTCACTGCACGAACAAGTGGGGTTCGGGTTTCGATCGCCCGAAACTGAGACGTGATCAGATGCTGTTCCAGTTCACTGGATCCATGAAACCAGCCGTCGTTCGTCAGATTCACCAGGCACTGATTCTGCGTCTCGCCGTTGACGTTTCCGGCCTGTGCCAGACGGCGGACCAGTTGCGGGACGGTGTCTTCGAAGCAGATCAACGGGATGAATTCCCAGTCCCGGTATTTGAGCACATTCCCCTGCTCTCCCCGATCGATTCCAAATCGTCCACGAAACGGTGTGAAGGACTGCAGAAACGGCAACGCATCCCGTAGCGGGATGTATTCCCCGAACGGAACCCGGTGAATTTTGTCGTATCGACCGGTGACCCCGATGCCCGGTTGAACAAAGAGGGCCGAGTTGAAGAGTCCTGACGTGGTCGGCGTGGCGGCAAACACCGTGGATCCGATGATCAAGGCCGCGTTGGTCATGTCGGCGAGATCGGTCAGTGTCTGCTGGGCTTCCTGTTTTCGCCAGAACTCGACCGGGATCTCCGGCCAGACCTCTTTCAGCTGTTCGTCGCGAATCCCTTTTTCCGCCGAGTACATTCCATAGGGAAACATCGCTTCCGGCCAGACGACGACATCCGGACTCTCCCCGACCGTCATGCCGGTCAACTGCCGATGCATCATGAAGATGTCCATCGGGTCATCCATGTCATTTCGGACGCTGGCGACAAAATTTCCCTGAATCAATGCGACGCGCGGGCCGCGCGGAAAGGACTCCCCTCCCCTGCGGAGTGTTCCATAAACGGCACTGGCGAGGACCAGCACCATTGCCACGGCAACGCCGAACCATTGATGCAGAATCGCCGGCTGCGGCAATGCGGCAGCTTCCTGTGGTCGGACCAGATTCCAGCGCTGCAACCAGTGGGCGGGAACGAGTTCCGCCAGTCCGGCGTTTGCGAGGACCACGACAAAGCTGACCAGATACGCTCCCCCCAGATCGCTGATCTGAATCAGTTCCACCCAGCGATACTGGGTGTGCCCGATGTAGTACCAGCTGAAGCCTGTCAACAGAGACGCTCTGGCATATTCCAGCCCGACCCAGATCACCGGAGCGGCACAGACGAGCGGGATGCGCAAACGGTGAACGGCCCGTCGGGTGAGCCAGAGAAACAGACACCAGTAGCCGGCCAGGTATGCGGCGAGCGCGATCAGCGCGAGATACATGGTCACATCTCCCAGTCGCATCCACTGCAGTGTTGCGAGCCAGAAGAGAAATCCCCCGAGCCAGGTCAGGCTGTAGAGCCGCCGTGTCGGAGGAGACAGCCGTGCCAGTTGAAGAAACGGAACCAGGCAGAGCCAGGCAAGCGGCCCCCAGTCGACGGGGGGGAATGACAACCAGCTCAACAGCCCGGTGGCGGAGATCAGAATCCAGGTGCCCAGGGCTCCCGGGCGACGTTTCTGTCCTTGAGAGATGATCTCGGTGACGCGATGCGGAAGACCCGTTTCCGTCGAACGGTCGAGTGTCGGGTTCGTGGAATTGTCGACCTGTGGCATCTGGCACATCCGTGACCAATCGAGGCGGTCGCCGCGTCACGTGTCACCAAGACACGTCACTGTTGCCGTACGGCGATTCCAGTCTGCTCCACGTGAAGCGGAGTGGCTGTCTGTGTTCCGTCAGGAATCACGGCATCCCCAGGGAAGAATTGTGACACGTTCTCCGGGAGACCATGTCACCTCCCCTGCCGGAACTGACAGTGAACAGTTCGCTGTCGCAGTCCCCCGCAGATCGGCAGACCCTTTCCAGGGAGCCGGTCGGGCGGTCAGAGTTCCATCTTCCGTCGTGACGTGCGCCGGAAACCAGGTGGGACGGTCAGATCGATGCCGAAACGGCGCTGCCAGTGTCACGGTCAGCAGGTTCGGGCGAAGGACTGGTCCTTCCATCCAGCGTCGTAACGCCAGTCGCACAAACAGTTCGAAGCAAACCATACTGCTGACGGGGTTTCCCGGCAACCCGAACACGATGGGACCTCTTCTCCCGTTTCGGGGAGTTCCCACTCCAAACCAGCAGGGCTTTCCCGGCTTCATCGCGACTTTGTGGAAGACTTCGGCCACCCCTGCCCGTTTGAGTTCCGACGGCACGAGATCATAGTCCCCGGCCGAGACTCCGCCGGACAGACAGAGGAAATCGCACTCCAGTCCCCGTGGCAGGTGTTCTCGAAGAGAGTCCTGGTTGTCCCGGGCGATTCCCAGATTGCGGGGAATGCCTCCGGCCGTTTGAACTTGAGCCGCCAGCATCACGGCGTTGGTGTTCCGGATCTGCCCTGCCCCGGGAGTTTGCGAGATCTCCACGAGTTCATCTCCCGTCGCCAGGATTCCCACGACGGGAGGAGTGCGGACCAGCGGGAACGCCTGTCCGGTTTCAGCGAGCAATGCGACTGCGGCGGGAGTGATGCGGTCCCCTCCCCTGAGCAGCAGGTCTCCCGCGGCCATCGATTCCCCCTGCCGCAGAATGTTCCAGCCTGGTCGTGCGTCTGATCCCTTTTGAAAGGTGACGGTTTCGTGGGACTCGATAGTCCATTCCCGAGGGATGACGAGTTCTGCTCCCTTTGGAATCGGGGCGCCGGTCATGATGCGGAAGACGGTCCCCGGTGCCAGCGGAATGGCTGCAGGTTGACCGGCGGCCACTTCTCCGGAAACGGGGAGTGAGACAGGAATCTGTGCGAGATCCGACTGACGGACGGCAAAGCCGTCCATCATGGATTTGTCGAACGGTGGAGAATCGATGGTGCTGACAAGATCTTCCGCCAGGACCAGTCCAGCCGCCTGCGGGAGCGGGACCCGTTCCGGAGTGGCAGGTTCCACATGGCGGACAATCTCATCCCAGGCCTGCTCCACGGTCAGCATCTTGGACGTCCTCTCTCGGAAGTGGTTTTCGGCCATTCCCCTTTTCAGAGAAACTGGGGGAGAAACAGGGGGAGAAGAGAGAGTGTTGCGACTCGAATCCAGTCGCTGGCCACCTCTTATCCGGCGACCTTCTCCCCTCGGGGGAGAAGGCATCATACGGTCTCTCGAGCGATCGAAGGACGGGTGTCAGGTTCCGAGTCGGCTGCCGGAGGGATCGATCAGCCAGAGCCAGTCGGCGAACAGGAATTCCATCCGGCCGGCGAGCAGGGCGATGCGTCCCATCACGGTGTACCCGAAGGCGGCCCCGAAGGTGATCATCAACACCCAGACCCCGACCTGAGAGACTTTCCCGACCACTCCCCGGTGTTCAATCGAAAAGAAGAAATAGAAGAGTGTCGCAATGACACTCGTGATGAGCAGGAACTGTTGCAGGCTTTCACCCCAGAGGATGTGGCCTCCTGCTTCTGCCGCGTCTCTGACAATGACGGGGTTGATCGATGCGTGAATCTGTCGCAGGAAGTCCGCCTGCAGAAATCCGATCAGGCGAATTCCGGAAAAGGATCCGATGATGAACGCCAGCGGCCAGCGGGCGATCCACGCGCCGCGCGGGGACAGTCTCCAGAGCAGCATGCCGCCGAGAATCAGCGGAATCAGGTAGAGCCACCAGTGTTCATCGCGGATGACCGAGATCCCCGGCATCGCCCAGGACTGTGTCCACGCAGGGGAGAGCTTGGCGAACAGGCTCGGGACAATGACCGTCCAGAACCCGACGACCATCATGTAGGCCGCCGACGTTCCGACGAACACGGCCTCGGCAATTTTATAGCAGGGATTGTCACGATAGAGGAACGAAAAGACGCTCAACGTCAGAAACGCCGAGACCCAGATTCCGAATGTCCGCGACCAGCTGAATTCCGCCGTTCCGGCCAGAAAGTCATTGTGCGTGGCCCCCAGAATCCGGCCATCCAGTTCGGTGACATAGGCCTGCCCTGCCCCGACGAATACGGCTCGATACAGCAGCCAGATCCCGAACAACAGCCACAGCGCCGCCCAAATCCGTCGTCGCGGTTTTTCGGTGGAAACAGGCTCAGGGGAAACAGACGCCGCTTCCAACTTGAATCTCCCGTTGCCGAAGACAGTGTGGGGGCTGACAGTCCGGTGACTGTGCCAGAAAAGACGCACCCACTGTACCGTCCCGGCAAACGAGAAACAAAGGAAACGGAATCCATTCCCCGGAGTCGCAGTTCAGAGTCGAACCTGCAGCGAGTGGCTGTCAGAATTCTCCGACAACATTGCCATCAGCGCGATCTCCCAGATTGCGCCAGGTCGTGAGATTGATGTTCTCGGAGATGAACCGAACCGCCCCATCCGCCATCAGACTGTGCACTCCCCCGGTATGCTTGCTGCGGGCAGCGGCATTCACATACACACTATAGATGTCACAGTCTTCCACCAGGGAGTTTGGGGTCTTGATGGTGCAGAACAACCAGGTTGCAGGGGTACCGAATCTCCAGGAGAAACCGCGATCTGACCGCCGAGTTGCAATTGAACAGGGGTTCACATCTGAAGTCGCTGTGTGCATCGCCTCCCCGACCAGGCATTCGGAGGCCATCATGGTGTTGGAGGTTCCGTCAGTGATATCCCGGACTTTGCAACTGCTGTTCGTGGAGAAGATGCCCACTTCTTTACGGTTATTGTAGACCACTCGGGACCATTCCCCGTTGGTTGTGCCCGGAACGTTCGCTCCCCCTCCGTAACCCGGCCCTCCTCCATAGATTCTCGAGGCATTGCCGATGCTCGCGACATAGCTTGTCGGGGCATACTCAGCCTGTCCGGTCATGGAGCGATTTCCCGGATCACTCGGACATCGGAAAAAGGAAATGTCCATGCCCCGGACATTGTTGGGGTCCCAGGAATTCAAATTGTTACTGACATAGTTCGTATCGAAATTGATTTTCTGGTAGATCGTGGCCTGTTCCAGAAATGGCAACAGGTACACGAGCCAGGTCGCCCGATTGGATGAGCCACCGGCCTCGGTTGTCGCGAAAACTTTGTACATGCACCCCATCGGGAAGCAGCCGTGGGTGTCGTTGTAGTTGTGCAACGCCAATCCCATTTGTTTCAGGTTGTTTTTGCACTGGCTCCGCCGGGCCGCTTCCCGGGCCTGCTGTACCGCAGGCAGCAGCAGTGCAATCAGGATCGCGATAATCGCGATCACCACCAGCAACTCAATGAGCGTGAATCCGGAACTGCGAGACCGGAATGGAGAGGGGGTGTGCTGAAACATAAACGTCTTTACTGAAAAACAGGTGAGAAAAGTCGGCAAACGAATGACGCATTTGACGAGTGAATACCAAGCCTGCATACTACGCGAACAAATGGATTTGTCAAATTTCATACGTTCTCATCTGTCGGACGACGGTCGGAGGGCTCTGATGGCATCACGGTTTTTGATTCTCGGCGCAGTGGCTTGCCTGCTGTGGGGGTGCGGCCCGCAAGGTCCGGCACGGGCTCATGTTGAAGGGATTGTGACCTGGGAAGAGAAGCCCATCGCGAGCGGATTTATCCAGTTCATTCCGATTCCCGGAGTGCCTGGAGCTCCTGTTCAACTGAACATTAAGAACGGGCGTTACAGCTCAAAAGAAGACGCTGTCGACAGTCGGGGAGTCATCGTTGGAGAAAACGATGTTCAGATCTTTGCCATGCTCCCGACCGGAAAGAAGGTGCGGTCCCCGGACGGCGATCTCATCGATGAAGTCAAAGACTCCATCCCGAAGAAATATAACGAAGAAACCGAACTCCGTCGGGATGTGAAAGCCGGTCTGAATCCGTTCGACTTCAACCTGACAAAGTAGCAATGGCACTTGTCAGAGTCGCCGTCGTCAATCCTCCTCCCCTCAGGGGAGAGAGTCAAGAAGTGGGCGGGAGAGTCATCTGTTCCAGGCGTTCGATGATCTGCCGGTAGAGCGTTGAGGATTTGTCGAAGAGCCCTTCGGTTTCCGCCAGCCAGAGTCCGTCGGTGGCGAGTTGGATAATGGCGAGCAGAATCGGGTCGGTCCCCTCCCCTGCCGGGGATGCGGTCGTCATCATGCGAATCCGGGTTTCCCGCCACTGACTCCGCATCGTCGGATTGTCACGTGCTTCGACTGCCAGAATGCTGCAGAGCTGGCTGTCCTGTTCATCCCGTTCCCGGGTGGCGACTTTCAGGTAGGCTCGTGTTTCCTTCCCGGATTCGATCGGGTCGGCCGCGCAGATCTTTTTGATGCGGGACAGAAACCGCTGATGCAGTTCCACGATCACGGCATCAATCAGATGCTGCTTGTTCGGGAAATGATGCAGCAGTCCTCCCTTGCTGACTCCGGCCGCTTTCGCCACCCCGTCCAGCGTGACACCGGCAAGACCCTTCTCCCGGATGGTTTTTTCGGCCACCTCCAGCAGCAGCTGTCTCGTTTCGACGGGTTGTCGTTTCACTGGCTCAGGGAAAGGCATTCCACTTCTCGGTCAGGCAGGGTTCGTACGGTGATCAATGCGCGGCAATCGACTCGGTCGCGGAGGGGGTTGATTCCGCTTCGTCCGTCTTGCGTCGTCCGACAATCCGTTCGCTCAGGGATTGCATGACAGTATAGAAGACCGGGACGAAAAAGATGGCCAGAAATGTCGCGGCAATCATGCCCCCGAAAACCGCGGTTCCCAGTGACCGGCGTCCGGCCGCTCCGGCCCCGTGTGCGATCACCAGCGGAAAGATCCCCAGGATGAAGGCGAACGATGTCATGAGAATCGGGCGGAACCGCATTCTGGCCGCTTCCGCCGCCGCTTCCCGGATACTTCTTCCCTGCTCTCTCAGGTCACGTGCGAATTCGACGATCAGAATCGCGTTCTTACTGGCCAGGGCAATGATCAGCACGATTCCGATCTGCGTGTAGATGTTGTTATCCATTCCGCGCACCGCGACGGCGACCACGGTTCCCAGCAGAGCGAGCGGCACCACGAGAATCACCGCTGCCGGCAGGAACCAGTTTTCATACTGCGCCGCCAGCACCAGATAGACCATCAGCACGGCCATTCCAAAGACGTAAAATGCCTGGCCGCTCACCTGCTTTTCCTGGAACGACATCCCGCTCCATTCGTATCCCATCCCCGGCGGCAGTTTTTCTTTGGCCATCTGTTCCATCAGATCCATCGCCTGCCCGGAACTGACTCCCGGCGCGGCGGTGCCGTTGATGGTCACGCAGGAGTACAGGTTATAGCGTGGAATCATCTGCGGACCGGTGGTCATCCGCAGGCTCGAGAACGCTCCGATCGGAATCATCTCCCCTTTGTTGTTTCGGACTTCGAGCCGTTTGATGTCTTCTGGTCGTGCCCGGAATCTCTGGTCCGCCTGAATCTGAACCTGCCAGGTCCGGCCGAACTTGTTGAAGTCGTTGACGTAAGCGGATCCGAGAGCCGCCTGAAGTGTGGAGAAGACCGAGCCGAGAGGAACTCCCAGCGTCATCGCTTTTTCCCGGTCGATGTCGACGTATAACTGGGGAATCCCTGCCCGGAAGGAGGTCTGCAGGCCAGACAGTGATGACTGGGCATTGCCGTCGTGCACCAGTTCGTCGGCCACGGCCTGGAGCTGATGCAGTCCCTGGTTCGCACGATCCTGCAGTCGGAATTCAAATCCCCCGGTCTGCCCGAGCCCCTGAATGGCCGGCGGCGGAAAGGCGAATGCAATCGCTTCCGGGATCTGTGACACCGACATGTAAATGTTCCCCAGAATCGCATCCAGCGACTTACGGGGATCATGCAGACGTTCTTCCTGCGGCTCGAACGTGATGAAAATGGTGACGGCGTTCGGGACAGTGGATCCGTCCAGCAACGACATTCCCCCGATCGTGAACCACTCTTTCACCCCGGGAGTGTCCTGCAGGATGGTGTTCAGCTTGGCAATGACTTCTTCGGTTCGTTCGAGAGACGCGGCGTCATCGAGCATCCCCGCGAGAATGGCGTAGCCCTGATCTTCCGTCGGAACGAAACTGGTGGGGAGTCTGGTGAACCAGTATCCGGTTCCGATCGCAATGGCGACGAACAGGACCATCACCAGCGCGGAGTACGGGAGAATCCCCTTCACAATCCGGACGTACACCCTCTCGAACCAGCCGTACACCCGATTGAACCCCCGGTAAAAGAGGTTTTTCTTCTCCGGAGTGGGACGGAGATAAATCGCACACTGGGCCGGTTTGAGTGTCACGGCGTTGATGGCACTGATGATCGCCGTGGCGGCAATGGTCAGTGCAAACTGCTGATACAGCTGACCGGTGATCCCGGCCATGAATACCGTCGGCACGAACACGGCCATCAGGACCAGCGTGATCCCGATGACGGGGCCGATCACTTCTCCCATCGCTTTGACAGTCGCCGGTTTGGGGGCGAGCTTGCCGCGATCGATGTGATGGACCGCGTTTTCGACGATCACGATGGCGTCGTCGACCACGATTCCGATCGCGAGCACCAACCCGAACAGGGTCAGCATGTTAATGGAGTATCCCATCGCGCCGAGGGCCGCGAACGCCCCGATGATCGTGACGGGGACTGTTGTCGCCGGGATCAGCACCGCGCGCCAGTCCTGCAGAAAGACCAGGATCACGACCAGCACCAGAATGCCCGCTTCGAAGAGGGTTTTATAGACTTCGTAAATCGACTCTTCGACGAACTCGGTCGGGTTGAACGGGATGTCGTACTTCACCCCCGGTGGCAATGTCGGTTCGAGTTCCGCCATTTTCTTTTTGACGGCATGGGCGACACTCAGCGAGTTGGCCCCCGGCAACTGAAACACCGCCACCCCGGCGGCTGGCTGTCCGCTCACTTCCATCCACGACGCGTAGGACTGGGCTCCCAGTTCGACTCGGGCGACGTCCCGGACACGTGTCAGGCGGGCTCCCAGGGTGCCGTCATCGACGGACTTGATGATGATCTCTTCGAACTGTTTCGGGTCGCTGTAACGTCCCTGCGTCGACACGGTGAATTGATTGTTCTGATCGCTGCGTGCGGGACGCTGTCCCACCTGCCCTGCGGCCACCTGAATGTTCTGGGCACTGATCGCGGCGTAGACGTCATCTGTCGTCAGACCACGGGCTTTCAGCTTTTCCGGATCGAGCCAGATACGCATCCCGTAGTTGCTGGTTCCGAAGACCTGAGTTCCCCCGACACCGGGAATTCGGCTGATCAGGTCCTTGATCTGGATTTCCGCGAAGTTACTCAGGTACAAGCCGTCATGCTCGCCGGTCGGAGAGGTGAGCCCCACCACGATGACCATGTTGGTCGACTGCTTCTGAGCCGTCACGCCGAGCCGCTGGACTTCCTGCGGAAGCCGTGGAAGGGCCGTGGCGATCCGGTTCTGAACGAGCACCTGGGACTGGTCGAGATTCGTTCCGACTTCGAACGTCACCGTCAGTTTGTACGTCCCGTTGTCGGAACAGACCGAGTTCATGTAGATCATGTTCTCGACGCCGTTGATCGCCTGCTCCAGGGGACCGGCCACGGTGTCGGCCAGCACCAGGGCATTCGCCCCGGGATAGGTCGCCGTCACTTCGACCGTGGGAGGGGTCAGGCTGGGATACTGTTCGACCGGCAGTCCATACAGCGAGACCGCGCCGACAATCATCGTGACGATCGCGATCACGTTCGCAAAAATCGGGCGATCAATAAAGAATCGGTAAAACATAAAAAGACCTGAAGCCGGTTCAGCAATGGCGTCTGGACGGGAAAGCGTCGGTGCAGTGAACAGTCAAATCGTGGCCGCGGATTTTGGACCGTGAGCCGTGTTCGAATTCCAGGCGTCGATCGCCAGGAGGGAACTCGGCCCACCCGTTGGAATTAATGCGATGCGGCTGCGGCCGGTTTGGTTTCGGCAGACGCCGTGTCCTCCGCGGGGGGGGCGTCTTCCTCTCCCGGGAGTCTGGGGGTCACCGTCATGCCCGGCCGGACTTTCAACAGTCCGTCGGAAACCACTTTGTCGTCCGGGTGAATCTCCCCTGTCACCACACGCATGCCGTCAATCGATTCTCCGGCGACGACTTTGTGCTGCTCGACGGCATTCTTCTCGTTGACGGTGTAGATGAAGGTTCCGGCCTGGTCATAACCCAGTGATCGTTCGGAGACGAGGAGTGCGTTCTCGTGGATTTCCGAGGGAACACGAATCCGGATGAACATCCCCGGCATCACGAGCCCATTGTTCTGGAACACTCCGCGAATCTGCACGGTTCCGGTGTCCGACTGAACCCCCGGAGAGATGTAGTCGATGGTCCCTGCAATCGGGAAGGTGCGGTCCTCTCCGATGCCCAGGTGAATCGGAATCTTCTGCTCATCCCCATTTCCCGCATATCGCTTCTTCAGGCGGAGGAGATCTTCTTCGCTGATCGAGGCGTACGCATAAATCGGATTGACACTGACGATTGATGCCAGAACTTTCGTGTTGTCATCCGTCACGTAGTTCCCGATGTCGAAAGCCCGGCGATCGATCAGGCCGTCAATCGGAGCCGTAATGCGACAGTATCCCAGATTGATCTCCGCGGTCCGCAACTCGGACTTGGCGAGATCGAGCGTCGCCTGAGCGGCGAGAATGTTGGTGTCGTAATCGACAACGGCCTGTTCCAGTTCCGCCTTGCTCGCGACAACCCGGGCGTCCGCCGTTCGCAGTGCGGCTTCCGTCCGGTCATACTCCTGACGGGAGAGAGCATTCTGTCCCAGCAGCTGGATGTTTCGTTCGTGGTTGACGCGGGCGAGCAGCAGTTCCGACTCATTGAGCTGCAACTGAGCCGTTGCGATCTCACGGGCTTTTGACTGCTTTGCTTTCTTGAGATTCGATTCGGCTTCACTCTGTCGCGCCCGGGCGTATTCCACCCGTACAGTGAATGGCTCTTCATCAATGACGAACAGCAACTGCCCTGCTTTGACAAAATCCCCGTCTTCGAAATTCCGCTCAACGAGATAACCGGCGACGCGGGAACGGAGTTCCACCCGTTCAGACGCCTGGGCGATTCCCGTCTGTTCGACATATCCGGTCACGGTCTGGACCACCGGAAGCGCCACCTTCACGTTCGGCGGAGGGGGAGCCTGATACTGATTTGGCTCCCCGCACCCGGTGCCGAAGAAGGCCAGTGCGGTGAGTCCGGCGGAAGTCCAGGCGAGAGACAGTCTCCGAAACCCGGTCCACTCCGTCTCACTCAATGAGGCCGCTGTCTCAGTCGAATGGTGTCGTTGCGGGTTCGAACGTGTCGAGAGATCGGTCAGGTTTGGCATAAACAGTTGCGTTGCAGAAGACGTGCAGGAAACGACTTGCGCCATCGGGAAGGTGCGATTGACTGTCGATTCCGGCCCATGGGGAATTCAATCGTAACAGAAATACCGTCTGGACGGTCGGTAGTCAAGATGGGAAATTTGAACGGAAAATGGCAGGGGGAGAGAGCCGTCGTTTGGAGGTGAGGTTCGGAGAAAAGTCAGAAATCACTGAGAAATGGCTGCTGTCAGGGGACCGAATCCCAGATCAGACTGCCGTAAATGCCTCGATTCGGTGATTGGGAAATCCGCCACATCAGCAGAGTGATGATCGCACAGGTGATCAGATAACCGAAGACACTGCTCATGCCGCTTCCCCTGGACCCGCTGGCTGGATGACGACTCGACTCTGTCCCGCTATGTCGACTCTGCCTCGCTGTGCCGACTCTGTATCTACGCTGGGAAAACGACGAACGCCGGAGAAACGGTCTCCGGCGTTCGTGAATCCGTCAGATTTCAGTCGAGATCACTCCGGGAGTGCTTCATCCCGGGTTTCCGGGAGGAATGGCAGCACCAGCAGTCCGATCAGAAACACGGTCGCCATCGTCGCTCCGGTATAGCGGAATGTCTCGCTGGAGACTCCGTAGATGCTGACAAAGAATCCGTCCAGCTGGGCTTTGATCAGCGGGCCCCCGGCGGCCACGAACCGGCCGACGTTGTAGCAGAAGCTGATCCCGGTCGAACGGAGTCGGGTGGGGAACAGTTCCGGGAAGTAAATCGCATATCCGGCAAACAGGGAGAGCTGACAGAAGCCCATGATGGGGACCATCACCCAGATCTGCCAGAATTCCTTGAGGAACAGGAACACCGTCACCGTGCTGATGAAAGCGGCCAGCAGTGCAATCGCGAAAGTGTTCTTTCTTCCGATCCGCTGTGACACGGCCCCGAACCCGAACATTCCGAAGAAGGCTCCCACGTTGATCGCCATCGACGCGAAACTGGTCCAGCGTGACAGCCGCCCTTCGACGACATTGCTCAACTCGCTCTGAACCGCTTTCGCCGTCGGACTGAGCTGACTGGTCAGGTCTTTGTCCCCGATGGCGGCTGTGAGTTGTTCAAGAGACTGAATTCGTTCTGCTGCCTGCTCTCTTTGCGCCAGGGCAATCTGCTCGGCGTAGATCTTTTCTGTCACGATGGGACGCTGAACCAGCTTGATCAGGTCTGGGGTGTAGAACCCGATGGACCACAATCCGACCACTCCGGCACAGGCGAGCACCAGTCCGAGCAGTGCATGTTTCCGCAGTTTGGCGTCCTGAAACAGTTCCCGGTAACTGCCGAGCTGTTTGTTGGCGTTCGCTTCGGCTTTGGACTTCGTCCAGGTTTCCGGTTCTTTCAGATTACGGCGAATGATGAGCGCGAGGAGCGCCGGAACCGCACCGATCAGGAACATGATTCTCCAGGGGCTGGCTTCCATCCCCTGCTCTTGAGCGAGTCCCAGACTGAGGTTGATGAGTGCGGCACTGATGTTTCCAACGGCCGACAACGCCTGCAGACTGCTCAACGCATACGGACGGGCTCTGGCCGGCATGACTTCCGCAACCAGCGACACTCCCACCGCAAACTCTCCGCCGACTCCGAGACCGGTCAAAAACCGATATAACGCGAAATCCCAGACGCTGGTAGAAAAAGAGCTGAGTCCTGTAAACAAGGAATAGAGCAGAATCGTGATCACCATCGTCTTGGCACGACCCCAGCGGTCTCCCAGCACGCCGAATGCGAGTCCCCCGGTGGCCCAGCCCAGCATGAAGACGGTCGTCGCATAGTCACCGTATTGACTGCGCTTCTGGGTGAGCTGATCCGGATCCGGGAACTGGGCTTCCGTGACGAGATCCCGCATCACCGCCGGGCGAGCCAGCACATACAGCTGCTGATCCAGACAGTCAAACAGCCAGCCGAGTGCCGCGACCACCAGCACAAACCAGTGGTAACGGGTCATCTGTCGATACCAGGGAGTTTTCATATCGATACTCTCACCCGAACTGGATGAGGAGGAGTGGTCGATGTGCACTGAGACGCTCCATTGTTGGACTTGGTGACGGGGCGGGAAAAGCCGAGACACTATCTTCTGAACAGGGGGCGGGACGCAACCCAAACCGTCGCATCTCCCGCGATAGGGACTCTGCGAACGAATTTTCGTGGTCGTCGCTGCGGTTCTCTTGCCTGCTCATGTTCCGCCATGGTGCGAGACGATTCCTGAGACAGGTGGCCGCGCTGCGGGGCTCTCGTCCGGAGTCACGGCACCACCACGGCTCCGATTTCTCGCAGTGACTCTGTCGCACCAATTCCTCAAGATGTTCTTCCGTTGGGAACTGTTGTACACTGACGCTGGCTGAGGCCGCCTGCCAGCGGGACCACGTTGGCAGAACAGATTTTCTGATCATCCTCACCGTTCACTCTACACCGTTCACGGGCACCCCTGTCATGCTGGCCAAGCTGCTGACTTATTCGTTATTTGGAATCGACGCCTGCCCGGTGGAAGCGGAAGTCGATATCTCTCCCGCAGCGATGCCGAAGACGATTCTCGTGGGACTGGCCGAAGCGGCTGTGAAAGAAAGCGTGCATCGCATCGAACGGGCGCTGGCAAACAGCGGCTATCAGCGGCCGATCGACCGGATCATCATCAACCTCTCCCCTGCCGATCTTCCAAAAGAAGCGGCTTCGTTTGATCTGCCGATCGCGCTCGGAATTCTTGCCGCGAGTGGACAACTGGCCTCCGAGCAGTTCGCCCGGTATGCATCCGTGGGAGAACTGGCGCTCGATGGAGCGGTGCGTCCGGTCAAAGGAATTCTGTCGATGGCGCTGCAGGCCCGGGCTGATGGCCGACGAGGACTGCTCGTTCCGCTGGAGAACGCACGGGAAGCGGCCGTGGTCGAGGGAATTGACATCATTCCGGTCGGCACACTGACCGAGGCGGTCGGTTTCTTCTCTGGAATCCTGCCGATTGATCCGCAGCCGTTCAGCTGGACCGATGCCGTCCGTGAATACGGGACATATGCGGTGGACTACTCCGACGTGAAGGGACAGGAGATGGCGAAGCGCGCCGTCACCGTGGCGGCGGCCGGTCGGCATCACCTGCTGATGATCGGCTCTCCCGGCACGGGGAAGACCCTGCTGGCACAGCGGATTGGAACCGTTCTTCCCGAACTGGAACCGGAAGAGTCACTGGAGACGACACGGATCTACAGTGCCGTCGGGCGACTCAGCAAAGGTCAGTCGCTCATGCTGACCCGGCCATTTCGCTCCCCGCATCACACGATCAGTGAAGCGGGTCTGGTCGGCGGCGGCAGCACACCGACTCCCGGTGAGATCAGCCTCGCACATCATGGAATTCTGTTTCTCGATGAGCTGCCGGAGTTCAACCGCCGGACGCTCGAAGTGATGCGGCAACCGCTGGAGGAGAATCAGGTCACCATTTCGAGAGCAATCGGAAGCATGACCTTTCCGGCGAACCTGATGCTCGTGGCGGCCATGAATCCCTGCCCTTGCGGGTATCGGGGAGATCCCAAGCGGAACTGCAACTGTTCTCCCATGCACATCGAGCGGTATCTCAGCAAACTCAGCGGGCCGCTGCTGGATCGGATCGACATTCATATCGAAGTTCCGGCGGTTCCGTTTCGGGAATTATCCAACAATCGTCCGGGGACTGACAGTGCCTCGATTCGTGGGAAAGTGGTTCACGCACGTGGACGGCAGCGCGAACGGTTTCGAAAAGACGGAACGGTCCTGAATGGAACAATGTCTCCCCGGCAGATTCGCCAGCACTGCAAACTGGCATCAGACGCGGAGTCATTGTTGAAATCGGCGATGGAAGAAATGGGCCTGTCTGCCCGGGCGCACGATAAAATTCTCCGGGTGAGCCGGACCATCGCGGATCTCGATGATTCCGATGCCATCGATGTTCCCCATTTGACGGAAGCGATCAACTATCGGGCATTGGATCGAACCTACTGGACCCGTTGAGGTGAATCCCGTTGATGTTGTCCGGACCGTTCCGGCGGGATCCCCTGCCCCATCTTGATGTCACATGAATGAATCCCGTCAGGCCTCGCCGGTCTCGCAGATTGTTGAGGAACTCTATCGCACACAGTCGCGACGGATTTTCGCCACACTGATTCGACTGCTCGGCGACTTCGAACGGGCGGAAGAAGCATTGCATGAAGCATTTGCCCTGGCGGTCGAGCAATGGCCAGTCGCTGGAATTCCTGAGAATCCCCGTGCCTGGCTGGTTTCGGCGGGCCGGTTCAAGTCGATTGATGCGCTGCGCCGCCGGGTCCGACTGGAAGAGAAACTGCCCCAACTGGTTCAGCGGGGGCAGACCAATTCCGTTGACACGCAGCTGAGTGACGACACCGTCGAAGATGACCAGTTACGCCTGATCTTTACCTGCTGTCATCCGGCTCTCGCAGACACCACCCAGGTGGCATTGACGCTGCGGGAAGTCTGCGGATTGAAGACAGAGGAAATCGCCAGTGCGTTTCTGACCTCACCGACGACCGTCGCACAGCGCATCGTGCGAGGGAAGACGAAGATCCGGGACGCCGGGATTCCGTACGTCATTCCGGTGATCGAGGAACTTCCGGAACGGCTGGATTCCGTGCTCTCAGTGATTTACCTCGTGTTCAATGAAGGATATTCCGCCAGTGCCGGAGAGTCGGTGACCCGATTGGAGTTGTCCGGCGAAGCGATCCGACTGGGACGATTGCTCGTTGAGCTGTTGCCCCAATCTGAGACGCTGGGATTGCTCGCGTTGATGCTGTTGCAGGAATCCCGACGGCAGGCCCGGACGACGTTACAGGGGGATCTGGTTCTTCTTGAAGATCAGGATCGGGCACAATGGGACCGCAGTGCCATCGGCGAAGGGACCGAACTGGTCCGTCAGGCTTTCCAGCTGGAACCTGTCGGTGAGTATGCGATTCAGGCGGCGATTGCTGCGGTGCATGCCAATTCTCCCACCGCGTCGGCAACGGACTGGGGGCAGATTGTTTCACTTTACGATCTGCTGCTGCAGGCGGCTCCAGGTGCGGTTGTCGAACTGAATCGGGCGGTCGCCGTTGCGATGCGGGATGGACCGGCTGCCGGTCTGGACTGTCTCGATCCGCTTCTCGATTCCCCGGAACTGGCTCGGTATCACCTGGCGCATGCGGCTCGAGCCGATCTCTGCCGCCGGCTGGAACGGACGGCCGAGGCGGTCTCGGCTTACCGTGTGGCACTGTCACTGGCCCGGCAGGAACCGGAGCGGCGTTTCCTCGAAAAGAGACTTCGGGAGCTCTCCGGAGATCATTCGTAAGCGGCATCAGGCGGCGCTCTTCTTTGCAGAGACCAGAAAAACGAAATTTGTCGAAATTCCTGTCGAAATCAGGGAGCCCCCTTCGACGATCTGATGAAACCGTGAGAAAATCGCTGTTCACCGACAACCTGTGAGTTTTTCAAGGAGAGAGCGAAATGCAATTTGAGCCTCAGCCGCAACACCACTGGCTGAAACAGTTGATTGGAAACTGGACCTTCGAAATGGAAGCCCTCTCCGGTCCGGATCGACCGCCAGAACATCAGACCGGCACCCAGACGGTGCGGGCATTGGGAGAGGCCTGGATCCAGTCGGAGATCATTTCCGAAGTCCCGAATGCCGACGCAATCACCAACATGCTGACTTTGGGGTACGACCCTCAGAAGCAGAAGTTCGTCGGGACGTTCGTTTCCTCCTGCATGGCGTCACTCTGGATCTACGAGGGAGATCTGGACGCCGCAGAGAAAGTTTTGACGCTGGCGACGACCGGTCCCAGTATGACCGGCAAGGGGCTGGTTCCTTATCAGGATGTCATTGAAATTGTCGATCAGGACCATCATTCCCTGACTTCTCACATGCAGGGGGAAGACGGGAACTGGGTTCGTTTCATGGAAATGAAATTTCGGCGGGTGCAGTAACCCTGTCGGTCGCGGGCTCAGTCATTCCACTCGTTCATGTCACACTCGAGGAAGAGCATCACGATGAAGTATCTGTTGTTGATTTACAGTCATGAATCAAGCTGGACGGACGCCGAACGGGAAGCCTGCTTTCAGGATTCGATTCAACTGACACAGCGTCTGCATGAACGGGGGCAGTATCTCGCGGCCTCTCCGCTGCATCCGGTCGCGACGGCCACGAGCGTGCGCGTCCGCGAAGGGAAACGTCACGTGACAGACGGCCCGTTCGCGGAAACTCATGAGCAGCTGGGAGGCTATTTTCTGGTGGATGCTCCGGATCTGGATACGGCCATCGACATCGCCGGTCAGATTCCTGCCGCGAAGAAAGGGACCATTGAGATTCGCCCGATTCTCGAGTTGACAGGATTGCCGGTGATGGGATTGCCGGTTTCTGTGTGAGTTCTGCATTTCCCGCTGGTGATCGTCAGGTCTGTTGTTGCCTGGTTGCTTCTGAGAGGACGTGATGAATTCCACTGAACTGCCGACTCCCGTTCCGTCGAAAGCGGCACTCTGGCTGGGGCGCGGAATGAGTACCGTGCCGATTCTGTTTCTGCTGCTGGATGGCGCGATGAAAATCGTTCCTCCTCAGATGGTCATTGAGATGACGACGCAACTGGGGTATTCCACCCGGGTGATTCCCTGGCTGGGAATCGTCCTGGTCAGTTCATCACTGCTCGCGGCCGTTCCCAAAACCGCAGTGCTGGGGACGATCCTGCTGACCGGATATCTCGGTGGAGCCGTCGCGACCCATGTCAGGGTGCTGAACGGCCCGTTCGAAATTCTGTTTCCCGTGATCATGGGAGCCCTCTTGTGGGGTGGTCTCGTGTTGCGTGAACCCCGTCTGGCAGCCCTGCTTCCCTGGCGGAAGTCCCATTGAATTTGTTGACGTGAAACTGAGGAGTGGCATGATGAAGGTGATGGTCATGGTGAAAGCGAGTCCGGAGTCCGTGACAGAAAATTTCCCCATAAGGTGAGTCGCCGCGCCGGTCGCGCGGAGTCAGACAATTCCATTCACATTGTTCCCGTCGTGCCTTTTTCAATCAGGAGTCGTGATGTCCATGAAGGTCTTTATCAATCTTCCGGTGAAGAATCTGCAGAAGTCGATGGCCTTCTTCGCCAGCCTGGGGTTTTTGCACAATCCGCACTTTACCGACGAAACGGCTGCCTGCATTGTTTTCAGCAATGAGATTCATGCCATGCTGATTACGGAAGACCGGTTTCGAGAGTTCACTCCCCAGCCGATCTGCGACGCCACGCAGCAGACGGAAGTTCTGGTTGCTCTGTCCTGCGAGAGTCGGGAAGAGGTGGACAGACTGGTCGATCAGGCGATCCGGTCGGGCGGGTCTGTCTTTTCGGAACCCAAAGATTATGGCTTCATGTACTACCGGAGTTTTCAGGATCTGGATGGCCACATCTGGGAACTGTGCTATCTGGATCCGTCGGCCGTTCCGCCCGGCTGACGACACTGCGTGACGGGAATCGCTGGAACAGCCACGACCGATCGAATCGTTGCAATGCATTGTTTCTACGGGAGTGGAAATTGTCATTCCTGCGGAAATTCCTCCCGCATTTTCCGGCAGCGTGCCTTAGAGTAATACATTCGTCTTCTCTGAAAACGATGCTCGTTATCGTCTCAGGACGAATCAAATCTCCGAGGAAGGGGTGCTGCTGTGTCGACTGTTCCGGCTTTCATTCCTGAGTTGTCAGAAGTCAAAAAGAGCTGGCGCTGGCTGTTGGCGCTGGGGATTTCTCTGGTGGTGCTGGGAACCCTGGCCATCTCCGCCCCCTGGCTGGCAACCATTGAATTCGTGACATTCCTGGGGCTGTTGTTGTTGATGTCGGGTGCAATGCTGGTTGTCAGTTCGTGTACGACCGCTCGCTGGAAGGGGTTCCTGCTCCAGTTACTGATCGGGATCCTGTATCTCGTCAGCGGCTTTCTGATTCTGGAAAATCCGGAGGGAGGGGCCGCCGGATTGACGCTGCTCATGGCGGCATTTTTTCTTGTGAGTGGACTCTTCCGAATTGTGGTCTCGGTCGTGGAACGGTTTCCCGGCTGGGGCTGGGTGCTCTTGAACGGGGCCGTGAGTCTGCTGCTCGGCCTGGTCATCTGGCGTCAGCTTCCGGAGTCCGCATTCTGGGTGATCGGTCTTCTGGTGGGCTTCGAACTGCTGTTCAACGGCTGGGCCTGGGTGATGCTGGCACTGATGATCCGCAAGCTGCCAGACGCATCGGCACGTGAAGAAGCCGTTCATCACTAGTGGTGTGACCACTCTGTCCAGACAGGTTTGAAGCTCCATGAGGAGTCCGTCCCGGAATTCTCCCTCTCCCCTGAGGGGAGAGGGTCGGGGTGAGGGGCTCGACCGGTGAGAAGTGCTTGCACTGGCAATGTTCGTCCCCTCATCCGGCCTGCGGCCACCTTCTCCCCTGAGGGGAGAAGGATTTAAGTGGTGCTGTGATTTCCGGGACAGACTCCGAGAGTGGTTTTGTAAAACATGTGACGGACTGGCTCGTGGAAACCCAATGTTTCATTGAGGGGAATGCGTTCTTCGCGGCCACATGAGAGACCAGACGGATCGAGGGCGTTGCGAGGGGGATGAAGAAAGGGCAACAGGCAATGGGACATCATGCGTCGATTGAACCGGCATGTGGTCAGAAAATCCGTTTGAGCGATCAGGCTCAGTTCACCCGAGACATTCAGGCACGTGCGAGTCGATCTCGTTTCATTCTGGTCGGGGTGTGTGCCTGGATCAGCGTCTGTCTGCTGATCGCCGGATGGATTCCTCAGCTCTGCAATTCCATGTGCTTCATCTGGCAGATCAGTGGATTGACGGGATTGTGTGCCACTGTCGGGCTGGCCGAAACGATCAAGCTGGATGTCCGGCTTCAGGAAAATCTGCTGAACGCCTATCTGCAGGCCGCCACGACAGACGGTTTGACGGGGGTCGCGAACCGGCATTCACTGGATGGCATGCTGTCGACATTGCTGGATGACCCGGCCGCGCCGAAGCCCCGGATTTCGATGGTCATGATGGATATCGACCATTTCAAAGCATTCAATGATCAGTGGGGGCATCAGGCAGGAGACGCGGTGCTGTATAACGTCGCGCGGCGGCTGCATGAGTTCTTCGGCAAGCAGGCGTTTGTGGCACGTTACGGTGGTGAAGAATTCGCAATCGTGTTGCCGGAATGCGGGTTGGAACAGGCTGCGGAACTGGCGGAACAGTGCCGGGTCCACATTCGCGAGAATCGCTGTCCGTTTCGTGAGCGCATGTTGCGTGTCACGATCAGTTGTGGTGTCACGCAATCACTGGAAACCGATACGCCAGGCAGCTTGACCCAACGGGCAGATCTGGCATTGTACACGGCCAAGCGGATGGGGCGTGATCAGGTGTGGGTGGATCGCGGAACGCTGAACACGACAGGCACGCCGGTGACGGTTCCCTCGAGCGATCCGGAATCGGAACGACGACTCGAACTGCTGACGAGCATTCAGGTCCAGTCGCAGGAACTGGCCGGCAGGGTCTGAGTCCGGGAGTGAACTGGTCCGGGAGCGAACTGGTCCGGGAGCGAACTGGACTGGGAGAGCCGCCGCAGTGAGGTTCAACGTAAAAAGAACTCACGCGGCCAGCAGACGAACATTCTGCCTGCTGACCGCGTGACTGTTTGCTGACCGCGTGACTGTCTGCACGGTGACGCCTTTACGGTTTTGCGGTCGGCAGCATCTGAGTGCCCACATTCAGGTAGGCATGCACATGCGGAGCACCGCGGAAATGGCAGACGAATGTCGGCCCTTCGATCCGCCAGATATCCCATTCCTTGTCGTTGTTCAGATCACCCTGCTGATAGAACGCCATGGACAGGGATTTGACTCCCCCTGTTTTCTCCAGGCAGGCCATGGCTGCATCGACGTCTTCTTCCCGGTAGGGAGCCAGGAGTGTCCGGATGACTGACGACAGGAGAGTCTGCTGATCGGAGGAGAGACTGGCCGCTGAGATTCCCGGGAAAGCTTTCCCCTCCCCTTGCAGCAGAACCTGTGTCTCGCCGGGAGCATTGAGCAGCAGAGCCTGTTTGACCTGTTGCGGATCCAGGGCTCGAAAGACTTCGTTCGCCTGTTGCGTCTGGTAATAGAACAGGTTCTCTTTCGCTTCCTCTTCGCCGTGGCCATAGACGATCGGGCCGCCAAATGCGGCGCCTGGCGTGCTGCTTCCGTCTGCCCGCAACGTGTTGTGTCGACCGGTCAGCATCCACTGAAACTGGCCGGATTCCGGAGTTCCGAACAGGGCGATGTGGTAACGGTCCCAGCCACCGTCATCGAACTCCATCTGCTCCAGGAATCGTGTGTGTCCATCCTCGCTGGTGATTCCGCGCAGCGATTCGGCGATCAGTCCCCGTTGTTCTTTGGTGAAAAACGGTTCGTGAATGGCAGGTTGCGTCACGGCCCAGTTGGCACTGATCTTCTGTCGTGAGGCATGCTCAAACGGAAAACAGATCACTTTCTTCTGTTCTTCTGTCAATGTTTCAAACAGCTTCTGCGCCGAGGTTTCGGCGGTGCTGGACAACGACGGGGCGGCATAGGCTCCCGTCAACGGACCGGCAAACGGCAGTGATCCGAGGAGGGCGGCGGAGACCCCCATCTGTTGCAGGAACTGCCGGCGGCTCACATCTGGCAGGCAGTCAGAACAGGTGGTCCGGACCGTGTGGTCGGCGCTGCGGGTGTCGCGGGAGGCTCGGGGCATGAGGATGCTCCTGGCTGGAGTGAAGAGGAAGGACGATTCTCCGTGTTGCGTGCAGATCGATTGTCACCGTTCAGCATAAGCTGTTGCTGATTGGTTTGCTATCGGAATCGGCTCATTCGCTGGGAAAGATCTCCATCAGCGCCTCGGCGAACAGGGTCATTCCCTGGGCATTCGGGTGATTGATCGCGTTCCCCATCAGTGTGGTGTAGGGGATTCCCTGTCGCCAGAGATGCCCGTAGCGACGTGCTCCGTCTGCCAGAGCGACGGGATGTTTCTCTGCAAATTGCTTCAGACCGGCGACATAGGGGCGCGGGTCGGCATCGATGTCCCGTTCGCGTGTCAGTCCCATCCAGTCGGGACGAACATAGTGCGGGGTCAGAATCACCCACTCGGCTCCAATTCCTTCGAAGTCTTTCAAGACTTTTGAGTAGAGCGTTTCGACTCCTTCCGGCTTCAGATAGGCATCATTCACGAATTCGGAGACGATCAGGTCGGGTTTGGCTCCCAGCACTTTCTCGGCATAGTTGTGGGGTTCTCCAGGGGGAACATTCAGGAAGGCCTGAACGGTTCGGCCCCCCCACCCTTCCGTGATCAGTTCGATCTTTGCCTGTGGAAACCGCTTCTGCAGACGGTCCACAAACTGCACCTGCCAGCTGTTCTGATCCCGGTCCGGCAGGTAGGTCGATTCGGTGACACTGTCCCCCCAGGCGAGAATACGGATCGGTTCTCCGGAACGCAGTTTGGCGAGCGCTTTGGGAATGCGCTGTTCCGCAATGGAGGGTGTCATGGTCTGCGTCGGGCATTCTGTTTCGAGAATCGGAAACAGATGATCTTCTGTCAGCTTTGTGATCCGCCCGGGAATCCAGATGTTCCCGAGTCGCTGTTCTGGCTCTTCCAGAGTCGGAGGAACGACAAGTCCTGTCGCGGGCTGACCGGCCTGATAGCGGATTTTTCCGTCAGCGGTCAGTACGAGAGAATCGAGCCGCTGCAGTCGATGCCGGTAACTGGCATACACCGGCTGTTGTGGCGGAATGCTTCCCCCTTCCAGACGCCCAAATGTTCCCCAGTTCAGATCAATGTCAAAATCTTTTCCCTGCTCGAAGACCGCATCGGTGTCATTGGGACCGGCACGCAGAGTGAACGATTCTGGCTCCAGCAGAAAGGGGGTGGTCAGTTCCGCGTTGCGGACGCCCCGCAGGCGTGCTCCGCGGGCATAGCCGGGGGATTTGGGTTGATAGACCGGCAGCGCGTCATGCTTTTCGCTGGTGACGACGAGCAGTGGCGGACTGGGGACCGTGAATTCTGCCACCTGCGCCGGGCGACTGTCTCCGGCCGGAAGCGTCGCCTGAATCGTCCAGTCGCCGGTCAGCGTCAACTGCACCGGATCGCCGGCGGCAGCCCGGCCGTTTCCCAGAAGACTCAGGATCAATCCAAGGCCAATGGCAGCCATTCCCTTCATGACGCGTATCCTGCAGGCAGAGAGTTTTCGGAGAGGATGGAAATGCGCGCTGACGATGATCAGCAGTTCGGTCTCAGTCTGGCGAGGGAATCGGTGTCGGTCAAGAAGTGATGCCCCTCCGCGCGAGACGGGACTTGAAAATGTCATCCGCCGGACATTTTCGCCGAACCGTCGCGCGGTCCACCGGAATCAACCGGTGACCAGTTTCTGGAAGAAGGCTCCTTCATTCACGGTCGGGCGTTCCGGGCGACCTTTGTGGAAGTAGGTCAATTCCATGTTGTCGAGTCCCAGCAGGTGCAGCACGCTGGCGTGCAGATCATGCACATGGAGGCGGTCTTCGACAGCGCGGAGCCCCAGTTCGTCGGTCTTTCCGATGGTCTGGCCCCCCTTCACACCTCCTCCGGCCATCCACATCGTGAAGCCGGTGGGATTGTGATCCCGTCCATTCCCCTGTTCTGACATCGGGGTTCTTCCGAACTCTCCCCCCCAGATCACGAGTGTTTCGTCCAGCAGTCCCCGTTGCTTCAGATCTTTCAGCAGCCCGGCGACCGGCTTGTCCATCGCTTCACACAATCGGCTGTGATTCGACTCGATGTTGCTGTGCGCGTCCCATTTACTTCCGGCTCCATGATACAGCTGGACGAACCGGACTCCCCGTTCGACGAGGCGTCGTGAGAGGAGACAGAGCCGCCCGTACGGTTCTGTTTCTTTGTTGTTCAGCCCGTACAACTCGTTGGTCGCCGCGGTTTCCTGCTGGAGGTCGATCGCTTCCGGGGCTTCCGCCTGCATCCGGAATGCCAGTTCATAACTTCGGATCCGGGCGTCGAGTTCCGTCTGCTGCGGATGGGCAGCGGCATAGGATCGGTTCAGAGAATTCAGCAGGTCCAGTTTTCCGTGCTGGGCGGAAATCGACGTCCCTTCGGGGGAATACAGGTTCGGAATCGGCTGTGACCCTTCCGAGAGATGGATCCCCTGATAGACCGCCGGCATGAATCCGGCGCTCCAGTTGCGGGGACCGTTCACCACGGAGCTGCGGTTGTCCTGCATCACGACGAATGACGGGAGATTCTGGTTCTCACTTCCCAGCCCATATGTCACCCAGCTTCCGAGTGATGGGCGGCCTCCCAGCATCGAGCAGGTGTTCATCTGGCAGACACCGGCCGAATGGTTGATCCCGTCGGTCCAGCAGGAATTGATGACGGCGATGTCATCCACACATTGTGCCGTGTACGGGAGCCAGTCCGAAACCCAGGTGCCGCTTTCCCCGTACTGCTTCCAGGACCGTTTGGATCCGAGAAGCGGTGCGTGAAATTCTCCCATCGCGGTGATCACGGTCCCGAAGCTTTCAGGGAGGTGCTTTCCGGCCAGACGGTTCAATTCCGGTTTGGGATCGAACGTGTCCATGTGGCTGGGACCCCCTTCCATGAAGAGGAAGATCACACTCTTGGCTGTCGGAGCAAAGTGCGGCTGCGGATTGATCAGACTGCTGACGGCCGGTGTCGCCGGATTCGCTTTCGCCTGCAGCCCGGCAAAGGCCAGGGCTCCGAAGCCGGCGCCGCTGCGTGCGAGAAACTCCCGTCTCGTTCGTGGAAGTGAATGATGGTTCAGCATCGGGATGACTCCTGAAGGGGTCTCGTGTGTCGTGTGTGCCGGTCACGTGATGACGGAGAATCTCAGTCGACGTACAGGAATTCGTTGGAATTCAACAGGACATGGCACAGGTCGATGAAGGCCGTTTCTTCCACGGAGACATTCGTCGATTTCTGGCCGGGGATCAGTGGCTGCAGGGTCAGTCCGTTGGAATGCGTGTCGCGCAGCATGCCGGGAGTCGGTTCAAACTGCCAGTACCCGATGGTGGACTGCCCGACCCCTTCCGAAGTAAACAGCAATTGTGAGAGCGGCAAGGCTCCACTGGAATACCGGATGTCGTCGATCAGCCCATCGAATCGGCCACTGTTCCCACCCTGAAAGGCGATGGTCAATGGATTGTTGTTGACCATGGGTGTGGTGAGGGGAACAGGCAGGTTCACCGTCAGCAGCGGCTCGTCGTCATTCGAAAGATCTTTCAGATAGAAGTGGACAACCCCCGGCTGATCCTCCCGGGCCAGACGAACGGCTGCCGCGGCGTAATAGGGCTTGTTCAGTTCGACATGGTGATCTGAGAACAAGGCCGCTTCGCGGTACTGGCCATTCAGATCCTGGCCAAACATCTGCAGCACCAGTGTCTGCGGCTTTCTGCGAGACCCTTTTCCGGTGACACCAAACACCCAGCCTGGCTTCTGTTCTCCTCCAAAAACCTTGCCGGCGATGGTGCGGACTTCCCCGGACTCGTAGATCGATCGGAGCTGGAAAATCGCTTCGATGGTGAAGTCCCCGGAATTCAGCCGGTCTTCATGGGGAACGATGAAGCGTCCTTCGGGTTTCTGCGCCTGAATGAGGACCGCCTGTCCATCCCGATAGGGAATTTTTCCGGTCAGCAGTGAGGCCGGAATCGTGGTTCGTTCCTGCTGTTCCCGCAGGCGTTGTGTCTGTGCGACGAGAAACGCGGTCGCATCCTGAATCTCGGCGTCCGTCGGGCCGCGGCCCAGGACGGTGTTCCACAGTTTCTCGATCCGCTGTGTTGCCTGATCGTTTTCATCGGCTTTTGCGGGAATTCGTTTCGCGAGATTCGTGGCATGTGTCAGCATCGTCTGGCTGTTGATGAGCAGCAGTGATTGAACGGGTGACGTTGTTGTGTCCCGGCTTGATGTACTGGAAAAGAACTGCGGCAGATCAAACGCGTCCAGCAGCGGATCGCGGCTGTTGCGCATGATTCGAGTGTACACGGAACGTCGTGGTCGATCCGGCAGAACTCCCGGGCCACCCCGAGTCGGGTCCAGCTGTCCTGTCACGGTGAAGATCGAATCCCGGATCTGTTCGGCATCCAGACGCTGGGTTTCTCCCCGCCAGTACCAGCGGTTCGCCGGATCTTTCAGCTGGAACTCTTCCATCCGGGGATGCTTCGTACTCTGCCGGTAAGTTGCTGACGTGACGATGAGGCGATGGAGATCTTTCATCCGCCAGCCGTTTTCGAGAAACCGTACAGTCAGCCAGTCGAGCAGTTCCGGATGCGAGGGGGTTTCTCCCAGTTTCCCGAAGTCGCTGCTGTTCGCCGCGAGTCCCCGACGGAAGTGATACTGCCAGATTCGATTGACGATGACTCGGCTGGCCAGCGGGTTCTCGGGATTCGTCAGCCAGACGGCCAGTGCCGCGCGGCGGCCGGTCGTGCCGGAGGAGGAGGCCTGAACTGGAAAGTCGGGAGCTGGTGCTTCCAGGACAGCCGGGAATCCCGGTTCCACTTCGGTTTTCCGTTTTGGAATCGTGGTCGGTGGCGCGAGGGGGCCGACATCGGTCACCATCTGCGGTCGCGGCAGCGGCTGCGGTTTGATGGAGTCGAACTTGGCCAGTTCCCGCCGGAGAGCCAGCACCTGCTCTTTGACTTCCCCTTTCAGGTAGTTGTCGACACGCTCATGTTCAAAGAGGACCTGTCGCCAGGCGAGCTGAACCAGCTGCTCTTCCTGCGGTGTTCGCTCTTCTTTCGACTTTTTCGCCATGGCCTGAATATCATCCGGGAAGCGACCGATCGCGGACTTCTCTCCCCGGTCGAACGCATCCTGAGTCAGTGCCGCAATCTTCTCCTGAAGTTCTCCGGTCTTTTCGAGATACTCCTGATTGCGGGCTTCGAACTCTGCTTTCTGTTCCGGCGTTGCGGCAATCACGTCGTCACGCGGCAGGATCGGTTCAAAGAAGGCCCTCAGTGCGAAGTAATCCTTCTGTAGAATCGGGTCGTACTTATGGTCATGGCAGCGGGCGCACTGGAAGCCGAGTCCGAAGAGGACATCGCCGGTGACGTCGGTCATTTCATTGAGAATGTTTTCCCACTGTCCCCGTGCGTCACGCGCGTTGTATTCGTAGATTCCATGACGCAGAAATCCCGTCGCGGTCAGAGCATTCGGATCGTCCGGATAAAGCTCATCTCCAGCCAGCTGTTCCTGCACAAAACGGTCGTACGGCTTGTCCTCATTCAGGGACTGAATGACATAGTCTCGATATCGCCAGGCCTGCGGACGAAACCCGTCTGCTCGAAACCCATCCGATTCGGCATAGCGAACCAGATCGAGCCAGTGCCGAGCCCAGCGCTCACCGTACTCAGGTCGGGCCAGCAGATCATCGACCAGTTTTTCATAGGCCAGCGGATCGGGGTTCTGTTCGAAAGCCTGAATTTCTTCCGGCGTCGGAGGCAGTCCGATCAGGTCGAAGTAAATCCGGCGGATCAGGGAACGGCGTTCTGCTTCCGGAGCCGGTGTCAGTTGCTGCTGCTTCTGCTGTGCGGCGATGAACTGGTCGATTTCATTCCGGCACCAGTCTGGATTCGGAAGGGATTCCGGCAGTGCCGGCTTTTTGACCGGCTGGAACGCCCACCAGTTCCGATCTTCTTCAGAAAAGGGACTCCCCTCGACACGCTGAGCGACCTGACCGTTGTCTCCCGGCCAGGGGGCTCCCATCGCGATCCATTTGACGAGAACGTCGATCTGCTCATCCGTGAGTTTCTTGGCGGGTGGCATCTCGTACGATTCGTATCGCACCGCTTCGATCAGCAGACTCTCATCCGGCTTTCCCGGTGCGATCGAGGCGCCGGATTCTCCTCCAAGCAGGAGCGCACCCCGACTGTCCAGCCGTAATCCCCCTTTGGCGGACTTCTCGGAGTGGCACTTGAAACACTGATCCACCAGCAATGGGCGAACCTGCTTTTCAAAAAACTGCACCTGTTCCGGGCTGAGCTGCTCCGCGGCGCGGACCTGTGATCGATGGAATTCGACCAGGAATAACGAGCAAAGCAGGATCGGCAGAACCTGATAGGGAAATCGAAGGATCGATCTCACGGCGTGTCTCCTTGGCATCAGTGAACGCCCGGCGAGGTGTTCACTGAAGATGTCTGGCAGGTCTTCCACGTCTCTGTGATCGTAACAACTTCTCAGGAGAGAACGAAAAGCAGGACGGTGAAGTGAATCAGGCGGATGGTTCACAAACTTTGGCGGCGTCGCAGGATCGGGACAGGGGGCTGCCATGGCACAACGGGATCCGGCAGTCCTCTGCCCTTGTGTGATCAGAATTGGAGGTTCTTCCCGGAATTTCGTGGGTGGGGATGTCGGGGATGATCGACGCGCGCGGGATGTCACCGCCGTCAGGGAAGAGTCAGTGCGAATTGATTCTGAGCAGGATCTTCTCTGATTTCAATTTCCCATCCGGATTGAGAGTGGTCGCGATACTTTGCCGGAATTTTTGAATATCTTGGATCATCTTCAGGCATTGGCCCCTCACCGCCGGTGACATAGACATTGTATTTTCCCACCGGTGCTCCATCCCCGGATGGGGCATAAGTGGAGATACGAAATTGTCCGCCCTCTCCGACAATTGCCCAGGCATTGGTTGTCTTTGCCCCTTTGTTTTCGGGAATGAGCAACAACTTCAGTCCCGACGTTTTCATGTTGTTGGCAAAGAGTGTTCCCTGGGCGACCACGCAATTCAACCGATCCGAAATGTCGGGGCTGCTCCCGCAACCCCAGACGAAACAGGACAGAACGATGAAACATCTCTGAACGATTTTAAACACGATTTTGTTCCCGAATCTCAAGACAATGGATCGCAGTCTGACTGATGCTGAAGTGGCCTGGACCGGTTTGGTCTGTCATGTGGCCGTGCAGCGCGAGTTTTAACAGGAACAAACCTGCATTCCGCGTGGCGGGGGCGAATAAATCATTTTGCAAGTTGCTCTTAGGAGTCTGTCCCAGAAATCACAGCGCCACTCAAGTCCTTCTCCCCTCAGGGGAGAAGGTGGCCGCAGGCCGGATGAGGGGACGAATGTTGCCAGTGGAAACACTTCTCACCGGTCGAGCCCCTCACCCCGACCCTCTCCCCTCAGGGGAGAGGGAGAATTCCGGGACGGACTCCTAGAATTCACCAACGACTTCTCCTCCCCGTGCGGTGCTCAACGCTTGCCAGACTGAAAAACTCAAATTCTGGCTGAGAAATCTGACAGCTCCGTCTCCCATGAGCATATGGGCGCCTCCGGTATGCCGACTGCTTGCTCCCGGCCAATGGCCATTCAGACCCCAATTGGCGAGAACCATGGGCTCCCAGAGATAGGAGCCATCCGTGTTGGTCGTGCACCAGTCACCGCCCGATTGCGGACAGGCGGAGGGACGTGAACTCTTGGGGGCCGCACTGTTCCATGCCGCATAATGATATCCCCATCCCCAGCCGCGAACGAAGGTATTGGAATCGGAGTAGAATGAAGTCATACAACCATTACAGCCGGTTAAGCCGTTGACACTGGTCCGTGTCGATTCCGCAAGGCAGATTGTGTTGGATGTTCCGTCCGTCACGTCCCGTATCCGTGAAGCACCTGCTTCCGAAAAGATGCCGACCTTGGAATTTGACGGACTGTCAGTTGTCTGATCTCCACCGCCGGCCATTCCGGCATAATTCGAAGGTGCGACCCCGAAGGTCCCGGACACCCAACTGGCGCCCCCCGCATCGATATCAGACGGGCATTCAAATGTTGGAATTCGGGTTCCAATAATTCCGGGGGTTGCTGCTGACTGGGTGAAACGCTGGTTGATCATCGGTTGACTGAAGTCATATTTTGCATAAAGCGAAGCCTGCTCAACATAAGGAAGAATCATTGTCATCCAGGAATGATTCTTATTATCCAGCGAAATGTTTCGGGGAGGAAATGTTCCATGGGTGTCGGAATAGTTGTGGAGGGCCAATCCCAGTTGCTTCAAGTTGTTTTTGCATTGAGACCGTCGTGCTGCCTCGCGGGCCTGTTGCACCGCAGGCAACAACAGTGCAACGAGGATGGCGATAATGGCGATGACCACGAGCAGTTCGATCAGGGTGAACGCACGTCGTGGGGAAGATAGTCTAAGCATCAGGGTGGCTCCGATCGGTAAAGAATGACATGACACAAAAAGATCGTCGAGAGGTGTCGACGGTGACGGCATTTACTTCACGGGGCTTTCCAGTGGTGGGAAGCCGCCGATGAAAACGGGGTCAAAGAAGAATTCTTCGTCTTTGGCATTTTCAAAAAAGAGTTCGCTGACTTCTTCGCCGTCCGCATATCCCATGCTGGACAGATCGATGCCGACCGCAATGGCGCTGAAGAAAGAATGATATTTGATCGGCGAAGCCTGAATGGGGGAGTTCAGCTCATCCAGTGATCGGGGAGGGCGAGAGAGTGTCGTCAGATTAAATGGGGCGATCAGCAACGCGTTCTTGCTGTGCAGCGTGATGTCGTAGCGTTCAACTAAATGACTGTTTAAACCCGCCGTCGGGACAATCGGTCCCACGCGAAAGGCATCTCCCTCTGCCGGATAGATGGGGGATTGGACTTCGAACAGCACCAGATCGGCGCCCGGGGCATTTCTTAATGGCGTGCGAAATCGTACCGCGAGCCCTGGGCGGTTTCGTTCCTCTTCAAGAGAAGTTGCGGACTGGGCCGGTGGTTTATTTCGGCCGCCGGGGTTAAAGAGCCCGGTGTTCAGTGCCACATCCTTCTCAAGAAGATCGACAGGATGTTCGGGGAATGTTCCGTCCCAGGCAATGTTGTGAGAGTTCTTGCTGGCTCGGAAATGCAGGACTTCAATTCCAATCAGATCCTGAACGGGATATGTCCATTCCACTCCACCACGCTGCACAGTGACCGAGACCAGGTCCCGGACGGTATTGGTTCCAGGGACCTGCTCGGCTTCGTACGAAAGGACACGGTCAGGCAGTGACGACTGATACTGCTGTGCCTGAAAGGGAATCGGGACGATCGATTGCGTGTTCTGTGATGTGCGGATGGCCTGGCCGCTCTTCAACAGTTGTGGCTGGCTTCGATCCGCTGATGCCAGGTGAACTTCTGCCGCCCCTTCGACAACCTGAACGTCAGATTGTCCTGAGTCACTGACTTTCACGGAGAATCTCGTTCCAAGGTCGACGACTTCAGATTTCGGCGTCATGACCCGAAATCCTTCAGCACCTTCCGGGGCATGGACCGAACAGGAACCGACTTGCAGGTTGAGCCGCTCTGGGGTCTCAATCGAAAAGAGTGCTGGTCCTTTGACGATGGCCGTTGCCCCCTTGGGGAAAGTCAACTCAATCTGTCCTCGGATCAGCGCATAGGTCCGCAGGAGGGGAATGTGGTCGTGAATTGCCGGGACACGCTCTCCGAAAAACTCGGCACCGGCGACCTGAGTCAGGCGAACCGCGGTAGAAGATTCCGGTGGAGTGGTCGGCAACTCGTCTGGCTGGTCGATCACCGGTTCCGGTTGCAGTACAACCGGGGGGACTTGTGGCGGCTGCAGGCAGTACAGGGTGATCGTGATTCCCAGGACTGCCATGAGGGACGTCCAGGCTTTCCAGTGCGGCAGGCGTCGTCGGGCGGGGCGCTGGGGAGGCCATGGTCGTGAGAGGACTTCCCCTGCCGCGGGGAGCCGAGTCAAGCGGCGGAGTTCCAGGTGCAGGTCGAGATAGGTGTGATATTCCCGCTGTGCGGCGGGATTGTCACGGAGGAGGTCCTGCAACTGCTGGTTTTGAGAGGGAGTCAGGGATTCATCAACGAGTGCGTCGAGCAATCTGTAAAACTCGTCACTCAGGGAGCGTGGTGTCATGGCAGGCCCTCCAGCGTCGCTTTCTTCCGAACACAGTCGAGCAGTTGTCGGCGCAGTCGGCCCAGCCGGTTGTACAGTGTCTGCAGCGCCTGTCCGGACGTTCGAGAGAATTTTTTCAACGTGGTCGTGCCGTCATAGGCGACCTGCACCAGCTCGCGGTCCGCGTGAGGCAGTCGCTCCAGGCAGTTTGCCAGGTACCTCATGTTGTCTTCTGTGGATTCCAGGTCGGTGAGCCGTTGATCGGAAAGCTGAGTCACCAGTTCGGAATCGAATGTCAATTTCTGACGATGTGAGGATCTCAGGAAGTTCCGAATCTCATGCAGGGCGATTCCGCAGGACCAGGAAAAGAAGCTGCGTTCCCGATCGAACTCCGAAAACTTCCTCCAGAGGATCAGGCTGCATCGCTGAAAGACGTCTTCTGCGTCCGCATGGTTGGGGAGCAGCGAGAAGATGTACCGAAACAGTCGTTCCCGTTCCCCGGTGAAGAGGGCGAGAAATTCTTCGTACTGTTGATCGGAATGGAGTTGCGACACAGATCCGATTCCCGGACTCCGGCAAACGATGGGTGGAACCTCCCCCTCGGGATGATTCACAGGACAATCCCCCGTTGGCATCGGACTTTGGTGGCACCAGTCCAGGTGGGATTCTGAACGACACATTCGCCGGCAGAAATCCCTGATGATCTGGGCCTGTTGGCCACCGCCACGGTCAGACACCAATGGGGATGTGAGTAATCGTCACATGTTGATGTGACTTACCGGATGAAAATGTCGGTTTTTCGGAGAGATTTGGGGGATTGCGATGTAACTCGTTTTCTGTAAATGGTTAATTGTTTTTGTGGTGATCGGGGTTTTCCGGGGGGACGGGAGTTGCCGGCTCGGCATGTTCAGCGGATTCGCGACGTTCCGCCGCGGGAATTCCGACGAGAGGAAGGTCGGTGAGGGGCTGGGAAGGGAATGCTGCGACTTCGGTGAGCGGTGTTGCATCTTCGCGGTGACGCAGGAGAAAGTACACAATCGTGGAGGCGGTCCAGAAGTAACTGAACACGAACGCGACGGGGATGCTGGCGATGGTTCTCGCCCAGAAGGTCAACCCCCAGGCGGCGGGCGGGCTGATGGACTGATCGAGCGGAAGTGTTCCCGTCGAGAATCCGGCTTCGAACGGCAGGGAGACTCTGCCGGCATCTCCGGCCATGACGGAGAGTGTTGTCAGGCCGACCGACAACGAGAGCAGTCCATTCACCAGATAGAGTCCGGCGGAACCGGCCAGGCAGGCCAGCAGGACCAGAACGATCAGATACCAGAGTCGATTGAACAGGTAACTGTAAGCGCGGCTCAGTCCGTCAAACGCGTCGCTCGCTTCGGTGCTGATCGCACTGATCATGAGTGGCCAGCTGGCTGCGACCCCCACGATGATCAGCATCATCAGCGTTCCAAGAATGAACGGAATGACCCAGAGAACGGCGACCAGTGTGTCTCCGATCCAGGGAATCCGGCCAACAATTCCCGCAAAGAAATTCGGAATCCAGCAGGCCAGCAGTCCGACGACAGGGATGAGTGGAGCGCCGAGATAAGAGACCAGGTGCCGGGACGAAAAGCGGATGCCTGCGAAGGGGGATGGATCCCCTGCCCCGGCGAAATCAATGGCCGCCATCCGGGAAATGGCCCCGCCGAAGAGTCCGCAGATCAAAAGTCCCCAGAGAACTGCGAGAGTTCCTTGCAGGCGAACACTCATTGCCTGATGGGAAGACAGGATGTCGCTGGCAGGTTGCAGCAGCTTTCGGACAGGCCAGAGGATGGCGCTCGGATTGGAAAAGGCTTCCTGGATCGACATGAGAGCGATTTCGTCATTCCTGTGACGTACTGGCTCGTGGAAACCCAATGTGTCATTGGGGGAAAGACGTTCTTCGCGGCCGTATGATCGACCAAACTGGTCGAGCGGAGCGGTTGTTGCGGTCTCTCTGTGGAATTTTGGGATACGTACCAGGCTCTCTTCCTCCCAGGGCCAAAGGGCAGTCGAGGAGACCGATGCAATGGTGGTGGGAGCGGGATCTTCAGGAGCGTTCTCTGGGGGGACCCCGAGAATCCAGACGAGACCCCCTCCCCAGAGAAGAACGGCGACCAGGGCCAGCACCATCCGGCGATAGTCGATCGCCATGCGGAAGGCACGCAGCAGCCGCAGTGCCGGGATCCGGGATTGCCACCGGATGGGATCCGGCACAAAGAACTGTTCTTCAGTCTCAGACGACGGGAGTGTCTCGGGCATGGTACGACCGTGAATCGACTCAACAGGAGGAAAGACGCAAAGTATAGTCGGTGCTGACCGCGACGAACACGCTCACCGTCAGAAGAGGAACCGTCAATGCCCTGGATTCAACGACAGATCACGCTTCCCGCCTGTCCGCGAGGATTTCACCTGATCACGTCTCAGGTACTGAACAGCCTGCCTGAACTCGGACGCATTCAGACGGGACTGCTGCATGTTTTCATTCTGCATACGTCGGCATCACTGACGATCAATGAAAACGCCGACCCGGACGTTCCGGTCGATCTGGAGTCGTCGTTCAATGCGATTGCTCCCGAGTCGTTTCCGTACATTCACACCTGTGAAGGTCCCGACGACATGCCGGCGCACGTCAAAGCGGCGATGCTGGGAAGTTCCGTGTCGATTCCCGTGTCGCGGGGAAGACTGGTGCTGGGGACCTGGCAGGGAATTTTTCTCTGTGAACACCGCAATCGCGGAGGAGAGCGCAAACTCGTGCTGACGTTACATGGAGAATGACGTCCGGTGTCTCACAGTTGTTTCGACATCCGATCTGCGAGCCGGGACAAGGCGTGGCTGACATCGTGCGGTTCAAGGTGAACATTCAGAATGCTGAAGGAGTCGGTGTGCCCGATCGCGGCCTGCATCGACTGAACCAGTTCGCCGTAGGTCCGGACCTCGAACCCCCACCCTGCTCCGAGAAGATCCGGAATGCGATGATAGTGCCAGTTCAGGATGTCGTTGAACGGGCCTTCCTGCAGGAATCGTTCTGTCGTGTAGCCCTTGTTGTTGAGGACGATCACGATCGGGTTGAACTGGTTTCGGACGATGGAGGAAAGTTCCAGGCAGGTCATCTGGAATGCCCCGTCTCCCACGAGGACAAGTGGCCGGAGCTGCCTGTTGGCGGTCTGCACTCCGAGTGCGGCCGGAATTGCAAATCCCATCGACGTGTAATAGGCCGGGCTGAGGAATTCCGTGTGCTGATGAATCGTCAGGTCGGCGGCACCGAAGAGCGAGTCCCCCACATCGGCGACCACGACGAGATGGTCGTCGAGCACCTGATTGATGTGGTCGAACAGGCTGGCGGTGGAGACCGGATCCATGGGGGAATGCCGGCCGGGAGATCGGGGGACATGTTGCGGATACTCTGTCTTCGACTTCCTCAGCTTTTCCTTTCCAAGGCCTGACACGAAGTCCTGCAGCAGGACATCATGAAAATGATGGTGTCCAATCCGGAGTTGCTCACTCGTCACCAGCAGGCATTTTTCCGGATCGAGTTTTGCCGTGTAAATCCCCAGATTGATGTCTGTCATGAAGGTTCCCAGCATGACGACACAGTCACTCTGTTCGACGAACCCGGTGACTTCCGGGCGTCCCATCGCCCCTTCGTAGACACCGACATACAAGGGGTGGAGTTCACTGACAACGGACTTTCCCAGCAGCGTCGCGCACAGGGGAATCTGGTTCTTCTCCGCGAACTTGATGACCTCTGCCTGGAGACCGAAACGATGAATCTCGACGCCGGCCAGGATGACCGGAGATTTCGCAGCGGCGATCCGCTCATTTGCAGACTTCAGTGCCGCATCGAGTGCCTGTTCATTGCTCTTTAGTGTGAACGAGGCGTTCTGATGAGGGACGAGTGCCTGCGCCTGAACGCGATCCCGGGGAATCTCCAGATAGACGGGCCGCTTGAATCGCATGGCCGCTTCCAGGCAGCGGTCGATCTCACGGAACGCCGTGAGCGGATCATCCAGGCTGGCGCTGGCGACGGTGATCTTTTCAAAGATCTCACGTTGCGTGTTGAAGTCCCGGACCTTGTGATGCAGGAGTGGATTGTTCCGGCGTTCATGAATTCCCGGGGCTCCGCTGATCACAATGACCGGAGACTTTTCCGCATAGGCCCCCGCGATCGAATTGCAGAGACTCAGTCCTCCGACGCAATACGTCACGCAGACCGCTCCGAGTCCATGCACCCGGGCATACGCATCCGCGGCATATCCGGCATTGTCTTCCCGTGTGCAGCCGATGACACGAATGGGGCTCTCTTCGAGCATTCCATAGAACTGAAGAACAAAATCTCCCGGGATCCCGAACAGGTCCTTGAGCCCGCACTCCTGCAGTCGCTGGATCAGATAACTGCCGATCGTCGGATGCTGTTGAGACTTTCGGCCGTTCGATGATGCCATTGGCAGTCGGGGACGGGCTGTCGGTTCTGCGGCATGTTTCCGCCGGACTGGTTTCGCACCCATGGGGTCTCCCTTCGGAAGCCATCAGGCCATATGACGACAGATCAGCTGTTCTGATTATATCGGCACACGAATCGGCTGTGGGAGACCAGTCTTGCGACTTTGTCAGGAAGAGACCGCTGGAGGAGAGGTCAGCTCTTCTTCAACAACGGAATTCGAAAAGCGGATGGAAGACCGTTCGTTGAACCAGTCCGCAATCGCGGGGATCGCATCCGGATCGTACTCCGGTGCCGAAAACAACGTCTTCCCGTCCGGCTGACGGACCAGTTCTCCGTCGTCGAGAATCACTTCCCCGCTGCTGATCAGAAATCGCGGGAGTTCGAACATCTTCTGGATGTCCGTCTGCGGCTGGTAGAGGGTGACGTCGCCGTCAGCACCAGTTCCCAGGTGCCCCTTCTGTGTCAGTCCCAGGATGCGCGCCGGGGCCGCCCGCGTGATGATGGCGATTTCATTCAGCGTGTACTCACGGGGAATGTCCCGCAGCGTACAGTGATCTGCAACGGTCGCCGGCAACCGTTGCAGCAGTTCTTCCCGGCGGGAGCGGTCCATCAGCAGTGCGATGATTTGCGGGTAAGCGAGAAACGCGGCGCCGTTCGGGTGGTCGGTACTCATCGCAATCCGCCAGGGATCCGGCATCAGGAGATACCATTCCAGACCGATCGCCCATTGCAGTGCATGGACCAGTGATTTCTGCTTATACACGATCGGGACGATCCCGCAGCCGGCTTCCAGTTCCACATCACCGCTGAACCATTTTCCACCAACCCGTTGATGGAGGAAGTAGCCGAGAGCGCTGTCTCCCGTCATGGCGGTGGCGTTTCCAAACAGCACCTGTCCGACATCGACGGTGATATTTTTCTGGGCTGCGATCAGATCGACCAGCTCCGGAACCCGGGAACAGAATGTTGACTGATCGTCGGGATCTCCGCCGTAGCTGTGAAACTGAATGTGGGCGAGATGAGCCCGATGCCCTTCCAGTGCCTGAATGATCTCGCTTGTCGTCGTGGCGTTTCCGGGGATGCCGAGATTGGTGCAGTGCAAATGCATCGAGTGCGGAAGAGACAGGTCGTCGACAATGCTCGCGATGCTCTTCAGAATCTGCCGGGGCGTGACCTGGTATTGCGGGACCATGTCATCGATCGACCGCACCGTTCCGGCGGACTGCTTCCAGACTTCGACACCGCCGGGATTGACGACCTTGACGCTGTAGGCTTTGGTCGCGTTGACGATCCAGCTGACAAACTGCTTCGCCTGCTCTTCGTTCTTCCGAGCCAGTTGAGTCAACAGATACTCATTGTTGCCGAGCATGACGAAGAACCCCTTGTCCAGAATCGGGGTGTCGGCAAACTCTTCATGAACATGTCGGGCAGACAGCGGCGGCACGGCCGCGTCGAACGCCGTCGTGTATCCGAGACCCGCGTAGAGATAGCCCGTCGTAAACGTGCTGGGGACGGTGCCGGCGGTGCCGGAACGAAACTCTCCTCGGGCGGCAAAGCGTTCGGTCTTGTCCTCCGGCCGCATTTTTCTCGCCGCGTTCACTTTGGAACCGGCGATGTGGCAATGCATGTCGACTCCCCCCGGCATCACGATCAATCCGGTTGCGTCGATGGTGCGATCCGGTTTCGTGCCGATCGGCGGAACCGGGATGACGCGCCCGTCCTGAATCCAAAGGTCACGAACCGTTCCGTCGATTCCATTTGCAGGATCGTGGATCCGTCCGTTGGAGATCTTCAGAATCGGCATCGAGGGATCACTTTGGGATTGTCAGAGGTGATTGTGGAGAGGACCGGATTTAAAGGACCAAATCAGAAGGACCAAGAACCAAACAATTCCGTCACGGGCTTCCAGGTTTGGTTCTTGGTTCTTTGAATTTGGTCCTTCCGTTTTCACTTACGTGACCTTCGCCGCTTCGACCTTCGTGCAGCGTCCGATTTCCCTGACGGCCTGACGCAGTCGCTGGCTGTTCTCGACGATGGCGAGCCGCAGGTACCCTTCTCCATCTTCGCCGAATCCACGTCCGGGGCTGACGGCGACTCCCCCTTCTTCGAGGAGCTTCATGGAGAAGTCAATGGACCCCATGGCGGCATACGGTTCAGGGATTTTCGCCCAGACGAACATCCCGGCTTTCGGCTTTTCCACTTCCCAGCCCAATCGGGTCAGGCCGTCACACAGGACGTCGCGCCGCTCCTGATATTCCTCGCAGAGTTCATCGATCATGCTGTCGCAATGACGCATGGCCACGATGGCGGCGATCTGAATCGCCTGGAAAATTCCGTAGTCGTAATACCCTTTGATCGTGGCGAGTGCCCGAACCATTTCTTTATTGCCGCAGCAGAAGCCGATTCGCCAACCGGCCATGCTATAGCTCTTGCTCATCGTCGTCAGTTCGATCCCGACGTCAATCGCCCCGGGAGTTGCCAGAAAGCTGGGAGCCTTGTAGCCGTCATAGCAGATGTCAGCATAGGCGAAGTCGCTGATGACCAGGAACCCGTAGCGTTTCGCCAGTTTCACGAGTTCGACATAGAAGTCGGCTTCGATGACGGTCGACGAAGGATTGTGCGGGAAGTTGACGACCACCAGTTTCGGCTTGGGATACAGGTGTTCGCAGGTGTAGGCGACATTCCGCAGGAACTCATCCGGATCGCGGACGTCGAGGGCGATGACGTTGCCGGAGGCCAGCACGACCGAATACATGTGAATCGGGAAGGTCGGCGACGGAACGATAGCGGTATCGCCCGGTCCCATCATCGCCAGACACATATGGCTGAAGCCTTCTTTCGAACCGATACAGGCGATCACTTCATCGTCGTGGTTCAGCTTGGCCCCGTAACGGGTTTCATACCGTTTGGCGACTTCTTTCCGCAGGTTGCCGATGCCGTTGGCGACGGAGTACCGGTGGTTCTTCGGATCTTTCAGGGCTTCGGCGAGCTTGTCCTGAATCATCTGGTGCGGCGGGTCGGTCGGGTTTCCCATCCCCAGATCGATCACGTCGATTCCGGCCACCCGCTTCTGGTATTTCAGCTTGTTGATTTTCCCGAACAGATACGGGGGGAGCCGTTTGAGGCGATCCGCAACAGGAACTTTGAACGGATTGTCAGCAAACGGGACTTCGTTTTCGTTACGCATTCCAGCACCAGTGGATGAAAAAATGGGGGAACAGGGCGCACTCTAGCGGTGACGCACGTTCCGATGGAAGGATTTTATCGACAATTCCGGCGAGTGACGAGACGCCGTTACGCTCGTTTTTTCCGAACGGAGAGTCGTGGAAGGACAGAAATGTTCGCGGGGAGCCCTGTTTTTCTTTCGGCCTGTTGGGATTGGATTGTTGTATCTGTTTTGAAAATCAGCGGTTCCGGATATTTGCCGTGTGGTGTTCTGGCAGGGAGATTGAACTGGTCCAGGGATTTTCGACGGTGAGATTGTTCTGGTCGGGGGACGGCTGTCACAATCCTGAACGAATCGTCTTCACGCTGTCGTCGTCAACTGGTTCGGACCCTCCATGGCCTCTCACGCATCGGATCCTGGAATGCGATTTCAGGAAACACTTGCTCCCGCTGTTTCCCGTCTGATGTCTCATCCGCTGTACGAAGAAGTGAATTCACTGCCCCGGCTGCGGCAATTCATGCGGGAGCATGTCTTCGCGGTCTGGGATTTCATGTCACTGCTGAAGCGGTTACAGCGGGAACTGTGCGGGACCGGCCTCCCCTGGCAGCCTCCCGCTCATCCGGATCTGGCCCGATTCGTCAACGAGATCGTGCTGGCGGAAGAGTCCGACATCGATGGACTGGGAGGGTATACGAGTCATTTCGAGTTGTATCTGGCGGCGATGCGTCAGATCGATGCCGAGACCGGTCCCATCGAACAACTGCTGGATCCGCTTTCAACGACACCGGCCAGTCACGCGCTGGAGGCTCTGGATCTCAGCCCCGAAACCCGGGATTTCGTTCGCTTCAATCTGACGCTGGCCGAACAGGGGCATCCCTGGGAAGTGGCAGCGGCCTTCTGCTATGGTCGGGAAGATATCATCCCCGAGATGTTCACCCGACTGCTGAGTCCACTCTCACAACAACGCGTTCGCAGCGAACGGTTCGAGTATTACTTGAAACGGCATGTGGAACTGGACGGCGAAACGCATGGACCGCTTGCCCGGGTGATGGTGAAACGTCTGGTGGCCGGAGATTCCGGGCGGGAAGCTGAAGCGCTGAACGCGGCGCTGCAGGCGATTGAAATGCGAATCAAACTCTGGGACGGCATTCTGGAGAAGATCGAAACCCTGTAACCCATCAAGCGTCAACGGCAAAGAAAAAACGCCAGAACAGCCTGAGCGCTGTTCTGGCGTTTGGCATGTGTGCCATCACGTCCGATGATTACCGACGGGACGATGTCGAAGTGAAGTCGGCGCCGTATTTCTGAACCATCTGGCGAAGCGCTTCCCCTCGGGCGTCAGTGATCATCCCCCAGATCTGCAGACGCTGATCGCTGCCGGCGGAGATGGCGGCCGCCTGCCGTTCACGGACCTGCTGCAGGTTGCTGCTCACCTGATAGCTGGGCTGCCCATAACCGATCCCCCCCCAGACATTCATCGAGGCCCAGCCCGGCTGGAACTGCATGTCATAGGTCAGTGTCCCCTGCTCTGCGTTGACGGTGACCATCTGTCCCTGAAGTGACCGGCTGAGTGCCCGGAGTTTTGAAGAAACGTCGGCGCCAAAACGGGTCAGTTCCGGTGAAACCCCCTGCGTGGGGAGTTCATCAATCCGTCGGGCAAAGTTCTCATGCCAGACCGCGATCCGACCGGCATTGTTCGAACGGCGGCTGGAGCGTTCCAGGTCGTTCAGCATTTTGTCCACAGCCTGGAAATAGGTGCGATCAGCCTGCAGTGCTGACTCCTGAGTGTTGCTGGAGTTGTTCCCGGCCACGATGGCACCGGGTGGCTGATTCGATCCGGGGGAGATCGTGATCAGCGAGAGAACCTGCCGGAGACTCGTCTCGCTGAAGGGGGTGCTCAGCGTCGCGTACTTTCCGTTGGTCTGAACCGTGGCCTGTGCGAACTCTTCGATGGCTGCCCCGGTCTGATCAAGAATGTCGTTGAAGACCAGTTTGACCGCTTCACCCAGTCCTGAGACGTCCTCTGAGAATTCAAACAGGACGCGGGCACTCATTGTTTCCCCGACCTGGATGGACAGTGTCACATCCTGGATTCCGGCGATGAGTGTGGCCAGCCGGTCCCGTTGTGATTCGGAATAGGCGGAGACCACACCGGAATCAAGATGAGGGCGGACCAGGTCACGATGAAACGCATCCCGCAGATCGACAGCGAACAGGATCTGCCCTTTTTCTTCCGTGACCTCTTTCAGGAACGGAGTGATGTTCCCGGTTTTGTTCAGACGAATCTGTCCGGCCCAGCGGGCGGTTTCCTGACGCATGGCCGGACGTCGAAAGGCAAGAACTCCCGGGGAGATTCCGAAGACCAGGGAGTTATTGGAGCCACGGAATGCCTGATAGTCGGCCAGGTTTTCCAGTGACGACTCGTTTTTGCGGATGAGCGACTCGACAGTGATGTCTTTCGGGGCGCTGGCGATTCCAGACGCCCAGACCTGTTCGGACGTTGCGGGCCGTACGAGATAGCCGATCACCAGAGTGTCGACCCAGGTCGGGATGTTGCTGTCCCCTTTCAGGAAATTGGCCTCGGCAACTTCCGCCCAGTTTTCCTTGATCGCTTTCGGAGAAGAGAGTGTTTCTTTCACGCGCACAACGGCGACCGCATTGATGTCGTCCGGAAGATATCCTGCCAGGTTCGCCGCGTCCTGGGCGACGAGGGGCGATGCGAGACACATCCCTGACACGGCCAGGGCACCTGAAAACAGGATTCGCGACGCTGATCCAAACCGCCGGACAGACTGGAGAAGACTCAACATGCTCTGCTCGCCTTTCATGAGGAACTCCGACAGAAAAAAGGAATCGATCTCGTCGCCCCTCGAGATGGACTGCCCGTGACGGACTGGTGACGGCTGTCGAGATGAGACTGGCAGTGGAAACTGAAAGCGACGATCCCCCGTTATCATAAAGAGAAGACCACAAAGTCTCTCGCCTGTAAAGTCGCGGAATTCGTGATTATTCCAGCCTGTGCTGCAGGGTGATCACAACCGCTACAGACAGCAGACAGAAGATTCCGAAGAGAAATTCCCGGTCAATCCAGCGGAAGCTGTTCCATCCCCGCCAGAGATACCGGGAACAGAAGATGGCGGTTCCGCAGGCGATTTTCAGCCCCCACAGCCCGCCAGACAGTTGCCCGGCGGAGCCGATTTCCAGGAAATCCGTCACTCCGAAAACCAGAAACCCAATCGCTCCGACCCCGATGGCCCAGCGCTGCTGGCCTGTTGACGGTCTGGCACGAGACAGCAGAAATCCGGCCACTCCCCACCAGAGAAGTCCTTCGACCAGATTAAACAGATCATAAACGGACCAGGACATCGGAAGCCCTTTCGAGCAACTTGCGAAATGAATGCCCCGTCCCCGCCACGCGGGCAAAACCGGTGGATGCAAACTCCGTCCTTCCCGGTCTTTTCTGACCCCTCAATCCTGCCCCCTGAATCCTGACTTTTCACCATTCCCTGATCCGTCAGTGATTCGGAATGGATTCCGACTGTTTGGGTGCCTGATTCGGCCTTCGTGTCGGGGGCGTCGTCCCGAAATAGAGGGTGGTCCGGTCTGTTCCAAATTTCAAATTCAGCCGGAGGGGCGAGGTTTCCGTCAGCCAGGAAATGGCCGACCCGGTGCCGTCATCGGCCGATGCGTGCCGGCGAATTTCTTCACCGGTGAACCGGTTGAGAATCAGGCTTTCCAGTCGTCCGCGACCACGCGGAAGCAGCAGAATGGGCCAGTCACGGGGAACCTGTTTTGCGATCCTCTGCCCGGCCACCTCTTTCGCCCAGATCGGGTCTCCGCCGGTCGGAGAAAACGCGATGACCTGACCGTTGACGTCAGACAGAATCAGATCCTGCGATCGAACTCCCAGCGTCTGCCGTCCGACCAGATCTGGTCGCTGCAAGGCCGTGACGACGATGATCTGTTCCGGATAACGGATCACGGAAAATTGTTGAACCTTGTCCTTCGCGGGAAACGCAACCGCAAACGACGGGGCCCCTGTCAGGCCATCGAGAATGGTCAGTTCCTGTTTCGGTGTCAGAAAAGCGAGATCCTGGCCCTCCACGACGGTCCACAGGGTTCCGGCGGGGGCCGTGTGCTTCCAGACAACGGTTTCCTTGACCGGGTCGTAAATCTGGAACTCCAGTGTTTCGCTGTTCTGATTCACGCAGGGGAGATAACGGCCCCAGTCTCCGTTCAGGCGTTCGAGGTTCGTCAAGACTCCCAGTGGTAACGGACGGCGGGCCAGGAGTGTCCCGTCGAGTGCCCGAAAGATGTCCAGAGCCGCTTCTTCCGGCGGCTTCACGATGATGTATTCATTGTCACCCAGCACTTCTGATCCGGAGATGATATCCCGGCGTCTCCAGAGTTCTTTGCCTGTGACGGGATGGATGGCGATCAACTGGTTTCCTGTCGTGAAACAGATCTGGGAATCGGTCACGGGACCCGCGTTTCCGGACAGTCGGCCAGTACGGAATTCCATCAGTGATGAACGCAATCCTGCCCGGGGAAGCAGTGAAAACGGGCCGGATCCACTGAATGGGGAATCTCCATCCAGAATCAAGGAGCGGTTCGTGATGAGACGTGGTGTGCCGGATTCGGTCAGCAGGTCGATCACAAGAAAACGGTCGAGCAGGACAATGACTGCCAGGTGGTGATGAAAACAGACATACCGGGCGAGGTCTGATTCGACAGCGAACCGGGTGCCGGGGGCTCCGGTGCTGATGCGTTCCCGCCAGCGTCCCTGTGAATCAAAAATTTCGACATTGCCCCCTGCCTGATCCAGGAAGAAGGTCCACTCACCGATGATCGATGAGAGTGGGCCCAGCCGGGGAATCTGGACGAGTTGTGCGCGTGTGCCGGGACCTGCCTGTTCCTCTGTGTGGATCGGGGCTGACCATTGCAGTTCCCCCTGCAGTTTCTCGATGACATCCCGATCCTGACGAGTGGCGGTGGCCAGGTCTCGTGCGCGACGATTCCCTGCACTGTTTGTGGGAAGCTCCGGATGTTTTTCGAGTCTTTCCAGTGAGCGTTTGAGAAGAGCCGGATCGTTCGTGGCACGAGCGACGGGAAGCAGCAGCGCGGCGGATGAGACTTGAACCTGCGGATCGTTGTTTTTCAGCAGCGGCAACAGAATCGTCTCAAAGAAATGCAGCCGTTCAGCGGTCAGCGGGACGTTCTGTAATCGCTGCAGAACGATCTCTGGCGGAATCCAGTTTTCAGGCATTCCCGGCAGCAGCTGCAGCAGAATTTCCGGTGTCACACCGGCTCCCCAGTCCGCCAGCAGCCGTCGGAGTGTTTCCTGCTCTGTCGGGGTGGCCGCATCGTACACTTCCGCAAGACGGGCGAGTGCCCAGCGGCTGACCGTCGCTCCCCAGTGACTGTCCAGATCCTGAACGCGTTCCGGAACCGAATGGAGATTCAAAATCTTCAGGTAATAGTGGAAGGCCTCGACATGATCCCCTGAATTCTGCAGTCCTTGTGCGAAGGTTCTCAGAAACTGCAGTCGTTGTTCATTTCCCTGAAGAGACGATTCCAGCCCCATGGCCTGTTCACGATACGCTGCAAAGTCTGTTCGCAATCCGTCCAGCAGTGACCAGACCAGAATCGACTGGGGGGACGTTCCGTTCTCTGACCGGGCGGCGCGCTGCAGGTGCTTCAGGCCGGCGGCAAGTTGTCCCCGTTGCAGTTCCCAGGTACCCAGCTTCGCCAGACCTTGCGGGTCATCCTCGTTTGTGGAGAGCGCGGCGGCAATTTCCTGCTCGAGTGTTTCGCGGGAACGGAGCGCTGTGAGTCCTGTCGCACTTTGCAGAAACAACTGGCCATCGGCAGAAGCGAGATTTCCCGGCGGCATCGCGAGATCGATCGGCAGTCGGGTCAGCAGTCTGCCTGACGGAAGATCGATGACGGCAATTTCTCCGGATTGCAGTGGCTGCAGGAACTGATCTCCCATCCGGATTCCACGGCCGGATGGATTGGGAATGGGAATCGGCTGTTTCCAGAGAGAGGGCCCTCCGGTGAGATTGACCGTTCGAAGTTCGCTGCGGCCAACAAGAACCAGGTTGTCCTGATAAATCAGCGGTGCGTACAGAGACTGCCCCCGGGGAATCTTCGTTGGAAACAACGGAGTTCCATCATCCAGATTCAGACAGACAAGCGAATCATCGTCCGGGGGGGTGAACACGACATACGGGCCGGAAATCAGGACACGCGAGTCAAACCATCTCTGATCCGACAGAAGTTCCTCACGGGCTTGTGAGGCCGCCTGATTCTGAGGGCGAATCGCTCTCATCATCAGAGACTGAGCCTGTGAAGAGGAAATGGCTGTTGAATAGAAGTGGCTCCAGACGACCTGGCGTTTCAGGGGATCGACCGCGACGAGGGTCCCTTCTCCTGTCGGGCAGATCAGCAGCCCGTCAGCCGCGGCCGGCATGAATCCGGCCAGACGGCGCGTGTCATCGAGTGCGAGATCTCTGTCCGGGTTCAAAAGGCCCAGCGACCAGAGAATCGTGCCGGTGTCGGGATCCAGTTCAAACAGCTGGACCTGGCCCCGTTCTTCTCCGAGTGCATACAGATGATTGTCGACCGAGATGGGGGCGCCGAAGAAGAAGATCTCCCGGGGTTCTCCCAGCGGCTCATCTGCCGGACTCGACAGGTGCAGGTTCACCGGCCAGATGATCTTTCCCTCGGTCGACAGGTCGTAGGCAATCAGCCGGTTGAATCGTTGTGGGAGCAGCGGATGCCGCTGAGTGTTTTGCATCATCCGTTGCGGACTCGTCGTCCCGACCAGCTGGCATCCGGTCACCACGTAGACCCGCTGTCCGTCGGTACTGATGGAGGAGGAGGTCAGATCGCGCCAGCCACGAACTGCGGCAAACAGTGTCCGCATCTCTTCACGGGTCGAGTCCTGAGATTCTCCTGCCGAATAAGACCACTTGGCGAGATACTCAAATGTCTCGTCGATCACCAGGCCATTCCAGACCAGTTCACCGGTGTCAGGGCGAAACGCTTTGACGCTGCCCGGGCCGGATGTGATGACCAGATTCTGCAGTACGAGGGGACGGCCCGCCGGCATGGCAATCCGGCCGGATTCGGAGCGAACCCGTTGCTCCACCGCTTCCATCAGCTTTCGGGTATCGGAACCAAGTCTCTGCGCGACTTCGGGGGAATCCAGTAGCCAGAAGTCGAACGTGTCGTCGACAAGATCCCCTTGCCAGGCAGGTTCCGTCAACGCAGGAGCACTCTGCGCGCTGCCGGATGATGACGGGCTTCCATATGGATAGCGCCAGTCAAAGAGTGGCGAATCCGTCGAGTTCGACGTGACGACGGCCCGGCCTTCAGGCAGCAGTTGTCGGGGGTCCTTCAAATCCGGAAAGAGCGCGGAGTGCCGCGCGAGAAGTGCTGTCGCCTGCGGCTGTTCACCGGCGGTCATGAGCAATTGAATTGCTTCCGTCAGGAGGGGGACGGGGGCGGTGGTCAGTGGATGGCCGGCCTGCTCTTCCAGAAGTCGGGCCGCCTGTGCCGGGTCTCCCCTGTCCCGGGCCAGCTGACTCAACTCTGCCAGAGCCGCCAGACCTGATGAAGTTGGCCCGAATCGTCGGACGACGTCTTCGAGTTGAAACTGATTCTGATTGGACTGAGCATCATTGAACAACTGCCGGGCGGTTCCGCCAAACAGACGTTCATAGTCCGCCTGATGGGACTGAAACAGCTTTTCCACCTGAGCGAACAGGGATTGCGGTCCGCTGGAAGAATCGGTCAGCAGAAAATCCGTTTCCTGTTCGATCAGTTCCTGCAGGGTTTCGAGTCCTTCGGTGATGTTTCCAGATGAGATCGATTCGACGGAGCGCAAGTAAGCGGCCTGCGTCAGCGGATTCCGGGGAAGTCTCCGTGCCGGGCCCAGGTCTCCCGGCGTCGGGAATGCAGCCGGAGGAAGAGGATCAAACTGCGCCCAGGTGGACTGATGCGAATGACCAGCGATCAGCACCAGCAGGATCATCAGGACGATGGTCAGTCTGACGTTGACCTTGGACAGTACCGGCATCGCGTGATCCTTGGAGCAGTCTGCTCGACCAGGTTGCCCGGGCGGCGCACGTTTCAACAGATGAAACGCTGCTCGCCGTGTGGCAGGTAACGGGATGATCAATTCGCAAGTTGCTCGAGTTGGGCGCCGTTCCACGGGGACACTGACCGTTTTCGTCAGATTCGTTCCCCGGTCGCGGATGTCACCATTGTAGCGCAGAAGAATCGCCTGTGGCCACTCCAGTCGATGTGGCGCGAACGATTCAATCGGGGTTCGTGATGGTTCCTCCAAAGAGAAACACCCGCAACATTTCCCGTTGAAGGAATGCTGCGGGTGTCATGTTCTTTGACAATGTTCTCTGGCAACAGCTTGAGAAGATCGGGGCCTCGTGAGTGTTCGATCTCAGGTGCTGGTGCCGGAGGAGAGTGGAATGACAGGTGTCATTCCCGCGGTCATCAGTTCAGGATCTGGCTGGTCTGGCCAACGAGTCCGGCGATTTTTTCCTTGGTCAGGTCGCTGCTCTTCAGAGCTTCGTTGACTTTCAGTTTGCCGTTGACCCACATCATGACGGTGACGTCAGCGTCTTTCGAGATCTGGTAGCGATCTGGTCCGGCAACGCCATCGAAGGTGGTCAGCGGAGTGTGGTTGACTTTGGCCTTGGAAGCCGTTTCTTTGAGAGCCTTTTCGCCAGCTGCTTCATCGTCGGTCAGCAGGACCACGAAAGCCTTTGCGTCTTTTGCCTGGTTCTTGCTGATCACGCCGTCAATTTCCTGAATCAGCTGAGGAACGCTTCCGTCCACTGATCGGGTGAAGATGCTCACGACAGGACGATCACCAAAGCGGCAGCGGTAGCACAGCTTGGTGCCAGCGGCGGGGCCAGTGACATCTTTCACATAAAAAGCACCCACAGTCGAGCCAACATCCAGTCCGTCAGCCAGAACCATGGTCGACAGCGCCGTCATTGCCACAGCAACAGCCAGTAACTTTCTCATGCTCTCCATCTCCTTGATCCAATTGAGGACACCGGGGTCTGCCGTTGTTGTGAAGACGGTCAGTTCAGCGTCTCGCCCATCGCGGCGACTTCTCCGACTCGATTCATCACACGTCATGACGACTGTCGAAAACCACAGCAACACCATGCGTGATGCCTGCCCGGATGACACCCGGTTTCTTCACTCCCCCGAGTTGCGCCGCTTTCAAGCGACACAGCAACAGCCGAAATTCTACGCACGATCCCTGCATTCGTCGAGAGTTGTTCAGAAATTTCAATCGCTACAACCCATTTGCAGAGACGATCCCGGGGATTTCCCGGGGATCATGACGGCCAGCGTGTTCTCCCGGAATCTCCGTCGATTCGATGTCGCGGTGGATTCACCAACTTCCGCAGAAGCCGCAGAATGTCTCCCCTCCACAGCTGGATGCCGCTCGCTTCGAAAATTTCTGGCGGATTTTCAGATTGACGATAATAGCTTTAATGCTATGTTTCTGCCATGTGGAACGTCGAATATACTGACGAATTTGAAGCCTGGTGGGAGACGCTGGACGTCTCCGAGCAGGAGTCTGTCACCGCGAGCGTGGAATTGCTCGAAAGGCTCGGTCCGCAGTTGTCCCGTCCTCACGCCGACACCCTGAACGGCTCGCGGCATTCCAACATGAAGGAACTGCGAACACAGCATCAGGGGAGACCGCTTCGGACGTTTTTCGCGTTTGATCGCCGGCGAACAGCCATCCTGTTAATTGGTGGAGACAAAACCGGGGATGGCCGGTTTTACAAGCGAATGATCTCCCTGGCGGACGACATCTATGACGACCATCTCAAGCAGTTACGAGCGAAAGGAGAAATCTGATGGCCAAAAATTTTCGTGAGCTCAAGGACAAAATGTCTCCGGAGTCGCGCGCTCGTGCGAGCAAAAAAGCAGACGAGATGCTGAAGGAAATGCTGCTCTCTGAACTGCGCCAGTTGACCGGAATGACGCAGCAGGAGCTGGCGGATGCCCTGCAGATCAAGCAGCCCACGCTCTCTCGCATGGAGTCTCAGGGGGACATGCAGGTCAGCACACTGCAGCGCCTGGTTCATGCGCTCGGAGGAGAAGTGGAAATCATTGTTCACCTGCCCCAGGGGGATGTGCGTCTCACTCAGTTTGACGATGCGGCATAGCAGCAGTGGTGATTCGGTGAACATGGCTCCACTGCTGGATCCCGCTCGCCCCAAAAATCTCTGCCGGCTGCCGTATCGTCACGTTCCCACGGCAGTGCAGGCAAGCCGGTTTGCTGATCTGCGGGAGAAAACGAGACGGACGCTGCCGTTCCATCTCTCGCAAGACAAAAAAGTTGCGAAATTCTCTTTACAGAATCACGGCTTCCATGCCCCCTTCCAGGCCGATACGCAAAATCGCCCTGTTTCGAGTTTGGTGTCTCGAAACAGGGCGATTGAAGTCAAAAAACAAATAGTGGCCAAGGCCGGGATCGAACCGGCGACACCAGGATTTTCAGTCCTGTGCTCTACCAACTGAGCTACCTGGCCCCTCCGCCATAGGGCGGATCGCATTTCTAACGGGGAGCTTCGGGGAAATCAAGTCGTCGAGGAAGATCTTTCCAATCCGGTGGGTTTCGGAGTGGCAGCAGAGGCCAATGGGGGCCCCTGCTCTCCCCTTTGCTTCCCATCAGCTTGCGACCAGTTCCTGGCGGGCGTAGGCCGGTTCGACTTTCGGGTCGCGCCAGTTGAATCCCTGCTGGATGGCAATGCGTGACATGTGGGTCAGCATTTTGCGGTCGATCAGCGGGCAGGGAAGGTCCGGGAGGGCGTTGATCGTGTTGGACGAATCGAACTCCGGATCATCTTTCCAGTAGGAGTGATAGACTTCCATATGTTTGTAAAACAGCTGGACGACTTCTTCTTCCCCTTCTCCACCCATTGAGGAGTGGGATCCGACGAACTTGACCCCGTACATTCCGACCACTTCTTCCAGGATGTCCCGCATTAACCTCACGGTGATGGGAACTCGCGGAGTCAGATGGTAGGTCTGGCCATGCAGGCTGGGGGTGGTCAGGATGCGGGACATTGCTTCCGAAACCCAGTCGACCGGGACGAGGTTTTTTCGCTCGTTTCCATCGACGTTGATGCGGAATGTGTCGCCGCGAAACTTTCCCGTAAAGTCAGTGATTGCCATGCTTTGCGACAGCGTTGAGCTGAGCTGGAGCATCGCGTAAAAGTTGTGGTACGTGAACGTCAGTCCGGATTTGCTGTCCCCCACGATGATGGCCGGGCGGAAGACGGTCACAGACTTGAGGAATTTGGCGGTGCGGACCATGGTTTCGGCTTCGACTTTGCTTTCCTCGTACGGGTTGGCAAAGCTCTGGCCGACATTCAGTTCGTTTTCGTAAACACGTCCGGTCCGTTTTCCGGCCACGTATGCGGTGGAAACGTGGTGGAAATGCTCGATTCCCGCCTGCTCGCAGAATTCGAGGACGTTTTCGGTGCCGCCGACGTTTGATCGCCAGGGTTCACTCTGTCGTCCGGTGCTGACGAAAGACAGGCTCGCGGCGTTGTGAAGGATGGAATCGCAGTTTTCGGCAGCCCAGCGTTGTTCCGGACCGGACAGGCCCAGATCGGGGCTGATGATATCTCCACACAGGACTTTCGGGCGGGGGAGAGATCGCCCCAGGCGTTCTTCCCAGCTGCGCATCGCTGCTTCGATTCGGACGTGCGGGTCGTTTCTCCGGCTCGGTCGAACCAGAACTGCCAGGGGAACGCCTCGCGAAAGGAGGTCTCGCATCAGGTACCGTCCGAGTAGACCGGTTGCCCCTGTTAACAGAACATGTCCCATCTTTGATTGATCCTTAAACGCCGCGATGATCGCGGTCACTGATTGCCGACGCCGGCATCCTTGATCTCCGTCGGGAAAGTCGCCTGTACGTACCCGTATGACATCATTCCATGACTGTCATGATTTCACACAGGCCCGTGTGACTCCCCCTTCAGCTCCGGAAATTCGGGCAGAACGCTCGCGGGCGATTTGGATATCGACACTCGCGAGTGAAGCCTGAGAGTTCATCCTGATGTGCTTAGATCATCCCGCCGGAATGTCGGCGGGTCAAGGGCATCTCTGGCGTCCAGCCACCGAGAAGGCGGAGATTTTTCATTCCTGCCGCTTCGTATCTTTTAGTGAATCTTCTCAGGTGTAAACTCAGTCAGCTAGATTCTTTAGCGGAATTTTTCAGGGATTCATTAAAGTTGGGGCGTGTCAGGTGGTGCCGGATTTTGCAGCGACGGCTGGCGGCACGGGTGTCCTGCTGTTCAGGGGGGCGGCAGGTGACGGTGGTGAGACCGGGGGGGACGTCCTGCAGGAAATTCGTCGAATTGTGTTCCCTGCACGGTTGGCTAAGTCTCTGTCAGTACATTACCTTATGCCAATCTATCGCTTCCGGCCGGTCGACCGGAAAATCCGGAAGCTTCAACGAATACACCGTTTCGAAACATGACCGTTTGCCTTTGACGAGCAACGATCCCGGCGCCGGGGAATTTCCCTGCAGGAATCGGCCGCTCATCCAGAGCAGACAGAATCAGACCGACTCTCTCCGTTCGTTCAAATGCTGGAGGACGGGGAACCTCGACATGTTCTGACTGCAGAAGATTTGCCAGACCGGCAGTCTGCTGGAGAGGAGCAAACGGAGATTGAGAGTGTTTTCTCAATCAGGTTTGACTCATAGTTTTATCACGATCAAGGGGATACAGAGTGTATCGCGGCGACGATCATCAGACGGCATCTGTCCGGCTTTCACAGCCGACGATCGTCGTTGACGACGTGCCGGATTCCCTGCCGAATCTGTCCCGGGCCAATGTCACAGATTCCACGTTCACCGCAGTTGCTTGCGGGGACCAGGAATGCATGACGTTGACCGATCCATCACAGCATCAGCGTCTTCATCAAGTCTTTCATTTCGGAATCGTCCGCCTCGTTACGGCCATTCCCTGCCCGTCGGAATTCGACGGTGTGAATCTTCAGTCTCCAGTGGGCCATCTGCGGATGAACCCGGATCAATGGAGCGGATTGATTCACTTGCAGGCCGCCTTCTTCGGTGCAGAACCGGTCGACACACGACCGCTGGCCGGAGACGGGACGCTGCTGTTCCTCAACGGAAACGTCATGAAGCTACGGGATGCCATCGAGATCCGGCAACTGGATGCGATATGCCCTGCTCGTCCCACACGATGCAGAGGGTTCCATGAAAAAAGAAATGTTGATCAACGTCCTCCAGCCTGAGGAAAGCCGGATCGCCATCATTGAAGATGGGGTACTCGAAGAGTTGTATGTCGAGCGATCCAGTTCTGAAGGGTATGTCGGGAACGTCTACAAGGGTCGGGTCGTCAATATCGAGCCGAGTATTCAAGCGGTCTTCGTTGATTTCGGTGTTGGACGAAACGGCTTTCTCCATGTCAGCGATGTGGAGTATCAGTATTACAAGCATCTGCTCAACGACCAGGAACGGGACGAAGTGGAGCGTGGACGCAATTCCAAGCTCAACGAACGAAGTTCCCGGAACAAGCCGCCGATTCAGGATATCTTTCAGCGCGGCAGTGAAGTGCTGGTCCAGGTGATCAAAGAAGGGCTCGGGAACAAAGGCCCGACCCTGTCGACCTACATCAGTATTCCCGGACGTTATCTGGTTCTGATGCCCGGGCTGAGTCGTCTGGGTGTCAGCCGGAAAATTCCGGATGATGACGTCCGCCGGGATCTCCGCAAAATTCTGAAGTCGCTCGCACCGCCCGCCGGGCTGGGTTTCATTATCCGGACCGCCGGGGTGGACCGTTCCGCGAAAGACCTGCAGCGGGATATGAATTACCTGCTGCGACTCTGGAAGACGATTGTCCGCCGGCTCGAGAAAATGCCCTCTCCCATCGATATCTACGAGGAGAGCGACATGATCACCCGGACGATTCGTGATATCTACCATACAGATATCGAAGCGATCTGGATTGATGAGCCAGCGGCTTTCGAACGGGCCCGTGAGTTCATGAAGGTCGTCCTGCCGAAGCATGTCGACCGGGTCAAGCTCTATGAAGGAAAAGAGCCCATCTTCAACCATTACAAAGTGGAAGATGAAATTGATCGGATTCAGAGTCGTCGGGTGCCGTTGCGTGGCGGTGGTTCACTGGTCATCGATCAGACCGAGGCACTCGTCGCCATCGACGTCAACAGCGGAAGTTCCCGGTCGGCGGATGACGCGGAACGGGCAGCCTACCAGGTGAATCTGGAAGCGGCCGAAGAGATTGCCCGCCAGATTCGTCTGCGCGATCTGGGAGGCGTGATCGTCAACGACTTCATCGATATGCGTGATGAACGCCACCGCCGTGGGGTTGAGAAGAAGCTGCGGCAGTGTGTGGAACGGGATCGTGCCCGGACGAAAGTTCTGCGGATCAGCCCATTCGGTCTGATCGAAATGACCCGGCAGCGGATTCGGCCGTCATTGCGTCGCAGCACGTACGAAGACTGTGTCTGCTGCCATGGCGTAGGTCAGGTGAAGACCGCCGAGAGTATGGCCATCGAAGTGATGCGGGCACTGATGCTGGCGGCCTCGACTCCGGATGTCGCCGAAGTGCGGGTCGAGGTTCATCAGCGTGTCGCGGATTATCTGATCAACAAGAAACGCCGTGAAATGATCCAGCTGGAAGAACGCTATAGCGTCCAGGTGCGGGTTCAGACCGGAACCAATGTCGGTCCGGCTCACCTGCAGACCCGCTGCTTCAACGCACAGGGAACCCCGATGAAATCCGCCGCTGAAGTTGGCTGAGATTTTGGGGAATCGTGATCGAGGATCAGGCCGGGACGAGTGATCGACCGGCCTGATTTTTTTTGAACAATGCCTGTGCTGAATTCTGGAATCCTCTGATTCCGGTCACGGAATCCCTGTCGCTGAATCTCTGTCACTGTGCGATGCGGTTCACGGTGCGGTGCGAATCGGGGGATTCTTCGGAGCGGAGAGAGAGCAGCTGGCAGAATGGTTGAAGCGCTATGTGGACGTGTCAGCGCTGCCTGTCAATGAAACACGGGCTGCACGGGCAGCGGGGCGATGCCAATTGCGTTGGGTCCCGGATCAAATCATGAAGTCGGTTTTCTGCCCCATGATCCGGTCGATGAGATCCTGTGGCAGTTCTGCAGCGGTTGAGGAACCGTCGTCGACATCCGTCGGGTTGATTCCGCAATACATCGACCACGGACCCAGATGCCGCCACCGCCCTGCCCGTTTCGGTTCCCCAGGCAACACGGGAGTGGTGCAACGATTGCAGCCGATGGTCGAAAATCCCTGAGAATGCAGCGGATTGACGATGACAGGATGAGTGGCCAGATAGTCTTCCAGGGCCTCGTCCGAGAAATTCGCCAGCGGGTTGATCCGGATGGCGTTCATCTCGGTGTCGATCGCCAGCAGCGGGCAATCTCCGCGGCGACCGCCGTCGGCGCGGCGCAGGCTTCCCATCAGAGCGTCGTATTCCCCTTTCATGCGCAGCAGCGGTTCCACTTTCCGCATGTGGCAGCAATCCCGCTGTCCTTCCGGCGTCAGATACAGCACGCCGTACTTTTCGGTCTGCTGCACCATCGTCAGTTCCGGGTGAAGCGTGCGGACGTTCACTCCGTATTCGGACACAATCCGGTCCCGGGTGGTGAGGGTTTCCTGAAACATCACCCCGGTGTCCACGAACAGAATTGGAATGTTCAGGCCCAGCGAAGAAATCATATGGCTCAGGATGCTGCCGGACTGCTGCATCGCCGAAATGGCTGCCAGTCGGGATCCGAAGGTGACAGAGGCCCAGCGAATCAGATCGGCAGGAGAGCAGTCTTCAAATGTTTTCGCGACTTTATTGAGGTCGGCTTGCGTGATACGCGGCATGACAGTCCTTCGTGGCCGACGGATTTTCTGACAACAGTCTGTCGGCCTCCTCGTCTGGCAGGTTCTGATCGTCGGCCAGCGACTGGCGCGGAAACGAGCAGATCGTCTGCCTGTCGAAAGTGTAGCAGTCCCATTCTGACAGAAAAGTGAGGAGCCCGAGCCGGAGCAGGAAGTCGGGCTTCTCTCAACTGCGGGAAACCGATCCCGGGCGAACGGATGTTCTCTCGAGAATGGGCGTCATCCTCTGTCAATTGTCTGGCCGGACGTGATTTCGCCGCTCAACTGGCCCAGGGAATCATGTCGCCGGAGAACCGCTCGTAGAAGAGAAATCCGATCCGCTCACTCAGACGGGACAGATATTCTTTCTGGAACGCCGGCAGAGACTGATCGAATGATTGTCTGGGAACTTTGGTGGGGAAGGTGAAGTCGAGTTCTTTCGTAAAGATCCGCTCTCCTTCACCATCGCCGCTCGGATCCATTTCGACCACGTGAACATAAGCTTCCGTCGAACCGCGATAGAGAGTCGTGCTGGTTCCCTCATGCAGTGAAAAGGATGCCAGTTCGACTTCGATGACATAGGTCGCATTAAAGGCCTTGCCGATTTCCGAGGCCTTCTCCCAGTCCGGATTGGCGTCGGTCCAGGCTTTGACATAGTCTGGATGAATCATGGTGATGTGATTCTGCCCCAGACGATACGAGACTGCAGTCGCCAGCTGGTCGTCAATCTGCGGGAACTTCCACTGCAGTTCTTTGGGGGCGAAGCAGACGACGGCCACGGTCACGTCCGGTTTGCTCATCGACTTCCCGGTTTCTGTGTCGAAATCCGGTTCGATCGTTGGCGGCCCGTGAATCAGGTAACTCAGAATGACGAACTGGGCACACCCGGAAAGTCCCAGGCAGGAAAACCAGATGACACACCAGACTCCCAGTTGAGAGAGCCGCTTGCGCGTGCGGGAGAATCGGGTTGTGCTCATGGGGTGTATCCGGAAACGGTCAGAATCAAAGTCAGGAATGCAGGGGGAACGACGGGGACGTCAGGTCGCTGACAGACAGATCAGTTGGCGTACAGATCGCTGCGATTGACGTCGTAGAAGGAAGCTCCCAGAGCGTCGGCGATATGATCAATGAATCGGCGGATGAAGACGTTCTGCGGGGTCTGGTCAACGGCGACGGGATAAGTCGTGGGATAGGTGGCCTGAAATCGTTGATCGAACACCTGCACGGTGTGCCGGGAATCGTTTTCGGTCCGGGCTTCGTAGCCCACAATCCGTCCAGTCGCGAATCCCCGATAGAAGTTCGGGCTCCCTTCTTCTTTATAACGGAACTGCTCGATATGGATGTGGAAGACCAGATCCATATCGTTCACATCCTGAGCGATGGCCTGAGGATCGAACCGGCCGCCGAGGCGATCTAATGTTTTTGCGGCCACATCAGGGTGCAGCACGATCAGCTTGTGACGTTTCATCCGGCGAATCAGCTCGGTTTCCACGTCAGACGTGAGCGTACTGCAGGTCTCCGAAACCATGGCCGGGGCGGTACAGTGGATCAGGACCTTCTTTTCGGTCTTTTTCAGGTTCGTTCCGGTGGCCAGTTCGAATCCCGATGTCTGCATCGGGTCTCCCATCAGCACTTTGCTGACCATGACAAACGTGTTGATGCAGCCTGGTTGCCCGAGAAACAGCACGGCCAGCAGAGCGCTGGAAATGAGTCGAAAGATCGCGGATCGAGGTCGACAGTCTCTCCGCATTGTCGGCTGACAGTGCGGTGACTCTGGCTGATCCGGAGGGGAACAGCGGGGGTTCATGGGCGATCCTTCGCAGTCTGTGAGACGTCCTGTCTCGTGTTCCCGGAAACCAGGTCCGGGCAGTATTTCGGTGATTCCCCCGGGTTTTAGTCCAAACGCGCCGAATTGGGATGCGGATTCCGCCGAAATGCCACTTGTCCGTCTGGATCCGGCATCGATTGCCGGTGTGCGGGCTGATTCCGCCGGAATTGCGGTTCGACGCCGTGGCCGGATTGGTCTACGATGGGACAGACCGTTTGCACTCCTCGAAGCCTGTCCCGGAATTCGACAGCACCACTCAAATCCTTCTCCCCTGAGGGGAGAAGGTGGCCGCAGGCCGGATGAGTGGCGAATGTTGCCAGTGCAAACCAAACACTGTTCACCGGTCGAGCCGCTCATCCCGACCCTCTCCTCTCGGGGAGCGGGAGAATTCCGGGACAGACTCCGAGTGTCCATGCAGCGATTTCTTCCTTTTTCTCCACCGATCGAAATGACCGAATTCCTGACTGTCGCACGTCTTGGGGAGATTCCTGCCGGTGAAGGGAAAACCATCCTGGTCAACGGCAGACTCATCGCTCTGTTCAGAGAGGGGGAGAGCTACTTCGCAATCGACGACACCTGCCCTCATCAGGGGGCGTCACTCGGGGCGGGTTACGTGCAGGATGGAGCGGTCTACTGTCCCTGGCACGCCTGGCGGTTCTGTGTCAAAGAGGGAACCTGGCTGGACAGTCCGAAGTCGAAGATCCGTTGCGGCACGTATGACGTCCGGATTCAGGGGGAAGAAATTCAGGTCAGACTCCCCTCCCCTGAGAAGTCTGATCCGCCGGCGGGAACAGAATAGTGGTGTGACCACTCTGTCCTGACAGGTTCCCGAACAGGGCCCGCAGGCTCGCTGGCCTGCTCAACCCTGTTCTGTCACCTGTCATTTCAGGTTTGAAGCTCCAATAGACTGTCACGCAAAGCTGCCGGGAATTTCGGGAACACCATCGTCATGTCTTCCGCCCTGCAGCGGACGGAAGACATGACCGACAGGATTCTGACCAGATCAGTTTCGCAGTGCCGCCAGAACTTCTTCCGTGATGGCCCGAACGAGAGCCTCGTTCGCGCCGCTGTCACCGCCTGCCGGTTTCAGGTAGCTCGGATAGCTTGGCGGAGCGTCAAAGGCTTTGGTGACCGGTTGTGGAGCATCGGCGGCCTTGTACCCTTCCAGAAACGCCGTGTTGCCGCACAGGTCGCAGTCTTCGAAGTGGAAACGGGGATCGTCGAATCCCAGTTTCTTTTTGAGATCCAGCAGTTCGCGGGATTTCTGTTCGTTGAGATAGGTGATTCCTCCCAGTTGCTTGGAGAGGATCAGAATCCGGCAGTAAGCATCCAGAATTTCGGTCTTCCAGTACGCTTCTTCCAGTGTCTTGCCAAAGCTCACGGTCCCGTGGTTGGTCAGGATGATCGTGTTGGTCGCTTTCAGGAACGGCACGACGGTGTCGGCAAATCCCTGGGCTCCCGGTGTTTCGTACGGAGCGAGCGGAACTTCTCCCATGAACACTTCGATTTCCGGCAGCACGCACTGCGGAATGGCTTCCCGGGCCACGGCGAATGCGGTGGCGTGCGGAGGATGGCAGTGGACGACCGCCTTGATGTCGGGACGATGCTTCATGATCGTCAGGTGCAGTAGAATTTCGCTGGTCCGTTTCTTCGTTCCGGCAAGCTGCTTGCCGTCCAGGTCGACCATGCAGATGTCTTCGTGCTTCATGAAGCCTTTGCAGATCATGGTCGGGCTGCAGAGCACTTCGTTCTCGCCGACGCGATAAGAGATGTTTCCGTCGTTGGCGGCGGCAAACCCTTTGGTATAGACCCGGCGGCCAATCTCACAGATCCATTCCTTGATCTCCGGATTATTGAAGAGTGGGTGATACATCGTTTCGTCCTTTAAATGATCAGTTCAGATCTCTGACTGTGAATCGTTCTGAACGGCAGGCATCTGGAGACCTGCTCCGGAGTCACGCCGTTCTGGGGTTTTGATTCGGAATACGAATTTCATCGAGCAACGCCGCACAATAGGCGTCGACCGGTTTGACTTTGGGAGAGAACGGGGCTGACGCTTCCGCTCCATCGCTGATGGCAATTCTCGAGCCGACGTCGGAACCGATTTCGTCATACATCACGAACGGTTCACTTCGACCGGCCTGTTCTCCCTGTAAACCACGACGATCGAGCGTGACGACAAGCTTCCACACGGCCCCCTGCAGATCAGGGTGGCAGCGGGAGAGCGTGACTCGTCCAATCACTTCGCCGATTTTCATCGTGGCTACGACTTACTTGCTTTGAATCTCACGAAACAGATTCTTGAACTCAAAATACGTTTTGCCGGCCCCGTCGAGGCACCAGGTATTCGCCCGCAACTGTTTCCGGATCAGCCGGACATCTCCGGCATCCCGGATGGCGACCGCTTTGACCCGTTCATGCCGGTTCGCCAGACAGGCGGCCCGATGTGTCTGTTCGGCGACAATGACAATCTGTTCGGCACCCCCGCGTGCGATCTCCGCGATCGCCAGCCTGGCGGCATCATCAGGACACCCCGTCAGTTCCCGACGCCAGTTGCCCGTCAATTCACTCCAGAGCTGATCAAGTGCCTGGGAGTTCTTGACGACAATCAGCAGGCGGGGGCCTGTGGAGACCGCACTGACTGCGGACGTCCCCTTGACGGTGTCGTTTGACCGTTCGTCTCGAACGATGTTCAGCTGCCGTCCTCGAACGATGTCCTGTGCGGCGGGAGTAATGATTGCCCGGGGAAGAACTTGAACCGTCTCTCCCTGGCGGAGCGGTTCCAGCAGCGCGGCCGTGATGACAGACTGCTGGATCTGCACTTGCCGGGGAGTGGGTGTCGTCGCTGCAGGAACTGGCTGGACCGCAGGCCTCGGCGCGACCGGCGGAACAGCAGCGACGGGCGTTCCGCCGAGCTGATTCAGCACGTTCGCGACGATTCGGTCAATGGTGTCCTGCGAAAACGACATTTGGGTCCAGTCTCTGTTTCACATGTTCGGAATGTGAAACGGTCTTCCATGTTTCATTCAAACGGGATGATCAAAATTCACGTCGCGTACTTCAGTCATCCGGTTGTCCCATCACCATCCAGCGGACCGGAGTCGACTTGCTTTGCATCATCTCTCCGATTTCTTTTCCGTCGGAACAGATCATGACCTTTCCGCCAATCGGTGCTCCCATGCTGTCGATCACCAGCAGGGGTTCCCCGTCATCTCCGCCATCGGGCAGCAACGGCTGAACGATCAGCAGCCGCCAGCCATTCATGGAGGAGTGCTTCACAGTGGCCGTCGCGGTGCCAATGACGAGACCCAGATTCATCGTTGTCCCTTGCTTCAGTTGATCAGGGAGTTCCGGCGTTTCCGGGTGAACGTCAGCGGTGTCGTCACTCCTTCTCCGGTGGGAGTCGCGATGCTGAAGGAGAGATACCCTTCTCCACCGAGTCCCAGACCGGCCATGCTGGCTCCGTTCTTGATGAACAGCGTCGTATTCATCAGCCGTCCCATCAGGTTCATCGTCTGGACGTCCCGGGAGTGAATCAGGGCGGTATGTCCAAATCCGTGTTCAAATTCGAGGGCCAGCTCGATGGAGTGCATGGTGTCTTTCGTCCGGACGAACGGGATGAACGGCATCATCTGTTCTTCCGGAACGAACGGGTTCTTCGTGTCTGTTTCTCCATAGAGCAGCTGAGTGCCGGCTGGAACGGACACGCCAATCTGCTGTGCCAGAACCGCGGCATCCCGGCCGATCAGATCCCGGTTCAAGACCGGATGTCCGCCTGGTTCTTTCGGCGGAGAGAAGGCGAGTTTCGTCAGCGCGTCCACCTGCTGGGCGTTCAACCGGTATCCGCCGTGCCGGCTCATGGTGTCCATCAGCGAGTCGAAGATCCGTTGTTCGGCAAAGACTTCTTTCTCTCCGATGCACAGCAGGTTGTTGTCATAGGATCCACCGGCGACGATGCTTTTGGCGGCTTTGTCGAGATCGGCTGTCGCGTCGACGACGACGGGAGGATTTCCCGGCCCGGCGACAATCGCCTTCTTGGGAGACTGCATGGCGGCCCGGGCCACGGCTGGTCCACCGGTGACGAGCAGCAGACGAATCGCTTTATGGGCGAAGACTTCATTCGCGGTTTCAATCGTCGGCTTTCCGATGATCGTCACCAGGTTCTCGATTCCGATCGCATCGGCAAATGCTTTGTTGAACGCCTGCACTCCGGCACAGGCGATACGGGCTCCGCTCGGGTGCGGGTTGAACACACAGGTGTTCCCCGAGGCGATGAAGTTCACAATGTTCCCGGCCAGTGTCGGCAGGGAGTGTGTCACGGGCGTGATGGCCCCGACGACTCCGAACGGAGCGTACTCTTCGAGAGTAAGTCCGTTGTCACCGCTGTAACAGTCCGGCTGAATGAACTCGGTTCCGGGAACGAGTTTGATGATTTTCAGCTTTTCGATCTTGTGATCGACCCGTCCGATCTTGGTTTCTTCCATCTCCGCACGACCCCACTGGTCGGCGTTCTGTTCACACATCGTTTTCACGATCTGAACGATCTTCTCCCGGTCCCCCCAGCTCTTTTTCTGCAGCTGTTTGAAGGCGTCGGTGGCTGCGGCTGCCGCGTCGTTGACGTTGTCGAAGACCCCGTAATTTCCACTGCCGGAATGGGAGTAAGCACTGGCACCGCCGGTTGTGGTCGAACCGGCGGAGATGACCGGAATGCCACCGGGACGGGCCGTGCCCTGAGCCGGTTTGGGTTTGCGTCCCAGTTCGGAGAGCACTTCTTCAACGACGGCACGAATGGTATTGGCGTTTGCTTGCATCTCTTCCTCCTGCGGACCGTGATTGCTCCGGGTGCAGTGATGTCATCGGGGGGATGACGGATTCAGTGTGTCTTGTGGGCTTCGAGAAATTGTTCAAATCGGGATCGGGTCGGGAACTTCCAGAGCATCACGCCCAGGGTTCCCAGCATCAGGGCAAATGACCACCAGTGACGTTCGACCAGGCAGGCAACGGCGTTGGACAGAGCGGCCCCTTCAATCAGGGCCATCTGAATCACCACCTGCTGCTGCCATGAGAGGAGCAGCTTCTCCGGATCGTTCGGTTTGGAGATCAATCGGGGAATCGCCGGCACGGCGCACAGCACGGCCAGTGTGATTCCGGCCATGACCAGACTGACGGTCTGTCCTTGAACGGTGACTCCAATGATCTCATTCGTAATCAGGAAGATGACGATTCCGATGGTTGACACGACTCCCGCGATGAGCCCGAGCGCAATGATCTGCGTCGATTTCAGCGTGAATTCCGGTGTCGTTTCAGGATTCGTCATCGTGTTTTCGGGAAACTCCCCGTCGATCTGGTGTTTCGAATCAGTTGTCGCTGGAGCGGTACAGGTTTGCCCCGGCGAGTTGCACGGTGTCGATGATGCCGATGATGGCACAGTCGATCGGCAGGTGTTTCGTTTCGTCAGTGAAGCGGGCGCTCGATCCTTGAACGATCAGGACAATCTCCCCTTCCCCGGCGCCGACCGTGTCGACGGCAATAAATGTTCGGCCAGTGGATTTCAGGGAATTCCGATCCTGTTCATCGACCCGTAACGGCTCGACAATGAACAGCTTCTGGCCAACCATGCTGGCGACCTTCTGCGTGGCGGTCAGATTGCCTGTGATTTTGGCGATAAACATTGTGACGAGTCGATGGTGGAAGGTTGAATGTTGAAGGTTCAGTTTGAACCATGATTCAGGCTGTTTCTCAAGCCGGACAAAACTCTGGCCAGTCGCTGACACTGTTCGTACAACCACTGTTCGTACAACTGCTGGAAATCCTCTTCTCCAGGAAACCGTTGCCGCCTCGAAATCTCCAGATGTGAAACCGTTTCCATCAATACCGTTCGTGATCAGGGAACTTCGAGGTGATGCGATAGATCTTGTCGGAAAGTTCAACCGCGAATTGCCATGCCTCCAATCGCTCAAATCCAAACACGGCAACCTCACAATTCCACCATCAATCACTCACCTTCAACCCTCCACCACTTTCACCGTCTGTCGGGCGACGACGAGTTCTTCGTTTGTGGGAATGATCCAGACCTGGACTTTTGAGTCCGGAGCGGACAGGTTCACTTCTCCCCGCAGTGTTTCGTTCTTCTGTTGATCCAGTTCGATCCCGGCGTAGGTCATATTGTCACAGACCAGTCCACGGATGATGGGGCTGTTCTCTCCGATGCCTCCGGTGAACACGATGGCGTCGGCACCGTTCAGGACTGCCAGATACTGACCGATGTACTTCTTCACATCCGCAGCGTATACGTTGAGTGCCAGCCGGGCCTGTGCGTGACCCTCCTGCGCGGCGGTTTCGATATCCCGCATGTCATTCGAGATGCCGCTCATTCCGAGCAGTCCCCCTTTGGAAGCGAGTTCGTTCAGCAGCGTGTCGTAATCCTTGCCTGTGAGCCGCTTCAACAGTCGCAGGGCGAACGGATCGAAGTCGCCGACCCGATTATTCTGCGGCAAGCCGGATTGCGGGGTCATGCCCATGGATGTCGAGCGGGATTCACCGGCTTCGATCGCGCAGATCGAGCTGCTTCCCCCCAGATGGCAGGAGATGACTTTCGCCCCCGGCTTGTTGAGCAGTTGAGGCGCCCGTGTGCCGATGAAACGATGGCTGGCCCCATGAAATCCCCAGCGGCGGATTTCGTAGTTTTCCGTCCACTCATACGGAACGGCATACGTCCGGTACTCGGGGGCGATCGTCTCGTGGAACGCCGTTTCCAGCGCGGCGACCAGCGGAATCTCCGGGAACGACGCCATCAGCTGCCGCATCGCTTTCGCGTACGGCGGGTTGTGCGCCGGAGCGACGTCGGACAGGGCTTCCATCGTCTCCAGCAAGGTCTCATCGACCCGGCGAATCCCGGACAGACGGCCTGCGAAGACGGCCTTGAAGCCGATTGCGGCGACTTCATCGACCGACTTCAGACACCCGGTTTCAGGGTGGGTCAACTGGTCCAGGCACATCCGCACGGCAGCGGCATGATCAGGAATCCGTTTCGCCTCCCGGCTGGTGTGAGCGCCGACTTCGGCCACGCAGTTCGAATCGGCATTCTCGCCAATACGGTCGATGCCGCCCCGAGCCAGCTGTGTCTCCGACCCCATGTCGTACAGCCGGTACTTGAAACTTGTCGAACCGAGATTGGCAACCAGAACCTTCACCAGGTCACTCCCTGAGGATTGGTGACCACGGAGGCACTCAGCCACGGAGAAGACTGCGGGTGTGCAGTCTGCAGCTCCGTGCTTGCGTGTCTCCGCAGTCCATGATTGATGCGACAGAACCCGGGTGATCAGAAGTGGCTGATCAGTCCGTCGCTGGCGCGGGCGATGATGTGAGCGCTGATGATTTCACCCACTTTGGCACCGGCAGCGGCACCGGCATCGACGGACGCCCGAACCGATCCGACATCGCCCCGAATGATCGTGGTGATGTAGGCGTTTCCGATATTGAGTTGTTTCACCAGCGTGACGTTCGCTGATTTCAGCATGGCATCGCTGGCTTCGATCGCCGCGATGAGACCTTTAGTTTCAACGAGACCAATGGCTTCGTTCATGACACGATTTCCTGGAGGCAGTAGACACAAGCTTGGAACCGGCGCGGATTCAACGGTGACCGCGTTTCCTCAGAACCTCTCAACGGACCCGCCGGATCCGGCAATGCGCAGAGAGTCGACCGGATGAGACCTCGTCGGGATTGCTCCCGTCGGGGAATCAGCCTTCTTTTTTCTTCGGAAGAATGCTTTCAAGGTCTTCGTGCGGGCGAGGAATGACCTGCACGCTCATGACTTCACCGATCTTGGATGCGGCGGCAGCACCGGCGTCGACTGCGGCCTTCACGGCGGCGACATCACCGGACAGGAACACCGTTGCGATTCCGCTTCCGATTTTTTCCCAGCCGACCATGGTCACGTTGGCGGCTTTCAGGGCGGCGTCCGTCGCTTCGATCAGCGAAACGAGCCCTTTGGTTTCAATCATGCCCAATGCTTCGTTAACACGAGCCATCTTCACTTCTCCAGGAAAAGGTAACATTGAAAGGTTTTGTCCCCTGCGATTCCCGTTCAAGCCGGTCACGCGGAGGGGAATGGAAAAAGGATCTGTCCCGCCGCTCCGATCCTGCCGAAGTCCGCGAGACGTTTTGTTTCAGTGCTGACATCCGATCAGTGTTTGCAGCCGCAGCCAACCGGCTTCACGAGTTCCACCCGGTTGGCTTTACTGAGATTCACGGCGTTCCCCTCATCGGTGTCGAGGTGAACTTCCAGCTTGATTTTGTCGTCACCGCCCCGGACCATCAGGTCTTCGAGAACGGTGGTGCAGCCTGCGGATTCCACCCGCAGTTGCATGGCATCCCCGCTTTTGACGCCGTAGTAGGCCATGTCGGCCGGGGACATGTGAACGTGTCGCATTGCCCGGATGACTCCTTCTTTGAGTTCCAGGCTCCCCTTGGGACCCACCAGCAGGCAACCGGGAGTTCCGGCGACATCCCCACTGATCCGGACCGGCAGGTCGAGACCCAGGGAGATGGAATCGGTGAAGGCGAGCTCGACCTGAGAGGCTCCGCGCGACGGACCGAGAACCCGGACTTCCGGCAGCATCCGGCGTCGGGGACCAACAATGGCAATCGTTTCTGCCGCGGCGTAGTACCCTTCCTGATAGAGCCACTTCGTCGGATTGAGCTTGTGCCCTTTGCCGAAGAGGATCTCGATGTGCTCATCGGTCAGGTGGCAATGGCGCGCCGAGATGTTGACGACCAGCGGATTCGGAGCGTGCGCCGGCGGGGGAGGCGTCGGGGCCCCCAGATGTTTTGTCAGCACGGATCGAACGACACGTTCGACATCGTCACGGGTCAATCCGGAAGTCTTTACTGCCGCCATCGGTTTCTTCTTCGAGTCTCTGGCAATTGGCCAAAAGGCCGATTGCGGGTATCCCGGGCTGGCGTCGCGTTACTCTGCAAGCACCAGGTCAATTCCGGCTGCGCGAATCCGTGCTTGCCATTCTTCCGAAAGTTCCGCATCGACAATCAATCGATGCACATCCTCAAGGCCACACAACCGGACGAGTTCGGAATGCCCGAACTTGCCGCTGTCGGCCACCACGATCACTTCATCCGCCGAGGCCATCATCTGTCGTTCCGCTTCCACTAACAGGGAATTGGAATTGAACAGGCCTGCGGAGGTCATTCCTCCCACCCCCATAATCAACCGGCGGGCGTGAATCTGTTTCAGTGCCGCGACGGTCAGTTCTCCCAGGGCGACTCCTGTTTTGGGGTACAGGTATCCCCCCAGAAAGACCACTTCACATCCCGAGACCCCGACCAGGTGATTCACGATGGGCAGGGAATTCGTCACGATCTGCAGGGACTTTCCACTCAGGCAGCGCGCGACTTCCAGAGTGGTGGTCCCTCCATCCAGAATGATCGTCTCGCCGGTGCCGACGAGATCAGCCGCAGCTTTGCCGATCCTCTGTTTCTCCCGAATCGCCAGGTTTCGGCGATCGTCAAAACCGGAAATCGCTTCACCGGCGAACGCTGCGCCCCCTCGCGTGCGCCGAATCTGTCCTAAACTTTCAAGATATTCCAAATCGCGTCGTGCTGTGGATTCACTGATCCGGACTTCATCCACGATCTCTCTAAGAGACACAAATCCTTTTTTCTCAACGAGAAAGAGAACTTCATGACGCCTTTGATCTAAAAGCATCCGGTCCTCCTTTCGCAGATGAGGCTTCGGAAGTGGATGATGTTGTCTTCAGGTTAGTGACTGGCTGTGGAGGAATCCAGTCAAAATCTGTCAAAAAGTTTCGATGCAAATCATTTTCCAGAGTCTTGGTGGTCCCCTGTACTTCGTGCTAGGATGTGATCCTGCGTCAATAAGCGGTCGGCGGAAGCGGTGGGCTTCCCCGTAATTCATCGCCGGATTTGGGCCTTCGGCGAGAGTGAAGACGTTTCGGGTCAGAAAAGTCGTTACGAATGGAACAGTCGGCGCGTGGAGGTCATCTCCCAGTTCAACTCCCACAGTCTGGGAAGCCAGCGGCTTCTCATTCTGTGAGTGGTGAGGTTTCCGGCCTGAAGGCGAAACTGAGACGGTTGCAGTACAACCTGTCCCAGGTGATTCGCGGGAAGGAAGAAACGATCGATATTCTGCTGATCGGTCTGCTGGCCGGCGGCTCGATTCTGATGGAAGATGTGCCGGGGGTTGGAAAGACCACTCTGGCCAAGGCGCTGGCTCTGTCTCTGGATGCGGATTTTCGACGTGTCCAGTTTACACCGGATCTGTTGCCGTCCGATATTCTCGGCGCTTCGATCTACAATCCGGTCGACGGATCGTTCACGTTCAAAAAGGGACCGATCTTCAGCAGTATTCTGCTGGCGGACGAAATCAATCGCGCGTCACCGAGAACACAATCGGCGCTGCTGGAGGCCATGAGTGAAGGTCAGGCGACGATCGAAGGGGTCCGTTATCGGCTCCCCAATCCGTTTCTCGTGCTGGCCACTCAGAATCCCGTTGATTTTCACGGGACCTATCCCCTGCCTGAAGCACAGCTGGACCGCTTCATTGTGCAGTTGAAGGTGGGATATCCCGACCGGGCAATGGAGATCGAAATTCTTTACGATCGGGCGCTGATGTCGGAGGTCTCCGTCGAGTCCGTCATGACCATGTCAGAGGTCGCGATGCTTCAGGAAGAGGTCCGTCAGGTCCGGATGGAACGGACCATTGCCGAATACATCATCGATCTGGTGGCCCAGACCCGTCAGCATCCTTTGTTGAAGCTCGGGGTCAGCCCGCGTGGATCGCAGATGTTCTTTCGGGCGGTCCAATCCTGTGCCTTCCTGGCCGGGCGGGATTTTGTCATGCCGGACGATGTGCAGAGGATGGCGTCGTATGTGCTGGCGCATCGTCTGGTGATGACCCCCAAGGCGCGTTATGGCAGTCTCACCAAAGAACAGATTGTCGATGAAATTGTGAAGCAGTTTCCGGTGCCGGCATGAAGTATCGTCAGAGTTGGCTGGTCAAAAAGTTTCGGTATTTCTTTCAGTACCGGCTCACTCCGATCGGCCGCGTGGCGGTCTCCCTGATGTTTTTAAGCGCGATCGGGCTGATTACGGTCGAGATTCCCATTTATCAGCTGTTTTGTGGAATCGTTGTGCTCTTCGGTGTCGTGGAATTTACCGGCAGCCTGTTTCGCCCGCGTCTGAAGTTGACGACGGCTTTCCCGGAACGGGTCACGGCCGGAGAACCGGTGATCGGAACGGTCACCATTCAGAATCAGGGATACTTCCCTGCCTGTGACCTGATGTGTGGCTGCTTTCTGCTGCCGGGAGGAATCCGTCATTCCAACGCACTGGAGATGATTCCGGTTCTGGGGCGTGGCGAATTCGGGACGCTGCCGGTCCAGTTGCAGACGGTGCGTCGCGGTCAGTTTGCCATTCCCGGAATCTGGATTCACAGTACGTTTCCCCTGAATTTTCTCCGGGTGGGAAATGTTCCGGTGGCCCTCAACAGGCTCACAGTGGTGCCGGCGTATCATCGCCTCGAACAGTTCGACCTTCCGTTGTCTCACCGCTATCAGCTGGGAGGGGTGTTGTCGGAAGCCCGTTCCGGAAACGCCGCCGAGTTCAGTGGAAACCGGGAATACATTCCGGGTGAACCGACCCGACGACTGGATTTTCGGGCCTGGGCCCGTGTCGGGAAGCCGGTCGTGCGGGAGTTTCAGGAAGAATACTGTTCTCGTGTCGCCATCGTGCTGGATACGCAATTACAGAAACGCTGGTGGGAGATCACTCCACCCGGCTCACGGGATTTCGAGGGAGCGATCAGTCTCACCGCGGCCATGGCGGATTCCCTGCACCATCAGGGAACAACTCTCGAACTGTTCGCCGCCGGTCCGGATCTGTTTTTCTTTGAAGCGAACAATCTCAGTCTCAGCTCGTTCGATTCGGTCCTGGAAATTCTGGCCGGAGTCGAGTCGACTCTCACCAATCCCTTCGATCAGCTGAGCCCGTTAATTCAGGAATCGCTGGAATCCATTTCGGTGACGATCTGTGTGTTGCTGGATTGGGATGAAGCGCGTGAGGAGTTGGTGGATCAGATCATTCGCAGCGGCAGCGGATACCGGATCTTTCTGATTCGCAGTCGCCCGACCACGCGCCCGTTCCCACATGATGAATTTCATATCCAGCTCGCCGCAGACCGGATTCTGGAGGGGGACGTATGTCTGCTGTGAACCAGGACTGGCTGGGACTGACCCGTCTGCCGACACTGCAACGGACCGCGGCAGTGGGCATGCTGCTCGCGCAGAATCTGACATTAAAACTGCTGATGGAACCGGCCCCTCTGGCGGTCGGTGTGCTGGGGCTGGCCGGCTGGTTTGCGCCGCAGTTTCGACTGTTGATCTGGATGCCGATTCCGGTGACGCTGATTTCGATCGTGGCGTTTTTCGTGTTTCTTTGCCGGACCGTCGAAAGTGATTTTTCATCGATGGGCTTTATCGGGACGGATATCGCCTATCACATGTCCTGCTGCTGCCTGACGATTCAGATCGTGATGCTGTTCATGAAGCAGTTCCATCGACGGCTTCCCATCTGGTGGCTGGGAATCTCCGGTGCCGGGATGGTGTTGTCCGGTGACATTCGAGTGGCCGGTCATGACCGGGATCGCATGCTGCTGATGACTGCGCTGTATCTGACCTGCTGGGTGATCTATGCGGCGTCCAGTCGCGTGCGTCTGCCGTCCGTGCCCCGGAGAGGCCGGTGGATTCGTGCGACCGTTCTGTGCCTGACCGTGTTCACGTCTTTAGCCGCAGGCCGTGGTCTCGCCGTGGCGTTCCATCGTCATGAAAATCAGCTGGAGCGGTTCATCGGAGGGCTGTTTCAATCGCGGGATTCCCTGCAGCACCGGCATGGCTTCTCCGGGGGAGGTGGTCTGAGCGATGTGATCTCCATGAGACAGACCGGGGGGGGGGAGATCACCCTGCACGTCAAATCCGAGACCTCACCAGGGTATCTGCGCGGAAAAGTCTTCGACTTCTATTCCCGCAACCGCTGGCACTCCACCGGGGATGAAGGAATTCCCGCCGTCCAGTCGACCGGCTGGAGTCCTGAGAATAGTACGGCGTTGAACCATCGTTTTCAGTTGAGCGATTCGCAGAGAATTGTCGACACGCTGCACATTGCGCCGGCGGGAAAGCGGGTCACACCCTATTGCTTTCTTCCACTGGACGCCGTGGCGATACAGTGCAATTCCAATGTGCTGAAAGTGAGTCGCAGTGGAATCGTGGAACGCCTGGACTGTGACGGCAGTCTGGATTATGTCGTGGAAGTGGGGGGCCCGGCGACGGTCGAGCTGGAAAGCGTTGATCCGAAGTTTCTGCAGATTCCGGATCAAGTGGGGCCCGTGACGTTGGCTCTCGCCCAGTCGCTGGGACGAGGGCAGCAGACAACACGGCAGAAAATCGATGCGTTGACCGGTTTCTTTCACCGGGAGTTTCAGTATGAACTCGGTCTGGAAATGCCGCGACGGGTGAATCGTCTGGATTATTTCCTTTCGAATCGGCTGGCGGCTCACTGCGAGTATTTCGCGACAGCGGCGACGCTGCTGTTTCGGTTACAGGGGGTGCCTGCGCGTTATGTCACCGGCTACGTGGTGAATGATAAAAATCCTTATGTCGGCGAATGGGTCGTTCGCAATCGGGATGCGCATGCCTGGGTGGAAGTCTACGATGCGGAGCTGGAACGCTGGGTCACCGTCGAGGCCACTCCCTCCTCCGGGATTCCCAGCGAGTACCCTTCAACGTACTGGGAAGAACTTCGTGATGCCGCCCGTTATCTCTGGGGGCAGTTGCTGGATAAGGTGACAACCCCTGAGTTCTGGGGGGAAATCATGGAGGCGTCCAGGCGATTTGTGACGGCTACCCTGTTCCTGCTGCTGGCAGGATGTTTGTTCTGGGGCGTCCAGCGACTGTACTTTCCGGATGTCTTCGAGGTGCGCCGCGTGATTCCACTCTCGCGGGAACGAATTCATATGGATCGTTATCTGTCCCGGCGGGGACTGCAGCGGGGACGAGCGGAAACGCTTCTGGCGTTCGCTCATCGCCTGGAGAAGAATGCCCCGTTGACAACCGCTCAGGGGCTGGCGGACTGGTATCGGGATTACGCGGCCATTCGCTATGACGAACGGATGAAGGACGATTCCACGCAACTGTCTCAGTTGCAGTCGCGTCGGCGTGAACTGATCGTCCGTACCAGAAGTCTCGCAAAAGGAGGCAAATAATGGATCCGGAAGGTCTGGCAGATCTGATTGGAAAGATCGTCGTTCTGGATCTGGTGGCCCCCTATGTCTATCTGGGAGTGCTGACAGGGGAAGATTCCCGATACCTCATTCTGGAAGATGCGGACGCCCACGATCTGCGTGATTCCAGCACCACCCGGGATCAATACATCATCGAATCGGTGCGACATGGGGTGAATGTCAATCGCAGTCTGGTCTACGTTCAGAAGTCCCAGGTGGTGGCGATTTCCCGGTTGGACGACGTCGTTCCCTGAACGGCGCCGCAAATCCACAGTCCGGGGACTGTCGAACATTCCGGATCGCCGGGCGTTCAGCGATTCCCCCGCATTCGTTTCCATCTTCGTTCCTCTGCGAAAGGATCTCGGAAGGGGTCTGGTGTGATCGTCCGGATTGTGCAGGTTCGTACGGTGTCTGGAGCCGGAAAAGTTTTTGACTTGCTGGTGGTATGACGTACGGTTCAAACATCGTTGGAATGGAACCACGCATCTTTCCCCCCAGAATGTTGATCGATCACCATGGCAATTCCGGCCACTCTCCCCTCCGGAGCACGAGCAAACGAACTGTCGAACACGCATCCGATGGATTCGTCCCGGATGTTCATTGCTCTGCTGAGTCTGGTCCATGACGGAGATCTGCCTGTGGGCAGCACCGAGCCGCCGGCCATTATCGCGGCTCCAATTCTGCGACGCCTGTTGTCTGCCCTGCACTTTCGGGATGCGGGAACATTGAAGCATTCCCGGCGTGTGGGATTGATCAGTGTGGGAATCGCCGCCCGACTGGGATGGGAAGGGGATGATCTCCGGGTGATCGAGATTGCAGCGCTGCTGCATGACATCGGGAAAATCGGAATCCCCGATCATATTTTGAGGAAGCCCGGTAAACTCGGCCCGGACGAAACGGATTTCATTTCCGTCCATCATCGCGTGGCGTTGTCGCTGCTCCAGGCCTGTCAGGTTCATCCGGACGTCACAGCGATCATTGCGCAGTCACATGGAGTGAGTGAAGAGGAACGCCAGACTCGCAACTCGCTGAGTCTGGGAGCGCGGATCCTTGCGGTGGCGGACGCCTATGATTCGCTGACATCGCGTCAGTGTTTTCGCGCTCCGTATGATCGCTGGGAAGCGCTGCAGATCCTTGAGGAACAGTCCGGCAAGCAGTTTGATCGGAATGTTGTCGCCGCTCTGGGGAGATGGCTCGATAGTCCGGAAGCATCCCGACTGACGGACGAACGGTCCGCCGAAGTGTCCATTCATGTCAACGCACCGGTCGACATGGAGACACGATTGAATGCCAATCAACTCTGCCATGTCTTTCATCATCTGTACCTGCTGGAGACGCTGTATGAGGCGTTCTATGTCATTGACGCCAGTCGACAGGTGAGAATCTGGAGCAGCGGTTCGCACCGGCTCTTTGGCCGTCCTCCACACGATGTGATTCGCAAACGCTGGAACCGCCAGTTAATCAGCCCCAATGCGGCGACGACGGATCAGGTCGAATCCGTTTTCTCGAATGGCCAGACTGTCTGTCATACCATGACCGTGAAGACTGCAGAGGGTTCGACAGCTGAAGTCGATGTGCAGTCGATTCCCATCCAGATGGATGGAGGAGAAATCAGCGGCGTGGTCGAACTGCTCTGCAACAGTAAAGAGTCCAAGCGACATCAGGGGCAGTTCCGGATGCTGCAGATTGCGGCCACGCGGGACCCGCTGACCGGGGTGCTGAACCGGGGGGAACTCGAACGCAAACTGCAGGAACTGTACGACTCCTGGTCGATCGGAGAATCGCCGCCATTCTCTGTGATGTTCATGGACATCGACCACTTCAAGTCGATCAACGATAAACTTTCGCATGCCGTCGGAGACCAGGTTCTCATCGACTGTGCGCGAATGCTGCAGGATGAACTGTATTCAGGTGAAATTATCGCCCGGTATGGAGGAGAAGAGTTTGTGATTCTCTGTCCGGAAACCGGAACCGATTCGGCTCAGGAGCGGGCGGAACGCCTGCGGCGCAAGCTGATGGCCAACCGTTTCGCCGATCTTGAGGAGTTGAAGGTCACCGCCTCATTCGGAGTGTCCACGATCAGTCAGGACGATTCGACAAAAATGGTGATGGCCCGGGCTGATGAAGCGCTGTATGACGCCAAGCGGAAAGGTCGGAACTGCACCTGCGTGAAACTGGCCGAGACGGTGGCGTCTCGTGATCAGCAGAAGAAACTGTCGAAAGGAAAGCTGACTGTTCACACGACGATGGTGACTTTTGTTGCGGCGGACATGCTGCAACTGAAACTGGCAGGGTTCGTGGAGAACCATCGGGCGAAGATCCTGTCCGTTGAACCCAGATGTCTGGAATTGCAGGTGGGGGGTGTTGGCCTGTTGTCTGGATGGTCCAAATCGGCCTGTGAGAAGATTCCGGTCAAACTTCGAATTGATCTGACCGAGAGTCCGGGAGACCCTCGGGGTGTTTCCGGGGCTCGGATGCTGATGAAAGTTCAGGTTGAACCCGTCGGACGCTGCAGTGATGAAGACCAGTTCAAAACCCGGGCACACACCCTGATCGAGGAACTGCGGTCGTATCTGATCGCCAAGAATGCCTGATCCCGGTCCACGTGATTCCCCACACGCTCGACCGGTCTGGTCGAGCATGTGGCCGCGAAGAACGCCTTTCCCTCAATGAAACATTGAGTTTCCACGGGCCGGTCCGTCACATGAATGACGAAACCGCTCTATCGTTGACGCCAGTCGATGCTGGACATTTCTGACAGAGCCAGCAGCAGCGCATGGGTTCCGTTGCGTCCCCAGCCGCGCGCCTTGACCGAGAGATACAATTGCTCGGCCAGCGCGAGCCCTGGCAGCGAGAGTCCCATCCGTCGGGATTCCGACAATGCGATTCCCATGTCCTTGATGAAATGCTCGACGAAGAATCCCGGGGCGAAGTTGTTGTTGATCATGCGGGGCCCCAGATTCGACAGTGACCAGCTGCCGGCGGCTCCGGTCGAAACAGACTTCAGGACGGTGTCGAGATCCAGGCCGGCCTTGTACCCGTAGAGCAGAGCTTCGCAGACCCCGATCATCATGGTGGAAATCAGAATCTGATTCACCATCTTGGTGTGCTGTCCGGCTCCCGGAGCCCCCTGGTAGACGATGGTCTTCCCCATGGCCTCCCAGCAGGGCTGCAGTGCGTCGACGATCTCTTTGTCCCCGCCGATCATGATGCTCAGTCGGGCTTCCTTCGCGCCGATGTCCCCCCCTGAGACCGGAGCATCAATCGCGAACACGCCTCGTGACTTCGCGGTTTCTGCGATCTCGACGGCCAGTGACGGCTCACTGGTGGTCATGTCGACCAGCACGTTCCCGGCCTGACTGCCGGCGAGAGCCCCCTGCTCTCCCAGGAACACTTCCCGGACGTCTTTGGGAAACCCGACAATCGCGAAAATCACGTCACTCTGTTCAGCGACAGCCTTCGGGGTTTCTCCCCATTTCGCTCCCCGATCCAGCAGCCCTTGTGCTTTCTCTCTGGATCGGTTGTAGACGGTGACGTCGAACCCTTTGCTGAGCAGGTGCCCGGCCATGCTGGAGCCCATGACCCCGGTTCCAATCCATCCGAGTTTTGTCTGGCCGGGAACGATCTGGAGTTGTGGCATTGGGGTGTCCTCGAGTGAATGATGAGAGTGTTGAATGGAGATCCGCGAAGAGATGCTGCGCGCTAGGGGGTGTGGACATTTTCACGATGGTCTAGCGGAGAGAAATTCGAAGCACGAAATTCGAAACAGATTCGAAGATTTCCAATTCAAAGCCCTCTGACAGTCTGTCTATTTGAGTCATGGATCTTTGGGAGTTGTTTCGAATTTGGTGCTTCGAATTTCGAATTTTCATGGAAAAAGGCCACTCTGATTGTCCACACGTCCTAAGTGTATTGTTCAATCAGCTGGGAAAACTCGCGTTTCAGGTCCGGCATGCCGCCAGTGCGCGCGGCCACCATGGCCCCGACCTTGTTTGCAAATTCCGCGGAGATTCCGGCAGGCCATTTCCGGAGCTGGGCGTAGACGAAGCCGGCCGTGAAGGCGTCGCCGGCTCCCACGGTGTCGGCGACTTTCACGGCTTTCCCCGGGACGTCATGGACTTCGTCCGCTGTGACGACCAGGCAGCCCTTGGCGCCGCGTGTCAGGCAGACCAGCGACACGTTGTACTTCCCGATCAGCGTCCGTGCGAATTCCAGTGGATCGACCGGCAGTCCCAGGAGTTCTGAAAGAAGCGGTTGCTCTTCGTCATTCAGCTTGACGAAGGTCGCCAGCTGGAGTGAGTCCGAGATCCATTCCGCATCATAGTATTTCTGGCGGAGATTGACGTCGTAAACCCGCAGGCAGTGAGGGGGTGTCAGTCGAACGGCCGCCTGAATGGCGTTGCGTGCGGTCGGGTGCCGTTGCGCCAGTGTTCCGAAACAGACGGCATCGGCATTCTGCATGACAGCGGACAGTTCCGGAGTCAGTTCCAGCAGGTCCCAGGCCACATTTTCGTGGATGACATACTGAGGATGTCCGTCGTGAAGCGTGACCGACACCCAGCCGGTCGCGTGATCGGCATCCCGTTGCACGACGGAGAGATCCAGGTCTTTTTCTGTCAGTGCGGACAGCAGATCATCACCGGATGCATCGGTTCCGATGCGGGTGGCCAGCACTCCCCGGCAGCCGAGTTGGCCCGCCTGAAATGCGAAGTTTGCCGGTGCTCCTCCCGTGCGGCGACCATCCGGAAAAACGTCCCAGAGAAGCTCCCCAAGACCGATGACGATCGGTCGCGCGTGTGTCGTGCTCATGAACGGTGTGCTGGAAACGGGTGACAAAAAGAATGCCCTGTTTCACGCACCGTAACAGAGTGACGCGATGGCGGAAACTGTGCCGCCGGGGAGGTCGTTCATTTTGAACGACAGGGAGTTGAAGAGATTTCAAGCTCCCATCGGTCAGGAGGTTGGGTTCAGGCGGTTTCGCACCCGCTCCAGAGCCTCATCAATCCGCTGGCGGCGGATGTGCCAGGCCTGCATCCGCTCAGTCAGTCGATCGGATTCCGCATTCAACGCGGCACGCTGTTCCTGGAAAATTCGTGAAATCCGTTGCAGGTCATCCAGTCCGTTGATGTCAGTGATCGTCGCCATGATCGCCTCCGGTGTGGTTTGAGAACGGGTCACCATTGGTTTCGACTGGAAGACTTTGCGGCCTGCACAATCTTGTGAAAAGAACTCAAGTTTTCGGCCGGGTGAAACTTTGACGCCTGCGTAAATTTTACAATCCATTCTCCCCCTACAAAGTGACCGCAATCCTGTTTCACGGAACAATCGTTACCGTCGGTTCAAGTGGGAGGGAGCCCGCAGGCAGCGGATTTTGACGTGAATGTTGAGTCTGCACGGACAACCGCGTCGGGCCAGTGGCTTTCTGCCGTCCGGTCATTTGGTGACGAGGATTCACCACGAAGCAAACCGCTCTCCTGGAGCTTCAAACCTGTCAGGACAGAGTGGTCACACCACTACACAGCGGAGTCGTGGGACTGGTCGTAGAAGCGGTTGGCGACGAGGTGCTCGCCGCAAAAGAAGACGATCACGAGGACCAGCAGCAGCGGAAAAATTTCCTGTCCCAGATCGGCTGCGTTGATCCGGTCTTTGAGTTCCTCGAGAGACTGTGCGATTTGAAAGCGGTCTGCTCCGAGTCGGTCATTGAGATCTTCCACCGTCAGTCGGGTGAGATCACTCTCTTCAGAAGGAGGATTCACGCTGAATGCCGTGACGGTCTCCCGTGTTGTCGGATCGAGGAGAGAATAATGGCCAGGAACGGCCACGTCATTGATCGTCAGTCTGGTGTCTCCGGCCGGGGCGGTCAGTTTGGTTTGACGCAGGTCGGGATGTTTCAGCAGAAAGGTGCGCTCACCCGACTGACGGGGAACGGCCAGCGGAATCGTCTGTCCGGAGACGAACTGATACTGCTCTTCTCCCAGTCGGGCAGCATAGTCGGTCATCTGTTCTGCGAAGGAGAGAAACAGCCAGGCGTCCAGCAGCGGGCTGGGGAGATTGGTCCAGCGTTCGTTGGGATTCTCCGGCAGGTTGACTGCGGTCGTGAACAGGATCGTACGCCCCTGTCCGTGGCGCCGTTCCAGAATGGCGGGAGAGCGATCCTGATCGGTGTACGTGGCCAGAACAGTGGTCCCTTCGGCCGGAGTCACTTTCCAGAATCGTGAGACAGACACCTGATTTTCGTTCTCGAACATCGAAAACGACCCGTAGTTCTCCAGTCGCCGGTAGATCGAAAACAACGGGTGCCGACGATTGGTCACGGCAAAGCCGAATTCCCCGATCGGATGCCAGGCATCGAGCAGTCCAGGCAGAAACTGCTGAGCCGTTGCCCGCTGATAGGATTCTGCCTGAATTTCGGTACTTCCGGCGATGATGATCAGCCCCCCCCCCTGTTCGACGTAGCGTCCCAGTTGTGACCAGGCGGCATCATTGAGACGTGTCACGTTGATCAGCGTGACGACCGGGAAAACATTCAGGGAGAGTTCCGGCAGTCGACTGACCGACTCGAAGTGCGGAGCGAACTTGTTGAGTGCCGCCTGAATTCGTTCGTGTGGAGCCAGGGCGGTTATCCAGGTCTGCGCGACCGATTTTTCGGGAGCCAGGACGAGGACTTGCGGCGGATCCGTGACTTGCACCGTGAAGTACCGTGTGTTGTCGAACGTGAGCGGATCGGTTCCGGTCAGGCGCGACTCCCCATGCAGCCAGCGTTGTGAGAATCCGCCGATCGCGGGGAACTGAATCTCCGCAGGGAATCCGGAGTCGAGCCGCGCGGTGGTCTGTCCCTGCTTCAGCAGTTCCCCTTGCCGGTTCTCCATCAGCAGTTCGACTCCCTGCGCCGGGAGATCGTCCCCCTGCGACAGGGCCGTCGCGGAGACCAGCAGCTCTCCGCCGGGAGGAACTCGTTCGCTGGACGGGGTGACTGCGGTGATCGCCTGATTGCGGGGGTGAGTCCGCCCGACATCGATCAGATAGAGATTGATCCCCTGCTCTTTCTGAAGATCGGCGAGCAGCAGCGAACTTCCGGCCGGACGCCAGGCGGACTTTGACAGGTCCGTCAGCAGATAGATCCGCCGGACGAATCGATCTTTCCGTGACGCCTCGTCGACAGATTCCTGGCTCGACAGAATTCGCCGACGGTCTTCGTCATGGGACTTGATGGCCTCCCGCAAGCGGTCATCGAGCGGGATCTGGGCTGCCGATGTTTCAATGGATTCGATGCGACGCTGCGCGGCGCTGATGGTCGTCTGGAATGGCATCGGGCGATCGTTTCCCGATTCCCCCACCGCCATGCGGCTTTCCGTCGGAAGTGTCTGGAGATGAACGCGGGCAATCTCCTGTGCCCGCTGCAATGAGGTTTCTCCCGCTTCGAGATAGGACATGCTGAGACTGTTGTCGAACAGCATGATTCCCGCAACGGGCAGAGAATGGGAGGTTGCGGTCTGCCGGGGTTGTTTGAACTCGGCCGAGAGACGTCGCTGATATGGCCAGCCGACGAACAGGAGAATGGCGACCAGCGATCCGACCGTCAGCAGATTTCTCAGACGGGACTGTTGCTGACGATGTTGAAACGGCGGCAGCTTTTTCTCCGAGAGTTTTCTCAGGAGAATGGTGTAGCCGACGATTCCGGCAACAACCAGCAGACCGAGTGTCAGCACTTCACTGAACGTCAGATTGTAGTTCGCCGGCGGAACGGAGGGCCGGGCCAGTGTCAGGACGACGGCTCCGAGGGCCAGGATCCGCAGCAGCATCAAAGCGAAATGGCGGAACCGCAGTTTTCGGACACTGCGCTGCTGTTTCTGCTGCAGCAACCGCAGGGCCGGAAACAGCAGCTTCTTCGGCTTCTGCTTCAGCAGAAAATGGAGAATCACCGGCACGGCGAGGAAGCCGAGTCCCAGCAGCAGTGCGGAGTTCAGAAACGTCATCAGATCGGTTTTCTGAAGGAGACCAGCGTTTCAGGGGTGTCTGCTTCAAAAATCCCCCTGATCCGCCAGCCTGGCATTACTCATGTCCCAGGTGATCGGAATCCTCATCCGGTTGATCGTCATCCAGCAGGTCGGCATCCGACGGTTTTGCTGTTCGGGCAGAACCGGATTTCGGAGCACGTTCTTTTCCTCCCGGCGGATCGCGCCAGGTTTTGATCTGCTGCTGAAGATCCTCTTTCGTTAACGGCAATGGTTCCAGATCGAGATCGGCTTCCATGCCGGGACGCCCTCCCTCGTCGGGATGGGCGGCCGCGAAGACTTCCCGTTCGAGTGAGCGGAGCCAGTCCGGAACGTCGATCCCGGATCCCCACGAGTCTTCCAGATAATCGTTGACTTCTTCCCGCAGCAATTGAAATGTCGGCGATTCCGGGCCGTTTCCCGTGCGGGCATCTCCCACGGATTTTGAGACCAGTGCCAGGATTCGATTGACCGCGAGCGGTTTGACGAATCGTTCTTTCAAATGGTCGGTGATCGTCGGCATTCGCATGCCATAGCGTCGTTGCAGTTTCTGCAGATCCGACAGGTGCTGGTCGGCCAGTTCTCCCGTCTGGATCTGAAAGGCCGCTTCACTGAGTTCCGCGGCTTCCAGCAGACCGTTCCGCACCAGCACTTCATGCACGATAATCTGCGGAGTCAGGTTCCAGTAATCCCGGTCGTACATCGCTTCCAGCCGCAGGAAGTCGAGCAGGCTGTAGATCATCTCCCCGTAATCAGACTGCGTCGTGGTCGTGTTGTATTCCAGGAACCGGTCGAAGCGGTCGACGATGATGGAATAGACCTGCTCCAGGCACCATTCGGCGTCGTCCCGGTCAATGACTCCCGAATCGAGGTCATCCAGCAGCCGGATCGGTCGCAGCGGATCCTGTTCTTCCTCCATGTAATCGAGGAACCAGTCGACACCGTTGTGGAGAATCGCCCGCAGATTTCCCAGTGTCAGCTGGCTCGCATGGAAGAGATCCTGGCCATAGCGTTTGATGAACTCGGTGATCTCTTCCCACTCGGTCCCTTTGCGAACGCCGTCGACTGCGGAAATCCGCATGGTGCGGGAGTGTTCCAGCCAGATCCAGCGGTAAGGGTCAATGACCTGGGCGAGGGCTTCGATGAAATCTTCGGTATCGACCTGACCATTCGACCAGGACCGGACGTTGCGAACGAGCGCTTCCAGTGAACTGCGCAAGGCAATCGCGAACAGCCGGTCGAACTCGGTGATCGCCTGCCCTTTCGGGCGGTACTTCCGCTCCATGCGAAAGGCCGTCAGCAGGGTGTGCCAGGTTTCCCGTAACAGCCCGAGCCGGGGGAGTTCCCGCAGGAGAAACCGGACGACGGACTGCAGGGCCTGTGTGCGCAGAATCTGCCCGGGATCGCCGCCGTTCTCCAGTGGAATGTACAGGAGCGGATTCTTGGACAGGCGGTTCAGGAGCGCCGGCAGCAGTGTGCGGATCGTGGGAAGATCCCGCTGCACAACGGCTCGATAGACACGGGCGAGCTGTCGATCCTGCTCTGTTCCCCGGGCCACGTCCACGTGATCAGGAATGTTTCCGTTCAGCAGGCGTTCCGCATTCCGCAGGCAGATGAGTGTCGTGATGACCTGATGCAGCAGGTAAAACTTCACCTGCATCTGAATGTCATATTCGACATTCGCGTCATGATCTCCGGAAGGCTGGGTCACTTCGTGATCCCAGATCGATTCCATCAGTTCGGCGAGGTCGATCTGCCAGCGCTGGGCCTGACGGTGCCAGTGGACCAGTGCGTCGACAATGGCCGAGTTCTGTGTCCAGTCCTCTCCTCCCCGATGGCGTTCCGCGGCGAACCGGGCACTCGCCAGCTGCCACATCTGTCCGACGGCGTTCAGGAACTTCAGGCGGGGTTCCAGCTGCCGGTTGATCGCTTCGAATTCGGTATTGCGGGCGGCGTTGTCTCCGTCGGCGGTATCTCCCCAGTTGCCGTCAGACGCACTGTCCCGGAAGACCATGTCGTCGTACGCGGCACTGAACAGGTCGTCGTCGCCGGTTCCTTCAGACGATTCATCCGCTTCCGGGCCGCCGAATTCCAGATTGTCGGTGGTCGACTTCTGTGTGGAATCGACCACTCCGCCGAGACGGGGGACGCTCCACCAGTCATCCGCATTCGCTTCCAGGAAATCGAACATCCGGCGAATCGCGGCCAGGGCATCCTGGCCGGCGACCGGTCCATCGGATGACGAGACCAGCTTGATCCAGCGAATCAGCAGCGAGTACACGGAGTGTTGAGGACATTCCACACCGACATCGTCGATCTGGCTGAGCCATTGCATCAGCAGGCCCATCGCGGCGATATGGTCATTCCGGTGCATCAGCGCATCGACGACCAGTGCGTACGACTGGGCCGACTGAAATTTATCGACATGCTGCCGCCAGAAGGTGATGTCTCCGGCCGCTTCTCCCGCCTGACGCCATTCCATCAGGGCGTTCGACACATGCGTGGCCGCTTCCCAGCTGTCCTGCCCGGACACGTCCGGAAGATCTTCAATGACATCACTGCCGAACCGGTCCCACCATTCCGCGAGGGACAGATACATCGCCGACAACTCTTCCCGTAATTCGACGTGTCCCCGGGCAGCGGCTTCTCCCAGGCAGTCGGAAAAACTGTCGAAGACCTGTTCCATCAGACCCAGCAGTGTTTCGACCCGATTATCGGGAATCGCGTCTTCCCGTGACGAGAAGAGCGGGAACTGTCCTTGAAATCCCAGAATGTTCCAAGGGTCGACCAGTGCTCCGCAGCGGACTCCGCGGCGCAGCAGGTCGGGGATCTGTTTCAATGTCGAATAGGCCTCGACGACTTCGCCACGCTCCAGCATCCGCTGCGCGGTGGAGACCCGGCATTCGATTTCGGTTTCCATGCGGATCGAAGCCGCCGGGATCGCATCCGCCTGTTCGCGACTCGCTTCCGGATATCCCATCACGGCGTACAGGTGAGCCAGTTCCCGGTGCTGCACCTGTCGGGCGCCGTATCCGGCCAGACGCATATTCAGATACTGTCGAATATGCCCAAATGGTTGCTGGGCTTTCTTCTGTTCCTTGAGGAGTCGGTTCCGGCGCTCGCCGGATGTCGCTTCCATCACCCGGGCGTAGAAGTCGTCTCGCCGCCGGGCCACAATCGGCAGCAATGTGGTCAGCGAGATGGTGGAATCGTGTGTCGCCGGTCCGGCGCCACTGATGGAACTCGCCATCAGCATCGTTCCGCAGAGGGCCGCGGCGGCGTCAAACAGACGTTCCGAGCGCGGAGTCCGCAGTTTCTTGTCGTCGACCCAGTCCTGCAGGGAGTCCAGAATGATCTTCCGAACCACGAATCGGCGGTACAGCCCCTGCTGGTCAATCCGGTGAGGATCCCATTCCCCAAACAGATAGTTTGTCCGTTTGTTGACCGGATGCAGATGATCGTACGGGCGCAGGTCGATGACCAGTTCCTCCAGCCGATCGAGTTCGAAATACGAGGCGTGCAGAATGTCCTGTGGGGAATTGCGCAGGAAGTCGAACGTCTGAGTGATCAGATCGTGATACTTGCCGGCGGCAACCCCGGCTCCGGCGATGTACAGCGGGATGGGGCGGAATCGCTCATGGGAGTAGATTTCCATCTTCCTCCCATTCTCGAGGACCGCCACCGGTCGATAGCCGACGTAGTCGTTCAACTGATGCAGGGCGCCGCCAACGATCCGGCCCGTTTCTTCCCAGGGACCGGTTTGCGCCAGGACGGACTCGAGCAGTGAGGTGTAGAAAAACGGATGATCGAAGTCGTTTTCCGTCAGAGCGTTCAGTAAATCAGAATGGAAATCCCGATAGGCCGCATAGAGTTCTCGCAGACCCAGCGTCAGAACGGCGGTCGCCTGAGACGAATCGGCAAAGGCCGGCTGGTCGGTTTTCAATCCCTCGAGTGTTTCCTGAAGTGTGGTCAGCAGCAGTTCCCTGCGGTTTTCTTCTGCAGGCAGGATCTCCCACAGGGAATTGAGGTTCCGCAAAAACTGAGGGTCCGAATTCCCGCTGGAAAAATTCAGGTAACCAAGCACTTCCCGCGCCGTCGTCAGATGGCTGGCCGGCAATGTCCAGCGGGGTTTTGCTTTCTTCCTGGGGGGCATGCGTTCTCGATTCACTCATCCAGATTGTCGACCATCATTCGGAGGGGGACTCCACGGACGCCCGCTGTTGCCAGCGCGCAATTCCGCCCTCGATCATCATCCCCATTGTGACGGACTTTGTTCCGTTCCGCAAAGGTAGTTCCGGCGACCGCTCTGGTCCGATTGACTTCAATTCCCATGGGGAGTGACCGAGAGCTGTCGAAGCTTTGTCTTTCTGTCTGGCTGATCAGGTTCGAACGCCCGGAATGCAGCACTCGCCACTTGTCTTGAGGCAATTCATGGGGAGAATTGGAGAGTTCCCCCCAGAATCAGGCTGGTGGGCGGGACTGGTCTGACAACTAATCTGAATGACAAAACAACGATTCGTAGCTCTTTGAAGATTGACGCTTTTTGAGTTGCGACGGATGATAGATTGTTGATGATTGGCCCACGTGGCCCCCTTCCCTCCTCGACTGTTCCAGCCTGCTTCGAGTGCCACATGCTTCGATTTCTCTCCGGCTGCTGTTTCTTGGTGATCTCTGCCGGAATTGCGATGGCGCAGGGTGACGCCGCTGCTCTTCCCGCGCAGACACCTGAGCAGATTCAGTTCTTCGTCGAGCAGGTTGAACCGATTTTCGTTGAGCATTGCTATCAGTGTCACGGAAACGGGAAGAACAAAGGGGGATTGAGCTTCTATACCCGGGATGCCCTGCTGAAGGGGGGGGATAGCGGACCCGGGGTCGATCTGGAAGACCCGGATGCCAGCCTGATTCTCGATGCGGTGAATTACGTCTCTTATGAGATGCCTCCCAATGCGAAACTGCCGCCGGAGAAAATCGCGATCATTGAGCAGTGGATCAGGAACGGCGGGGCGATTCCGGACCGGACGGACGTCATCGAAATTCATCACGGTGTCCCGGAGATCAATGACGAGACACGACGCCACTGGGCATTTCAGCCGGTCGTGCGGCCCGCAGTTCCGGAACTGTCGTCCGCCTGGGTGCGAACTCCGGTCGATGCGTTCATCCTTGATTCGCTGCAGGAAAACGGCCTGCAGCCGAATCCCCCCGCCGACAAGCGGACGTTGATCCGGCGACTGACGTACGACCTGACAGGGCTTCCTCCCACCCGGCAGCAGATGGACGCGTTCCTCGCGGATGAACGTCCGGATGCTTATGAGCGTCTGGTCGACACGTTGCTGGCGTCTCCGCACTATGGAGAACACTGGGCCCGTTACTGGCTCGATCTGGTGCGATATGCCGAGAGTAACAGCTTTGAGCGGGACAACCCCAAACCGTTTGTCTGGAAGTACCGGGATTATGTCATTCGGGCATTCAACGAAGACAAACCGTACGATGAATTTCTGCTTCAGCAGCTTGCCGGTGACGAACGGCCGGCTCCCAGTGCCGATGACCTGATCGCCACCGGATTCTACCGTCTGGGCCCCTGGGACGATGAACCGGCCGATCCGCAACTCGCCCGATATGACGAACTGGACGATCTCGTCACCACGGTCGGTCAGGGATTTCTGGGACTGACGTTGAATTGTGCGCGCTGTCACGACCATAAGCTCGATCCTGTCCCCGCCCGGGATTACTACAGCTTTCTGGCCTTCTTCCAGAATACGAATCGCTATGGAATCCGCTCGGAAGAATCGGTCCTGGAGCGATCCGTCGGGGACATCGCCACTCCGGAAGAAAAGCAGCAGTTTGGAGAAGAAATCGCCCGGCATCAGGCGCGGGTCGCCGAGTTGAGAGGTCAGATCGATCTGATCGATCAACGTGTCGAACCGCAGCTTCCAGGAGGAGAGCGGGACGACTTCAAGAATGATTCGGCACGTCAGCGAATTCTGAAGAAGTACGTGGGACAGCATCTCACACAGGACGAGTTTGACGTCTATGCACGTCAGCGGAAGGAATGGCATCACCTCACGAACCATCCGCCGAAAAGTGCAGCACAGGCATTGCGAATCACCGAGGCCGGGCCTGAATCTCCGGCGACGTTTGTGCTGATTCGAGGGAATCCCGGCGCGGAAGGGGATCAGGTGGAACCGGCATTCCCGCAAATTCTCTCCCCCCCGCAACCGGTCATCGTGCCGCCGGAAAATGGTCAATCCACTGGCCGCCGGATGGCGCTGGCCCGCTGGGTGACTGATCCGCAAAATCCGCTGACATCCCGGGTGATGGTGAATCGGATCTGGCAATGGCATTTCGATGAAGCACTCGTCCGCAGTCCGAATAACTTCGGGCTGACTGCAGACAAGCCGGCTCTTCCCCGACTTCTCGACTGGCTGGCAGCGGAGTTTGTGGAAACCGGCTGGAGCATCAAGGCCATTCATCGCCAGATTCTCTTGTCCAGCACCTATCAGATGTCTTCAGCGTCCAACTCCACCGCGCTGGCAAAGGACCCTCAGAACACCCTGCTCTGGCGGATGGCGATGCGCCGGCTGCGCGCAGAAGAAATTCGGGATTCTGTCCTGATGATCAACGGGACTCTGAAACTCAATCAGATGTTCGGACCCAGCATCTACCCGGAACTTCCGGCTGCCGTGCTGGCGGGACAATCGATGCCCGGTCACAACTGGCCGACCACTCCCAAGGATCAGAGTGCCCGTCGCAGTATCTATATTCACGTCAAGCGATCCGTGCAGGTTCCGCTGCTGGCCGCCTTTGACGTCGCGGATACCGACTCCACGTGCCCGGTTCGATTTGCGACGACGCAGCCGACCCAGGCACTGGGGATGTTGAACAGTGAGTTCCTCAATGAACAGGCGGCTCTCTTTGCAGCGGATCTCAAGCGGGTGGCCGGTGAGGATCTGTCTGCCCAGGTGGCATTGGCCCTGCAGCGATCGACTCAGCGTCCGCCGACTCCCGACGAAGTGCAGACCGGTGTACAACTGGTGCAGAGTCTGCAGGCAGACTTCGGGCAGACTCCGGACGCCGCCCTGAAAAGCTTCTGCCTGGTTGCACTCAATCTGAACGAGACGATCTATCTGGATTGAGTCGGCCTGGATTGAGTCGGCGCCATGGATTGTCTGAAGCAGTCCGGACATTCTGGCGTGAGATTTCATCACGAAGCGCAGAGGGGCTTCCCGTGCCACCGTGGCGAATTCCGAGTGTCTCACGACCGTCAAAGGGGGCGTGAGCAGAGGGCCAGATGACTGTTCGTGCCCCCCGAGTTTTAAACGGCCAGGGATGTTGCGTCTTTATGGTCTTGCTCGGGCGTCACGTCCGGTTCGAATTCCCCATCGATCAGTGAGGTCGCTGGCACAAACAACAGTCCAAATTGCGAAACAACGCGGATGGCAAAGTCAGCAACATTCAACATGGTGGATCCCCCTTTTGGATTTTTATAAACACTACTTGGTAGTGTATTATTCGTCAAGCCAGAGCGGAGTTGAGATCCTTCTTCAGGAAAAATGAGGTTTGTGGAACCGCTTCTGGCCGGTTAGTTGGATGATTCCGCTGGTGACGGCTGGAACGGGATGGAGATCACCAGGGCGGCGAACCGGTCTTCCAGGCTTTTTCTCATCGGGACGTGGCATTTCAGGCATTCGGATCCCAGGCGGATCATCCCGGCGTAGTGATAGGTCCGTTCGTCAAACTGTTCGTGTTCCAGCTTTCCTTCCGTAATCGCTCTCACCGCCTGGCGTTCGAAATCGTTCTGGGGGTTGTGGTCGACGCTCATGGCATTCGCGTTCACGGCCAGCCAGCGGAGAGTGACTTTCTGCTTCCGCTCCAGAACACGAAACACATCTTCCAGCGAACGGGATGGAATTGTCAGGGACTTGTCGTCATCAAAGAAGTCTCGATGCATGATCTGCAAGGCTCCGTCCACGGTTTCATGCAGCAGTCTGGCTCGCTGACGGACTTCCTGTTTCGATGGAGGAACCGGTTCCTCTGTCCTGGAAGTGGTGTCGTCAGCCTGCAGCGAAACGGGGGCCAGCATCGGACCAATCTGCAGGGACAGAAACCCGGTGGTGATGCAAAATACAGCAGGAATGGTGAACCACAGGCGGGGCATGCTTCGTCTCCTTGTGAGGCATCAGGCAGACAGGCGGGGAAATGTTCAGAGGCCCCCGAGTCTATCAGCAGGAACTGATGAATCCGCTGGCCGATGGAATTTTCGCAAAAACGGGGTTGGCCTGTTGTGATGCCATTCTGCATCAAGAAGCAAATTCGGCGCGTGCGGCAACAAACGCCCATGGTCGAGGAGTATTGAGTTGCAAATGTTTTCGTATTAAGTGTTTATCGGTGTTTGTCCGGTTGGGGAAATGTCATCGTTTCGGGTGCCCCCGGTGATCGGAGGAGAGGCTGGACCGATTGACGTTGATTGATTTCTCCCTAAAATTCAGATTGGTCGCTCACGAATGAATCATTGTCGAAATTAGTTGTTTCGCGAGCGAGTGATTCTTGATGGATAAAACATTGACCGCTTCACAGATCGTGAAGAGAGGGGAGTGAGTGATGCCGACGAGCCTGAACGGCAGCCGGAACCTGCGTCAACGAGCGGGGGCGCGAGGATTCACGTTGATTGAATTGCTGGTGGTGATCGCCATTATCGCAATCCTGATCGCACTGCTGTTGCCAGCCGTGCAGCAGGCCCGCGAAGCCGCCCGACGGACTCAGTGCAAAAATCATCTGAAGCAACTGGGACTGGCGCTCCACAACTACCACGACGTCTATGGCGTCTTTCCTCCCCGTCATCACGGGCCGACCTGGTCGGGAAATGACCCGATTACGACTACGACATCCCCACCCCGATTCAGTGCGTACATCTCACTGCTTCCCTATCTGGAGCAGACGGCGCTGTACAACACGATCATGGCCAATCCCAATAACGTCTGGTCGACCGCCAGCATGTGGAAAATTCAGATCCCTGCCCTGCTCTGTCCCACCGATCCACTGACACGGATTGACGAGGTCGATTCCAGGGGGATCGCTCAAAACAACTACTGTTTCAGTGGTGGCGACTCACGGGAGATGAGTTCTGCTCGCAACGGAACGCGTGGGATCTTCGGATTTCAGACGAAGATTGGGATTGCGCACATTACGGATGGAACCTCCAATACCATCATGATGGGAGAAGTGGTTCGTCCGCAGGAGGATCGAAAACTGGGGCGGGCTGCCGATGCCTCATATGGAAACCCTCCCACATCCTGTCGTGCGCTGTTTACGAATGGAGAGTATCCTGCTGCCACAAACCTGGTGATCCGCTCTCGTTCTCTCGGAACCCGCTGGACTGATGGTCGCTCCCAATACAACGCCATCAATACGATCCTGCCCCCGAACGGTGCGTCTTGTTATGCCGGTGGCGATACCGATGGTTACCTGACGGTGACCAGTCGGCATACAGGGGGAGCCCAGATTCTGATGGCCGACGGTGCCGTTCGGTTTGTCAGTCAGAACATTCATTCCGGGGACTTGAGTCAGAACACCCCGACATTCAATGCCGGAACCCCGAGCCCTTACGGCGTCTGGGGAAGTCTGGGATCGAAGGCCGGTGGTGAAACGGTCGCCGAATTCTGATCGAAGTTCTTTGACGTTCTGAATCGCTCAGGCTGGCAATTCTGCATGGTCTGAGCGATCTTTTTTCCATCGATGATCGAATGACTCCTCCTGTACCCGCTTGAGTCACGTGGGGAACTTCATCGGATCAACAACGGAATTCATCTGTTTGAAACGAGGGTCGAGATGCGGAATCGAATGGGGCTGTTACTGATTGTCGCATTGGGGGGACTGGCCGGGTGCTCCACGAAAGTCGAAGACAAGTGGACGAAGGATCGTCCGAAAATGTATCCCGTGTCCGGGACCGTCCTGCTGGATGGGGTCCCGCTGACGGGGGCGCTCGTGACACTGCGTCCACAGGGACAGGGAGTCGCCGCCGTCGGGATGACCGATGTGTCGGGGAACTATCGTGTCACGACCTATGATGCGAATGACGGTGCTGCTGCCGGACCGTTCCTGGTCTCCGTTGCTCTGTATCAGGCACCGGAACCACCACCCGGTTACAATCCGGAAACCAGTCCTCCTCTGCCGCCAGCCAAATTGATTTCCCCGGCGAAGTTCGCGGACTTTGAGAAATCCGGCTTGCAGGTGACGGTCTCAGAGACCGGAAAAAACGTGTTTGATTTTGACCTCACCAGCAAGTGAGCGACGGGCTGATGCGCCCGTGTGCTGCTGGATCGCCATGACAACATCCCAAGGAAGTGTGGCAACTCTTTCAGGTTTTCTGCTGTTCCGTCTGCGGAGAAACCCAGTTCTTCCGCAGGCTGCTTCAATCGGTTCACCCAGTAGGTGGGGTAGCCGAAGGCTTTCGCTCCTGCGGCATCCCAACCGGCGAAGGCCACAAACAGAATCTCTTCCTTCTTCAGCGACAGCTGGTCGGTGGCCAGTTGATAGGCCTTCGGGGCGGGTTTATAAGTTCGTGCTGCATCGGTGCTGATCACGAAGTCGAATTGCGACTCCAGCTGCGAGTGGCGAATCGCACTCTGCAGCATGGTCGGTGTGAAGTTGGAGAGAAAGCCGAGCTGCAATCCGGCGGACTTCAATGCGTTTAGCACAGGGACGACATCCGGCCAGGCGTTGAGTCGAAGATACCCCTCCATCAGTTGCTGCGACTGCTCTTCGGTGAGATCCAGTTTCAAAGACTTCGCGGTAAAGTTCAGTGCATCCCGGGTGACGGACCAGAAGTCCGAATAGTGACCTGTGACGGTCCGCAGCCAGGTGTATTCGAACTGCCGCGTTCGCCAGAGAGTCGAAATTTCGTTCCCTCGTCCGGGGAACAGGGTCTCGACCTGAATAAAGATCGGACGCGGGTCAAAGATCGGAAACGCATCGAAGGCGACCGCACGAATTCTGCCGGGAGCTGCTGCCTGAATGCCGGTGCTTCTGAACAACAGTGAGGTTCCCGCTGCGGCTGTGACCACTGACAAAAAGTCTCTTCGTCGCAATGACATTCTGCTGCTCCCGTTGGTTGAGTGAATAAGTCCGTTGGTTCTTTCTCTTCGCCCGTTCGTTATGTGACAAAGGATCTTGTTACCAGATCACGCTGTCGGTCCCTCAGTGATGGATCTCCGGAAGTGATTAAAAGTCGACCTGAAATCGGGTGAGGAACAGATTCGCGGTGCTGTGTCCCGTGTCGACGTTGTTCAGCAGACTGTGAATCCAGTTTCCCTGAATTTTGGTGTGTGTGTTGATAAACCAGGTGACACCCAGCGTGGACTGTGTCAATGTCCCGGTGCCGATGTCGCTCGTGCCGTTGATGTAGTGGCCGTTCAGGCTGTCGGGATTCCGGATTTCCACATAAGAGAGTCGGGCACCGACTTCCCAGGCTCCCCAGCCCTGAATGCCGCGATCCTGATAAGAGTAGAAGTTCTGATACGGAACGAGACGGGTCAGGGTCCCGTTCTTCTTGTTGTATTCCCGATGTTCTCCGGTCAGGCGATAGGCGAGCTGCGTGTACGCTCCGTGATAGAAGATGTTGCCGACCGTGCTGTCGACGATGGTTCCCATCCATTCCGCCTGAGCGCTGAAGGGCCCATTCTGCCAGGCGGTTTCGAGTCCGACGATCTGAAAGTGATTGGCCGGATATCGACCGGAATCGAGGAAAGAGGGTGTCGAGTTGTTCGCGTACCCGAAGGCCTGTGAGTCTTCTGAGTATCCCAACGGCCCGAATTCAGGAAGCACACGGGTCTGGTAGAATGGAATTTTCGTGGCGCTGCCGGCGGCGTTGTCCGCGCCTAACAGGCTGTAATTATAACTTCCTCCGACGTGCCACAGGCTTTCATCCGTGTCGTAATGGATGAGATGAGTTGCTCGCGTTGAGAAAGAGATCCCGCCGATGTCCCCGATATCGACACCATAACGATTGTCTCCCAGGGGAGCGTTTTTGTAGGCCCCCGTCCGGAAAACGCTGAAAGCCCATTGTGTCATTTCATCGTCGGAAGTATTTGCGATCTGTCCTCCAAGTCGACGGAATGGAACGAACGCCAGGAACGGAAGAGACCGTTCGAGGAAGGTCAGATTCCGGAAACCGGTGATGGCATCCAGACTGAAGGGCTGACAGTACTGACCGACCCGAAATGTTCCCACAGAGGGCAGGTTCGTCTGCTCGATGTACGTGTCGAAGAAGCTGGGACGCCCTGCTGTTGCGAAGTCCATTTCCAGCTGATAGCGGGTGAATTCCGAGACCTCTCCCGCGACGGCCAGCCGCGCCCGTCGGAATCCGAATCCGTTCTGCGCATTGCCGATGGTCGCCTTGTTGACGTCACTCTGATCGTAGAACGCGCCGTCCAGCTGCGTGAATCCGGTCAGTCGGGCGTTCGGGTATTTGATCTTCTTCGAAGCGGCTTCTCTGGACGCGTCGGACTTCTCCAGCTGGCGGATCCGGTCCTTCAGTGATTCCAGTTCCTGCAGCGGGAACGGAGTGACGGGATCGACCAGCACGGATTCCGGGGGAGCGATGAATTCTTCCGGGCGGGAAGCGATCGGAAATGTGTCCGCATTCTGCAGGAACACCGTCGCCGCCTGGGTCTCTTCCTCATCAGGGAAGAGATCCGGTTCCGCTCCGCTCAGCAGAGTGGAACAGGTCAGTCCCCATGCCATGACTGCAATGAATGAGAGCCAGGGGCATGGAAATGGAACGCGGAACATGACTGCCGGATTGAGAAGGGACGGCCGCCATCAGGTCTGCGGCCTGGGGGCACATCTTCCGGATTTCTAAAGGCCCGCCAAGAGGAACACCCGGCATGTCGATTCAGACTCTTTGCCAGCGGCAGAAACTGCTGTTGTGCGGCTGAAACCTTATGATGCCCTGATGGCCGTCGACGGAAGTCCGGATGACAGGCCGCTTGTCGCCAGTTCCATGATCCGTTGTTCGCTGAACTCCGGTCGGGCCAATTCGCCGGTGAGACGGCCTTCACATAAGACGACAATCCGGTCAGAAAGCGTGATCAGTTCCGGGAGTTCACTGGACGTGACAATGATCGCCAGCCCTTGCCGGCAGAGCCGGTCGATGACCTGATAAATCTCGGCTTTCGCTCCGACATCGATTCCACGTGTCGGATCATCCAGCAGCAAAACCCGCGGGTTGGTTTTCAACCAGCGGGCGATCAGGCACTTCTGCTGATTCCCACCGGACAGCCCGGTAATGGCCGCTTCGGTACCTGCTGTTTTCACGCCAAGTTCTGAAATGGCAGAGCGTGCTGATTCCCGTTCACGCGCCGGGCTGATCATCCCGCTCGACAAGGAATGCGGAAGCGTACAGATCGTGATGTTTTCCCGCACGGTCATCTGCCGGAAGAGTCCCAGCCGCTTCCGGTCTTCCGAGACCATCGCGATTCCGGCCGCCTTGGCTTCACTGGGATGTGAGAACGATACTGGTTTGCCGTTGAGCCGGATTTCTCCCTGAATCGTTTCTGTGTTCGCACCGAACAGGCATTCCAGCAGTTCCGTCCGTCCGGCTCCCATCAACCCGGCGATTCCCAGAACTTCTCCCTGCCGCAGGTTCAAAGAGATCTCTTCCAGTCGCCAGCGTCGTGCATGTCCCGGCCAGGCCAGCGAAAGCCGATTCACTTCCAGCAGCACGTTGCCGGGAGTCCGGTTGTCGGACAGTCGGGTGTTTTCAATTTCCCGCCCGACCATCAGGTGTGTGATGTCACGGGGACTGGTCTCCTGGCAGGTCAGGGTTTTGACATGTTTCCCGTCCCGCAGCACGGTGATTCGATCCGACAGCCGGAAGACTTCTTCCATCTTGTGCGAGATGTAGAGAATCGTCACTCCCCTGCTCTGCAGTCGTTCGATCACCCGGAACAGCCGTTCCACTTCATGTTCAGTCAGCGCGCTCGTCGGCTCATCCATGATGAGGATGTCCGCGTTGAGAGAAAGAGCCTTGGCGATTTCAACCAGCTGCTGATCACCGACTCTGAGCCGTGAGACCTGTTCCTGCGGGTGAATCGGACATTCGAGTTCCTTGAGCCAGCGTGCGGCGGCCTGCTGCATTCCCTTCTCATCGAGGAAGGGGCCCTTCCGCAGTTCGCGTCCCAGAAACAGGTTCGCTGTGACCGAGAGCTGTTCCACCAGGTTGAGTTCCTGGTGAATGATGCTGATCCCTGCCCGTTCCGCGTCCCGGGTTCCCTGAAACTCCGCTTTGACCCCTCGAACCTCGAACTCTCCGTCATACTGGGTGTCGACCCCGGAGAGAATCTTCATCAGGGTGCTTTTGCCTGCCCCGTTCTCTCCACAGATCGAATGGAATTCTCCGGCTTTGACGTCGAAGGAGACATCGTTCAGTGCGACGACTCCCGGAAATCGACGACCGATCTGTTTGAGATTCAGGACCGGAGCGGCTTTGGCCATCAGTTCTCTCCTGCTGCTGCGATGTGACAATCTCTCATTCTAAAAAGTCGATGGGTTCACGGCGATCATCCCCCATGCAGGGATTTCCCGGTTCTGTTAAGATCTGTTGTTGTATCCGTTGCGCGGAAAACCGGAAGCAGGCGGGGCTGACGTGAGACTGTGGTCAATTCATCCGAAGTATCTCGACGTCAAAGGACTCGTGGCGCTGTGGCGTGAGACACTGCTTGCTCAGGCGGTTCTCGCGGGACAGACTCGGGGGTATCGAAATCATCCACAGCTGGATCGTTTCAAGGCGCATTCTGCTCCGCTGCCGGCGATGAGTTCTTATCTCACCGAAATTCATGGGGAGGCGGTCACCCGTGGTTACTCATTCGACCAGACGAAAATCGGCCCGGTGAAGCCGGTGTCCACGATTGAGGTGACGACCGGGCAACGGGATCTGGAATGGCAGCACTTGCTCGCGAAGCTGGAAGTCCGCAGCCCCGATCTGTTCCAGACTTGGCGCCGCATGAAAACGCCAGAGTGTCATCCTCTTTTCACCCTGATTCCTGGGCCAGTGGCCGATTGGGAACGGGCGGAAGAGCCGAAATCGAAACGGTCTGCTTCGGTCCGAACTGCGGCATCCTCGACCAGGAAAAAGCCTGCGTCCGGTTCCTGAAACGCCAGGAGTCGGATGTTCTGCTTGTTGTTCCGGCGGTCCCTTTCCAGGAAGATGACGATGGAGTCGAAACGTATTGCAGTTCGAGTCGTTGCCACGTTGCTGATCATGGCGGTCCTGTCCCGCGAACCGCTGGCAGCACCACCTGAAACCCGACCGCAGGTGTTTCTGGGGACGATGCAGTCTGGCGTGGTGGCCATCGGTGGTGAAACGACAGGGGTTCAACTGAAAACCCGGTTGCAGGCGTATGAACTGGAATTTCCCAAAGATTCCGATGGGGCTCGACGGGCGTCCGAGTTCGACGGGCAACCGGTGATCGTGACCGGAGAGTTCAGAACCCGTCCCGGTGTTGAGATCTCGGAACGGTCCCTGATTGTCGTTCAAACTCTGGTCGCTCAATCCTCAGAGGAATTGAAGCGGCTCCCCCTGCTCCTGGGGGAGTTTCGAAGTCCCGGCACGCAGGGAGTCGTCACACTCGACAAGGAGACGGCAACGGTCGAGATTCGTTGTGGGACGGGAATCGATCGGGGGATGATCACCAGAACGGGTGAGACCTGGCCTGAAAAGATTCGACTGCGTCTGTTCCTCAAAGGACTCGAATCGCTGCGATGCACCGCCGGAGAAGCAGCACTTTCCTGGTCGGTCTCCAGCACCGGTTCCCGCGAGACACATTCATCACTCGCTCAGGCAGGGAAACTCACCGAGCTGGCCCCGTCGAATCCCTGGTACTCACCTGTGCAGGCCTTTGGACGGACATCGGGCCACGTGAGGACGATGCCATTGCCTGATGGAGGCTTTGAAGTTGTGATTCCGGCACCGTTTCTGGAGTCGAATCCCGAGTTCTTCACGATCGAGTGGATCGACTTCTATCGCAGATGAAACACAGCCCTCACATCGAGACTCTTCAAAAGAAAACGCCCTGCTCTGTCATGTGACAGTCGCAGGGCGTTTTCCGCTTTGACACCGAGAACCGGTCTGAGAGCGGTTTCGTCATTCCTGTGACGTACTGGCTCGTGGAAACTCAATGTTTCATTGAGGGAAAGGCGTTCTTCGCGGCCACATGATAGACCAAACTGGTCTAGCCCAGCTTGGTTTCGTAGCCTTTGCGGCTTTCGCGGGTCAGGAACGCATTGGCCTGTTCGTCACCCACGATTTCCCGTTTGACCGGATCCCACTTCAGTTCCCGTCCCAGTCGCATTGCGATGTTGGACAGGTGGCAGATTTCGAGCATCCGGTTGTGTGACCAGACATCGGAGACCGGCTGCTTGCGAGACGTCATCGATTCGATGAAGTTCACCGTATGGTTCTCCGGGACCTTGCCGCCGTAGACCTTTTCGATCGCTCCTTCCGGCAGCGGCTTTTCTGCAAGCTGGTCAACCGGAGCGCCGGTCAGTTTCCCCCGGTTCACAAAGATACGCCCTTCGGTTCCTTCAAAGAGAATTCCGTTGTCACCGGCGCTGGCGATGATCATTTCGACATCGTTCGGCATGTCGACACGAATGGTGAAGTCCGTCGCCGCGTTATATCGATCGTTAACGACCGGCCAGCCATCCTTGTATTCGACGGGGAGTTTGTATTCGACCGGCGTGATCTTGCTCGGTCCGGTATCGGTCGCCCCGAGTGCCCAGCAGGCGATGTCGACGTGGTGAGCACCCCAGTCGGTCAGCTTGCCGCCGGAGTATTCATGCCAGTTGCGGAAGGAATAGTGGCAGTTGCTGAACAGCGGAACCCCGGCTCCGTACCCTTCCCGCAACTGGGGAAGTGCCCGATAGTCCACTTTCGGTGCTGGGCCGAGCCAGAATTCCCAGTCCAGTCCCTGAGGAACTTCGGTCACCGGAATGACGGGTGATGACTCCATGCCGCCGATGCCGCAGGTGACTTTCTTCACCTGTCCGATCCGGCCGTCCCGGATCATGGCGATGGCTTTCAGAAAGAGCTGGCCGCTCTCCGTTCGCTGCATTGTCCCGACCTGAAAGACCCGTCCGGTTTCCTTGACGACCTTTTCGATCAGCTTCCCTTCGTCGATGGTCAGGGTCAGCGGCTTTTCGCAGTAGACATCTTTGCCTGCATACATCGCTTCCACGGAGATCTTGGTGTGCCAATGATCCGGTGTCGCGATCATGACCGCGTCGATATCTTTGCGGTCCAGAATCTCCCGATAATCCTTGTATCCGTCCGGCTTCTTCTTCGTCGCCTTTTCGGCTTTCTCCAGATTCGCCTGCAGGATGTTCTCGTCAACGTCGGCGAACGCCGCGAAGTCGGCGAACTTGAAGGACTTCGCCGTGATCCCCCACCCCTGATTCCGCAGTCCGATCGTCGCGAAAACGGGACGGTCATTCGGCGACTGATATCCGAACGCACGCTGAGCGGAAGGGAGGAACACAGAAGCCGCACCCGTGGCGGCGACCGTTTTCAGAAACTGACGGCGGGATGTCTGTGAAGAGGCTGGGGTCACTTCGGCTCCTTGATGAGAAAGCATGTGATTGTTTGTGGTCGGGGCAGATGACCTGATGCAGGTGATCCCAAATTGGTCAAAGGGGGGATCCGTTTTGCTGAGGAGAACCTTGAGGTGGTTCCTGCGGCTCCATGCGTTCTACCAAATTTCATTCAAAGATTGAAGCAATCGGAAGGCATTGATGCGATTGTCCCCTTTTCGCAATTTACCCTCGTCGGTCGAACTGAGAAAATCCTTGATCGCGTCAAATTGCCTGCATGTCGTTGTGGCACAGGGCTTCAGCGGGAACAATAGACGATTTTTGATGTTCTTGACTTCGCAACTGAAGATGTTTTACTATCAAGGATTGAGGATGTGTTGCTTTGTTTCGGTTGTTCCCCTTTCTCTGGGCCGTTTCTCTGACGGAGAAGTTGAGTATGATTACCCCCCATGTTTCCTGTTTTAACGACAGGCTGAAAGAGTCGCGGTCGTTTTTCCGCCCAAGGTTCCGGCCGGGATTTACGCTCATTGAGCTCCTGGTTGTCATCGCAATCATTGCCATTCTGGTTGCTCTCTTGTTGCCCGCTGTCCAACAAGCTCGTGAAGCCGCTCGCCGCAGTCAGTGTAAGAACAACCTGAAGCAGTGGGGCCTGGCGATTCATAACTATCACGACACCTACATGATGTTTCCCAGCAGTGGCTCGGATCTCAACGTCAACTGGGGACACAGTGCGAATGTGGCGATCCTGCCTTATGCGGATCAGGCGGCGCTTTACAACCAGTGGAAATTCAACGTCACGAATCAGGCGGACCGTGGCGACAGCAGTTTCAACGCCAAACTGGTGGCGGGCAAGTCATTTCCATGGATGTTGTGTCCCTCTTCCCCCCTCCCGACATTCATTGCTCCAACCGGTCGACAAGGTGACGGCTGGGGAAGCCAGATGGTGGGGCATTATTACGGGATTGCGGGAGCCAGTAATACGAGTACCTGGACCGGGGCCGGGAACGGCTTAAATGCGGCAACAACCTGGAATACTGCCGGAAGTGCCTATTTCTCGGACAAGGGGCTGATCTCAGCCATCGGGTTTCAGAGAATGTCAGGAGCCACCGACGGGCTTTCCAATACACTGCTCGTTGGAGAGTTAGAGGCAGTTTCAAAACATCTAAACGGTTGAAAAGACTGGCAGGCAATTTGCATACCATGTGTGTTGAAAGGAGACTCACATGGTCATCACCCTGTTCGGGAGACCGTCAGTACGTCGGT